>Ga0080064_1000747_pt1 | contig 78846 bp, 73 predicted proteins | sample Subgrocontami54m_FD_69260 | JGI IMG/M metagenome (GOLD analysis project Ga0080064, IMG submission 69260) | Subsurface groundwater microbial communities from S. Glens Falls, New York, USA - GMW46 contaminated, 5.4 m (SPADES assembly) (version 2) ... | reverse complement strand
GCCAGAGGAACCTCCGCCTAGGCCTAGGCATAACATTCACCAGGACCAGGCCGGCAGCGGTGCCCATTGGGGAGCGGGCTGCGCCCGATCCCAGAGGGGTGCCAGGCTATATTCGGGTGGATACGGTGCACCAGGGGGACCGGGACGGCCGGAAGGGCGTATACCATATCAACGCGGTGGACGAGGTGACCCAGTGGGAGGTAGTGGCCTCGGTGGAGAAGATATCGGAGTCCTACCTGATCCCCGTGGTGGAGATCATGCTTTCGGCATTCCCGTTCGTGGTCCAAGGCTTCCACACAGACAATGGCTCCGAATTCATCAACCGGCCGGTCGCCAAGATGCTGAACAACCTACTCATTCGCTTCACCAAGTCCAGGCCAAGGCATTCCAACGACAACGGACTGGTCGAGTCCAAGAACGGCTCAGTAGTGAGAAAGCACCTGGGCTATGCCCACATCCCCCAGACATACGCCGCACAGCTCAATCTGTACAACACGGACTTTCTCAACCCCTACCTGAACTTCCACCGGCCATGCTTCTTCCCGGTGGCAACTATGGATGCCAAGGGTAAGGTGAAGAAGACGTATCCCTACCGCGAGGTAAAGACGCCCTATGAGAGACTGAAAGCACTGCCCCAGGCCCAGCAGTACCTGGCCCCAGGGGTAACCTTGGGCAAGCTCGACGCAATCGCTCACCAAATGAGCGACAACGAATTCGCAGAAAGGATGGTGAAAGCTCGCTCCCAGCTCTTTGACCAAATCTCAGAGCATGATAGGCGCCCACCCGCAGCACAGGCTTTCCCCCATATCCACAGTCTCAACAAAGAAAGAAAAAGTAGCAAAAAGAAAGAAAGCCCAACTGCTATCTCTTCAGGCTCATTCTTCGATTAGAATAGACTAATAGCGAATTCGGTAACATTCTTGTGTGAGTTGACACGGATAGCGGGGGCGCGAAACACGGTCACCTATCATGTCTGTCTGAACAGGTGGCTCTTTCACCCTATGGTGCACACCAGCACGTTCTCCCGAAACTGTAGGCAGTGGACTATGGCCCAGCCCATTGACACGTTTCCTCTCCCCTGGTACAACAGGGAACAGCGTTTGACCTAAGATGGAGGCATCAGGAAATGGCACGATACCGTGTGGCTGTGGATACGGGCGGCACCTTCAATGACTTCGTTGTCTTCAACGAGGATACCGGACAGCTACGGGTCCTCAAGGTCCCATCCACACCGCGGGACCCGTCCCGGGCGGTAATGGAGGGTGTGGCCAAGCTCATGGCCAACGGCATTCGCCCAGACGAGGTGGTCTTCTTCTCCCACGGCACCACGGTGGCCACCAACGCCCTCTTGGAGGGCAAGACGGCCCTGGCCGGAGCCCTGGTGACCAAGGGGTTCACCGGCCTGAACACGGTGCTCCAGACCCCCGCCTTTGGCCCCGCCATCTACCAGGTATTCGCTGACTTGCCCAAGTACCTTATCCCACCCCGCTACACTGGAGAGATAGACGAGCGGGTGGACTTCAAGGGCAACGTCCTCAAGCCCTTGGATGAGGCCCAGATCCGCCAGGAGGTCCGGCGTCTGGTGGGCAAGGGGGTGCAGTCCCTGGCGGTGTGCCTCCTCTTCTCATTCATGAACCCGGACCACGAGCGGGAGGTGCGGCGCATCATCCAGGAGGAATACCCGGGCTTCTCGGTGAGTCTCTCCAGTGAGGTGTTGCCCCGCATCCGCGAGTTCCCCCGCTTCTCCACGACCCTGGTCAATGCCCAGGCAGCCCCCGTGCTGACCCGCTACCTGGGCAAGCTGGAGGCGGAGCTGCGGGAGCGTGGCATCACCACCAAACAGACCTACGTCATGCAGTCCAGCGGGGGCGTGGCCACCTTTCGCCTGGGTGCGGAGCTGGCGGTCAACACCATTCTCTCTGGACCAGCCGCGGGTGTGGTGGCCGCCAGCCAGCTAGCCTTCCAGGCAGGGTTCCCCAACTCCATTGGCTTCGACATGGGGGGCACGAGCTGCGATATCGCCCTCATCGAGGATGGCCACGCCGTCCAGACCAACCAGGGCAAGGTGGACCGCTGGGAGATTGCGGTGCCCATGCTGGACATCAACACCATCAGCGCTGGTGGAGGGACCATAGCCCGGGTGACCAACGTGGGCCTGCTCCAGGTGGGGCCTGACAGCGCAGGCGCCGACCCAGGCCCCGCCTGCTACGGGCGCGGGGGCACGAACCCCACGGTCACCGACGCCAACGTGGTGCTGGGATTCATTAACCCGGACTATTTCGTGGGCGGCGGTATGGTGCTGGACAAGGCGCTGGCGGAGAAGGCCGTCATGGAGAAGGTGGCCCAGCCCCTGGGCCTTTCCCTGCTGGACTCCGCCGAGGGCATCGCGCGCATCATCAACGTGCATATGGCCCAGGGGGTCAAGACGGTGTCCGCTGAGCGGGGATACGACCTGCGCGACTTCGTGCTGGTGGCCTTCGGGGGCGCCGGACCCGTCCATGCCGCCAAGATAGCCGCCGACCTGGGTATCCCCAAGGTGATGGTTCCCTTGGCGCCGGGGGCAACCTCGGCGCTGGGGTTGCTCCTCTCCGATGTGCGTCGGGACTACGTGGTGTCGCGCATGGGCCTCCTCTCGGCCACCACGGCGGCAGACATTGTCCAGCGCTTCCGCGACCTGGCCCAGAGGCCCCTCGGCGAGCTGGAGGGCGAGGGATTCACTCGCCAGGAAGTGAAGCTCAGCTATCTGCTGGACCTGCGCTACTCCGGCCAGGGCTACGAGCTTACGGTGCCCTGCCCGCGCTTCCCTCTGCGCGAGGCGGACCTACCACGCTTGCGCACCAGCTTTGACGAGACACACGAGCGGCTCTTCGGCCACCGCGCCGAGGCGCAGCCGGTGGAGATCGTCAGCTACCGGATAGTGGCCACGGTGACCGTGCCCAAGCCGCAGGCGCCCGCCTGTCCGCTTGGCCAGGGGCCGGCCAGCCGTGCCCTCAAGGGCACTCGCCAGGCCTACTTCGGTGCAGAGGGCGGCCAACGGGCCACACCCGTGTACGAGCGCAGCCTCCTGGGGTCGGGTGATGAGCTAGCTGGCCCGGCCATCATTGAGCAGATGGACTCGACTACCGTGGTCTACCCGGGCCAGACCGCTACCGTGGACCGCCTGGGTAACATCATCATACAGACGGCGTAGGGCATTAGAGAATACCCCAGGCTGAAGCCGTTCGGCTAAACTCACGACGAAGCCTGAGGCGTGTTCCCCTCTCCCTCTGGGAGAGGGTAGGGTGAGGGTACGCTTTGCATGCTCGGGGTTCAAGCCTGCGGACGCTTGCTTTTCGGGAATCGTAGGAGAGACGATCCGTGGCCTCCCCACCACCAGGGCGGGCACGGAGTCCCGCCCCTACGTATGACCCACCACCCTCTCCCAAGGGGAGGGTGGACAAGATACAGCAAGACCCCCTCTCCCTCTGGGAGAGGGTAGGGTGAGGGCCCGGCTCAAGGCTGGCTGGGGAGCGGCGACCTACGGTTGTGGCAGGCCGTAGGCTTCCTTAGCCTGCACTGGCGTTATGAACCCATCCTCCAGGTCAGCGCGCACGAGGGTGCGGTCGCGCAGCTTGGGGTCTCCCACGCCACCGCCACCACCCGTCTCGATGCTCAGCACGTCCCCAGCATCCAGATAGACGTCTCCCGAGCGGGCGGGCACCCTCTGCTCCCGCGCCGTTGCAGGGTTGATTACGGTCGCCCCGGAGCGGCCCGGTAGCCCACCGTGGACCCCCAGAGGGACCTGCACGTACCGGTCTCCGCGCGAAGAGAAGCGCGCCGCCTCCAGCATGACGTACTCCCGAACAAAGCCCGGCCCGCCCCGCGACTGGCCAGGCCCGCCGGAGTCGGCGATGTGCTCGAAGCGATTGAGGCGCACCGGGAACTCGGACTCCAGGATCTCCACGGCGGGCAAGCTGATGCCGGCGGTGCTCCTGCGGACGCCGTACCAACCGGTGCCCCCGTCCAGTCCGGTTACCGCCCCGGTGCCGGAGGAGACAATCTCGTACTGAACATAGGCGGTGCCGCTGCGGGTACCCTGTGTGCCCAGCATGAAGGTGAAGTTACCGCCGGAGCAGGCGACCTCCGGCCCTCCCGAGAGGTGGGAAAGGGCCTGGAGCACCATCTCCAGAAGACGGCTGGCTGTGGCCGAATAGCCGGTGAGGGGCGCCGGTGGTTGTGGGTTCGTGATGGTGCCCGGCGGGCCGAAGTCCACGTCGAAGGCCATCTTCAGGCCGTGGTTCGGGGGCAGCGATGGGTCTACCACAGCGGTGACTGCGAAGAAGCATGCGGCCCGAACAAGGGGAGGCGTCACATTCACCGGCCCCTCCGTCTGGCGGTCACAGCCGGAGAAGTCAATGTGCAGAGACTCTCCCCGCTTGGTCACCTTCACCTGAAGATGGACCGGCTTGTCCAGGTGGATACCGTCGTTGTCCAAAAGCGACTCTTGAACGGTCTCCCCGTCCGGCCAGGAGGCGATGGCCTGCTTCACCCGCTGGCGGGTCTTCTCGAAGACCTCCTCGAAGGCGACGAGCATGGTCTCCTTGCCGTATTTTGCGAATAGCTTGAGCAGGCGCGCCTCGCCCACCAATGTGGAGCCCATCTGCCCGTTGATATCGCCGACGACCAGCTCCGGGGTGCGAGAGTTGGCCCGGATGATCTCCACCACCTCCCGCACGGGGCGACCCTGATGGAAGTAGCGCACCGGCGGGATGTGGGTGCCTTCCTGGTACAGCTCCCGGGCACGGCCTGACCCGCTGCCCGGCACCATGCCTCCGATGTCGCTCTTATGGGCGATGGAGGCGGCAAAGGCCACCAGGCTGCCCTCGTAGAATACTGGGGTCATCACAATCAGGTCCATGGCGTGGGGGCTGCCCGAATAGTAGGGGTGGTTAACGATGAAGACATCGCCCGGCTCCATGTCCTGGGGGGTGTACCAGCGCAGCAGCTCCTCGATGCTGGGGCCAAAGGTGCCGCCGTGGGTGTAGCTGGCGACGTACTGGCCCGCCTGCCTTCCGTAGGCATCGAGGAGGCCGCAGCTTGCGTCGTGGGACTCGCGGATGATGGTGGAGAAGCCCGTGCGGTACAGGGACATCTGCATCTCGTTGACGATGCCCCCCAAGCTACTGGATATGACCTGTAGGGTGATGGGGTCAACTGCACTCATGCTGCCTTACCTTCATTCCCACGATGGAGGTAGATCGTAGGGGCGGGGTTGAAACCCGCCCCTACACCACTCTCTCAACGTTCATCGCCTGCCACCAAGCCGTAGTCCTTCTTGACCTGGGCTGGGGTCACGAAGCCGTCTTCTAGGTCATCGAGCACGCGGCCACGGTCCCGCTGCCTGGGGTCACCCACGCCGCCGCCCCCGCCCATCTCCAGACGCAGGACATCACCTGGGGCCAGTGGGATGTCGGCGGTGCGGGCGGGTGGCCTCTGCTCGTTGGGCCATCCCGGGTTGATCACAATGGCGCCCGGTCTACCCGGCAGGCCGCCTTTGGCCCCCGGCGGGCGCTGGGTGAAGCGGTCCCCTCGCGAGGAGAAACGGGCTGCTTCCAGGACCGTATACTCACGGACGAAGCCGGGGCCGCCCCTGGCCTTTCCCGGGCCTCCCGAGTCGGGGATGTGCTCGAACCGCTCCATGCGCACCGGAAACTCGGACTCTATGATCTCCGCTGCGGGCAAGCTGATGCCCGCCTGCCCCCGGCGCGTGCCAAACCAGCCGGTGCCGCCATCGTTGTCACCTACGGCCCCACAGCCGCAGGAGAGGATCTCGTATTGGACAAAGGCCGAGTCCCCACGCGTTGGGATGCTCCGCGTACCCAGCATGAAGGTAAAGTTGCCTCCGGACCCCGCTACCTCCGGACCTTGGGACAGGCGGGCCAGCGCCTGCACGACCATCTCACAGATGCGTCCGGCGGTGGCCGCGTAGGCGGTGAGGGGCGCCGGTGGAATGGGGTTGGTGATGGTGCCAGGGGGCCCATAGTCCACCTCGAACGAGGACTCCAGGCCGTAGTTGCAGGGCATGGTATGGTCAATCAGCGAGATAAGGCCGTAGAAGCACCCTGAGCTAACGATGGTGGGGCGGCAGTTCACCGGTCCCTCGGTCTGCCGGTCGCTGCCCGAGAAGTCGAAGCGCAGGGAGTCCCCCCGCTTGGTCACCTTCACTTCCAGCCTCACTGGTGCGTCCAGGTGAATGCCGTCGTTGTCCAGCAACGAGTCCACCACGACCTCTCCGTCGGGCCAGATGGCGATGGCCGATTTAACCCGTTGACGGGTCTTGTCGAAGATTTCCTCAAAGGCGGCCAGCATGGTTTCCTTGCCATATCGCTCGAAGAGGCGCTTGAGGCGGGCCTCGCCCACCCTGGTGGACCCCATCTGGCCATTGATATCGCCGATGACCAGGTCGGGGGTGCGGGAGTTGGCCCGGATGATCTGGACCACCTCTCGCACAAGCTCGCCGTGGCGGAAGTAGAGGACTGGGGGCAGATGCAGGCCCTCTTGGTACAGCTCGCGGGCGCGCCCCGAGCCGCTTCCAGGGACCATGCCGCCGATGTCGCTCTTGTGGGCGATGGACGCGGCCCAGGCGACGATCTCCCCTTGGAAGAATAGCGGGGTCATCACCGCCCAGTCCATGGCGTGGGGGCTGCCTGAGTAGTAGGGATGGTTGACTAGGAAGACGTCCCCGTCCTCAATCTCCTGGGGCGAGTACCACTGGAGCAGGGTCTGCACGCTGGGGGCAAAGCTGTTGCTGTGGACAAAGCCCGCCAGGTACTGTCCGGCCAATCGTCCCTGGGCATTCAGCAGGGCGCAGCTTGCGTCGTGCGACTCACGGATGATGGTGGAGAAGCCCGTGCGGTACAGCGACATCTGCATCTCGTTGACAATGCCCGCGAGGCTGCTGGAGACAACCTGAAGGGTTACCGGGTCCACGGTGGTCACGCTGGCTCCTTTCCTGGGTTTGGCGGTTACTGGCCGCCCTCCCAGGCGGGGATAAGTGTCAGGCTGTCGCCATCGGACAGGGCCACATCCAGCCCGCCCGCAAGCTCGAGAAAGAGGTCGTTGAGGAAAAGACTCATGAGCGTGCTGGGTGTGCCCGGCGCGTCAAAGGCGCGGGCGGCGAAGTCGGGGTGCTCCTGCGCCAGCCGGGAAAGGAGCTGGCGGACGGTCTCGCCGCCGGACACTGCCATATCCATTATCAGGTGCTGGCTTCGTCCCCCGCCCAGGAGCTCGGTGAGCCAGGGGTAGACCTCGATCCTTACTTGAGCCAAGCTAGGTGCCGCCGGTGGAGCATGATTGTAGCCATAATGCGGCAGGAGCGCCCCGAGTGTCAAGGCCAAGCCTGCCCCCGGGCGCACGTCGCCTCACTTTGGCGACGTGCGCCCGGGGTGAGAGACGCCTTTGCCTTTCCCGCACCTTTGGTTCTATAATGGTTCCATGGTGAAGGAGGGGGTGGTCAAATGCCTGCGACCTTGACAATAAAGGGCGTGCCTGACGACCTGTTGGAGCGCCTGCGGGAGCGGGCCAAGCGCAACCACCGCTCCCTCCAGGGCGAGCTTATGACCATCCTGGAGGCGGAAGCAGCGCCCAGGAAATTGACCGTCGAAGAGGTTGAGGAGAGGCTCAAGCGGCGCAACTTCAGCACGCCAGACGACTCCACCCAGATCATTCGGGAGCTACGCGATACCAGATATGGTAGTTGATGCCAGCGTCTTGGCGGCCTGGGTATTCCGGGAGCGCAATGCGCAGGATGCGCACGGGCTAATCCAGGGGCAGGATCTCCATGCCCCAAGGTTGCTCGCCTACGAGTTGGCCAACATTGCCAGGACCAAGAGCTTGCGTGACCCGCAAAAGGCCGCCGATATTGAGGCGTCTCTGGCTGACGCCATGGCCATGGACATCCACTGGCATGAGGTAGACCATGTGGCTGTGTTGCGCTTGGCCATGGCGACTGGTTTGAGCACCTATGATGCCAGCTACCTGTGGTTGGCCCGCACCCTCGCCGTTCCCCTGGTCACCTTCGACGAACGCCTGCGCACCGCGCGGTAGGGCCGCCGCCACCTGGATTACTGCCTCCGGGTGAGATAGACCGTAGGGGCGACCCGGCGGGTCGCCCTTACGCCTTGCAGGACCAGAGGACAGTCGGGTTCTCGGGGTCGTCCCCCCACCGCGCCGGGTTGTCCTGGATGTACCATCGGATAGCTGTAGGGGCGAAGCATCGGGCAAAACAGCCCTCAGCACCCAATCACGATGTCGGCCCGATGCTTCGCCCCTACGGTCCTCAATTACAACAATCGCATGTATGTGGTTCGGCATTACCACGAACGCATCCAGGGTGGCGTGGGGGAAATGGAGCGGCAGCGCACGCCACGAACGCTCGACGATAGACCCCAAGGGGGGACAAGCGTACCATGCCGTCTGTGACGTCCCCCAACATGCAGTCCCGGCTGTGGGTGCAGATGGTCACGAAATAGGCGCCGGGCAGGGTGTAGTCATATTCCCGCAGCCTGATGGTGGGCGCTGATACCGTTTGTCAGTCATTCAGTACGTTGTCAGACCGCATACCGTAGGGGCGCCCCGGCGGGTCGCCCCCAATGGCCGGTACCCCGGCTACGGCCCCCAGGCGGCGTCGAAGCCGAATTGCGTATTGTTTTTACACATAGCAGTATGGCCGCCACAGGAATAGACATCAGGGCTAAGGTAACATCGTCAAGGTGAAATCGTCAAAGTGAACATGCGTACCCCCCTCCCCATGGACTCCCACGCTGGTACCCAATGCGACATAGGTAACGCTGAAGGGGTCCTTTCGGATCTCCTCATAAATAGCGGAGTCGTTCACCATGAATTGGTATGTGTTGTTCACCCTTCGGACGCCTACCTTCACCCAAGAGTCCTTAGTTGCGGTTGGGCCAGTCACCCATGTCTGCGTGCCCAGCGCTTCAGCTACCCATTGCTTTTTGTCACCGACCCAGACAAGGTTTACCGTCTGGGCCGCACCTCCTAGACGCAGCCCAGCTTTGGTGGAGACTCCATCGTCGTCAGGCATTATCGTGAACCGAACAGACGCCTCGAAGTCGCCAGATACCCCCACCACGTCCCTTACAGCCCACACGTCATACCACCAGTAATCAGCAGAAACACTAAGCTCGTCACTCTCTATGGCAACTTGACCGCTCACCGCAGGAGGCCGTATTGACTCAGGCAGATTAAGCCAGGGGTAATCTGAGGATGTAGGAATCTCCTTTCTCCAAAGAAGCGGGCCGCTGAAATCGTCCCGAATGACGTGGGGCTGGGGCGTTGGTGTGGCCTGTAGCCCGAAGCCCATAGTCGGGGGTTGTGTGGCTGTGGGAACAGGCGTGGGCGTTGCTGTGGCGGCCGGTAGCACGACGGCCAGCGGCGTCGGGGTTGGGTTGGCTGTTCCATTGCCGTTGCGCCCTACCAAGATCACAATCAAGATCACAATAGCCGTGGCTGCCACTACCACCAGCCCACCCACCGCAAATAGGGATACAAGCCACCAGGGTCCTGGCTGGTACCACGTGTTCTTTATGTTCCATGACTTGTCGCCGACGTCCGTACCAGACCCAGGCTCGACGGGGGCACCGCACTTAGGGCAGAACTTGCCTGGTGCTTGAGAACCGCAACGCCTGCATTTGTTCACCATGAAGTCTCCATGCGGGCCATGCCCAGGTCATAGCCGCCCTTCAGCCCGCCAGTGGCATCGAAGAGGTCCTCCTTCTTCTCGAAGGGCCTGCCCTGAGCCGAGTCGAAGGGGTCCTTTTTCTCCGCTTTGTCTTCCTGTGACCCGCCTTTGGCCATTCGCGCCCGCCTTCATCACATATTCGTGACAATCGGCACGATAGCGCGCCGCACGGCGTGTGTCAAGCGGCTCGGGCGGGCAAACCGTAGGGGCGTATGGCCATACGCCCCTACGGTTTGCAGGGGGTTGCCTACGCTAGCAGGTTCTCGGCAGCGAGAGGCGCACTCTGGGCCATCAGGTCATAGTGCCGGTCCGCATGGACTAGAAGCGCCTGGTACTGGATGGCCACAGTAGCAATCAGGATGTCAGCGTAGGGGACGGTCTTACCTCCGCGCCTCAATTCAAAGGCAAGGCGTGCCGCTTCCTCCCATTCCTTGGCGCCGATCGGGAACTGTGGCAGCGCCTCTAACCGGCTCCTGAGGCGCCGGAACTCCTCCAGTGAGCGGGTGCCCCCGAGAAGCTCCAGACAGACAATGGGCGTGACACATACCCGCCCCGATGCAAGTAAACCCCTGACCCTCTCTCTGGCTATGGCCGGGCCGGAGCGGCCCAGGGCCAACAGCCACGCCGAGGTATCCAGCAGGACAGGCCCCTCGGCTGGTTCAGGGCTCACTTCTCAGCCTCTCTAGCTCTTCGAGAGACAGGTCCAGCTCATAGGTGCCCAGCTCCTCCTGGAGGGCCTCCAGGTTCTTCCGGCGCACCAGCTCCCGCAAGCCAGCCTCGATGGCCTCCCGCTTCGTGCGTACCCCCGCCGCCTTCATGGCAGCCTCAAGGAGCGCGTCATCAACTAGCACCGTTGTCTTCATAACTCACCATATCACTGATATGTATATACTGTATGGTTACATTGTATGGGCAGCGCTTAGGTATGTCAACCCGACATAGGGCGGGCACGGGGGCACGCCCCTACGCTATAATTAACCGATGGAGACAGTAGTCAGGGAGCGGAGGGGGGCTGGGGAGCGCGGGGACACGGTGGCCTCGTGCCTCAGCACCTACGCGTGGAACCTGCGCTACTCCGACCTCTCCAGCCACTCCATCCATTCCGCCAAGCGCCATCTCACTGACTGGCTGGGCTGCGCGCTCGGCGCGTGGGAGGCCGAGCCGCCGCGAATCGCCCGCTCCATGGCGGAGCCGGTGCACATGCCCTCCGGCGTCACCGTGCTGGGCACCAGCCATCGTACCTCGCCGGACCTGGCGGCCTTCGTCAACGGGCTGGCATCTCGCTATCTGGACTATAACGACACCTACCTGTCCAAGGAGCCCTGCCACCCCAGCGACACCTTCGCCGCCGTGCTGGCCACCGCCGAACTGGCAGATGGGCGCGGGCAAGATGTCATCCTCGGCGGAGTTCTCGCCTACGAAGTGCTGTGTCGCCTGTGCGACGCGGCCTCGCTGCGCGCCCGGGGCTGGGACCACGTGACCTATGTGGCCATAGCCGCCGCCCTGGGGGCGGGCAAGGCCCTGGGCCTGTCCCAGGAGCAGCTTTATGAGGCGCTGTCCCTGGCCACAATTCCCAACGTCGCTATGCGCGAGGCCCGGACGGGCGCCCTGTCCATGTGGAAGGCCGGCGCCACAGCCAACGCGGCCCGCAACGGCGTATTCGCCGCCTGGCTGGCCAGCCGGGGATTCACCGGCGCCCCCAGGCCCTTTGAAGGGCCTATGGGCTTCCTGAGGCAGGTATCGGGCGAGATTCAGTTGGACAACTTCGGGGGCGACGGCACGCCGTTCATGATCGAGCGGTGCATCCTGAAGCCATACCCCGCCGAGATACATTCCCAAGCGGCCATCGAGGCGGCCCTGGAGCTTCAGCCCAGGCTAACGAGCACGGATGCCATCGAGCACATCGTCATCGAGACCTACGACGCGGCGGTGGACATCATCGCCGACGCCGAGAAGTGGCATCCCACCACCCGGGAGACAGCGGACCACAGCCTGCCCTACATCGTGGCCGCCGCCCTGGTGGACGGCACTATCGGCCCCGAGCAGTTCTCGCCGGAGCGCATCGCAGACCCGAAGCTCCGGGAGCTGATGGCCAGGACGGAAGTGCGCCGCAGGGATGATTTCAGCCGCCAGTACCCACAGGCCCTGCCTGTCAGCATCGAGGTGCAACTGCGGGGCGGCGAGCAGCTCGGCGCCACCGTGATCTATCCTCACGGGCATCCCAAGCGGCCACTGAGCGATGACGAGGTGACCGCCAAGTTCCGCCGCCAGGCCGAGCAGCGTCTGTCCCATGAGAGGGCAGACCGCATCCTGGACCAACTGTGGCGCCTGGAGGACGTACCGGACATCTCCGAGCTACTGGCACTATTCGAAGTCCAACCTCATTAGAAAACGACGTTGGAGGAGGTCTAGCCAATGGCAGTACAGAAGATCGGCACGCAGAAGGCGTTCAGCTTTGTCCCCATCGCCGAGCGGCAACACAAGCCGCGTACCGTGGGCATCACGGAGGTGCGGGACTGGGGCATGGGCCGGAATGCCCTGGATGACCTGCTTCAGTCCGCCGGGGAGTACATAGACATCCTGAAGATGCCCGCAGGCACCTACCGGCTACAGAACAGGGACTTCGTCCGGGAGAAGATCGCCATGTGCCGCGAGCATGGCATCGAGTGCTCCACGGGCGGCTTCCTGGAAAGGGTCGTACTGGCCGGCCCGGACATCGTGTACCAGTTCCTGGATGAGGCCCGGGACCTGGGCTTTACCGTCGTCGAGGTGTCCACCGGCACCCTGGTGTTGCCCCTGGCCCACAAGCTCGAGCTGGTGAAGCTGGTCCAGGAGTACGGCCTCAAGGCAAAGCCCGAGGTGGCCATGGTGTACGGCATCATGCCCGGCCAGGAGCCCGGCAAGGACTACACCATCAACCCGGACCACCTGTTTCACGAGATCGAGATGCAACTGGAGGCCGGGGCCTGGAAGGTGCTCATCGAATCCGAGGGCATCACAGAGAACGTCTCGGAGTGGCGGACTGACATCATATACCAGATTGCCGCCCGGTTCCCTCTGGACCGTCTCCAGTTCGAGGCGGCTGACCCCATGGTGTTCACCTGGTACGTCAAGAGCTTCGGCTCCGAGGTAAACCTGTTCATTGACTCCAGCCAGATCATGGAGCTGGAGGCTACACGCACCGGCGTGTGGGGCAAGAGCCTGACCTGGGGCCGGGTAGCTACGTTCCAGAGAAAGGCAGCGTAGTGGTAGGGGCGGACGGCCGTCCGCCCCTACATCACCCAGGGCTGCGGCCTTCACCCCACATATCGGGACGTGTCCTCCCCACCCACTCCGGAGGGAATTGAGGCCCCCGCCCTGATGGTCATCAACCATTTAATGTGCCACCGCCGCCAAGTCCAAGGTGTCATTCCAAGCCCTTCCGCAGAAGGGCGAAGAATCTCAGGGTACATCCACGTCAAGGGCATAACCCTGAGATTCTTCGGTCGCGGCGCTCCCTCAGAATCCGTCATGGCCCCGACAGGTCGGGGCCGCCACCGGGGATGAAGACAACCCCTCTCTCCCCTGGCGGGAGAGAGCGAGAGTGAGGGGGAGGCTGGACGTGGCCAAGGGCATGCCTCACCCCCTGTAGTCCCCCTTGGCAAGGGGGACACTAGGGGGGGCTCCCGTCGAGGGAGAGGGGGGGCGGCGCCACCCCATTTTCGTGACAATGACAGGCAATGTCGCTGTATTCAGTTGATGACCATCAGGGCGGGGCCACGGCCTGCGGTGTGGGCGCCCCCAGAGGGCTATTCCTGGCCCGCTACCGTGCGGACGTAGTGTACCAGTGCCCAGCGCTCCTCGGAGGTGAGCAGCTTGCCAAAGGCGGGCATGTTGCCCAGTCCATTGGTCACAAACCAGTAGACCTGGCCGGGGGTGCGCGCCTTGACACGCTGGCTGGCAAAGTCCACCGGCGGCGTAACCCTCGCCTGGCCGAAAAGGGTGGACATGGGGCTGTTTCCGTGCCCCTCCGGCCCGTGGCACATGGAGCAGTTCACGGCGTACAACGCCCTAGCGCGCTCCAGGGCAACTGGGGTGAGAGGCACCGGGTTTGCCAGCCCACCGGCTTCCTGGAAGTTGGCCGGCTCCGCGGTCCGGCCCGTAATGGGGACGGAGAGCGGGGATGCCTGGAGGCGCGGCGGCTCCTGCGAGCGGTACGATTGCTGATAGTGCATCTCGGTGAACGTCTCGCGCGGGTACGCGCCCGTGGCAGCACAGCCCGCGCTCACCAGCGCCAGCACCACCCCCGCACCCAGTATCCCGGCGGTCACCTTCACTGCCGGCTACCCCCGCTGGTGTCATGCTTCATGTCGTTGGCGCCCGCGTCCCGCAAGGCCCTCTCAGCGGCGCCCAGCCTGTCTTCCTCGCACGACACCAGCACACCCACGAACCCTTCGCTGATGCGCCGGTCGTACAGGCCCATCGCCGGACGGGGCAATCGCGACTCGAAGATAATGCCCAGCACGGTGAAGATGATGGCCCCCAACATCATCCCTTCGTAGGAGATGATGGCCATGGGAGGCAGGGACAGAATCGGTTTTCCCCCGGTGACCAGGGGCTGGGTTACCTGGGTGCCGATGGTGAGCAGAAGGGCCACGGAAAGGCCGGATATCCCTCCTATAAACGGGAAGACGTACAGCCGATGCTTCACGGGCTTCTCGCCAAAGGCCCCCTCGGGGTACGGGGTGCCTGTAAGCACCTCGTACTCGTTCTCGCCAAAACCGTTCGCCTGGAGGCTCTCCACCGCCTTGGCGGCGGCCTCCGGCTCGCGGAACAGGCCCAGCACACTACGTCTAGCCATCACTCCCCCCTTACTCTCGGACGATGCCAGGCACCCGGCGTCGTCCAACCTGGAGGTCCTGGTGCAGCACCTGTCCCTCCTTCATGTCGTAGATGGGGATAGGAGGGAACAGGCGAGTAAACAAAAGCAGGCCCAACAATACCAGGGCAAAGGAAGCCGCCACAATGATGAGTTCCACCGGGCGCGGCGAGTACGTGCCCCAACTGAAGGCGAAGGGCTGCTTACGGGCCAGCCCGGGCACTATGATGAGGAACCGCTCAAACCACATGCCGATGTTCACCGAAATGGATACGAGGAACATGGCCAGGATACTGCGGCGCACCCTGCGGAACATCCACAGCGGGATGGGGATGAAGGCAGCGGTGACTATGAAGATGCCGAACAACAGCGACCACGGCCATTGCGTCAACTGCATCTGCTTCATGGCCAAGTCCGGCCCCCCAAGGCCATACAGGCCAAAGACGACCTCCAGGAAGAAGAAGTAGAACCAGCCGATGCCCACCGCCAGCTCCAGCTTGCCCAGGGAGTCGAAGTGCTCGGGGCGGATGTACCGCTTCCAGCCAAAGAGCCAGAGCATCAGGGCCATGACGGTGACCACGGCCGCCACGCCGGAGTGCACAGCGCCAATGACGAAGTAAGGGGCGAAGATGGTGGCGTGCCACCCGTCCACGCTCATGGCCACGGCGAAGTCCCAGGACACAATGCTGTGCACCGAGACGAACACCGGCAGAATGAGGGCGGAGAGCAGAATGCCAGCTATCGCCTGGAGCTTCCACTGCCTCAAGCTGCCCCGGAACCCCAGGGACAGCACAGAGTACAGGCGATGTCGCCAGCCCCGCGTCCTGTCCCTGGCCAGGGCGAAATCCGGCAACAGGGCCACGAAGACGAAGAGGCTGGCGCCGCTCAGGTAGGTGAAGATAGCCGCCGGGTCCCAGATAAGGGGGGACCGGACGTTAGGCCAGACCATGCGCGGGAAATCATAGGGCAGGAACCAGTACAAGAGGCGCCAGGGCCGCCCCACGTGGATCAGGGGGAAGATGGCAGCCGTGGACAGGGCAAATACGGTGAGCAGCTCGGCGGCGCGCGTCACCGGTCGCCGCCACTCTGCCTGCGCCAGCCGCAGGATTGAGGAGATCATGACACCGGCGTGGCTGATGCCCACCCAGAACACGAAGGTCGTGATGAGGGCGCCCCACATTACCGGACGGTCCAAGCCGGTCAGCCCAAGGCCACGGTTGATCATCAGGCCGAAGCTGACCACCCCAGCCAACACCACTAGCGCCAGGAATCCGGCCACGGGCCAGAACCAGCGTGGCGTGCGCAGCGTAGGCCCGAGCAGGTCCTCGTTGATTTGGGCCTCCGTGAGCCGTTCCCTAGCCTCCATACACTCTCCTTAGCGGGCCCTAGCTGGGCTTACCCAGCACAATGGCTTCCAGCCTCACCACAGTAGCCCGCGCCCGCAGCAGCAGGCCCTCCCGCAGCTCCCAAATGGCCATGATGGGGATAACGCGGGTGGCCATGAGGTAGATGAACAATGCCCCGGCAATCCCGCCCACGACGATCATCATGTCTATGCCGTCAGGGAGATGGGCCGGCGGCACGTGCTCCAGGGCCACGCCCGTCTCCTCTACGGAGAACGCCGCCACGAAGAAACGTATTCGGTCCAGGAAGGTCCCCACCAGTATCATCCCGGAAGCAATGGCTGGCCCGACCACGCTTCGGCGCAGCGGGTTCCACATCAGCACCAACAGTGGCCCCACGAAGTTGAGGACCGCCGTCAAAAGGAACAACGGTAGGTAAGGACCGTACCAGAGCAGCTTGAGGATGTTCTGCTCCACCGGCTGTCGCCCATACCACAAGACGATCAGACCGGAGAACCAGAAGTAGAACCACAGCAGGGACAGGGCGAGCAGTATCTTGGCCAGGCTCCAGAAGGGACCAACCCCCAGATACTCCTGATACCCAATTCGGCGCAGCAAGTACATGGTCAGGATGACCGTGGCCACCCCGGCCTGAAGGCCGACCAGCGCCTGGTAGGTGGGGAAGAGAGGGTCCCTCCAGCCCGGCACCATGCTTATGGCGAAGTCAGAGCTTATCAGTGTGTATACCAGCACCAGCAACATGAAGTAGAAGGCGCCCAGCAGGACGAGGACTCCCCTTTGCACGGCCCACTGGCGTTGGCGTCCACGCCAGCGGCAGGCCAGCCAGGCAAACACCCGCTGGCGCAGGCCGCCCGGCAGGGAGTCCCTGGCCGAAGCGAAGTCGGGGACCGCCGAGGCGTACAGCACGAGCAGACCACACACCACCAACATGGCCAGCGCCCAGGCGTCCCATAGGTGTGGGGCATTGGGCCAGCTAAACCAGATGGTGCGCCGACCCTGCGCGCTGGGCACCAGGTACAGCAGTGGTATGAACAGCAGGAACAGGAAGACACCACCCACCAGGTAGAGCTCCGCAGCGCGGGCCAGGGGCCGTCGCCAGTTGGCTTTGGTAAGGCGCAGCCCGATGGCTACCATGGGTGCTGACCCCACAGTGGCTAGCAGGAAGGCGAATAGACCGGCGTAGTAGCCCCAGGCGGCCCTGTCCTCGAAACCGCCCCTCAGTCGCAGGACGAAGCCCACAATCCCCAGAGCGAACAGCGCGCCCAGGATCCGTGCCGCCGCGAAGAAGCGGGGCCCGCTGACCAGCAGGGACCTCAGTCCGTCCTGCGCTATCCTGTCAGGCGTCAGGTCTGGTGCGTGCTCGTGGCTAACCATGGACCTCGCGCTCCACCTTCTTGAGATAAAGCACATTCGGGCCAACGCCCAGCTCTCTCAGCAGCCTGTAGCCCCGCTCATGGCCCAGAAGCCGTGACACCCGGCTCTGGGGGTCCTTGACGTTGCCAAAGACCAGGGCATTGGTGGGGCACGCCTGAACGCAAGCGGGCAGCACCTCGCCATCGGCCACCAAACGCCGTTCGCGGGTGGCTTCGCGCTCGGCTCGGCGAATGCGCTGGATACAGAAGGTGCATTTCTCGATAAGCCCCCGGCTGCGTATGGTGACATCCTGGTTCAGGTGGTTCCGCAACGACTCCGGCCACACCGGCTCCCACCAGTTGAAGAAGCGGGCATGATAGGGGCAGTTGTTGGCACAGAAGCGCACACCCACGCAGCGGGGATATATCTGTACGTTCAGCCCCTCCTCGTTGTGGTGGGTGGCGTACACTGGACACACCGGCTCGCACGGGGCATTGTCGCAATGCTGGCACATTACGGGTATGAAGCGGGCCTTGACGTTGGGGTACTCCCCCTCCCAGTAGCGCTCGATGCGGACCCACTCGTTGGCGCGGAAGGCGCGGAAGGCCACGTCATCATTGAGGGGGATGTTGTTCTCCGCCTGACAGGCCACCACACAGGCCTGGCACCCAGTGCACCGGTCTATGTCCACCACCATCTGCCACTTGTAGCTTGCCTGCGGCATTCCTGGCCTTCCTAGCGAGCTATCTCGATGATCTCGGAGCCTGGCACCTGTTCGGCGAACATCGTGCCCTCGAACTTGGCGATGCGTTGGCGGCGAGCGGTCCGCGTCAGGCGCACCCTGGTGGCTGACCAGGCCAGGGCGCCGGTGTCCTCGTCCCTTTGCGGCGCGACAATGGACAGCACATTCGCCCCACGCCCTTGGGCATACCGACCATAGCTGGTATGGCCCTGGCCAAGAGGCACGGCCACCAGTCCTGGCGGCAGGGCCGGGTTGATATAGACAGGGGCCTCGATGCTCCGACCTTGTGAGGACTCCAGGGCCACGATCATGCCCTCCTCCAGGTCGTACTGCCTGGCGGTGGCCCGGCCCACCTCAACCCAGGTCTCCCAGGTAACCGAGGTAAGCGGGTCCGGCGTGGCTTGCAGCCAGGGCAGGTGAGCGCCCCGGCCATCGTCCAAGGAATGGGAGGCAAAGGGGAGCAAGTGCAATGGATAGGTGCCCACATCCCCGGCAAAGCCAGCGGGCGTTGCCGGAGTCCGGAAGGCGGGTGGCTTGGGTGCGGCCCCTGTGTGGCGGCGCGACGTATCCCACCAACCACCCTTCTGGAGCAGGGAGTTCCAGTAGGCCTCCCAGTTGGCGATGGAGGCGGGCGCCGGTATCTGCTTTGCGCCCTCCCGCAGCAGGTCACGGGTGGTCTTCCAAGGCAGCGCCTGCTCCATGTCAGGGCCGATCTCCTGCGCCAACGTCAGCAAGATATCCCCGAAGCTACGCGTATCGTGGACGGGCAAGACCACCGGTTGCTGATAGCCCACCAACTGGTAGCCCGGACCGGGGTCCGGGGCATCGTCGCCCCAGTCCTCCAGGTAGGTATGCTCCGGCAGCACGAGGTCAGACATCGCAGCGGTCTCATCCATCACGGAGGCGAAGCTTACCACCATGCCCACCCTGGCCAGTGCCTCAGCGAAGCCATCGCTGGCGGGAAGGTTGTACACCGGGTTTACGCCACGGAACAATGCCAGATTCACTGGGCGCGGCTGGCCAGTGCGCATGCGGTCCGCCAACTCTTGCCAGTCCTTGAACGCTGAGACAACGCCGGGAGACGCCGGGGCCAGAGGAGACGGCGGATTCAGTATGACTCCACCCTGCCTCCCCACACCTCCCACCAGGTAGTTGAGGGCCAGGATGGCAGTCAGGTTGAAGGTCCCATTGGTCTGCGACGCCGCCGGCCCGCCGCCGATAGCCACGCTAGGTCGCTGGGTGGCGAAGTCCCGGGCTAGCTCCACGATGGTCTTCTCCGACACGCCCGTGACGCCGGCGGCCCGCTCCGAGCGGAAGTCCACCAGGGCATCGGCCCCACGCCCCCCGGTCAGCGCCCCGGCGGCCTCTGTATCGGCCAGGCCGAGGGCTATCATGGTATGGGCCAGCGAAAGGGCCAGCACTCCCTCCGTGCCCGGGTTGACGTGGACCCACCGGTCAGCGTTGGCCGCCGTCATGGAGAAGCGCGGCTCGACCTGCACCAGAGTGCCTCGTCCCGATTCATCGGGATGGCGGAGCTCCCCAAAGCCCAGGCTGTAATGGACCGGCGACAGCTCCGTGGACAGGAAATCGGAGCCGAAAGACAGGACATAGCTTGCGTTGGCTATGTCAAACTCGGGCAGGACGTCCTGGCCCAGGGTACGTTTGACCGCGGCACGCAAGACGGTGGTCTCCAGTGGCTCGTAGGTGATCTGCTTGGCGCCGCCGTAGGCGCGGGCGAAGGCATCCACCAGGCGTCCCAGACTACCCCGCAGGGGCGCCGTGGCCAGGACCACCGTGTCGGGCTGGCCGCGCAGGTCCCGGAGCCGGGCGCCAAGCATGTCCAGTGCGTCGTCCCACGTCACCGGCTGGAACAGGCCGGTAGCCCTGTCCCGCCGCATGGGGCCGGTTATACGGTCCGGGTGGTACAGCGCCTGTAGCCCGGCCTGCCCACGGACGCACAGCTTGCCACGATTCACCGGGTAGTCTGGATTGCCCTCGATCTTCTTGGCGCGCCCCTCCATCACCCTGACGATGATCCCGCACCCCGCCGGGCACTGTCGGCAGATGCTGGCGTACCAGTTGTCAGTGCCGGTAACCAGGTCCTCGGGCATCTGCACCGGGCTTTCCACCAGCAGCTCCCGGCGCGGCACCGCGCAACCGGCGAATACGACCGCGCCCAGGGTCGAGGCTGCCGCGACCTTCAGGAACTGGCGCCGGTCCATGTTGGTGTTCATGGACTGCCTAGTAGTGACATATGGAGCACTCCGTGGGTGCGCCTCGCGCGCGATGGCAGGCCAGACACTCCCCCATGCGCAGCACCTTCACCTGGCGTACCTGGGTCATGCTGCCCACGTCGCCATGGCAGGTGGCACATTCGAGCTGGGCGCGGATATGCGGTTCATGCACGAAGTGAACGGAGTCGGGGACACGGTGGACCCGCACCCAGTCTATGGGCTGTTTGTCCTCCCAGGCTTTCCGTACTTTCTCCACTTCCGCATTCCCCTGACCTACGACCCGATGGCAAAACATGCACTGCTCCACCGAAGGTATGCCAGCCACAGCCCCCGTCACCACACCCCTATGGCAGAAGACGCACTGGGCGCCGGCCTTCTCCGGTGACACGTGCGGGACGTGGGAGAACGCGATGGGCTGCTGTGGGGCCGGCGGCGACTGCCCATAGCCCACAGCCCGGGTGCCGAAAACGGCAGCGACGATGACGATGACCATAAGAGCCAGGGCAGCGGCCAGCAGCCGCAGACGCCACTTGGCGCTTACCAGCGCCATCGGCTCTTCCCAAGGATTGAGGGCGACACTATATCCACCACCGCGGCCAGAGCTCCCCGATAACGCCGACGGCCCGCACCACCACTACAACATCCACCACCAGAGCAGCCAGGGCGATGCCGGCCACCACGTATAACGGTGCTCGCAGCTTCTCGGCCCGCGCTGGCAGCTCACCCGTCGTCACCAGCGAAGGTATGATCGCCAGAGACAAGAGCAAGCTGCCGCCGAAGACCACCACCAGCGGGACAAGTAGCCACAGCGGCCTCATGAGACCGCTGATCGCCGCCCAAGTGTCGTGCGTTATGATGCCGGGGTCCATGTTCCCTTGCACACCGCAGACGAACGCCCATGCCACGCCCGCCAGGGCAGACGCGCACCGGCCCAAAACACATGCCGTGAGCGGGGACAGCAGGACTAGCTAGGACTAAGACTCAGTATGACTTGCGACTCTTTACGCCCCCACGCACGCCTTGATTTCTAGCATACTTCTCACACGCTAGTCAAGGGCTTTCATCACTGACAAGTTGTAGCGGCGTATGGCCATACGCCGCTACTGGGCGCAGCGAGTACGAAGCCTAGCCCCGAAAGGCCGTTGCGCAGACAACTAGGGTGGCTCCTCAAGCAATAGAAACAAGAAGCCAGCAACGCGGAGTCCGCATTGCCGGCTGTGCAGGTTGGGTATAGCTACTTTCGCAGGGAGCGCATGTAGGCGATGAGGTCGGCCAGCTCCTGGTCGCTTACCCTGCCAGCGTCGTAGCTTGGCATGTCCCCACCACCCTGGCGCATGAACTGGGCCAACGCCGCATCCGTGGCAAACTTCTCCGCCACCTTGGCAGTGTTCAGTGCCGGCGCCATGTCAGTGCCGCTGCCGTCTTTACCATGGCATGTAGCGCACTTCTTCTGACTGAACAGGGCCTGCCCGCTGCTGACATCCCCCTTGAGCGCCGCCGGTGTCGGCGTGGGAGCGGGCGTGGCGGTGGGCGCAGGCGCCGGGGTAGACGTAGGCTGCGGGGGTGCTGGCGTGGCGCCCGGCTCGGGAGTAGGCGTAGGAGGCGCCGGTGTTGGAGTCGGGGCCGGAGTCGGCGTGGGCGTCGGCACCGGTGTCGGCGTCGGGGTCGGGGTAGGCTTCACCGCACCCTGGTCGGAAAGCCACTGCGCAATCTGGTCCACATGGTCATCGGGAAGGGTCTCCTTGGAGTAGACAGGCATTCCCCCCGGCCCGGCGCGGACCATGAGGCGTACCTGGTTCATGCTGGAAAGCTCCATGGGCGCCCACAGGCTACCCTTGCCATCTAGCCCATGGCAACTGGCGCAGCCGTAGGAAACGAAGTAGGCCTTCCCCGCGTGCATCTCCGTCTGCACCAGGGAGTTGTGGGACCACTTTATGGGCTCACTCTGGCCCACGTAGGTGACCTGGCTGCGGTCATAGCCCTGGGCAGAGGCCATGCTGAGGTTCAACTGGGTGGCACCCAACTGGCCCCACGGCCTCAGGATGATGCCCACAATGAGCAGCAGGGCAAGACCCAACACTGCGGTGAACGCCAGAACAGGTACGATTGGCTTAGACATGGTGTCGCCCCCATTCCGAAGAGGCTACTTTCTGCCCTTCATGAAAGATGACTCTGATTTGCCGTACCGCCCAGAGGAAGGTCCCCCACACGCCAGCCATCAGGGCCACCAGCCACCAGACTCCTACGCCGGGGATGTGTATCCCCTTCTCCTGGTGGAACTGCTGCGGTCCGGGTTTGATGTCAATCTCGGCGCCGGCACTGGTCCTGGCATACTTGGCGTTCCCAGCGAACTTCGCCGAGACCGGGACCGCGCCCTCAGTGCGAGGGATGAAGTCCAGGGTAGCCACGCCTGCCTTGTCTGTAGTGGCCCGCCCCAGTTCCACGTCTGATTCCGAGTTGAGAAACGCCGCCCTCTGCCAGAACACCACCTCCACTCCCGCCACCGGCGCCTTGGCTTGGTCGGTCACCTTAGCCGTCAGCGTCAACGGCTGGCCTACCGCCGGCGCTGCGGGCGCCACCAGCTCCAGGCTGGTGCTGGCCGGGCCATCCGCGAGGACGGCGCCCGTGACCGCCACCGAGGCCAGACTGAGGACCACCGCGAGGAAGCCAACCTTGACTAGGGCCTTCATTTCTGCCCTCCATCGGCAGGACCAGCCGCCGGGCGCATTCGTAAGGGCGCGCCAGGCAACCGGCCACCATCCAGCGCCTCGGCAACTGGGGTTGACTCAGAGACCGTCTCCGTAACGTGCTTCGCCTCGTGGTGCTCCACCATCTCCCAGACAGCCACCGCCGGGACCAGCTTGAGCGCCAGGGCAATGAGCAAGGTGAACAGGGCGAAGGCCGCGGCCATCAGGGACCATTCCACCCACGATGGGAAGTAGTTGGCCGGCTCATAGGGGTTCAGGGGGACCCTCAGACCACCCACCACAATCAGGTAGCGCTCAATCCACATGCCCACGTTGGCCAGCACCGCAGCCAGCAGGATGCCCCACATGTTCCTGGTGAACGGCACAGCGATAAGGAGCACCGGCAGCACCATACCAGCCAGGGCGTAGAACCAATAGTATGGCGCCAGCGCGCCAATGAACACCTGGGCCAGGTGCATCTCGGACTCGCCCCGGAGCTTGAACCCGGCAGTCACATACTCGGACACATTGAAGAACATCACTATCAGGGCGAAGGCGGCCAGCATGTAGCCCAGCTTCATGAAATGCCCGGTAGTGACGTACTCCTCCAGGTGGAAGGCTTTACGTATCACCGCCATAAGGATGATGAGCACGCCCACGCCGGAGTACAGCGCCCCGGCCACGAAGTAGGCCCCGAACATCGTCGAGTCCCACGGCTCACGCAGGGTCATGGCGAATATCCAGGAGGTCACCGTGTGCATGGACACGGCCACCGGGATAATCACAATCATGACGACGCCCAAAGCCCGGGCCAGGCTGTGGTGCTGGCCCGGAGTGCCGTGCCATTCCACTGCGAACAGCCTGAAGAACCACCGCTTGAGGGGGTGCACCGCAGCACTTAGCCTATCGCGGCAGATCCCCAGGTCCGGGATGAGGGCCAGGTACAGGTAGATAGCGCTGGCCACCAGGTACGTGGTCAGGCCGAAGACATCCCAGATCAAGGGCGACTGCCACCGCCCGAAGATGAACAGGTTCGCCATGCGCAGCGGCTGGCCCAGGTCCAGGGAGATCATGGCCGGCGCCACCAGCAGGGCCACCACCGTGATGAACTCCGCCATACGGGTGATGGGCATGCGCCACTCGGCCTTGGCGATGCGCAGTATCGCGGAGATCAGCGTGCCTGCCATGCTGATGCCGATGAAGAACACGAACATGGCAATGTACAGCCCCCAGGAAATGCGGTCCCGCATGCCGGTGACGATGAGCCCCTCGCGGAGCTGGGTGGAGTAGGCGAAGACCCCCCAACCCACCACCAGCAGCAGTGCCGCCACCAGCAGGTAGAAGCCTCGCCCCGTCTTGATGAGCGGAGCAAAGGCCCTTTCCTCTAGCCTCTGCCGGAAACCGTCTACCGGCCTGAGCGCTTCCATGTCTTAACTCCTTCTTTGTTCCAGGGCCATTCCACGGACAGACGCCCCTTCTTGAAGGGGGAGCGGCCCACTGCCTCCCCATGGCCCGGGATGTAGAAGACACGCGGCTTGGTGCCAAGCTCTGCCTTGAGGTGATAAGCCTGGTTCTCCGCCACAAACTGGGAGAGTTTGACCACCTTGTCGCCGTTGGTAGCCAGGTCCTCTTCCAGGTCGCCGAAGTAGAAGGCGTGATTAGGGCAGGCCTCAGCGCAGTAGGGCAACCGACCGGCGGAGAGGATCTCCGTGCAGAAATCGCATTTCATCACCGTGCCCTTGGGCGCGCCAATCTGATGTAGTGGGCTGTAGTGGACCAGGGCTGTCTCCGGCGGCCGGGGCGGGTCGCCCCACAGGAAGAACCGGCGCTCGTAGGGGCAGGCTGCCATGCAGAAGCGGCAGCCGATGCAGCGGGTCTGGTCAATGAGCACTACTCCCTCCGGGGTCTGCCAGGTGGCCCCCACGGGACACACATTCACGCAGGGCGGGTTCTGGCACTGCATGCACAGCGTGGGGACAAACTGGCTGCCGCCGCCGGCGATATTGTGCTCGTAGACCTCCAGCCACTCCATGGGCTCAGGCACGAACCGCCCCAGGATGCACGACTGCGCGCACTTGGGGGCCGTGTTCTGGGACTGGCAACCGTCGCAGGAGCGCAGGTCGAAGATGGCCGTCCACTGGCGCACGCGCTCGCCCGCGCCGGTATGTGCCTCCTCCGCCCGCGTCTTGGCGCCCCCCAGGAGCTTGAGGCCCGATCCTGCCGCCACCAGCCCCAGGGCGCCAATCCCCGCCAGCGTTAGGAACCGCCGGCGGGACACCGCCTGGGGCGTGCCTGGTTTCTGACCTGCTTGTGACATCGTTTGGACTCCCCGTTCTTTCCATCACTAAGCATACGATAGCCGTGGCTGCATAAGCATCCTACGGGCAGAGTAATCCCTATCCTTCGATACTAGTAGTGACAGGGAGACTTCTGAGTGCGCGCGCTCAGTGCGCCTGGTCCACACGGCGGTGGGTCATGGTATCCTCCCCCTCCTCCGGCGGTATGACCGGCCGTAGCGCCCGCAGGGTAGATACCAGCGTGGTGGAAAGGCCCTCACGCCCAAGATAGGCTACAGCGCCATGTTTCTTGGCCAGATCAGCATACTCCGGTAGGTCGGCGTCTCCCACCGCGACTACCCTCGCCCCTCCCCAGGGCGACACCGGCCAGCGGGAGAGCTTGCCCGCCTCTTGCCGGGCGGCAAGCATACGCACCCCCATTACTATCACGTCGGGAGGATAGTAACGGGCAAGATGCACCGACTCCTGTAGGCTGGCCGCTTCCCCGGTGACATGGAAGTCCCCCTCGCCCTCTAGCAGCCCTCGCACCATTTGGCGGAACAGCCAGTAGTCGTCAGCTATCAGCACCCTGGCACGTCTCAGCGGCGCCTGCTGTGCCCCCACTTCGGTTGCATCCCTCCTCTAGCTGGGCGGGGCGCCACAAGCACCCCCTACCACCACCTACCAGACTAGAGGCAAGCGACGAGCGCGGACATCCTCTGGACACAGTAATCGGCACACCATCTCAGGGGACAAGCGGGTCGTAGGGGCGAAGCAACCCGCGTCCTGACCGCCAACGAGCAAATGACAGTTGCTTCGCCCCTACATGTTTCCTTCTCCCTTTGGGAGAGGGCGAGGGTGAGGGCAGACGAACGGCACACCCCGCAGGCTCCGACAGTAGGATGAGTGCAGCGCAGCGGAACCCACCACACCGGCGTCCCATTTGCCCTGAGGGCTATCCGCATTGCTGAGCCAAGGGCCAGGGTCGAGGTAGATTCGTAGGGGCGAAGCAACTCGCGTCCCGTCCATCAACAGGCGAATGCTGGTTGCTTCGCCCCTACGGGGCACGCCCCCTACCAAAAGCCAGAAGTCCGAAGCCCGTAGCCTGAAGCCAGGCGGCCCACGGCGCCTAGCACACGGCGCACCCTGCGGAACACCACCTGGCGCAGCACCGCGCGGCGCAGAATCTCCAACTGGGGCTGGCCTCGATAGCGCACCAGGAAACGCCCCTCACCGGGCAATGCTGTGGCTGAGTCTACCCCGGGTTGACGCGCCAGCGCCCGCTGGACGCGGGCCACGCACAGTCTGTGGCACAGCAGGCCGCTGACCCGCACCTCGACCTGCTGCTCCCCGCCCTCACCAGCGACGATGGGGCCAAAGGCGGCGTCAGGTTCAACCCACAGGTTCTTCCACATGTACCAAGTAGATACTCCCTCTTTCGCCATTGTACTACGGGGCCCATCTTTGCCTCCACCCGAAGAGAATGCACAGCTATCTACCCTGAGACGCCCGCAGAGTTGCGGGTAACGCCCCGCACTTGGAATCGTCCTTCCCTTGTTCCACTGGGCCATCCGGACATGCTGGGCACGTCCTATGACTACTGTAGGTCGTTAAGGCCCAATTTCAACGGCTAGTTGCCAGATTCCGAAGGGTATGAGAAACTTTGAGAAACCGTGCGCTGAGGTGATGATATGCATGTCAAGAGAATCAGAGCCCAATCCTTCAAGCGATTCACCAATCTGACCATAGACCAACTGCCGCAGACTGCGCGGGTGGTGCTTATGGTTGGGCCGAATGGTTGCGGCAAATCTTCTCTTTTTGATGCCTTTAGGATGTGGCACGGCTACCATGGCGGTGCAGGCGTTGGAGACGACACATATTACCTTCGGTGTGGCATGACGCCCGTAGCGTGGGCTGACTCAGTGTCAATTGATTTCCACAGCCCGTTGCCAAAAGACAGCAAGAAGACCTTCTACATCCGCTCAGCCTATCGCAACCAGGCTGACTTCACGGCCACCTCTCTGTCTCGCATGGGATCGGAACTGGACGCTCCCAAAGCTTCCAAGATGATAGACAATGAAACGCAGTTGGTAGCCGATAACTATCAGCGTCTCGTTTCTTTCACAGTGGAGGAAGTCTTCAGCGGACAGCAAGATTCCAAAACGGTCAGAGAGCTAAGGGACAACTTGATAGGGACAATACGCGAGTCAATGACGAGAGTGTTCGGGGACCTCGTTCTGACTGGCCCAGGCAATCCGCTGCAAGACGGTTCGTTCTTCTTTGAAAAAGGCGTTGGCAAGGGTTTTCTCTACAAAAATTTGTCGGGTGGTGAGAAAGCCGTATTCGACATCATCTTGGATCTTATCCTAAAAAGGCGTGCATATGACAATACCGTATACTGCATCGACGAACCGGAGTTGCACATGCATACGAGATTGCAAGCCCGGCTCCTCGAGGAGATGCTTAGGCTGTTGCCCGATAATTGCCAACTGTGGCTGGCGACCCATTCAATCGGAATGATGAGGAAGGCCAAGGAACTCCATGAATCGGACCCAAACAATGTTGTCTTCCTAGACTTCCACAATGTAGATTTCGACCAAGCAGTGACCATCACGCCTGCGAAAGTAGGTCGCCAATTCTGGATGCAAGCACTCGAGGTAGCTCTCGATGACCTGGCTCAGCTTGTCGCGCCGCAGCGTATCGTCCTATGCGAAGGCAGGCCGGCAGACGGCAAACAGACAACGAGGGCAGAGTTCGACGCCGAATGTTATAGAACGATCTTCGGAAACGAATATCCGGACACTGACTTCCTCTCAGTAGGAAATGAGTTGGATGTAAGATCGGATAGGCTATACGTCGGCAAAGCGATCCAGACACTCGTAGCTGGCACAACTTTAATCAAACTCGTGGACCGAGACGACCGAACCGAAAGGGAAATCCAAGAACTGATCAAAGTCGGCGTCCGAGTGTTAGGTAAACGCCATCTGGAATCCTATCTTCTGGATGACGAGACTCTGCGTGCCTTGTGTGACGCCAATGGTAGGGCACAAGATAAGGATGCCATACTAATTGCCAAGAGTGAGGCAATCAAGAACAGTGTGAAACGCGGTAATCGCGCGGACGACATGAAATCTGCAGCCGGTGAAGTCTACACCGGAGTTAGGCAAATCCTTGGACTAACTCAAGCAGGAAATACGACGGAAGCGTTCCTACGCGACACCATGGCACCACTCATCATCCCTGGAACGAAGGTCTATGATGATTTGAAGATAGCCATCTTTGGCCCCTGAGCCTCAGACGCTCAACTGCTTCAGGCACACATGCGCACCCTAGAACCATTGGCCGCCCCGAGGTTGGACAGACTCACCTCGCTCGGCATTATGGTATCTGCTCACCCTGTCTGCAATGCGGAACCCAATCTGGCAAGTCCCTCAGGTTCCCTTGGAGTAAGGAGCGCCACATTATGGAAACCGTAACTAAAGTCCAGGTTATCGAGCCTTACTTGCTTGAGATCACATTCTCTAACGGCGTCTCTCGCCAGGTGGACCTGGAGGGGGAACTGTACGGAGAGGTTTTCGAGCCCCTGCGCGAGCCCGGCTTTTTTTCCCAGGCCAGGCTAGACCCGGAGCTTGGCACGGTCGTGTGGCCCAACGGCGCCGACTTCAGCCCGGAATTCCTGTACCACTACCAGAGCAAGACCAGGGCCAACGCGTAAGGGGCAATTCCCCTGCCTCGGATTACGTCTGCCACCGGCCTGCGGCCGGAGGGAACGCGCTTCCTGGGGGTTATCTCAGTTAAGCAGCCGGAACCCCTGTTCCACAAAGTCCTGGTCGAAGGCGAAGGCATCGGGCACGCCCTGTCGCCGCATGCTGTCGAAACTCACGCAGTCCACGAGGCTCAAGTCCCTGCGGCCAGCAGTGAGCAGCGCGCTCATTCCCGCAACGCCTCCGCCAGGTGGCAGTCATGTGCACCAGCCAACTCCTTGTGGCCCGAGTGAAACCTTCCTGCGGCCGCCATGGCTCGGCGTCTCCTCTGTCCCTCGTCCACAGTCCCGCCACTCCGGATCACCAGGTCGGCGCCTTCCCTGACGAGTGCAGCGACGGGGACCCCTCGCCGACGGGCAAGGTCTTTCAACTGCTGCATCTGGGATTCGGAAAGCTGGACCTGTGTGCGGATCATGGGAGCCTCCTTGGCGGCAATGACATCATATCTGCCATAATGATAACACCCGCCTATTGACATCGCCAAGTAGCCCACCCCGCACAGGAATAGCGATTCAGGTTAGGCACCTTCACCCGTGTGGTGAAACGGCGTGGATCCAATGTCATTCTGAGCCCCCGCGGCTCGGGGCGAAGAATCCGTAGCCCTCGGCTGGCCCGGGGGTACGGATTCTTCACTCGTCCCGGTGCGCCGGGACTCGTTCAGAATGACAGTTGGCGGGACTACGGCGAGGTTCGCAGACAGCCCCAGAACGGCGGGCAAACGTAGGGGCGACCCGCCGGGTCGCCCTTACGGTCAGCTAAACAGCCCCTTGGACGCCGCTTCGATGAAGCGCACCAGCGGTCCCGGGTACACACCGATGCCCACCGTGGCCACCGCCAGCATACCGAGCACACCCTTCAGGACCAGCGAGGGTTTGAGCCGGGGGCTGTGCCGCGAGGGGACGATGTACATCTGCTTGATGACCATCAGGTAGTAGTAGAGGGAGACCACGCTCATGGCCACTGCCAGCGCCGCCAGCCAGAGCAGCCCCTCCTGGGCCGCCGCCGTGAACAGGTAGAACTTGGTGGTGAACCCCGCGAAGAACGGCAACCCCGCCAGGGAGAACATGGCGATGGTCAGCAGCAGGGCCAGGTACGGGGCGCGCTCGGCGGCGCCGGCGAAGTCCTCGATCTGCTCGTGGCCCGTCTCGTTGTAATAGGCAATGACGGCGGTAAAGGCGAGGAGGTTAGTCGCCGCATACCCCGCCAGGTGTACCAGCACGCCGCTCACTGCCTGAGGAGACAGGGCCGCCAGGCCAATCAGCAGGTAGCCCGCCTGCCCGATACTGGAGTAGGCCAGCATGCGCTTGATATTGGTCTGGGGGATGGCCACCAGATTGCCCACGGTGATGCTGGCCACGGCCAGGGCGATGATCACCCAGCGCCAGACCTCGATGGCCGGAAGCAATCCCTGGGAGAACAACCGCAGCAGCAGCCCAAAGACCGCCGCCTTGGCCGCCACAGACAGGTAGGCCGTAGTGGGCAGTGGTGCGCCTTCGTATACATCCGGCGCCCACATGTGGAAAGGGACCGCCGCCGCCTTGAACCCAAACCCGGCGATAAGCAGCACCAGCCCCAGAATCAGGCCGGGGGATAAGGTGCCCGTCACGGCCTCCGCAATTCCTGCGAAATACGTGGTGCCGGTGGCGCCGTAGATCAGGCTTATCCCGTACAGGAGCAGCGCCGAGGAGAAGGCGCCCAGCAGGATGTACTTGAGGCCGGCCTCGTTGGAGCGCAGGTCCCTGGTGGCATACGCTGAGAGCACGTAGAAGGTGAAGCTGAGGAGCTCCAGGGCGATGTATGCCGTGAGCAGCTCGCCCGCCGAGGTCATGACCGTCATGGCTAGCACGGCCACCACGACAATCCCGTAGTACTCGCCGGGATGGCCCAGGAACTTCTGAACGTAGCCCTCGGCGGCCAGCAGGATGACTGCCCCCAGCAACAAGAACAAGCCCTGGAAAAAGAGGGCGTAGCTGTCCACGACGAACAGACCACCGTACAGCGTTCCCTCATGGCCGCGCAGGGAGACCGTGGCCAGCAGGATGCTCAGGAGACCCAGCACCCCCAGGTAGGCCACGTAGCGACGCCGCGCCGGGGGCAACACCAGGTCCAACGCCAGAAGGGCGAAGGCCAGGCCAGCCAGCAGGAACTGTGGAAGCAGCAGGCGATAGTCCATACGCTACAGCCTCGTGGCCAGGGCCTGGACCCCGCTGTCAATAACCCGCATCAGGAAGCCCGGGTTCACTCCCACAAAGACTATCGTCCCCACCAACACAGCGCTGGCGAAGCCCTCACGGAAGGTGGCGTCGGGCAACTCCTTCCACTTGTCGCTGAGCGGTCCAAAGAAGACCTTGCCCAGCAATCGCAGGATGTACACCGCAGTTATGGCCGCCCCGATGATGCCCAACACGCCCAGCAACGGATACGTCTGGAAGATGCCCACGAAGACGAGGAACTCGGCCACGAAACCGCTAAGCCCGGGCAACCCCAGGGAGGTGAGTCCGGCCACTACAAAGAAGGCGGCTGTAAGCCCCATGCGCTTGGCCAGTCCCTCGAACATGGTGATGTCGCGGGAGTGCGTGCGCTCGTAGACTATTCCTACCAGGGCGAAGAAGAGGGCTGTCATGATCCCGTGGGAGAACATCTGGAGCACCGCCCCATCTATGCCCACCACAGTCAGCGTTGCCAGCCCCATGAGCACATAGCCCATGTGGCTCACGCTGGAGTAACCCACTACGTACTTCAGGTCCTTCTGGGCCATGGCTGAGATGGCGCCGTAGACCACGTTCACCGTCCCCAGCCCAATGAGCAACGGCGCCCAGGTATGCGCCCCTTCGGGGAGGAGCTGGATGCCCACCCGGAGCAACCCATACGCCCCCAGCTTCATCAGCACCCCGGCGTGGACCATGCTCACCGCCGTGGGAGCGGCCACGTGCCCATCGGGGGACCAGGTATGGAAGGGCCACAAGCCAGCGAGCACCCCAAAGCCGATCATGAAGAAGGGGAAGATGTAGCGCTGCACTCCCACAGTGACGCCCACCCGCTCCAGGTCCAGCAAGTCGAAACTGCCGGCGCCAACCTTGACATACAAGCCTAGCAGTCCCACCCACACCAGGACACTGCCCCCTACCAGGACCAGCGTGAGCTTGAGAGCGCCGTACTCCTTGGTCCGCAGGAATGTGCCGAAGTCGCTGCTGCTCCCCCAGACGCCAATCAGGAGGTACATGGGCAGCACAGCCAGCTCGTAGAAGAAGAACAAGAAGAACAGGTCTATGGCCGCGAAGGTCCCGAACACCCCGCTGGCCAGGGTGAAGAACAGGATGAAGAAGTCCTTGGGACGCGGCTTCATATTCCATGAGACAATGACGCCCGTGAACAGGACGATGCCGTTTAGCAACACCAGTGGCGCCGAGATGCCGTCCACACCTAGATGGAAGGAGACGCCCAAGGACTCCAGCCAGCGATAGCGCTCCTCGAACTGGAAGCCACCCAGGGTGTGGTTGTACCCCAGGAAAACGTACAGCGACAGGGCCAGCTCGACGATGCCGGTGGCCAGGGCTACCGCCCGCAGCGCCTTCAGCTTGCCACTGGGAATGGCCACCAGGGCCAGCGCAGCGAGCGTCGGTATGACCACCAGGACCGATAGGACGGGCAAGTGTTGCTCCTTACCTCAACAGCGTGGCGATCACGCCCAGGACAACGATGGCCCCCACCATGACGAGGCCGTAGTTGTACAGCCGGCCCGTCTCGTGATAGCGGAGTCGTTTGCCCAGCAGCGCCGTCAGGATGCCACCGCCGTTGACGCCCTTATCGTTGACCACCACCCGGTCAAAGACGGCTACCATGCGAGAGAAGACCAGCACTACGTGGTCTATGGACCACTGATAGAGGTCGTCCATGTAGTACTTGCGCCGCGCCAAGCGGGCCACTGGCTCAAACACCCTGGCAAGCGCCCAACCCCGCTGATAGATGCCCCAAGCGATGAAGAAGCCCAGTCCCACAACGAGCACCGACGCGATGAGCAGCCACCACAGCGGATGGAACTCCTCCGCCTCCTCAAAGAATAGAAAGTGCCCCAGCCCCTCACCGGTGCCGGGGAGGTAGAAGGCAGCCGCCCCCGCAGTGACAGCCAGGTAGGCCAGCACCGCCATGGGCAGCACCATGTGCCAGGGCGACTCATGGGCGTGCACGTCTGAGCGGCTCTTGCCCAAGAAGACCACGAACACCAGCCGGGCCATGTACAGCGCACTCAGCAGGGCCAGCACCATGGTCAGCCCCAGGACAAGAGGCCCCTGGTTGTGGCTTACCGCGGCCAGCACCTCATCCTTGCTAAAGAAGCCGCCGAAGGGCGGCACTCCGGCCAGGCTCAGCGCCCCGAGAATGAACAGAGTGGAGGTCAGCGGCATCTTCCGCCACAGACCGCCCATGTCCTTGATGTCCGTCAGACCCGTGCCGTGGGCGATACTGCCCGCTGCCAGGAAAAGAAGGGCCTTGGCAAAGGCATGGGTCATCAGGTGGTACATGCCACCGGTGTAACCCAAAGACCCCAGGGCCAGCATCATGAACCCCAGGTGGCTGATGGTCGAGTATGCCAGCACCTGCTTCAGGTTGGTCATGACCAGGGCCATGGTGGCTGCCAGCAAGGCAGTGAACAGGCCCAGCAAGGCGATCACCTGCATGGCCCCGGGCGCAACTGCAAAGATGGGGAAGGCCCGCGCCACCAGGTACACACCCGCCACCACCATGGTAGCGGCGTGGATCAGGGCGCTCACCGGAGTAGGGCCCTCCATGGCGTCGGGAAGCCACACATGCAGCGGGAACTGGGCGCTCTTGCCAATGGCCCCACCGAACAGCAGCAGGGCCGCCACCGTGAGTGTGCCCGAGGAGATTGTCCCAGCCTCAGCGGCCGCAATGATGGTGCTTATGTCAAATGATCCGGCGGCCTTGAACAGCATCAGTATGCCGATGAGCATGGCCACGTCGCCGATACGGGTGGTAATGAAGGCCTTCTTGGCCGCCTCGGCGGCGGACCGCTTCTCGTACCAGAAGCCAATGAGCAAATAGGAGCACAGGCCCACCAGCTCCCAGGCTACGTAGAGCAACAGGAGGTTGTCCGACAGCACGAGGCCCAACATGGAGGCGGCGAACAGGGAGTGCGCGGCGTAGTACCAGGAGAAACGGGCTTCGTGCTCCATGTACTTCAGTGAGTAGACCTGCACACCCAGGGCCACCAGGCTCACGATGCCCAGCATGAACACCGATAGCGGGTCTATGATCATGCCCAGAGCCAGCCGGGTGCCACCGCTGCTGAACCAGGTCATGGAGAAGTGGCCTGCCCCCCGGTCCAGGAAATCGGCTCCCACATACCAGAACAATGCGAACGCGATGCCTATGGCGGCGATGGCCACATAGGCGCCCCGACCAGGGAGCCACTTGCCCCGCAAGCCCACCAGGACAAAGGCTGTCAGAGGCGCGGCTACGGCGATCCAGGCCCACTCCATCAGACGTTCACCACTTCAGAAGGTCTATCTCGTCCACGTTCACGGTCGCCTTGTTGCGGTACAGGCGTATGATGATGGCCAGCGCCAGACCCACCTCGGCGGCGGCCACCGTAATGACGAAGATGGCAAAAACGAGGCCGGTGAACTCTCCCGGAGCCAGATAGCGGGAGAAGGCCACCAGGTTGATATTCACCGCATTGAGCATCAGCTCGATGGACATGAGGATGAGCACGGCGTTGCGCCTGGCCAGCACCCCGTAAAGGCCGATGCAGAACAGAAGGCCGCTCACAACCAGATAGGCTGTTACCGGGATCACTCGTCACCACCGGGCCGCGAGATGGCCACCGCCCCAATAACAGCCACCAGCAACACCAGGGAAGCTACCTCAAAGGGGACGGCCCACTGGCGGAACAGACCACCACCCCACACCGCAAAACCCATGGCCCCTCCGGCTGGCTGCTCTCCCGGCCACTGCGTGGACAGGACCACCCCCAGCACCAGGGCCAGGGTGGCCAGCCCGGCCAGTGCGGCCAGGGGCTTCTGGGGGTTGTCCAGAGAGGCATCGCCGCCACGAAGTCGTGTGAGCATGAGGGCAAAAAGCAGCACCAGGACAATGGCCCCACCGTAGAGCAGCACCTGGACCAGGGCCAGGAACTCGGCGTAGAGCATGAGGAACAGCCCGGCTACCGCAATCAATGTGACCAACAGATAGAGGGCGGCGTGCACCACGTTCCGCGATGTCACCGTGCCCAGGGCACCCGCCACCGTAGCGCCGGCCAGTATGCCAAAGCCCAGCCAGGCGACCACTAGTGGACGGCCTCCGCACTGCCGTTCTGCTGGGCCAGGTCCCGTCGCAACCCCTGCCGGGAGGTGGAGGGTGCGCACCACTCCTTGGTCATCTCTATCCCGCCCGAGTTGCACATCTCTATGCACACAGCGCACTCGGTGCACTGCCCAACGTCAAGCTCGAACTTGTCCACGATCTTCTTGCGCTGGCTCTTGCCCGCGGCGAAGTTGGGGTTGTCCTTCATGGTCACCTTGAGGGCCTGGGTGAGACAGTGCCGGGCGCAGATCCCGCAACCGCTGCAACGAAGCTCGCCCACCTCGGGGTCCACAAGGAGGCGCGGGAACCCCCGCCGCCGCGGCGACACCGGGAGCTGCTCGTCCGGATACTGAACGGTGACCGGGTGGCGCAGCATGGTCTTGAAGGTCGTCCCGAGTGCCCGGAATACTCCGTTCATGCTTGACTCTCCGCCTTGGACATGCCCACCCTATCCGCCAGCCGGGCCTTCACGACGGCCCGCCCCGACCAGTGCCGGTACAGGGGTACAACAGCCACACCCAGCAACGCCAGGGAAGCCAGCGACAGCGTCCAGGCTGGCAGCTCGAAATACAGGTAGAAGGCATTCAGCAGGATATTAGCGAAGGCCAACGGCACCAGGTAGCGCCAGGCCAGCGTCATGAGCTGGTCAATGCGCAGCCGGGGGAGGGCCGCCCGCAGCCAGATGATGAAGAAGACGAAGGCGTAGGTCTTGACCAGGAACCAGAGAATGGGCGGCAGTAGCGGGCCTTTCCAACCGCCCAGGAACAGCAAGGATGCCAGAGCGCATATGGCGAACAGATTGACGTACTCCGCCATGAAGAACAGCGCCCAACGTATCCCGCTATACTCTACGAACGGCCCTCCCACGATCTCCGTGTCGGCGTGATATATGTCGAAGGGATTGCGCGCCAGCTCGGCCAGGCCCGCCACCAGGAACAAGGCAAAGCCCAGGGGCTGAAGCAGCAGGTAGGGCCAGGGACTTTGCTGCGCCACGATATCCCCCAGGCTGAGGGACTGGGCCAGCATTACCACACCCAGCAAGGCCAGCACCAGGGGCAGCTCGTAGCTTATCATCTGAGCCGCCGAACGCGCCGCGCCCAGCAAAGCATACTTGTTATTGGAGCTCCATCCGGCCATGACCATGCCCACCACGCTTACGCCGGACACAGCCACGATGTAGAAAGCCCCCAACCGCATGTCCTGGACCACCAGGCTTCCCGTGAAGGGGATAGTCACCCACACCAGTAGCGCGGGCAGCACCGCCACAACCGGGCCGAGGTGGTAGACCCACGTGTCCGCCCCCTGGGGCCGCAACCCCTCCTTGGTCATGAGCTTGAGGGCATCGGCCACCGGCTGGAGGACACCGTAGGGCGCAGTGCGCATGGGGCCCATCCTCATTTGAATGCGGCCCAGCACCTTGCGCTCCAACCAGATGAGGAAGAGAACGGTCAGCACGAGGAAAGCGAGCACCGCCACGACGCGCAGCACCAGCTCCACTACCCAGTTCACCGGTCCACCTCACCCAGGACGATGTCCAGGGAGCCAAGCACGAGCACACAGTCGGCCACGTAGCAGCCCTTGAGCAAGCGCTCGAGCACCATCAGGTTACAGAAGGACGGCGCCCGCACCTTGAGGCGATAGGGCTTGTCTCCACCCTGGCTCACCAGATACACGCCGAAATCTCCTCGCGGGTTCTCGGCGCAGACGTAGACCTCCCCAGGCGGTGGGCGCAGCGCCTTGGGCATCTCCGCCATGGTTGGGCCGTCCGGCATCTTCTCCAGGCACTGCTCCACTATCTTCACCGACTGGCGCATCTCCTCCAAACGGATGCAATAGCGGTCCCAGATGTCCCCGTTCTGGCCCAAGGGCACATCGAACTCCAGCTCCGGGTAGATGGAGTAGGGCTGTGTGCGCCGGATATCCTCGGCTACGCCCGAGGCCCGCAGGTTGGGGCCGCTGAGCCCGTAGGCGATGGCCTCTTTCCCCGAGATCGCGGCCAGCCCCGCGCTGCGCGCCAGCATTATCTCGTTGCGGGTAAGCAGGTCATCGCACTCCTCGATGCCCTGTCGCAGCTTCGGCAGCAGCTTGGAAAGCCGCTCAGAGAAGTCCGCAGGCACATCCTCTCGAAGGCCCCCCACACGGATGTAGTTGGGCATCATGCGCACGCCGCTCACCGACTCCAGGACCTGCTGGACCTCTTCCCTCTGCCGGAAGGCATAGATGAAAGGCGTGGTTACTCCCGCGTCGCTCCCGAAGGAGCCATAGAACATCATGTGGCTGGTGATGCGCGTAAGCTCGCACAAGATGACTCGGATAAACTCCGCCCGGCGGGGCGGCTGAATGCCCATGAGCTTCTCCAGGGCCAGGGCCAGCCCCAGCTCGTTGTTGTAGTCGGCCAGATAGTCCATCCGGTCGAAGAGGGGGACAATCTGGCGATAGGTCAGGTTCTCACACAGCTTCTCCACGCCCCGGTGCAGATAGCCGATCACGGGCTCGGCGGCCACGATTCGCTCCCCGTCCACCGTGAGCACCATGCGGAACACGCCGTGGGTGCTGGGGTGCTGGGGCCCCATGTTGACCATCATGTCCACGGTATCTAGCCGCCCGATCATCCTGGGACCTCCTCGAGGCCGGACACGGGATAGCTCTTGAGCAAGGGATGCCCGGGGAACCCCTCCCAGAGCAGCAGGGGCTTGAGCTTGGGGTGGCCCTCGAAGGTTACCCCAAACAGGTCGTACGCCTCCCGCTCGTGCCAGTCGGCGCCGGGCCACAGAGGAGTCACTGATGAGATTCGCCGTTCCCCTGGCGGGAGCGCCACCTTTATCACCATCTTGTGCCGGTGCCGGGTGGAGTACAGATGATATACGACCTGAAGGGTATTGCCGAGGTCCACCACTGACAGGCAACGGAGGTAGTCGAACGCGAGCTCCGGGTCATCTCGGGCAAGCTGGCAAGCGGACTTGACCGCCTGGGGTGTGAGGGAAATCACCAACTCGTCGAGAATAGTTCCGGATTGAGGGTGGAAGGCTGCTAGCACCCGCTCCACCACCTGTGCCAGTGCCCGTTGCTTATCCCCGGGCTCCCTGGCGTCCATCCGACCTCGCGCGTTGCATGATCAGGTCCTGCAGTTTCATGTAGGCGTCCATCAGGGCCTCCGGGCGCGGAGGGCAGCCCGGCAGGTAGATGTCCACCGGTATGATCTTGTCCACTCCCTTGACCACCGAGTAGCTCTTGGCAAATGGGCCGCCCGAGATGGCGCATGCCCCCATGGCAATCACCCACTTGGGCTCTGGCATCTGCTCGTAGAGCAGCTTGACGGTAGGGGCCATCTTCTTGACCACAGTGCCGGCCACAACCATCACATCGCACTGGCGCGGAGAGGGCCACATCACAATCCCAAACCGGTCCAGGTCGTGGTGGGACATGTGTGTGCTAATCATCTCGATGGCGCAGCAGGCCAGGCCAAACTGGAGCGGCCAAAGGGAAGACTTGCGGGCCATGGCAATCAGCGTGTCGGCGCGGGTGGTGAGCACGCGCGGCAACATCCTGGCATAGGGTGGCACCCCGGGACCAACCTCAGGCCCATTGCCTCCGTTGGGAAGCACGAGTCCGGTAGGTAGCTCTGTGGAGACCGCCGGGGGCCGTAGCTCGCTGTTTACTGCCACTTCAGCGCTCCCTTCTTGAGGCCATAGACCAAGGCAAAGGCCAGCACGCCGATGAACAACAGCATCTCAACGAAGATTGCCGGTCCCGCCCCCAGGAACACCAATGCCCAGGGAAAGAGGAACACGACCTCCACGTCAAAGACCAGAAAGAAGATGGCGAAGAGGTAGTACCGGAGGTGGAGTTGGCTCCAGAAGCGGCCCTCAGGGGGCATGCCACACTCATAGGGCATGGCTTTCTGAGCTGAAGGCCGACGCGGTGAGAGTAAATGTGAAAGGAGGAACGTGAAAAACACTACCCCTAGAGCCGCAACCCCCGCGATTGCCACCGCCGCGTAGTCTAGGGTGTAGCTAGACAACTAAGGAATGCACCCCCAATCCAGACCCCCCGGTACCCACGAGACCATTCGCTTCTGCATCTACAAGGCCCACAAAGGCCAAAGGATAGGTTAGCGCAGGCGCTCCCCGGTTGTCAAGGACGCTAATGTAACCTACAGAAACGATACTGACAGTATTACCCAACTATCAGGACGCAAACAACACCAACCCCCGCCCGCCAATCGGCCAGCCCCTATGGGAGCATGCCCCCTCGGACGCTTGCCTGCCACCCGACCAGGACAACGAAGGCGCCCACCACGTGCCCGCATGGTAGGCCAGTGCCCGACCTCTCATGGACACAGCGCAGGCGCTTGACGCGTCCCAGGGCCAGTGATAATGTGCTGCCTAAACAGCATCCGCATAAAAGACACTGTTAGATAGACAAGAACGTAAGGATGGAGCGAATGTCCGCATACGATACGAACCTCGCTGCCGAGTACTACGTCCTGTCCTGCCTGCACAGACGGGGCCTCAACGCGAACCTCACCCTTGGGAACAAGAAAGGGGTAGACGTAGTGGTCGTGCGGGAGGCTGGTGATGCGGTTACCGTAGAGGTGAAGGGCGTGGCAAAGAAGTACGATTGGCCAGCAAACAACCTCGTGACGCAAAAGCCCGCTCAACACTTCGTCGCCCTGGTGAGCTTTGATGGGCGCATCGAGGAACCCGCGATGCCACCCCCGCGTGTGTGGATCGTACCATTCCGGGAAGTGGAGCGGTTCAAGCGGTTTTACCCGGGGGGGCGAACGAACGTATCACGGGCCGCGCTGCTTGCGGAAGGCGGTCATTTCGAGAACGCGTGGCACTTGATCGAAGGGGTGCAGGTTGATCCCTTAGTGCAATCCAACGTTGCCGCTCAGCCGCCAGCGGAGCCGGTCGGCTGGAGCGGCTCGTTAGACGGCTGAACGCTAGATACATGAATCTCGACAAACACTTCGGCGACGCGTACGACATCGTGAAAAGGTCGCTCCTGGGCTGGCTCGCGGGGCTGGGGCCGTGGTGCGCCCATCCCATGTTCACTCATGACGTCACTGAGGATGCGGCGGATCGATTCGCGCGGCTGTTGGGTGTCCAGATCATCTCGATAGAGCGTCTAGACGTTGGCACAGACCGGGAAGCTTACTTGGGTATCTGTAAGCGGCCGAGCCATCTCTTTTTGGATCCGGACACCGGACTCAAGGTTGGCGGCGGCAAGCGGCCCGACTACCTATTCACCGACGAACTGGTCCGATTGGCAGAAGCGCGGCCGGAGTTCCTGACCCTGATCTTCGACCAGAGTCTTCAACGCGGAAACGAAGAGAATCAAGTTCGAAGCAAGCTCGACCATTTGGCGAGACGGGGTGTCGGTGGGCTCGGGTACGTCTCGCAGGTAGCATTCATTCTCGTGGGTAGGGACGGGTCGTTGGTCAAGAGAGCTCACGAGGCGATAACGAGTCAATCGGACCTTCCGCTGAGTCGCTTCGTGACCAAGTGGTAAACTGAACGTCAGTAAGGAATGCGAGGGAATAGTCATGGCCCAGGCAGTTGAAAAGATTGAAGAAGAGATCCGCTCGTTGAGCGCCGCGCAGAAAGTAGAGCTGCTCCGCTCGCTCATAGCCGAGCTCGATGCTCCGGCTGACGCCGACGTGGAGCGCGCCTGGCTCGAAGAGGCGCAGAGGCGACACCGGGAGCTCGTCGAAGGAAAGGTGAAGGGTGTTCCCGGCGAGCGTGTGTTTGAAAATCTGCGCTCGCGCCTTCATCGGTGAAATATGAGTTCCACCCCAGGGCGGAGCAAGAATTCGTCGAGGCCGCAGCCTTTTACGAGCGGAGTGTCGCAGGTCTCGGCGAACGCTTCGGTGGTGAGGTGCACCGCGCTATAGAACGACTCTTGGAGTACCCTGAGCTTGGTCCTCCAATTGATGCGGACCTACGCAGGCTGATGTTGGCTCGTTTCCCGTACTCCCTGATCTACAGCTTCACCACCGACTTGCTCCGGGTTGTCGCAGTGGCCCATGCGCGTCGTCGCCCAGGTTACTGGAGGTCCAGAGTCAACCGCTAACAACGCGATGGAGACCCACACCGCTGTGCGGCTTATCCCTGGCGTTAGCTGGGCAACCAGTGGAGTGAACTGTACAACGGTCCGGCCAAACCATTGACCACTGGCTTTCCACCGTTCCCGGCTGCGTACAGGTCATCTTGGAGTCGTCGCGGTCGCTCGCCCGGCGCCGACCTGTACCACGGGGCCAATCGTCGACTTCAGGGAGGCCGAGTCTGCGCCCAAGAAGTTCGATTGGCGCTGGCTTTGGTATCGCCGCGTGCCCCTTACTGTCATTCTGAACGAGTCCTTCCGGTGAAGGACGAGTGAAGAATCCGTGCCCCTGGTCTGCCGCGGCTACGTTCACGCGTGGGGGGTACGGATTCTTCGCCCTTCTGCGGAAGGGCTCAGAATGACAGGGGACTGACGCCGTTTCACCCCGCAGTGAAGGCGCCAAAGCTGAATCGCTATTCTTGGGCTGCATTGACACGGCCATCGGGATGCGGTTTAATCCCAGGTGTTGCCAAGCTTCGTCGTGTTCAGACCCGTGCCTAGCCCCAGGAGCGCTCGGACAACCGCTGAGGAGAGACACCTCAGGCGCCCAGCCACGGAGTCTGTCTTTCGGTACTGGGGCAGCCGCGCGGAGCAGTAAGTAGGAGGTTGTATGCAGCCTAGCAGCGGTAATGAAGTCCTGTTCGAGGTGGACAAGGACGGGCTGGCCACCATCACGCTCAACCGTCCACAGGCGCTAAATGCCTTCACGCCCACCATGCACATGCAGTTCGTGGAGGCGATAGAGCGCTCCCGACAGCCCGAAGTCAGGGCTGTGCTCATCACCGGCGCCGGCAGGGCCTTCTGCGCCGGGGCTGACGTGAGCGACAAGCCAAACACACCCCGCCCCACAGAGGTAGACGCCCGGGAGTTCACCATCGCCGAGCGGCTCAGCGGCAAGGGCGGTGTCTACGGGAAGTTCGACCCCCACGCTGTCCCTCGCCTCTTTCAGCGCGTGAACAAGCCGGTCATCGCCGCCATCAATGGCGCCGCAGTGGGCGCGGGCCTCGACGTTGCCTGTCGGTGTGACATCCGCCTGGCCTCGGACAAGGCCAAGGTGGGGGCCGTGTACGTCAGGCGAGGGACCTTCGCGTCAGGAGGCGCCTGCTACTACCTGCCCAAGATCGTGGGGCTGGGCCGGGCACTGGAGCTGCTGCTTACCGGCGACATCATTGATGCCCAGGAGGCCTACCGTATCGGCTTGGTCCATCACATATACCCCCAAGAGCAACTGCTGCCCGCGGCTAGGGAGTTGGGGTCACGCTTGGCCCGTGGTCCCTGGTCCACCTTCTTCTTCAAGAAGATGCCGTACATCTTCCAGGACATGGACGTCACCCGCGCGCTGGAGATAACGCGCATGGGGTCCCTCACGTCACACCCCACCGAGGACGCCCTGGAAGGGCGACGGGCCTTCCGCGAGAAGCGGGAACCCGTATTCAAGGGCAAGTAGAGAACGGAGAACAACAAATGACCGAACAGACGTACCAGGAGATGCTCTACGAGGTCAAGGATGGCGTTTGCCTGATCACCTTGAACCGGCCCAGGGCGCTGAACGCCTTCAACCTTCAGCTCTTTGGGGAGCTCTCTGCCGCTATTGACCGGGTGCGCACCTCCGACGACGTGCGCTGCCTGGTGATCACCGGCAATGGGCGTGCCTTCTGCTCCGGAGCCGATGTATCCGACCGGGCGGGGACCCCCAGGCCAACCGAGGCCGATGCCAAGGAGTTCACCATCCACGAGCGCATCTCCGGCAAAGGCGTGGTGTATGGCACCGCCGACCCCCAGGGCTACATCAAGGCCCTGGCCCGGCTGTGGAAGCCAGTCATCGCCGCGGTGAACGGCCCAGCAGTGGGCGCAGGCATGGGCCTGGCCCTCAACTGTGACATCCGCCTGGCCTCGGACAAGGCCATCTTTGGCGAGGCATACATCCGGCGGGGCACCTTCGCCTCCGGCGGCGATTGCTGGTACCTGCCCCGCGTGATTGGCCTGCCCCGCGCGCTAGAGCTGCTGATGACCGGCGACATCATAGACGCCCAGGAGGCCTACCGTGTCGGCGTGGTGAACCACGTCTATGCCCACGACGACCTCATGCCCAAGGCCATGGAGATGGCCCACCGTCTGGCCAAGGGGCCTTGGTCCACTCGCCTGTTCAAGCAGATGACCTACTACTTCATGGATATGGACCTGGACCGGGCGCTGGAGCTTACCCGCATGTCGTCCATCATCTCCCACGCCAGCCAGGACGCCCTGGAGGGCCGCCGCGCCTTCCGCGAGAAGCGCGAGCCTGTGTTCAAAGGCAAGTAGGGGCGCAGCATGCTGCGCCCCTACGGGGATGTCTTCACGCGGAAACGCCCGGGACCGGTTGTCGTAGGGTCGCCCCCAAACATCGGGGCGCCCCTATACGGCCCGCTTGCTCCCTACCGGGTGCTCGACCTGAGCGACGAGAAGGGCCAGTTCTGCGCCAAGTTCCTGGGTGACCTAGGCGCAGATGTCGTCCTGGTGGAGCCGCCGGGCGGCCACCAGGCGCGACGCGTGGGGCCCTTTTACCACGACGAGCCTCATCCGGAGTGCTCACTCTACTTCTACTCCCTGAACACCTCCAAGCGCTCCATTACCCTGGACATAGAGCAGCCGGATGGCCGTGAGCTACTGCGGCGCCTCGTCTCCCGCGCCCATTTCCTGGTGGAGTCCTACGCACCCGGTCACTTGGACAGCCTGGGGTTGGGTTACACAGAGCTATCCAGAGCAAACCCAGCGCTGGTTGTGGCCTCCATCTCCCCCTTCGGACCCAGCGGCCCGTACTCGGGGTACAAGGCTACAGACATCGTCATGCAGGCGATGGGGGGAGTGTCGTTCACTACGGGAGACGGCGACAGACCCCCCCTCCGTGTTGCCGGTGACCAATCGTATCTGCACGCCGGGCTCCAGGCGGCGGCCGGCTGCCTGGCAGCCCATCTCTCCCGTCAGGCCACCGGGCGGGGCCAGCAGGTGGTCGTGTCCATGCAGGAGGCCATGCTCCACGTGGTGAGCTGGCCCATAATCTGGTGGAACCTCTCTCAAATACTCCGCCAGAGGTTCGGCATCCCCTTCGACCAGCAGGGACGAGGTGGCTTCTCAGCCATGAAGCCCAACATCTACCCCTGCCAGGACGGGTTTGTCCATGCCTCACCCATGGGCCTGGCCCTTGGCCCACTGTTCCAGTGGATGGACGAGCTGGGCCAGGCAGGGCACCTCGCAGGGCGGGACTGGAAGAACGTGGACTTCGAGTCCCTGCCGCCGAAAGAGCGCGAGGAGATCGAGGACGCCATCGCCGGTTTCTTGCGCTTCCACACCCGCGATGAGCTTTTTAAGGAAGGCCTCCGCCGCGGCTTTGTGGTGACCCCTCTTCAATCTCCTGAGGAGGTGGCGTCCTGGCCGCAGTTCCACGATAGGAGCTTCTTCCAGACGCTGGAGCTGCCCCAGCTAGGGGACTCCCTGTCCTTCCCGGGCATCCCCAGCCAGTTCAGTCTGACCCCCTGGAAGTTGGGGCGCCCTCCGCTCATTGGCGAGCACAACCAGGACGTCTACCAGGGCGAGTTGGGCTTGTCTGCGGCCCAACTCCAGGCCCTCAAGGGAGCCGGCATTGTCTAGCCCAACACTGCCCCTGACAGGTATCCGGGTGGTCGAGTTCACCTGGGTGGCTGCCGGGCCGGCGACCACCAAGCTGCTGGCAAACTACGGCGCACAGGTCATCAAGGTGGAGTCCACCAAACATGTGGACCGGGCGCGCATCTCGGGGTCCTTCCGCAACCACAAGCCCAACCAGGATGCCTCCGGGGCCTACCTGCGCATCAACGACTCCAAAATGTGCGTGACCCTGGACCTGCGCCAACCTCGCGGTGTGGCCTTGGCCAAGGCCCTGGCCACCCAGGCCGACATCGTGGTGGAAAACCTGGCGCCCGGCGCCCTCAAGCGGCTGGGGCTGGGCTATGATACCCTGCGGCAGTTGCGCCCCGACGTCATTATGATGAGCCTGAGCCTCCTGGGACAGACCGGACCCTACGCCTCTCTGGCAGGCTTTGGGGACACGGGACAGGCCCTCTCCGGAATCACCTACCTCACCGGCTGGCCCGACCGCTCGCCGGTGGGACACGCCGGCCCCTACACCGACTTCTTCGTCATGCCCCTGGCAGTTACCCTGTTGCTGGCTGCCCTCGATCACCGGCAACGCACCGGCCAGGGACAGTACCTCGACCTCTCTCAGACTGAGGGTGGGGTGCTGGCCGAAGGCACAGCCATGCTCCAGCAGATCGCCAATGGGCACAGCCACCAGCGGCTGGGCAATCGCCACCCCTACTACGCCCCCCATGGGAGCTACCGCTGCCGGGGCGACGACCGTTGGTGCGCCATTGCGGTCACCAGCGACAGCGAATGGCAGGCCCTGATATCCACCATGGGCCAACCCGCATGGGCGCTGGAGGCCCGCTTCGCCACGGCCCTGGGCCGGTGGCGTAACCAGGATGACCTTGACCGGCTCTTGAATGAGTGGACCTGTGAGTTCACTCCAGCGGAGCTGATGTCCCGGCTTCAGGCAGTCGGCGTGCCCGCGGGGGCAGTCCGCGATGCCCGGGACGTCTTCGAGGACCCACAGGTGGCCCACCTGGGCCACCTCCAGTACGTCAACCACGGCCAGGCCGGCGCCCACTGCGTTCAGTTGCCCGCCTTCCGCCTGCGCCAAACACCGCCGCGCATCCTGTGCGGCGCCCCATGTCTAGGAGAGCACAATCCCCAGGTCTTCCAAGAGCTACTTGGCCTGTCAGCCGAACAATACGCTGAGCTTGCAACTGCAAACGTCCTGAGCTAGGCGTCAGTCCATTGTGTAGGGGAGGAACCCCGTGTCCTCCCCCTAGGGCGGGCACAAGTCCCGCCCCTACGAAGGGATGGGGCGAGCATGTCCTACGAACAGGTCACCTACTCCCGGGAAGGGGCCATCGCCACCCTCACCCTCAACCGGCCCCGGGCGCGTAACGCCGTGAGCCGCAAGATGGCGGCTGAGATACGGAGCGCGCTACAGGAGGCGGGACGCGACTCACAGGTGAGGGTGCTGGTGGTCACCGGCGCCGGGGACGCCTTCTGCGCGGGTGTGGACCTCAACGAGGCCCGGCAGGGCATTGACCTCACCGCTGGCCCCGAGGGCCAGGTGCTCCAGAACCCGGCCGGCGGCCTGGACCTGATACTGCGGCGCCTGGACAAACCCACGGTGGCGGCGGTCAACGGCCCGGCCATCGGCATGGGCTGCGATCTGGCCCTGTGCTGCGACTTCCGGGTCTGCGCCCCCACGGCCCGGTTCTGGGAGCCTTACGTGCAGCGCGGCTCAATACCATCGGCCGGGTGCTATTACCTGCCCCGGCTCATCGGCCTGGCCGGGGCCTACCGCATGCTCCTGCTGGGCGAGGCGGTGGACGCTGAGGAGGCCGAGCGCATCGGCCTGGCGCACAAGGTGGTGCCCGCCGACGAGGTGATGGTTGAAGCCAACGCCATGGCCGAGCAACTGGCCCAAGCTTCGCCCACATGTCTACAGGCCACCAAGCACGCCATGTGGCTAGGGCTAGAGGCCGACCTGGAGGCCACCCTGGACTATGTGACCCACGCCCGGACGGTGGCCGAGCTCAGCGGCGACTTCGAGGAGGGCATCAAGGCCTATCTGGAACGGCGAGAGCCGGTATTCCAGGGCACACGGGTAGCCCTCACCAACCGAGGGAAGGGCATACCGCCGGCGTAGGTACGGGCGAAGCATGCTTCGCCCCTGCACAAGGGTAGGTTATAATGCTACACATGAACACGCGTATGCACCACAAGCTGGCACTGGCCATCATGGGCCTGCTCCTGCTCATCCCCGCTGCGTGCGGCTCCAAAGGCCCGCCGCCACCCCCCAAGATCGGCGAAGGCATCTGGGGTCAGAACCTGTGGCTGAAAGTGCAAAAGGTGGAGACCAGCCCCTTCCTCGTCTATTCCAGGGACAAGGGCAGCGTGTCGGTGGTGAACGCCGCACAAAACACCGTCACCATTCTCCCCAACCGCCAACCGCCGGCGGTGACCCTCACCGTGAGTGCAGACTCCAAGATAGTCCGAAACGACGCCGAAGCTACACTGGCCGACGTCGCCGCGGATGACGTGGTGGAGGAGATGCAGTCCACCGAGGGCACGGTCACCCGGCTGGTGCTACACTCGGGGGCCAAATACTGGAAGATCGCTCCCCCCGAGGGCCAACAGTTCACCATGGTGTGGGTAGACATCTACCAGAACCAGGCGGGCACCATGCAACTGAATCCGGTCAGCGACCGGGTAGAGGTACGGGACAACAAGGACACCAAGTACACCCCGATCCCCATCACCGGGGGCGAGGCCATTCAGTCGTCGCCCTCGGGTTACTACATACCGCTGTTCACCGAGCCGGTGAGCCTGCCGCCGGGGAACCAGATCTCGGGCTGGCTGGCATTCGTAACGCCGAAGGGTACATCCCTCAAAGAGTTCGTCTGGGACGAGATAGACCGGCTGACCATCCGCCTATCGTAACCGCCCACCCAACCGCCTCGACTCGCGACGACACTCTTGTCGTTGCGAGCCGAAGCCCTGAGCGAAGCGAAGGGGCCGCGAAGCAATCCGTACCCCCTGGTCGTGCGTAGAGACACGGATTGCTTCGTCCTTCTGCGGAAGGACTCACAACGACAAGGATGTTGCCCCTACTGTGCCTTCTTCGCGGCGAAGATGTGCTCGGGGTTGACGGGTAGCTCGCGCACCCACACGCCGGTGGCGGCGTGCACCGCGTCCACTACGGCGGCGGCCACCGGGGCGTTGGCCCCCTCGGCCATGCCCTTGGCCCCATAGGGGCCCCAGTTGGACGGGGCTTCTTCAAGATAGATGGCCTCGACCCGGGGTGCATCGGCAGCGGTCGGTAGACGGAAGTCCAGCATGTTATTGTTGAGCACCTTGCCGTCCTTGACCTGCATCTCCTCGCTGAGGGCAAACCCCAGCCCGAAGACGGCGCCGCCCTGAAGCTGCGCGATGACGTTGGTGGGGTTGACGGCCCTGCCCACCTCCCACGCGATGTAGTACTTGAGCACCTTGACCTTGCTCGTGTCGGGGTCTACATGGACCTGGATTGCGTTCGCCCCGTAGGCGGGGCCATCTATGACACCGGACTCGGCTTCCAGGCGGGTGAAGTAGTCCTGGCGCGCCTGCTTGCCAGTACCCATGATCGGCCCGCATTTGGCGCTCAGGGCGCTGGCGGCCACCTTGCCTACCGGCAGCCACATCTCAGGGGCATCCTTGACGAATATCTTCCCCTGGCCAATGGTCAAATCTCCGGGAGCTACCTTGAGCTGCTCCGCGGCCAGCGTCAGGAGCTGCTGGCGAGCGTCCTGGGCAGCCATGCGGACGGTAGGCCCAACGCGGTACAGGGTCTGGCTGGCGCCGGTGCCCCGCTCCCAGGGTGTGGCGTCGGTGTCGTGCGAGACCACAGCCACGCTCTCCATCGGCATGGCCAACTCCTCAGCCACTATCTGCGCCAAAACCGTATGGATGCCCACCCCCTGCTCCGTGGAGCCGGTGATGAGCACGGCTGTGCCGTCCTCGTTTAGCTTAACGCAGCAGCTTGTGGCCTGGAGACCCGAGGGCAGGGCGTGCAGCCCGTACTGCCCTATGGAGATGCCCCAGCCCGTGTTGGGCTGGGCCGGGCCTTTCGTCTCCTTCTTGAGATACTCGGCCAGGGTCTCCAGGCACTTGCGGGCGCTAACGTTGCGGATGGCGGAGCCGCCCGCCATCACATACCCGTTCTCCACCACATTCTTAAGTCGTAGCTCCAGAGGATCCATGCCCAGCTTGGCGGCCAGGCCAGCCATGTGCGCCTCGATAGCATAGGACTCTGCGGGGGTGCGCACCCCCCGGCAGTGGCCGGTGGGCGTGTTGTTCGTGTAGACCATGCTGACCTTCATCTCCATGTTGGGCCACACATAGGGCCCCTGGAGGTACGAGCAGCTAACAGCCAGGTCAGCGATGGAGTCCATGTAGGCGCCGCTATCGTGGACCTCCCACGCCTGAATGGCCAGCAGGGTGCCATCCTTCTTGGCGGCGGTCTTGATGCGGATGACGGTGCGGGCGCGTACGTAGGTGCACCCAAGCTCCTCCTGGGGTGTGTTGGCCAGACGGACTGGCCGCTTGGACTTGACGGCCAGCGCCGCGGCGATAGCCTCGACGCCGCCGATAGTCCCCTTGCCCCCGAAGTCGCCGCCCACGTAGCCCGGGATGACCCGGACCTTGGACATGGGCAGCTTCAGGACCTCGGAGATCATCTGGCGCTCGCGGAAGGGGTCTTTCGTCGCCGCCCAGACGGTAAGCTTGCCGTTGGCATCCATCGAGGCAACCGCCTGATGGGGCTGTATGAACCCGTGGTGGCCGAAGGGGGTGCCCCAGGTGGCCTCATAGACCACATCGGCCTGGGCAAAGGCGGACGCCACGTCGCCCCGGGCCATCTTGTGCTCCAGGTGGATGTTCCCCCGGCACTCACGCTTCTTGGGCTCGTAGCTGGCCATGTCTTTGTGCACCAGGGGAGCGTCCGGCTTGAGGGCCTCCATGGGGTCGAAGACGGCGGGGAGCACCTCGTACTCCACCTTGATCAGCTCCAGGGCCTCCTCGGCGGTCTCCTCGTCCACCGCAGCAACCGCAGCGACGGCATCGCCGATATGGCGGACCTCGTCCCAGGCGAGGACCGTGCGGTCCTTGAGCCAGCGGCCAGTCATCACCTTGGGCAGGTCGGCGGCGGTGATGACCGCAACCACACCCGGCAGGGTCTTGGCCTTGGAAGTATCAATGCTCACGATGCGGGCATGGGTGTGGGGGCTGTGCAGCACCTTGGCCGTGAGCGTACCCGGGATAAGGTAGTCGGTGGCATACTTGGCCGTGCCCGCGGCCTTCAGGAAGGCGTCGGACCGGACCTGGGGCTTGGTGACAGTGGTGAACGTGGCCATTTATCTCTCCCTCAAACGCAAGCTAGGCCCGAACGAAGCGAGCCTCCCGTTTCTGCGATAGGCTTATTCTAGCACCGGAGGTGGGCGTGTCAACGGGCAGACAGCTTGACAGTGGCCCGCAGCGGGCATAGTATCGGCCCCAAGAGGAGATACGAAGTTTGCGAACGCACCCGTTGGCCGAGGTCTTTGGATTCCCGGCAGGCAACATGTCTCAGGAAGCAACACGGTATCGCAAGCTCCGGCTGTGTCCGTACAACAACAAGGTCCCCAACTGCACCAAGGACAAGGCAAACGACCCACTCGGCGTGTGCAGTATCTACGACGACGACAACGTGGTGATTACCTGCCCAATACGGTTCCGGCAGGACTGGCTCATAGCGGAGGATGCCGCCGCCTTCTTCTTCCCGCCTGGCGCAACCTGGACGTCCTTGGCCGAGGTCCGGCTCAATGACAAGTACGGAAAGACCGCGGGCAACATAGACATCGTTCTGGTGTCCTATGATAAGCGGGGGCGCATACTCGACTACGGAGCGCTTGAGGTACAGGGGGTCTACATCTCTGGCAATGTGCGCCGTCCCTTCGAGCACTATATGGCCGACCCTGCCAGGAATGCGCAAATGGACTGGCGACAACAACCCAACTACCCTCGTCCTGACTACCTGTCGTCTCGGGGGAAGCTTACGGCGCGTCAGGCCATCATGAAGGGCGGCGTCCTCGACGCGTTGGGAAATAGGACGGCTGTCGCACTGAGCAAAGCCTTCTTTCATAACCTGCCCGCGCTGCAAGAAGTCGACAAGGGCGAAGCGGATACTGCGTGGCTCATCTATGATGTGCGCCCGCCCACAGCAGGAGGCCACCGCTACGAGTTATCCCAAGAGCGGATTGTCTACACAAGCCGACCGACAGCTCTGGTTGGCACAGAACTACCACGGGGAGAGGCACCAGAGACGTTCCTGCTGAGAGTTGCATCCGCGTTAGAGGAAGTCGTAGTGTGAAGCCAAAACGCTCCATCAACCTCGACGAAGCCTGCAAAGACGAGATTGAGCGCATGCTCAAGAACTCACAAACCAAGGTGATTGCTCCGATCGTCACTTTGGGCCTCCTCCGAGAGTACTCCGCGTCTAAGAAAACCGTCTTCTCGGATTCAGATATCCACAAAGCATATGAGGGCGCCGTTAGGCAAATGAAAGCGTATCTTGGGCACGATGTCCATATCGGCGCGAAATACTACGATGCGTATGGCACCCGCATGTCGCGCTACGGTGTTCTGGAACCGGTGGAGCACCTCGTATACCGTCTGCTTCCGCCGTACACCGACCATGCTGATGCCCTGTGCGAATGGATTCCTGAACGGATCAAGCAACACATCAACGACCGTTTGGGTGTTGTCCCGCTCCTACATGAACCTACTGCGCGCGCTACCTTGGCTGAATCACGGGAGCGCTTCTTGGACTTGATTCGGGAACAGATTGGGAAAAACCCAGGCAATTTTGAGATTTTCAGTTTCGCGGTCATCAAAGTTCACTTGGAGAAATTCGCCTGCAAAATCTACCGCGACACGCGCACGTCTGCCCACGACAAAGGCGTTGACCTGTCAACCAACTTCGGCGTCGTTTACCAAGTCAAGAGGTTACGCCTTCACACGGAGTCGCAAGCAGACCTAGTCTATGCCGAACTCAAGTCGAACTTCGACACGGAACGGTTGCAGGATGGGAACGTGATTCTCGTCATCGACGACATTTCCAAAGAGGTTAAGCAATACCTTATCGACATGAAGATCCAATGCATCAGCAAAGACGAGGTCGTGAAGCTGGCTGCAAGTTTCGACGATCCGGAAGACCGGCAAAAGGTTCTACGAATCGTTTACGGGGAATTCCGCCGGGAGTACGCCAGCCGAATCACCTAAGCTTTTGATGGGCTGCAATCTCGACTGGGCGCGCGGTTTGATCTATGCACCGGATGGGAGCCGCGTCCACGTGATGGCAGAAAAGCCGACCACAATCGCTAGCTCCAGCTAACGGCGAGGTCCCCGCAACTGCCGTACGGCAGCATGTCGTACATTTCCATCCCCATGCTACAATAGCCCAAAGGGCCCCGACGCCGTCGGGACTCCTTTTGGCGTTGGTAAAGAAATGAACCTGGCTGGTCTGCTGCCCCTGCTCTGGCACCTGCCGGAGTATGGCCGCTTAGTCCAGGAACTGCGTGCCCGCACTCCTGGCCAGGGAGACGGCCAGGGGCCATGCCGTGCCCAGGTGCCCCCTGTAGCCTGGCCCTACGTGCTCGCCGGCCTGCACCAAGACATAGCTCGTCCGTTGCTCATCGTGGTGCCCGGCGTGGAGGAGGCCAAGGAGCTGCGCGACCAGCTCGAGGCCTGGTGCCCTCCAGACACGCCGGTGCTGCTCTTCCCTGAGCCTGATGCCCTCCCCTACGAGCGCCTCCCCTGGGACGCCACCACCCGCACCCAGCGCCTGCGCGCCCTGGCCACCCTCCTTCTCGGCGAACGGAAGACCTCGGACAATCGTAGGGGCATGGCGCGCCATGCCCCTACGTCCGCTTCTCGCCCCGAAGAAAGGTCCCCGCACGACCAACCTCCCCTGGTGGTGGCCAGCGCACATGCGCTGATGGCCAAGACGATGCCGGCGCCGGCGTTCCGGGGGGCGTGCCATACAGTCGAGGCAAGGATGAAGGTGACGCCGGAGGCGCTGACGGCGCGGTGGGTGGGCATGGGCTACAGCGCGGAGCATGCCGTCGAGGTGCCCGGCACCTTCAGCCGCCGGGGGGGCATCCTGGACGTGTTCTCCCCGGACAGCGACTATCCCCTCCGCATCGAGTTCTACGGCGACGAGATCGAAAGCCTCCGCCTGTTCGACCCAGCGACCCAGCGCTCGGTGGCGACGATCAAGTGGGCCAGCATCGTGCCCGCAAGGGAGATTGTCCTGTCCGCCGAAGACATGGAGCGTCTGGGAGCCAGCGACGAAGACCTGGAGTTCTTCATCCCGCTATTCCCTCATGGTTGCCTGCTGGACTTCATGCCGCTGGACGGTCTCTTGGTGCTCGGCGACCCAGACCGACTTCGGGGCGAGGCCGAAGAGGTGGCCGCCCGCGCCGAGGAGCTCCGCGATGAGGCGTCCCGTCGCGGCGAGCTGCCCCGGGACTTCCCGCGCCCCTACTGGGACTGGCCCGAGCTTGCCTCACGCCTGGAGTCCCGACCGGTCGGGGTGTCACTGGCACTTGACCCGTGGGCGGGCGACAATCCCGACTCATCGGGACTGGCCTTTGTGTCGCCGCCCTCCTACGGGGGCCAGCTCCCCGTAGCGCTGGCAGAGGCGGCGGCGCGCACGCAGAAGCGGGAGCGGGTGGTCATCGTCTCTCACCAGGCCCGACGCCTGTCCGATCTGCTGGAAGAGGAACACGGTATTTTCGCCACCCCTCGGGAGGTCATCGCGGAGATGCCGCCGCCGGGCTCGCTGACTCTGGTCCAAGGGGGACTGTCCGGCGGCTTCGCAATGAAAGGGGATGAACCGTTCGTCCTGCTCACCGACACCGAGCTTTTCGGCCTGCTCAAGGTACGCCGGCAGGTCAGGCGCCAGCCGGCGCGCCACCTGGCCCTCGCCGAGCTTAGCCCGGGCGACTACGTCGTCCACGTGGACCACGGCATCGGGCGCTTCGCGGGCACCACCACCATGGAGGTATCAGGCGCCCAGCGCGAGTACCTCCTGGTGGAGTACGCCCAGGGCGACAAGCTGTACGTGCCCATTGACCAGATGGACCGTATCGGGCCGTACTTCGCCGTAGGCGGGCAGCCTCCCACGTTGAACCGCCTGGGCGGCGGCGAGTGGGCCAAGGCCAAGCAGAAGGCCGCCGAGTCCGCCGCCAAGGTCGCCTGGGAGCTGCTGGAGGTCTACGCCGCGCGAGAGGTCGTCCCTGGCATCGCCTTCTCGCCGGACAGCGCCTGGCAGCAAGAGCTGGAGTCATCCTTCCCCTTCGTGGAGACGGCGGACCAGCTCCGCGCCGTCCAGGAGGTGAAGGCCGACATGCAGTCGGCCCGGCCCATGGACCGCCTGGTGTGCGGCGACGTGGGCTACGGCAAGACGGAGGTCGCCCTGCGCGCCGCCTTCAAGGCAATATCCGACGGCTACCAGGTGGGGGTGCTCGTGCCCACCACGGTGCTGGCACAGCAGCACTACGAGACCTTCCGTGAGCGACTGTCCCCCTTCCCAATCAAGGTGGATGTGCTCAGCCGCTTCCGCTCGCCCAAGGAGCAGGACGAGGTGGCCGCCGGGCTGGCCACAGGGACCGTGGACATCGTCATTGGCACGCACCGCCTGCTCCAGAAGGACATCGCCTTCAAGAAGCTGGGGCTGGTCATCATAGACGAGGAGCACCGCTTCGGTGTGCTGCACAAGGAGCGCCTCAAGCAGATGCGCCGAGAGGTGGACGTGCTCTCCATGAGCGCCACGCCCATCCCGCGCTCGCTGTACATGTCCCTGGTCTCGGTGCGGGACATGAGCACCATGGAGACGCCACCGGAGGAGCGGCTGCCCATCAAGACCTACGTGTCGCCGTACAAGGAAGAGCTGGTCCGGGAGGCCATCCTGCGAGAGCTTGACCGGGGCGGGCAGGTCTTCTTCGTCCACAACCGGGTGCACGACATCCACATCGTCGCCCGCCACCTGGAGGAGCTGGTCCCCGAGGCCCGCATTGCCATCGGCCACGGCCAGATGCCCGAGGAGGCGCTGGAGGCAGTGATGGTGGAGTTCGCCTCGGGGAAAGCCGATGTCCTGGTGTGCACCACCATCATCGAGGCGGGGTTGGACCTGCCCAACGCCAACACGCTCATCATCTACCCCGCCGACAAGCTGGGGCTGGCCCAGCTCTACCAGCTCCGGGGACGGGTGGGTCGAGGGCGCAACCGGGCCTATGCCTACCTGTTCTTCGACCGGAGCCGCCCCCTCACGGAGACCGCCAGCAAGCGCCTGGGGACCATCCGCGACGCCACCGAGCTCGGGGCGGGGTTCCGCATCGCCATGAAGGACCTGGAGATCCGGGGGGCCGGCAACCTGCTGGGCACGTCCCAGCATGGGCATATCGCCGCCGTGGGCTTCGACCTTTACTGCCGGATGCTGGCCCACGCCGTGGAGGGGCTGCGGGCCAGGCTCCGCGGCGAGCCTCCACCCCCACCACCGGTGCCGGCAGCCACCGTGGAGCTGCCCCTGACGGCGCATATCCCCGAGGAGTACGTGCCCCATCTCCCCAGCCGCCTCACCCTGTACCAGCGCCTGGTCCAACCCCTCACGCCCACGGAGATCGAGGACATCCGCCAGGAGTGGACGGACCGCTTTGGCCCGCTTCCGGAGGCTGTGGACAACCTGCTCTACATGGTGCGGGTCAAGGCGCTGGCCACACAGGCGGGCTTCTACTCCGTGGCTGCCGAGGACGGGTACATCGTGCTTCGCGCCCGCGAGCGGCTGCCCGCCCCCGCTGGTGGGTTGCGCTTCGCTGCACCCACCCTACAGGGGGTGACCGTGGGCACCACCCAGGTGCGCCTGGACACGTCCAAGCTGGGCCAGTCCTGGCCCAAGGCGCTGGAGCAAGTGCTGGTCTCCCTGTGCCCCGCCCGTAGCGGCAATTCATGAATTGCCGCTACGCATCCCCCTCCGTCGTCGCATATCGGACTGGTGTCTGCCTGACCACTCCCAGCCGATTCCTCAGTCCGGTATCCGGGGCGTAATTCGGCGTTTGTCCGTGGCGGACATCACTTTGCTGGGTAGGGGATGGTCCCTTGTCCCAGCGTCTAGCTAGGACAAGGCCTACCGGCTCCGCATTATGGGCCATTATTCGCCGACCTGTCCCCGTTGACAACGACCGCATGGTGTGATAATTCGGATGATATCCCAATGGTGGCTACGGGGGGGAGCGCGCAACCGCAGCGCGGTCAACAGGGACAGACTGCGGCGCGCTCCACGGCTTACCCTCTATATTGCTGTTGGAGGCCAAGGGAGGGGGACCAGGTGCCTGCTCCAGACCATCAACACGAGCAAGGTCCACAACGGACGTCTCCCTATCTCTGATTCTGCGCTAGCCCGTCTGCCACAGTGTTGTCGTTGCGGCAGAGGGGCAAGGGGCCGAGCCCGGCCCAATCGAGGGCTGGAACCAGGATCCCGATCGTGTCCCCGCAGGGAGGATGCCATGAAGCGGCGCATACTAGTCTGGACAGGGACCATTGGACTTCTACTGGCTGCGTGCGGCCCGGCGGCTACCGCGACGCCGGTGCCAACCACGAGCGTAGCAGCAGTGGCCACGGCCACACCTGCTACCTCCAGGCCCACCCCGGTGGGGGGCCTCCCCACCTCCACACCCCAGCCCACGGCCGCGGCCACGGTTGCTCCGACCGGCGCCAAGTCCGGCGGCACGGTGAAGATGATCGCCGATTACAGGGAGCCGCGGAGCTGGGACGGCTGGCAGATCAAAAGCGGCTCTCGGGACGTGCGCACCAGGCACAACATGGTGTTCAGCATGCTGTTCGTCAACCCCGCCACCCCACAGACAGACTGCCGGCTGTCAGTCACCCAAGAGCTGGTAAAGAGCTGGCAGTGGCTGCGGGACGACCTGCTGGAGATTAAGATCCTCGAGGGTGTGAAGTTCCACAACAAGGCCCCGGTCAACGGCCGGGAGCTCACCGCCGAGGACGTGGCCTGGAGCGCTAACCAGTTCGTCATAAAGGACACCATCAAGGGCCTGGAGCCGCTAGCGCCCTTCGTCACCAAGGTCGAGGCCACCGGCCCCTACACCGTACAATTCCAGACGAAGGGCCCCCAGCCACTCCTCGTCAGCGAGGGACTGACCGACAAGTATGGGGCGCTGGTCGTGCCCCGGGAGGTGGTAGACGACAAGGGTCGCTGGAACGACCCCGCGAAGTCCTATATCGGAAGCGGCCCCTTCATGTTTGAGAAACACATCCCTGGCATCAGCACCAACTTCGTCAAGCACCCCGCCTACTTTAAGAAGGGGCTACCCTATCTGGATGCCGTGCGATTCATGGTCATGCCCGACGTGAGCACGCGGATAGCGACCTTGCGCTCTGGGGCTATAGACCTGGTTTTCTCGCCCATCCCGGCAGCAATCGCCCTGGACCTCAAGAAGGGAAGCGGCGTAAACATCCAGAGTTGCCCACCGGCAACCACCTATGCCGGCCGCATGCAGTTCCTTACTGATCAGCCCCCCTTCAACGATGTGCGGGTACGCCGCGCCCTCCAGATGTCCATAGACCGCGACGGCCTGGTGAAGTCCATCCTGCTGGGCCAGGGGATTACCGCCCCCCACTCGCCGCGGGAGGTCCTTAACCATCAGCCCGGCTGGGACGAGCTACCCCCGGAGGTAGCCCAATGGGTGAAGTACGACCCCCAACGGGCCAAACAGCTCGTGGCCGAGTACAAGGCTGAGCAGCCCGGCAAGTTCCCCACAGAAGTGGGCCTGTTCTTAAGCACAGGGCGCAGCTCCCCCTTCCCCGAGATGGCTGAGGCCATGGTATCCCTGCTCCAAGCCGTGGGTTTCAATGCCAAGCCCCACTGGGTCCCCGAGATCGAGTGGACCCACTTCATCAGCACGGGCGATTTCGGGAAGGACCAACTGGCCTTCGGCCCGCTCAACTTCGATAGCCCCCTGGACAGCCTGGCCTACTGGTGGAGCAAGTCATACCCCGCCACCAACCGCAGCCATATCAAGGACTCCGAGGTGGACCGCCTGATAGATTCCTTCATGAGGGAAACCGACCTGAAGAAGGGCGAGCTCATATACAAGCAACTGGTAATCAGAGTGCTTGACCAGGCGTGGGAGCCCGCCGCCGGCGCATATCCCCTGGAGTTCTACGGCTCCAGGGACTACGTGAAGAACTTCCGGGGCGGGGACCAGTACTACACCAGCACCACCACCGAAGTCCTGTGGCTGGACAAGTAGCCGGCGACAAGCGCATGGCCTGGGATGGTGGCCTTCGCCAGGGCAGGTGGTGAGAATGCAGAAAGCTACAATGCGTGACGACGTCTGGCTACCCAGCTCCTGTGACCTGTGCAGCACCCGGTGCGGCCTCATGGTCCACCGAGTGGATGGTGTCATGGTCAGGATTGAGGGCGACCCCAACTGCCCCCTGAACGAGGGCCGCCTGTGTGCCAAGGGCAACTCTACCCTGATCGCTGCCTACAGCCCCCACCGGGTGACATACCCCCTGAAGAGGACAAACCCCGAGAAAGGCATAGGTGTTGATCCACGCTGGAAACGCATAACCTGGGAAGAAGCCCTGGACATAGCGGTGGCCAGGCTCAAGGCCCTCCGAGAGGATAACCCCCAGAAGCTGCTGTTCTCCTCCAAGGACTCGGCGGTGACGGACCAGATCGCTTCGGCGTGGGCCAGCGCCTTCGGTGGCAGACAGACGCTGACCAGCACCTTCGCCCCCGGGCCGGGCAAGCACGTCATGACCTACCCCATAACGGGCACCTTCCAACAGGGGGTGGACCTGGCCCACTGCCGCTATCTCATCCTGTGGGGCAACCAACTGGGGTTTGGCACTCAAAAGGGGGCCAACCTGTTTTCCCGAGAGATGGCGGATGCCCGGGCGCGGGGGCTAAGGCTGGTGGTTGTTGACCCAGTGCTGAACCAGGCGGCTGCCAAGGCGGACGACTGGATACCCATTCGGCCGGGCACGGATGCTGCCTTCGCCCTGGCCCTAGTCAATCTGCTGCTAAACGACCTGGGAGTCTATGACGCCGAGTTCCTGAAGCACCATAGCAACGGCGCCTACCTCATAGGGCCTGACGGGCTCTATGTGCGAGACCAGCGGACAGGCAAACCCCTGGTCTGGGACATCCAGGCTGCCCAAGCCAGGCCCTACGATGAGGCTGCGGAACCCTCCCTGGAGGGTGAACTCACCGTAAACGGAGTGCGGTGCCAGCCATCCTTCCAACTGGTCAGGGAGCACGTCAAGAGATACACCCCAGAGTACGCGGAAAGCATCACCACCGTTCCCGCGGCCACCATCCGCCGACTGGCCAAGGAATACGGCGAGGCCGCCAGCATAGGCTCCACCATCGTGCTAGAGGGCCGCCAACTGCCATTCAGGCCAGCGGCGTCCCTGGCTTTCTCTGGAGTTGTCCGGCATGCCCATTCCGCCCTCAATGGCTGGTCCGTGCAGCTCCTGAATGTGATCATAGGCAATGTCTATGTGCCGGGGGGCACCTGGGGATTCAATCTCGTAGGCCCCCACGGGATGTGGGGGCCAGAGAGTGACCCGGACGGCATGCTGATGCCCCCTCCTCCCGTCAGTCACGGCATTAACGCCTATACCCATCAGGTGAAAGCACCCGATGGCCTGGGGTGTAGGGAGCTGTTCCCGTTGGGGAATGGGACCAACGCCATGTTCCTGGTGAATATGGGGGATGAGGCCAGGCGTCGGCGGCTAGCCCCGGAGCCGGAAGTCATGATCAACTGCCGGAGCAACTTCATGTTGCTGTCCTCCAACCGCGAGCAAATGGCAGAGGTCCTCAAGAGGCTGTCCTTCATCATCTGCTTTGCTCAGGAGGTTGATGAAGTCGGCGAGTTCGCCGACCTGGTGCTCCCCGACACGCACCAGTTGGAGAGGCTGGTCCTGTTTCCTAACGACTGGTACACGAGTATCCCCAGCTCCGCCGACTTCATGTGGCGAGTCCAGGTGCCTACTGTGGAGCCGCCTGGGGAGGCCCGGATGTGGCGGGACGTCCTCCTGGAGCTGGCCCATAGGCTCGGCTTCACCGCTAAGCTGAATACCCTCCTGAACTCCAAGCTTGGGTTGCAGGGACCTCTCCGCCTCGACGCTGACACCCGCTATGCCTACGAGGAGATCGCGGACCGTTGGTCCAGGTCCCTGCTGGGACCGGAGCACGGCCTGGAGTGGATGCAGAAGCAGGTGAATGTGCGAGTCAAGCGGAAGGTGGACGAGCTGTATCCCCTGCCCGTCATGAAGGCCAGGATTCCCCTATATCACGAGATTGCCAAGAGGCGCGGGGAAGAGGTCAAGGCGGTGACGGCCGAGCTGGGCATCCCCTGGGATGTCTCCGACTATCAGCCGATACCAGACTGGAAGCCGGAGCCGGCCTTTTCGCAGCCGGACCCTGACTATGACCTGGTCGCTGTGAGCTACAAGTTCCCCTTCCATGCCCACTCCGTCACCCCCAACAATCCCTGGCTACAGGAGCTCACCGAGCGGCACCGGTACGGCTACAATGTCCTCATTAACCCTGTAACGGCTGCCCGCAAGGGGATCAAGAACGGCGACCTTATCTGCATAGAGTCAACCACCGGCAAAGTCCGGGGTCGGGCCAAGATCATCGAAGGCATCCACCCGGAGGCTGTGGCCATTGGAGGAAGCTTCGGGAGCTGGGCAACGGGCAAGCCGGTGGCCCGAGGGAAGGGTATCCACTTTGGCGCCTTGTTGCCGCAGGCGGCCGACCGCATAGACCATGTCTCGGGACAGGTGGATGGCTGCATCCGGGTCAAGGTCACCAAGGCTGTCTAGCCAGAGCACCCACACTAAACGGCGTCTTGCCAAAGATAATCTGCTTTGACAATCACCCACTGCGAGCTTATCATCGTTGCACCTTGTGCCGAAGGAGGGACGTGTGCGAACGGTCAGAATAGTCGGACCACAGGGGCGGGTTGACGAGAGGGATACCCCACATCCCCGAATGCAACGGGGCGAGCTCGGCCAGCGCCTATTGAGACTGCGGACGTCTCCCTCCACAGACCCCTTTCGCCGAATAGTCCGCTCCAGCAACGCCACCGATCGCTGCAACTGCCTTACCTGGGTGATGGGCAACACCGCTGACGGGGCAGTGAACCCGAACAGGACCGAGGTATCAGACCCAGTGGCCATGGCAAAGAAAATCAAGGGGGTCGCCAGGTTCCTGGGTGCTGACGTGGTAGGCATAGCCAACCTGGACCAGGCCTACGTGTACTCTCATCGCAGTGGCGGCAGTGCCGCCCGTGGTGAGAAGGATGGCGAGGAGATACACCTCCCTCACCGCTTCGCCATATGCCTGGGCACCGCCGGCGACTACAACATGTACCGGTCCAACCCCAGCCGGATCAGCGACGCAGAGTACAGCGTAGGCAGTGCTCTCACGTGCGTCATAGCATTCAATCTGGCAGCATACATTCGGGAAATGGGGTATCCGGCGATGGCCCACGACTCCGGCCACAACGACGTGAACCCAATCCCCCTGGCCGTGATGGCGGGACTTGGCGAGCTGGGAAGAAACGGCCTGCTCATCAACGAGAAGTACGGTCCGGGGCTACACCTATTCGCGGTCACCACCGACCTCCCCTTGGCCGTGGACCATCCGGTGGACGTGGGGGTTGAGGACTTCTGTAGACTGTGCAAGAAATGCGCTCGTACCTGCCCTTCTCGCAGCATCCCTTTTGGCGACAAAGAGGTGTACAACGGCGTAGAGAAGTGGCGGGTGAACGTGGACTCCTGCTACAAGCTCCGGGCATTCCACGCGGACCAGTGGGAGGTGTGCCAGACCTGCGTCGTGTCGTGCTGCTACTACAAGCGGGACACGTGGTGGCACAGTCTGGCCTTGTCGCTGGTCAAGGGGACGCCGATATCCATGAGGCCGCTCGTCGTCAAGCCACTGCTCTGGATTGACGACCTCATCTGGGGGAAGGACCCCCACTACCGGATGCAGTGGTTAGACTATGACAGCGCCTACGCCCCGGAAGAAAAGCCCTGCAAGGTCCCCGGTTGTGTGATTCACAGCCCAAGCTGGAAGGGAAAGAAGGGGTGGGGCAGGGCCAGACAGATAGCTGCCCAACCTAAGAGATGACCAGCCATACTGCTACGCTCTTGATGCGTTGGCGGTCCCGAATCGTCGGGATTGGCAGGTCGCCTTGAGCATGGAGGTGAGTCCGAGATGGCATATGTGATTGCCGCACCGTGCGTCAACGTTAGGGACGGGGCCTGCATTGACGTCTGTCCAGTGGGTTGTATTCATGGCAGACAAGAGGATGAGCAGTTCTACATTGACCCCGAGGACTGCATCGAGTGTGGCGCCTGTGTCGAAGCCTGCCCGGTGAAAGCCATCTTTCCGAACGACCAGATTCCCGAAAAGTGGAAGGGCTTCGTCGAGAAGAACGCCGGCTACTTCAAGAAGTGGGCGGGTGATTCTTCCGTTGGTGATGGTGCGTCAAGGGGACAGTGAGCGCGCCTCCCAGCCCAAGGCGCTGGAGCAGGTGCCATCCTCATTAGCCACCACCACCGCGTGAAACGCGGGGTGCCCACCCCCTGTAGGGGCGGACAGCCGTCCGCCCTGCGTTCGTGCCCACCGCCACGGCTGTTAGAGGGCAATCCGCGGAACGCCCCTACAAGGGGCACCGCGTTTCGCGTAAACTAGCCCCGTGAGTCAGTACACCACGGACCAAATCCTGGACATGATCGAGACACACGGCGGCCCCAAAGGGCTGGACCTCTCCGGCAAGGACCTGAGCGGGATAGACCTGAGCGCCCAGACGGCGACGGAAAAGGCCGTGGGTTACCGCCAAGCACGTGGCGACTGGCCTGCCTGGTACTCTCCGAACACCAAGGGCATCAATCTGAGCGGCGCGCGTCTGTGGGAGACCAAACTGACCAAGGCGGACCTGAGTCGCGCCGACCTATCTGGGGCCATCCTGGCTGGGGCCAGCCTGCACAGCGTCTACATGCCGTCAGTCAACCTGGAGGGCGCAGTCATGGTGGGCGCCCACTTCGAGGGCGCAGACCTCACCGATGCCAATATGCGAGGCACCAACCTTCGCCGCGCCCATCTGCGTGGCAGTACCCTCACCGGCGCCGATCTTTCCGGCGCCAATCTGACCGGCGCCCACGTTGGACCCGAGCAGCTTCAGTCAGCCCGTTCCCTGGAGGGGGCACATCTCAACCCGTGAACACACGACAACCTGTTCCCCTGCCCACAAGTACCATTCACGTCACAGCTAGCAGGGTGTAAACTAGGCCACATGAGCGACTACAGCGTAGACGCCATTCTGGATATGGTGGAGCGCGCCGGCGACCCGGCAAAGGTGGACCTTTCGGGAAAAGACCTCCGCGGCCTGGACCTGAGCGCGGAGCTGGTGCAACGCAAGCGGCGGGAGCGGGGTTGGCCCAAGAACGGCTCGGAGCCATCCTGGTACTCGGGCCGGACTGGGGGTCTCGACCTGTCCGGGGCCAACCTGCGCCAGGCCCAACTCTGGCGATGCAACCTGACCGGCGCCGATCTCTGGGAGTCGCACCTGGAGGGCGCCTATTTGGGCCTGTGCAACCTGGAACGGGCCGACCTGGGCAAAGGCAACCTCGCCGGCGCCGATATGTGGGAGGCCCACCTTTCGGGGGCGTACCTCCGAGGAGCGAATCTGGCCGGAGTGCATCTCCCCCGGGCCAAGCTGGTGGGGGCTTTCCTGGAAGGCGCCAACCTCTCGGGCGCAGACCTGAAGGACGCCGACTTGTCGGGCGCAGTCCTTGCGGGGGCCAACCTGGAGCAAGCCAACCTGGTGGGGGCCAAGCTCCACGCCGCCGACGTCAAAGGCGCCAACTTCAAGCGCGCGCACCTGGAATCCGCACACCTGGAGGGCGTGGACCTCAGGCCCGTCGCCTCCCTGGACGGGATTTTCCTGGAGGACGCCTGGCTGAACCAGACCATTCTCCGCCGAGACCGCTTCGAGTCCGGCCTAGGCGAAGAGCAGGCCAAGATGTGGGGCAAGGCCAAGGGGGCCTACATCGCCCTCAAGGCCAACTTCCGCAACATGGGGCAGTACTCTGACGCCAACTGGGCCTATATCCAGGAGCGAAACATGGAGCGCAAGGAGATCCAGGACCGGCTGCGCCGTCACGATTGGCGGGCATTACTGCCCTGGGCGGAGCACGCCTTCTGGAAGGTCTCGTCTGGCTATGCCGAGAAACCCCTTCAGGTCTTGGCCTGGCTCCTTATCCTGGGTATGGTGGTCTTCCCCACTCTCTACTGGCTCTCGCAAGGAGTGCGCCACGAGGCAGCCACATCGGCGGTCAGCCTCCGGGACTACCTCCTTTTCAGCCTGCGCACCATGGCGGGCGTCTCCTTCACTGACCTGGCCCCTCAGGGCTCTGTCGGCCAGTTGCTCGCCTCGATCCAGGGGCCCATGGGCGTGCTGGGCTTCTCCATGTTCCTGTTCACGCTGGCCCGCCGCATGAGCAGCGAGGGCTAGGCCGCCAGAGCGGTAACCCGCAGGACGCCACGCGAGGGCGGCGCCGCCCCCCCCTAACATCCCACGCTACCTACCGGGCCGGTTCTTGGCGATTCGCCCGTCCTCCAGGTAGAGCACACGGTCCGCTACGTCTCTGATGCGGGCGTCATGGGTAGCGATCACCAGGGAGCGCCCCTTGTCTCTGGACAGGCTACACAGGATATCCACTGCGAGACGGCCAGCTTGGGAATCCAAACTGGCGGTCGGCTCATCGGCCAGCACCAGCGAGGGGTCGTTGGCCAGCGCCCGGGCGATGGATACCCGCTGTTGCTCCCCACCCGTGAGGTCTGCGGGCAACTCGTGCTGCTTGTCACCCAGCCCCACCATCTCGATCAGGTCCATTGCCCGCCGCTTCGCCTCCGGGCCGCTCCGGCCAGCCAGACGCAGGGCTACAGCGACGTTCTCCCAGGCCCTCAACGAGCGTAGCAGGTTGAAGGTCTGGAAAACGAAGCCAACATGGTGTCTGCGCACCCGGGTGAGGTCGCTGCCCTGCAAAGCGCTGGTCTCGGTCCCCAAAAGCCAGACGTTGCCGCTGGTGGGACGAAGGATACCTCCCATCATGGAAATCAAGGTGGTCTTGCCAGACCCGCTGGGTCCCATGACCAGCACAACCTCGCCACGCCTGATCTCAAGGCTTACGTCGCTTACGGCCAAGGCCTTCGCCCGCCCCTTGCCGTACTCTTTGGTGGCGTTGCGCATCCAGAGGACAATATCCGGCTGCTGCGGCTGTGCTGCCTCAGACACCGACAGCCTACATCCTGAAGGCCAGTGAAGGCTCGATCCCGGCCACCTTCCTGATCGCCAGGGCCGCAGCCGCCCCACTCATCACCAGAACCATCAGCAACGTGGCCAGCATGGCCGGGAGTGGCACGCTGAAGTATGCGCCAGTGGCGTCTTCATAGAACCTGCCCAGCGCCAAGCCACCAGCCAGGCCCAGCACATAGCCCATCACACCGATGGCCGCCGTCTGCGAGAGCACCAACCTGTACAGGTAACCGCTCTCGGCGCCAACGGCCTTGAGCACAGCGAACTCCCGTGCCCTCGCGGACGTCGCCGTGTACAGCGCGATGGCGACCATCATCAGCCCCACCAGAAAGCCTACGGCCACCATAGCTCCACTCACGTAGCCCGCCGGACTCTCCGCAAGCAACCGGAACCTCAACCTGTTGCGCACCTCTTCCCTGGACAAGGCCCGAATGCCGGGGACCTCAGAAAGGTCTCGGAGCACCTCGGACACGTCGGCGCCCCGCTGGACCTTGACCAGCCCTGCACTGGCCCGGCCCTGCCAATGGAGCAACCGCTCAGCGGTGGTCACCGAAGTGAATGCATATGGCTTTCCCTGCATCCACGTGGCGCCCCGCGAGAAGCCCACGATCTCGACGGCGGCATAGTCCACCTCGATCCAGTCTCCAACCTTGAGCGCGCCTAGTTTCCTCAGCGCGGACTGATCGAGGAGCACTGTCATGTCCCGGTCCAACACCGCAGTCAACCCTTCCTTTGCCATCCGGGACTGCCCCAGGCCGCTGGCCCGTTCAAAGGCCACCAGGTAGATCCCTTGAGGCTCCCCGCCGCCAGCGCTGGCAGCAGCGAAGGGGGTCAGGACCAGGGCCGAAGCGCTCTCGACGCCCGGCGCGTTTCGCACCTGTTCCAGCGCCGATGCATCGAAGGGGGGAGGAGTTAGAAAGTCCGAGGTCTTGCTGGAGAAAGCCCAGATGTCGGCGTCTACGGAGTCCAGGATACGAGTAGCGTAGCGCAGTGTCCCGTTCGCCATGCCCACTGCCAAGATAGTAAAGACCACCGCGAACAGGAAGCCCCCCAGACCCATAGCCAGTCTGGTCCTGTCGTGGAACAGGTCGTTGAGCGCTACCGATACCATTGCACGACGTACCTAGTATAGCAGGGGCAGCAAAGGACGGAAGGGTTCAACCATCGGGCCGCCCCAACGGGGTCTATGAAATGCGCTACGAATACGGTAGATTTAATGTTAATCTGCATTGTGACCGAGAATAGCTTTTTGGTATTGCGGTGAAAAGGCTCCTCTCTGGCAACGAGGCTATCGCTTTGGGCGCCTACCACGCCGGCGTGGCCGTGGCCACCGCCTACCCGGGTACCCCGAGCTCCGAAATCCTGGAGACCCTGGCCGCGTGCGAGGGTGTTTACGTCGAGTGGTCCACCAACGAGAAGGTGGCCATGGAGGTGGCCGTAGGAGCGGCCCTGGGCGGCGCCAAGGCTATGGTGTCCATGAAAATGGTCGGCCTGAACGTGGCGGCGGACCCCTTCGTTTCGTTCGTCTACACCGGCCTCCGAGGCAGCCTGGTGGTGGTCTCCGCCGACGACCCGGGCATCCATAGCTCCCAGAACGAGCAGGACAACCGGCATTACGCTGTTCTGGCCAAGGTCCCCATGCTCGAGCCTTCAGACAGCCAGGAGGCCTACGAGCTGGTGGACTGGGCCTTCCGTATGAGCCACGAGCTCGATACCCCGGTCTTGCTTCGCACCACTACCCGCACCTCTCACTGCCGCTCGGTGGTGGAGCTACACCCCCGGGACAGGGTGCCCACCCCATTGGCGCCCCTGGACCGCAACCCCGAGAAGTACGTCATGATCCCCGCCTACGCCCGTCGTCGCCATGAAGTGGTGGAGCGACGGTTGGCCCAGCTAGCCGAGTACAGTGAGACCTTCCCATTCAACACCGTCGAGGTCAGGGACCGGCGGATAGGCATCATCGCCAGCGGGGTAGGCTACCAGTACGCCCGAGAGGTCCTGCCCGACGCCTCGTTCCTGAAGCTGACCATGACTCACCCTCTGCCAAGACGCATGGTCAAGGAGTTCGCTCGACAGGTAGAGAGGGTGGTGGTCGTAGAGGAGTTGGACCCCTTCCTGGAAGATTCAATCAAGGCCCTGGGCATCCCAGTCGTAGGCAAGGATATTTTCCCTGCCACCGGCGAGTTCAATACCGACATCATCGAGGCTGGCTTCTGCAAGCTCGGCCTAGCGCCGGCGACGCCGGCGACGCCGGAGCCAACCCCATCGCCACCCCTGCCCGGCCGCCCCCCGTGTCTGTGCCCCGGGTGCCCCCACACCGGTGTCTTCTACGTCCTGCGCCGGCTCGGTTTCTTCCGCAGCCCTCCGGCGGAGTTGCCCTCCGAGCGAGGCGCCCTGGGACAGTTGCAGCGAGCAGGGCTGGTGGTTGCCGGAGACATCGGCTGTTACACCCTCGCCGTGCTGCCGCCCTTGCTGTCCATAGACACCAACGGCTGCATGGGGGCCAGCATCGGCAACGCCATGGGCATGCACAAGGCTGGGGTGCCCAACAAGGTAGTGGCCGTCCTGGGCGACTCTACATTCGTGCATTCGGGCATACCATCGCTCATTGATGTGGTGTACAACAAGGGGGCGGTGACCACAATTGTGCTGGACAATGGCTCCACGGCCATGACCGGCCACCAGGGCCACCCCGGCACCGGCGTCACCGCCCGGGGGGAGACCACCCATGCCCTGGACTACGCCGAGCTAGGCCGGGCCATCGGTGTGCCCGAGGTGCACGTGGTGGATGCCTTTGACCTTCCGGCACTCGAGACCACCCTCAAGCGTTGCATCGAAAGCTCGGCCCCCGCTCTGGTAGTGGTGAAAGGGCCTTGCCCGGTGCACAAGGGCCTCCGAGGCGAGGCACTATTGCCCGCGCAGGACGCCTGTGACGGCTGCGGGGCGTGTATCCGGCTGGGATGCCCTGCCCTGGTGATGGAGCAGGGCAAGGCGCGCATCCAGGCCCCGCTGTGCATCGGCGAGCAGTGCAACCTGTGTGCCGACGTGTGCCCACAGCGGGCCATCGCTGGGGCAGCCAGAGACGGGAATGCCTAAGACAGACTTCATCATCGCCGGCGTGGGAGGCCAGGGTGTGATCCTGGCCAGTGACCTGCTTGGGGAGGTGGCCCTGGCCACCGGCCGCGACGTCAAGAAGGCCGACGTCATCGGCATGGCCCAACGGGGCGGCGAGGTGGTGAGCCACATACGCTGGGGAGACAAGGTCTATTCCCCCCTGATCAAACGCGGTGGCGCTGACTACCTTCTGGGAATGGAGAAGCTGGAGGCTGCCCGCTGGGCGGCTTATCTCGCCCCGGGCGGTCTGGCAGTGGTGAACGACCACTCCATCCTGCCCATGACCGTGACCACCGGCGGGACAGCTTATCCCACAGACGACGTCCTGTTCGGCGCACTGCGGCAGCGCACCGACCGCGTGTTTGTCCTGGATGGGCAGGCGCTGGCCCAGGCCAACGCCGTGCCCGGCGCGGTGAACCTGCTCCTCCTCGGCTACATGGCCTGGCACATGGGCATCGCGGAGGAATTGTGGCTGGATGCCATCGCCCGCCGCGTCCCCACCCGCTTCCTTCAAGCCGACCAACAGGCCTTCCTGCTGGGCTACCACGAGGCGCAGAAGGTAGGAGCCACAGTTTGACGCGAGTCGTCGTGGAGCTGTTCGGCCTACCCCGGCTGCTGGCCGGGTGCTCGGAGCTGGAGGTGGAGCTGGCCCCCGGCGCCCGCGTGCGAGAGGCCCTCGCAGCCCTTGCCCACCAGCAAGCGTCTTTGGTGGGGCGAGTCCTCGTTGGCGACGGACAGGGGGTGCACCCCCACTACTCGGTGAGCCTCAACGGAGACTCATTCTCCGACGACCTGGACACGCCGGTCCACCAGGGCGACCGTATCCTGATTATGTCAACACCGGCGGGGGGCTGAGATGGAGCCAACCTACCCACTACTGGTCATTGACCTGGCTCAAAGCAAGACCACCAGACAAGACATCCCCCTCGCCTACATCCAGCAATACCTGGGGGGCATCGGCCTCGCGGTCCGACTGCTATGGGACTTCTGTCCCCGCGGCGCCGACCCCCTCGGCCCTGAGAACCCACTGGTCTTCGCCACCAGCACCCTGGGCGGGACACTGGTGCCTACCTCCAACAAGCACGCGGTGGCCGCCAAGTCGCCGCTTACGGGCTTCGTGGGTGATTCCCTGTCGGGTGGTCCCTGGTCCCTGGCCTTCAAGCGCACCGGATATGCCGCGGTGGTGGTCAAAGGCGTGGCCGCAACACCCACCTACGTGTTCATTGACGACGATGCGGTGCACCTCGGGTCCGCAGGCCATCTCTGGGGCCGCGGCGCCTACGAGACAGAACAGCTCATACGCCGGGAGCTGGGGGACAGCGCCGTGCGCGTGGCCAGCATCGGGCCCGCCGGGGAGAACCTGGTGCGCTATGCCTGTATCGGCAACGACGGCACGCGCCAGGCGGGACGCACGGGCCTGGGCGCAGTGATGGGGTCCAAGCGCCTCAAGGCCATCGCCGTACGGGGGACCAAGGCTGTCCAAGTGGCGGACTTCGCCAAGTTGGAGCAGGTATGTGTAGACCTGCTCAAGCGCGGCCAGGGTCCAGCCACCGAGAAGTACCGCATCATGGGCACGGTGGGCAACGTGCTTACCCTCAACCGGCTGGGGGCGCTGCCCACCAACAACTTCCAGCGCTCCACCTTCCCCAGAGCCGAGGCTATCAGCGGGGAGCACCTGTACCGGCAGTACCTGCGCAACACCACCTCCTGCCCAGCCTGCCCCATCGCCTGCCAGCACAACTACGTCGTGGGCGAGGGCACGGACCAGGGCCTCAAGGCCCAGCTTGACTATGAGACCCTCTTCGCCCTGGGGCCGCTGAACGGCATCTCGAACCCGCCAGCCATCCTCAAGGCCGCCAAGCTGTGCGACGAGTACGGGCTGGACTCTATCAGCACCGGGGTCGTGCTAGCCTGGGCCGCCGAGTGCTTCCAGCGCGGAGTGCTCAACGAGGTGGGGAATACCGGAGTGCACCTGGCCTTCGGCGACCACGAGGCACTGCTACGGATGATACCCCTCATCGCCACGCGCAGCGGGCTGGGCGACCTGCTGGCCGAAGGGGTCAAACGGGCCTCAGCCTCGGTGGGGCAAGGCTCGGAGCACTGGGCCATGCACGCCAAGGGGCTGGAGTTCCCCGGCTACGAGCCGCGCGCCCTGAAGACCCTGGCCCTGGGGCTGGCGGTGGCCACCCGTGGCGCCTGCCACAACCGGTCTGCCGCCTACGACGTGGACATGTCCGGCAACGTGGACCGCTTCCGCGGAGAAGTAGGCCGGGGCAAGATGGCCATGGAGACCGAGGACCTGGCAGCCGTCCTGGACTCCCTGGTACTGTGCAAGTTCCTGCGCCGCTGCTTCGACAACCTCTACTCCGAGGCCGCCAGGCTCTTCAACCTTACCACCAGCCTGCCCATGGACGAGCCAGGGCTGCGCCGGGCTGGGCAACGCATCGTCCATCTGAAAAAGGCATTCAACATCCGCGAGGGCTGGACAATCGTGGACGATGACCTGCCCCCTCGCCTGTTCAAGGACCCGCTGCCCGACGGCGTGGGCCAGGGGGTGGCCCTGAAGCGGGAAGAGCTAGACCTGATGATCGCTGACTACTACCAGGCCCGGGGCTGGACGGCCAGGGGCCTTATCCCCGACAAGAAGCTGCGCGACCTGGGCATGGCCGATATTGCGGCCCAGTTGCGGGAGGTACAGAGTGTCCCACGCGTGTCTAAGCTGTAACCCTTCGCTCTGCACCGGCTGCCAGGTATGCGAGTTCGCCTGCGCCATGGTCAAGACCAGCTCCTTTGACCTGGAGGTCTCCCGCATCCGTACCGCCCGGCCTGAGCCGGACGTAGCCATCAGCATCGCCTGCCGCCTGTGCCCCAACCCACCCTGCGTGGCCGCCTGCCCCAGGAATGCCCTGTCCCAGGACCAGACCAAGGGTACTATCCTGCTGGACAAAGCCCGCTGTAGCGGGTGCGGCTGGTGTATCGAGACCTGCGAGTTCGGCGCTATCGCCATGGACCAGCGCACCAAGAGCGTGGTGATCTGCGACCTCTGCCCGGAGCTGCCCAAACCCCGCTGCCTGGAGCGCTGCCCGCAGCAAGCCCTCACTCTGGCCACACCCGCCCAGGTCGCCTCCCGCAACCGCGACCGCACCGCGCGCAAAGAGCTAGCGCCCGGCAAATAGGGCGCCCTTTCCCTCACCCTGCCCTCTCCCAGAGGGAGAGGGAATCCCCATCCACTCATGGTGTCCAAGCCGAAGCATCGGACTCCGATACTTCGTTCGGAGAGCTTGTCGAACCATGAAGGGAAACCGTAGGGGCGGGACTCCGTGCCCGCCCTCCCGGGGTAGCGGGGAGGACACGGAGTTCCTCCCCTACGTATGTAACAAGGCGACAAAGGGATTGCACGGTGATCCAAGATGTGGTAGTGTTCACAGTATCGTGCGCGTTGGCGTACGAGCAGGGGGTTATACACCAGGCCACGCACGAGTGCCAACACGAGAGTGTAGACTACGAGTGCTGCCAGGTGTACCAGTAGCTCTTGGACCGCAAGGTTCATCAAGTTACGACTCCCATGAGTATCATCCTAAATAGCGGTACAGCGAAAGCTGGAGGTTGCATCAGGGTTCCACAAGGACTCAGATGTCAGCAAAGCATACGGGGCGGGGAAGACTGGCCGCGGTCGCTTGACCCCGCCCACGTGGGATAGTCGCAAAGTTGACCACTAATGTACCCTGGTACCACAGCAGACACTACATTCACTTTGACCTCCCCCTGAGTGAGCAAGCCGCAACCAACTACGTGAGCGATCCAGATCGAATAGTGCATCACGCGTTCTATCCCTTCATCACGTACGACCTTCTGACACCGCGCATCAAGAAGATATCTGGCGCTGTCAAGCCATTCATCAAGGACCCCAAACACCGTCCGATTTCGTATCCGGCCCACAAAGACGGGTACATCTTCTCGTACTACAAGCGAAAGCTTGAGGATGTCTATGAGGAGTGGCTGAAAGAACATGGCCTTGGCCAAGCGGTTACTGCGTTTCGCGCCACTGGCGAAAACAATGTGACTCTGGCGAAGATAGCCTTTGACTTTGTTACTAGGAATCCAGGCTGTCTCATCGTGGCAACGGATGTCGAGAAGTTCTTCGACACGATAAACCACGAACAATTGAAAAAGACCTGGTCCCGCTTTCTAGGCGTCCCCCGTCTTCCCGACGATCACTATGCCGTCTACAAAGCCATTACCCGCTATAGCGTCGTACAGCGTCACATGGTCTACAACCTGTTCGGGATTCCTCTGTCCCGCAGACTGAACAAGGCCGCTGACCCCAAGCGATTGTGCACGCCGAAGCAATTCCGTGAGAAAATTGTTCGTCGTACTGGTCCGCGTACTGGTCTGGTAGAACCTAACCCCGGTCTTGGAAAGGGCATGGGCATTCCCCAGGGGTCGCCATTGAGTCCGTTGTTGTCCAATATGTACATGGCCGACCTGGATTTGGCCATGCACACTTGGATGAACTCACTTGGGGGCGCGTATTGGCGCTACTGCGACGACATCTTGGTTGTTGTCCCGCGAGGGCACCGCGTACCCATACTGCGGCGGCTCGACCAAGAGCTGCGATCCCTGGCATTGAGACGCTCCAAAAGGAAAACCCAGAGACTCAATAGCAGACAGTTGGCTTGTCTCCCCCTCCAGTACCTCGGTTTCACGTTTGATGGCAGCAGGACGCTGGTCAGGTCGTCGTCCGTCCATCGGTATCACCGGAAACTGAAGAAGGCTATTCAAGCTGCCGAGTTCCGCCGGGACAAGGAGACTAAAGCCTCAGGAAGCGAAGCTCCGCTCCGGCAACAGGCGCTGTACAACATGTACTCGGAGTTGCCGACACGAGGGGTGAAAATCAAGGCGCGAAAGGCGCGGCAGAAACATAGCGGCAACTTCACTCACTATATGGCAAGATCAGCCAAATTGCTGAACTCTCCAAGCATAGAGCGACAGCGACGGAAAGTGCTGAGAAAGTTCCACACTAGCGTCCGCAAGCATGCGTGACTCGGTGCTTGAGGGGGGAAAGGCCTCGCACACAGGCTGAGGCTTGAGCAACGCCCCCAGCGGCCCAGGCCTCGAAACGAGAGAGGGATCCGAAGGTCAGAGCAAAGATCATCGCGAAAGCCCTACATTCTCTCCCTCTCCTCATTGATGAGCGGTATCCCGCCCCGTCGGGATGACCTCTTCGCTGTGGTGGTAGGCGATGCTGGCCAGCAGCAACGGGCCCACGGCCTCCTGTTCACCTGTTGACAGCTATGGCGCTTGACACTACTACGGACTATCATTGACAGGTAAGTGAGGACGCTCATGACGGACCGTAGTATTCCCCCCATCCACCCGGGAGAGGTCCTGCTCGAGGAGTTTCTCAAGCCGATGGCGGTCAGCCAGTACCGGCTGGCGAAAGACATCAACGTGGACCCCCGACGCATAAACGAGATTGTGCTGGGGAAGCGAGCCATAACAGCCGATACGGCACTGCGGCTGTCCCGCTACTTCGGAACAACAGAGCGGTTCTGGATGAACCTCCAGGCACGCTACGATTTGGACGTCCAGCGAGAACAGCTTGGTGATCGGCTGAACAGCGAAGTGAGGGTGCTTGCCAGATCGGCGTGACCCCTGCCGCCGACCGCCTTGCCGCCAACACGAAGGGCAAGAGGCAAAAGCAGTATCCCGCCCCGTCGGGATGACCTCTCCCGTGTGAACGAAGCCCTGTTGGTGGGCGGTATCCCGATTCGTCGGGATGACCTCTTCGGCGTGAGATGGTGGGCGGTACAGGACTCGGACCTGTGACCTCTTCGGTGTGAACGAAGCGCTCTAGCCTCTGAGCTAACCGCCCACTGGCGCCACATGTGCCAGCGGCTGGAATCGAACCAGCGACCAAGGGCTTATGAGTCCCCTGCTCTGCCTCTGAGCTACGCTGGCCCTGGCAAGTATTTAGTCTAGCATCACCTTGCGCTCAAGGCAACACCAATGGCAACCACATGGGCCGTAGGTTTGGAATCCAACAATCCTCGGCGTAGGGCGAACGTAGGGGCGCAGCATGCTGCGCCCCTACCCATGCCCCGGGGCAAGAGCAGTTCCCGAAGTCCGAAGCCCGTAGCCCGTAGCCCGAAGTCTGAACCGCCCGTTGACAGCCCGCGCCGTCTATGGCTTAATTACGCTACGGGCTCCCCGGAAGCTATCGCCCTTGCCTAACGTTAGTATCGGTGTGGGGAGCGCTGTCTAGCTGGCTGGAGGCAGACAACACATGGAACAACGGGACGGAGCACTTAGCCCATATCGGGTGCTGGACCTGACAGACGAGCAGGGCCTTGCCTGCGGCAAGCTCCTCGGTGACCTGGGGGCAGACGTGATCATCGTGGAGCCACCCAAGGGCCACCCGGCCCGCAACCGGGGGCCGTTCTACAAGGACCAGGTCCATTCCGAGAAGTCCCTCTACTGGTTCGCCCACAACACCTCCAAGCGCTCCATAACCCTCAACCTGGAGACCAAGGACGGCCAGGCGCTATTCCGGGACCTGGTCAAGACCGCCCACTTCGTGATCGAGTCGTACCCCGTGGGCTATCTGGACAAGCTGGGCCTGGGTTACGAGGCCCTGGCACAGATCAAGCCCGATATCATCCTGACCTCCATCACCCCCTTCGGCTCCACAGGCCCCTACGCCCATTACCAGGGGTCAGACCTCATCGGCCAGGCCATGGGCGGACTGATGTACATCTGCGGTGAGGCCGGCCGCCCGCCCGTAAGGGTCGCCGGCGACCAAGCCTTGTTCCTGGCGGGTCTCCAGGGGGCGGTGGGTTCCTTGATGGCCCACTACTACCGGATGATGACCGGCGAAGGCCAGCACGTAGACGTCTCGACCCAGGAAGCCATCCTCGGCGGCATGGGCATCGGTGGCCCCCACGAGGACTGGTACATGAACCATAACATCCACCAGCGGGCGGGTATCCCCTTCCACCAGGGGGCCGTGCGGGGGGTCGCCCCCCGCGTCCCGGTGGTCCAGAAATGCAAGGACGGCTATGTGGGCATATCCGCCCTGCGCTGCCCCATCATGCCCGTCCTCCAATGGATGGAGGACAGCGGCTGGGACGTGGCCGACCTCAAGAAGCGCGAGTGGACCCTGGACACCATAGACTTCCTGACCAGGCCCGAGCGGGACCTTCTGGACCCACTTGTAGACAAGCTGGTCAAAAGCAAGACCAAGCGGGAGATCTGGGAGGGCGCCATCAAGTACCGCGTGCCCTGGACCCCCATGCAGACGCCCAACGACCTCTTCGACGATCGCCACCTCAAGGAGCGCGGTTTCTTTGTCCCGGTCCAGCACGAGGAGCTGAAGGATACCATCACCTACGCCGGCCCCCCGGCCAATCTGAGCCAGACGCCGTGGCGGATCAAGGGCCGTGCCCCTAAGATCGGGGAGCACAACCTGGAGATATACGAGAAGGAGCTGGGGCTGACCCGGGAAGAGCTCAGCATGCTCAAGACCATTGGGGCCATATAGGAGACAACTGTGGGCAAGAAGGCACTGGAAGGCATCAGAGTCATTGACCTCTCCTGGATCGGGGTAGGGCCTATCACCGCCATGTACATGGCCCACCACGGGGCGGAGATCGTGCACATCGAGTCCAACACCCGCCACGACGCGCTGCGCCACAACGGGCCCTATCGCATGAAGCCGGACGGCACCTTTGACGTAGGCATCAACAAGAGCGGCATGTTCGAGGACAACAACACCAACAAGATCGGCTGCACCTTGAATATGAGCAGTCCCCAGGGTCGCGAGATCGCCAAACGCCTCATCGCCCAGGGTGATGTGCTCATCGAGAGCTTTACCCCCAAGGCCATGCGCAACTGGGGACTGTCGTACCAGGACGTGATCAAGATCAAGCCCGACATCATCATGATCAGCGTGCCCATATACGGCCAGACCGGCCCCATGTCCATGCAGATGGGCCACGGGGTGACTACCCCCTGCCTCAGCGGGGTGCAGTACCTCACGGGCTGGCCCGACCGGCAGCCCGCAGAGATTGGCATCCCCTACACCGACTGGATCGGCCCTCAGTTCGCCTGTGCCTTCGTCATGGCCGCCTTGGACTACCGCCTGCGCACCGGCAAGGGGCAGTATATAGACCTGGCCCAGTACCAGTGCGCCGTCCATGCTCTCCAGGAGACGCTGCTGGACGTATCCGTCAACGGGCGACACCCGGAGCGACAGGGCAACCGCAACCCCTACACGGCGCCACACGGTGTGTTCCAATGCCGAGGTGAGGAGCGCTGGATAGCCATCACCGTGTTCAACCATCAGCAGTGGGTGGCGCTATGCAAGGTGATGGACAAGACGGGGTGGACCCAGGAAGGCTCCAAGTTCCGCACACTGCTGGGCCGATTGGACAACCAGGACGAGCTGGAGGCCGATATCAACGCCTGGACCCGCTTGTTCACCGCCGAGCAGCTCATGGCCACGCTCCAGGCGGGGGGCGTCCCAGCGGCCCTTGTCGAGACCACCCAGGACCTGTATGAGGACCCCCAGCTCAAGCACCGGGACCACTGGAAGTGGCTGGAGGCCCCGGAGCTGGGTCTGTGCTCCCACAACACCTTCGCGTTCCGCATGTCCAAGACACCCCTGGAGGTGACCACGCCCGCACCGACCCTCGGCCAGCACAACGAGTGGGTCTACCGCGAGCTGCTGGCCATGAACGAGGAGGAGTTCGTGGAGGACCTGGTCGCCGGCGTCTTCGAGTAGCCGGATAGGTCCCCCCTCTCCTGATTGCCGGTAACCGCGCTGCGTGCCGGCATGGGCACGAAGGGCACGCGGTACAGGTTTCGCCTGGGCTGTGCAGCCCCCTTTCCATTGGCGCCGCAAGCGAGGGCACTCCGGCGCGCGGCTAGAGAGAGCAGTTGTTGCTGTAGGTCGGGCTGCAAGGTGAGGGCCATCCGGCTACCACCCAAAACGGCTGGCAAGGTCACCCAGATTATGCTCGGTCACCGCTTAGCTTGCCACTGCCCGGTAGTACCAGCCATACAGGGAAGTTGCACTGGATGGGGGAGTTCGTGCCCGGACGGGAGGCCGCAGTCCTCACGGTGAGAGTCCTGGCCAGGCCGGGCACGCCCTCGATGAGGGCGTGCCCGCCAGTGAAGAAGCTCAGAGCGTATCCTGGCCAGCAATGACGGGGTGCGAGCAGTCTTTGATGCGGGCGAAGAGGGCTGCCAGACGTTCTACTTTGTCTCCAACAGCCAGTGTACCCATGGCAGCCCTCCAACACCGTGATGCGTGCTTAGCCTTTGTTACTGGGCAACAAGCAACCGGACCATCAGGGCCAGGTTGCCATCGGCGGTCTCCGCCATGGCTACTGTCACCAGGTCGCCCACCTCGAGGTTGTTAAACGTGCCGTCCTTACCGCCGTAGAGCTTGACCTTGGTGTCAGCATTGGTCTTGATGGCAACATCGCCCCGGTTCTTGACCGTGAACACGAAGGTCTTGGCCCCCGAGTCAATGCTCTTGATCTGGCCGCTAAGCGACACGGGGAGCAGCCGGACCACTAGGGCCAGGTTGCCATCGGCGGTCTCCACCATAGTCACCGCCACCGGGTTGCCGACCTTGAGGTCGTTAAACGTGCCGTCCTTGTCGCCATAGAGCTTGATCTTGGTATCGGCGTTGGTCTTGATGGCGACATCGCCCTTGTCCTTCACCGTAACCACGAGGCTCTTGGCTCCCTGGTCTATGCTCTTGATCGGACCGGAAATGTAGACGGGGAGCAGCCTTACCACCAGGGCCAGGTTGTCGTCCTTGGTCTCCCACAGCGTCACCGTCACCCGGTCGCCCACCTTGATGTCGTTCAGTGTGCCGTCCTTGTCGCCATAGAGCTTGATCTTGGTGTCGGCGTTGGTCTTGATGGCAACATCGCCCTTGTCCTTGACCGTGAGCACGAAGCTCTTGGCCCCCTGGTCTATGCTCTTGATCTGGCCGGTGAGGGATGTGGGGAGCAGCCTCACCAGCAGGGCCAGGTTGCCCTCGGCGATCTGCACCACAGCTACCGTCACCCGGTCGCCCACGTCGAGGTCATTAAGCTTGCCGTTCTTCTCGTCGGGCACCTGGAACTTGGTGTCGGCGTTGGTCTTGATGGTGACATCGCCCTTGTCCTTGACCGTGAGCACGAAGCTCTTGGAGCCCTGGTCTATGCTCTTGATCTGGCCGCTCATGTA
>Ga0080064_1000746_pt1 | contig 78912 bp, 72 predicted proteins | sample Subgrocontami54m_FD_69260 | JGI IMG/M metagenome (GOLD analysis project Ga0080064, IMG submission 69260) | Subsurface groundwater microbial communities from S. Glens Falls, New York, USA - GMW46 contaminated, 5.4 m (SPADES assembly) (version 2) ... | reverse complement strand
GTCTCTTCGGCGGATAGTCGAGCTTGTGGTGGAATACGTCAAAGAACATATCCGTCGTTGCCTCTGCAACGACGTCAGGGATTATTTTTCTCTTGACTTTGACCTTTTATAAAGTGTTAGGCGTAGTGCCCTTTCTACCTGAGCAATAAGAGTTTCTTGGTCTGAACCAAGGAGCCAGCCTGCAAGCGGTAATAATACACTCCGCTTCCAATGTTGCTCGCACCCGACCACATGATTTCGTGGTAACCTGCTTCCTGTACTCCGTCAAGAAGTGTGGCTATTTCCTGACCGAGAACGTTGAAAATCTTGAGTGCGACTTTTGATTGAGCTGCCAAAGAGTATTTAATTGTGGTAACTGGATTGAACGGGTTTGGATAATTTTGGTCGAGGGAAAACGCCGCTGGAGTGCCGGGATATTTCCTATCAACGCCTTCGGGTGGAGGCGGCGGTCGTTCCGATGATGGGGCAATTCTTATTTTGCTATCTGACAAATTCGCTCCAGAAGATGAGAGAATAAGCCTGCCATCTTGATTGGATTTTACCCAGTATGCTTGCCCAGGCCGGATGGAATCAGAAACGTAGTAATTGCCGGCATATCTAAAGAAGTTTGAGGTCACAGTGCCACCAGGGATTGATTCTATGTTAGAGCAGGCGATTGGCACACTGATCGATCCAATCATGTTCCACCCCTTGGTGAGCGGAATAGTGTCCGCCAAGATTTCCGTCCCGATCATGGACATTGCTTGCCCGTCTTGAAATTTTAACCAATAACCCCGGCCTTTGACAAGCGTATCTTTAACCACGTAGGAGCCTTGGTAGGCAAACGCCTTGGAAATGGCGGTAGGAAAGAGCGCACCCTTTCCGTAATCTGCTACGGTGAGCGGTACTGAGACCATATTCCATCCGAGTTGGAGACCTACATGTTGTACGCGGAGATTAACGACGGAATCTTGTCCCACGTGCACGTTAACGAAATGAACGGTCGGATTTCCTGCTTGGGAGTAGGCAATAAACTCCAGACTATCGACTGACCCAGTTGAATCAAAGAGTTGAACTGTATACTGACCATCGGTTACTGAAAGATGCTCGAAAATGTTCACGGCCGTTGCCATTGTATCCTGTGTGGAATCGTTCGTTGTAAATTGCAGATAGTATGATGCCCCTGGAATACTATCAAATTCATTACCACTCGAATCTATGCCCGTTCGTCTGTTTGCCTGATCCGTTACAAGCAATTGAGCGGGAGGGCGAACCGCCAACACCAAAGCTTCTTGAGCTGATGTATCGTTCACGGCAGAGATTACTCTTTCGAAGTTAGAAGATGTGGGTCTGAAAATTCCAAGACTGCGGTACTTATTGTTATACCCCTGATAAAGATTAAAGCGGTTTGAATGACCGCAATGAAGCATGTTATAATACGGGTCATTAATTGTCCATGTTGGCGTGGCTCCCACGAACATTTGACCCGTTGCGACGATGAAGTGGCCATGCTCTTCAAGGATAACACTCCTGCCGTTACACAATTCTTGATTTAGGAGATCGTCATGTCGACCATAAACTCTATCGAATGAGAGTGGATGACCGGTATAATTGCCTATCACTATTATCGGGAACCACAGATTGCCTCCCACGTATGCTTCAGGATGGTTTTTCTTTAACCAGTCATTCAAATTATCGGGGTTTACATCTTTTCCATCCCTGTCGGTAGTTATGTCTAAGGAACGGAGAACCATAACCACAGATGTAATTGCACATCCATAATCCTTTATATACAAAGGAGGGTCCGTATGATCGAGCACGTGAGGGCCCCATGGTAAATCGCATTGGTAGTAGGGAGGTACGCTTAACATTGGGCAACCAGCCAATACTGGATTGGTGCTCTTGAACACTCCACCCGCCCATGTCCCAGCAAATACATATCTGTCGGAATTGACCACAAGAGAGAGAACGGAATAAGCTGTTAATCCTGAGTTTATTGCTCTCCAGCTTGTGCCGTTATCGGTGGAGAGAAACACCCCGTCACCAGTTCCTGCAAAGACATTTGCCCCGCTCACCGCAAAGGCCTGGACATAAGGACTTGTCAATCCGTTGTTGACTTGTGTCCAGCTTGTGCCGTTATCAGTGGAGAGAAACACCCCGTCACCAGTTCCTGCAAAGACATTTGTCCCGCTCACACCAAGGGATAGTACGTAAGGACTTGTCAATCCGTTGTTGACCTGTGTCCAGCTTGTGCCGTTATCGGTGGAGAGAAACACCCCGTCACCAGTTCCTGCAAAGACATTTGCCCCGCTCACCGCAAAGGCCTGGACATAAGGACTTGTCAATCCGTTGTTGACTTGTGTCCAGCTTGTGCCGTTATCAGTGGAGAGAAACACCCCCGTCACCAGTTCCTGCAAAGACATTTGCCCCGCTCACCGCAAAGGCCTGGACATAAGGACTTGTCAATCCGTTGTTGACTTGTGTCCAGCTTGTGCCGTTATCAGTGGAGAGAAACACCCCGTCACCAGTTCCTGCAAAGACATTTGTCCCGCTCACCGCAAGGGCCCGAACATAAATATTTGTCAATCCGGTCTGAGTCCAGATTGAGCCGTTGTTGGTAGTAAGAAAGATGCCCTCATAAGTTCCTGCAAAGAGATTGGTGCCACTCACCGCAAGGGTCTGGACAATAGCATCTGCCAAACTGATGTTAACTTCTGTCCAGCTTGTGCCGCTATCGGTGGAGAGGAACACGCTGCCATAATAAGTTCCTGCAAAGAGATTTGTGCCGTTCACCGCAAGGGTCCGAACATAAATGTTTGTCAATCCGGCCTTAGTCCAGCTTGTGCCGTTATCGGTGGAGAGAAACACCCCGTCACCAGTTCCTGCAAAGACATTTGCCCCGCTCACCGCAAAGGCCTGGACATAAGGACTTGTCAATCCGTTGTTGACTTGTGTCCAGCTTGTGCCGTTATCAGTGGAGAGAAACACGCCATCGTCATATGTTCCTGCAAAGAGATTTGTGCCGCTGAAGGCAAGAGCCACAACTGAAGTATTTATCAAGCCGACCTGATTCCAGCTTGCCCCGTTGTTGGTAGAAAGAAAGACGCCGCCATCACTATTAGTCCCTGCAAAGAGATTGGTGCCGCTCACTGCAAAGGCCGCGACATCCCTGGTCAGGCCATTGTTGGCTTGTGTCCAGCTTGCGCCGTTGTTGGTAGAAAGAAAGACGCCGCGATCAGTTCCTGCAAAGAGATTCGTACCGTTCACTGCAAGCGCCTCGACATAATAAGTACTTGTCAGTCCGGCCTGTGTCCAGCTTGTGCCGTTATCGGTGGAGAGAAACACGCCACCGCCAAAGGTTCCTGCAAAGAGATTCGTGCCGCTCACCGCAAGGGCCTCGACAGCATATGTCAATCCGTTGTTGACCTGTGTCCAGCTTGTGCCGTTGTTGGTGGAGACAACCACGCCACCATTGGTTCCGGCAAAGAGATTTGTGCTGCTGACGGCAAAGCAGTAAACAGCTCCACCAAACGGTTCGTTGGTCTGCTCCCAGAAATCCTGCGCAAGAAGGAAACTCGGCACGCACAGAAGATTTGCGAGCGGCAAGATTATACGAAGAATACTGTTTCTCATAATCACAACTCCTCCATATTGAAATCATTATCCCTTTCACCAGATCGATTTCGTTCTTTGGCAGAAAGGGCATTACGCCTAACGTCTCGCAACCACGCAACGGCACGCTCAATGCTCTTGCTCTTCATGGCACAAAAGAGCGTGCCGTTGAATGAGTTCTACTAAATCGGGCGAGCATCAGCATGTGCGTAGGCCTTACCAAACGAATCGAATGTCGTGGTTGCATTTGTTATGTGCCGTGCCACCCAAAGTTAAGGCCTTCTCTGAAACCACAAGACTTCTCCCGCCCAGCATCCATGCAGTTTGTCGTAACAATACCAGTCAAAGTCAGGTCGCTCTGGTGCTGGATCGAAAACCAGAGCGGCGTGATCGTTCGCCTGTGCTACTACAAGACAGTGAGCCCCTCGACCCTCTCCAAGACTTTCTGCAAGGAGAACTGGCGTTTCTTTGCCGCACTTCTCAAGTAGAAAAGATTTGAGATCAATCTCTCGACCAGCAGTGGATATTTCCCACTGTGTCAACCCCGGCTTTGCCTGTAAGAAATTCTTCAACGTATGGAAGCCGTTTGGGCTTGGAGGATTCTGATACATCTGAAGGATAATTTGCTCAGACCAACAACCAGGAATTGCAAGATAGTTCAAAACACTTGCCGCACAGGCTGGAATGCAGCCAAGGATTCTGTCTTGTTGTTTTAAGATGAAGAATGGTTTCATTGTATTCTCATCGAATAATTGTTACAAAGGTTGGATTCCCAAAAATGGTTCCATTGTTGCCATTTGGTGAACCATCAAGGACATTTCCGTTGAACCGCCAGTAGCCCATAAGCCCAGACTCTGAACCTGACAACTCAGTGTACATTGTTGCTTGAATCTGAGATGGCGAGCGACTGACATTCCACATTCGGACCTCGTCGAGAGTACCATTCAGAAACGTACTATGCTGAGTGTGGTTGTTGTAACTGTAAGCACCGATTGAGATATTCTCAACGTACTGAGAAGTGTTTATGGTGCCAGATGAAGAGAACGACGTGTCGACAATGCCGTTGATTAGGATTGATTCAATCGACCCGTTGTAGGTGAAAGCAACATGATACCACGTGTTTAGGCCGAGCGTTGTCTTTCCAATGAACTCGTGATTCACCTGTGGGTTGATGAACACCATTGTGACGCCTAACCTGCCATTTGTCCTGACAGAAAAGGCGTATTCATTTTCGTTTCCTGAGTTTAAGATGGCACCACCCAGCCCGTATGCGCTGAGCTTGACCCAGGCTTCAACGGTTATTTGAGCACCGAACGAGGTAAGGGAAGAAGACGATGGAAGTCGGACGTAATCCGTCGAGCCGTTGAATTGCAGAGCCTGCACTGTTTTGTTGACAGTGACATTTACGGTCGCAGAAGAACCAATGTTATTAGCGGCATCATACGCCTTAGCAAGAATGGTGTGGGCAGAATTACTTGGTAGGTTCTGAACGATCCAGTTATACTGCCAAGGAACTGTCGAACGAGTGTTCGTGAGGTTGCCATCGATATAGAACTCAACTTTTTCAACACCGACGTTGTCAGATGCGTTTACCAATATGAGAACTGAATCAGTCACCGTTGAGTTGTTGGTGGGAGTGGAAACCGATACTGTAGGTGATGTCGTGTCTGCTGTCGGAGTTGGATTGTTTGAATCCGATTTGCATCCCCAAACGAGAACCGCAAACAAGAGGATTGAGAAGACATATTTCATTAGTATTTCCTTTCTGTGTGGGTGGCATGGCACATAACTCTCGTAATTACGCAATATTGCGTTTTTATTCTTTATCTTTGTGGACGGAAGTAAGCAATTTCCGCCTTTCGGACGTTGCTTCATGTTCGTTTTTGCCCGAGAGGAAATCAAGCGGACTGATGATCTTCCCCAATACCCTATTGCTGACGTGTGTGTAAATTTCAGTTGTCCTTACGCTTTGGTGCCCAAGCAATTCCTGAATATACCGAAGATCCGTACCTTGTTCCAATAAGTGCGTCGCGAAAGTGTGGCGAAGGGTGTGCATCGAGACCGGCTTACTAATCCCGGCCTGTTTCAGTGCACGCTCCAACACCGCCTGAATGCTCCGCTCGGCAAGGTGATGATCATGAGACTGTCCGGGAAAAAGCCATCCGCTCATTCCCAGTTTTGAAACTTTCCAGTACGCAAGTAGCTGAGGTCGAAGCGAAGCAGGGAAGATCGAGAAACGATCTCGTTTTCCTTTTGCTTTGCGTATGTGGATCACTCCCCGCTCCCCGTCGATATCTTCTACCCTGAGACGAACCAGCTCGCTGACTCTCAAGCCACTCGCATACGTAAGCATTAGCATGGTTCTATGCTTCAGATTCGTGACGGACGCAAATAGTCGTCTCACCTCATCCTCATTCAGAACATCAGGCAATTGCTTCTCCTTCTGCGGCCTTGGAAGCGATTCAATGACCATCGGTTTCTTATAAAGATCGACATAGAGCAACCTCAACGCATTGAATACCTGATTTACAGTTCCAGCGGCGTGATTCTTTTCGGTGAGAAGATAAAGAAGATAATCCCTGATATCGTGCTCGGTCAAGTCTCTCGGATGCCGCGGTTGAAAATAATTCACAAACGACCGTAAACAACTCACATACGCCTTGATCGTTTTGTAGCTGTAATTCCTGAGGCGAAGCTCTCGCCTCACCGTTTCAAAAAAACCATATTTGTTTTCCGCTTCCACGCCCGGACCTCCATCTGATATGCTGAAAGAAACTTACGTAAAAAATGACGATTTGTCAAGAGGTTTTCTTGACGCGTCCCCCTCTCGTACCAGGGCCAAAACGCGGAAAATCATGGAAATGATCTCGTCACGGGCCCCTCTGAATGACCTGTGACAAACAGAGATCTCCAGGTTGCTGAAAAAGGAAATGAATAGCCACGAGTCACGCTTTTTTCGTGATGGCGCTTTGCGCTTATTTCAGAGACTGTGTGCAAAGTCCAATTGTCACTCTTGCTCTTGGCGTGAGCATGTCGAAATCGATAGCCGCGTGCGGTAGGCGTGCTAATGAATATGCTTGATCACTTTCGATCTGATTGTCAAACAACTGAACATGCAAGACTCCATTGACATGATACACGCGAGCGTTTCGATTTCGTCCCGCCTTCTTCGGCGGGACTTTGGTTACTTTCTTTGGCCAGTCAAAGAAAGTAACACTAAACGAACGCGTAATCCACGATATCTTCCGCCTACCTGCTTTAAACTACGGCGGACTAAGGCGTACTTAGCCGGACAAGAACGGTCGTGGCAATTCATGTGCAAAAGCGTTTTTCAACAGCCAGCGCGGCGCGGAGCGCGATGGGACCTTCCACAAATCCCATCCACAAGATCTACCGCTCATAACCTCGAAGCAACAACAACAACCGCTTTGATCGAGAAAACATCGCTGCTGATCCCATCGAGACCATCAAGCAAAACAATATAAATTCCCATTCTCACTCTCTCCCCACGATCACTCATTCCGTTCCAGACCAACTCCCCGGATGAGCCGGTCGGCTCACCATCCGCCAATGTGCGGACAAGTCTTCCAACCGAATCGTAAATCCTCATTCGGATTAAACCAGCCGCTGAAGGGACCTTGTAGCTGATAATGGTAACATCCTCAAAACCATTGCCGTCAGGAGAAAATGGGTTCGGCGCAAAGGAAAGAAGAGCGTCCGTGGGAAAAGAAACTGCATAAAGACTGTTTCGCCTGCCCGGTGTGCCTCCAAGCGGATCCGCACTCGTGCTCCAGTTCCGGTCGTCATTTGAAGACAGGTTTGGATTGATCCTCTCCAATGATCGCCCTGCCGGATCATCAATTGCCCGGTTCTGCCACGACGAAAAGTAATGGACACTGTCGATCGCTAACCGCGTCAAGTCGAAAAGAATAATGTCATCCCCATCGTTGTTCAAACTCAATACGCTTCGCTTGATGATCACGTGGAACGAGGTATCTTTGAGATGAGGAAACCGTTGGAATATGGCGGAGTCTCCCGCAACGACGAAGTAACTGCCCGGAGCGATCGTCAGCGGTCCTGATGAAACTCTGTGTGTCGCGGAAGTCCCGGTGTCAGCCTGGTCCGAAAGCCGCCAGTCGCGCAGATTGACCGATGAACTGGTCGGATTGAACAATTCTACATACTCGGCATCGCCAACCGTCGGAGCGTACATGATTTCGTTGATGATCAATGAATGGGATGGATAGGATATTCTGATCGTACCGATTTTCTTGTTATCGAATGGGCGCATATCCTGGGGATAGTCGATTCGTGCGATCAGGAACCTCATGCCAAATGAAGACGTCGTCCAGCTAAACTGCACGTCGGTCGATTCCTTCGGCTGAAGAGGAATCGTCTGATGAACGGATTGGATGAGTTCCGAATCCTGGACGAGGGAATCATTGTTGGCGTCTTCGTAAAAGGCAACAGTGAAGTCGTCGGCAGTATTCTTGCCTGCGTTTTGGACTCTTGCGACGAGTTGGAGTGTGCCCGGGTTAGAAGCATTTACCGCAAAGACGCAAAGGACGCGAAGATCATAGTCAAACGGAGTCAGAGAATTTGCTCGACCGGGTGTGCTCATCAGCGAGTCGACAGAAGAGCCCCAGTTCGTCGAGTCGTCCGAGCCCGCTGCGGCTTCGATCCGCTCCAGTGAGGAGCCGTTCAAGCCGCCCCACTGGGGCACGTAATGCACGCTGTCCATGACTGCCCCACGTGAATCGAACAATACCACCGCATCGCCGGTATTGTTGAAGAGGAAGGTTGGCAGCGACGATACTTGAAGCACGTCGAGCCCGCTGTCGGGATGAACGCTCTTCAAAAGCGCGGAGTCCTTTGTTATGACCACAAAACGCCCAGGCAGAACGTCGAGGGCCGAAGAAGACAACAGATAGCGCGTTTGTGAATTCCGGTTGCTGATTTTCCATGCTTGCAAATCGATCGGCCGGGCTGTGGTGTTGGTGAGTTCGATCCACTCGGGCTCGCCGGCCGGCGGCGCGTACATGATCTCATTGATGACGACGGAATGCAATGCGAGCCCGACCGACAGCAGGGCGGTTCTGACGTCGTTCGCCGGATTCTGATCCCCAGACATCGCCGTGCGGACGATGTACAGATGCTGACTGAGCGAGATGTGGACAATAAGCGCTTCTGCGGCGATCGTATCTCGCGGGTTCATCACAGAGGAGATCACTCTGGTTGCAAGCAATTCACCGGGCTGGGTGAGAGAATCATTGTTCTGGTCTTCGTAGAATTCGACAGGAATATTCTGCAGAGGTTGCGTGCCGGCGTTTCTCACCGTCGCCAGGATCATGACTGAATCGCCATCCAAAGGGAAGCGAGGAAAGAAATGGATCGCAGTAACAGAGGCATCGATTTGCCCACGGCCTGTCATGCCGATATCATCAAATCGCAGCGTCCCCGTTGACCCTGTCCCGTTCCCGACGATTCGCCAGCGGAATCTTACCTGCAACTGGTTGTCGATATCCGCCGGGAGTTTCAATGCGCGTCGAACGTATGAGGTCGTCCCCGGGTTAGACAGCGTGTCGGCAATCCGGAGGGTGAATGTCGCGCCGCCGTCGGTTGATGCTTCCACGATCAAACCTGAATTGTGAGTGGACGATCGGCGCTCGAGGAATGTCAGGCTGTCGGCTTCCATACCGGAGAAATCGAGCAGGGGGGAGGTCAGCGCCTGAGTGACTGTTGCGTTCGTGCTGATGACGGCGTTGGAGTCGGAGAATGGGGCAGATCTCGTCGTTACAAAATCGCCGCCGGCGCTGCGGTTTGTCGTTGTTACCCAACCGGCCGGAAGCGCCGGAACAACGGCACTATCGAAATTCTCGAAATACGGAACTTTGGTTCTTTGCGCCTTCGCGACGGATACAACGAGGAGGAGGAAGGTAAGAAATGTCTGGATACGCATACGCCACCCTTTCGCTTGTTGAACATGTTGAGCGCTCGGGAAGCAGGAAGAAAATTAAAAAATAAAAATTTAAAAATCAAAAATCGAAGTTCCTATATCGGACATCGAACATCAAACATCCGACATCTGGCATCCGATATCCCCAATCCACATTAAGAATTCTTCTCCATCCATATCTGCACCAGATTCAAAATCGTCTTCACGGCCAATTCCATACCGCGAACCGGAATCCATTCGAGCTTCCCATGGAAATTCTCTCCGCCGGTGAAGATGTTCGGGCACGGCAATCCCATGTAGGTGAGGCGGGAGCCGTCGGTGCCGCCGCGGACAGGGATAAGCTCGGGCTTTATACCTGCCCGCCTCGCCGCCTCAACAGCATATTCAGTGACGAAAGGAACCCTGTCAAGCTCGAGTTTCATGTTTCGGTATTTTTCCTTGATGTCAAGATCGATCCTGACATCCGGATATTTTTCCTGCGTTGCATCGCGCATATCGGATAAAATCTTCCGCTGTTTTTCCAGACCCGACAATTCGAAATCGCGGAGAAGAACTTTCACTTTCGATTCCTCCGTTTCAAGCGTGCCGGTGAATGGATGCAGAAAGCCAACGCGCTTCTCCGTTGTCTCCGGACGCATCTCCGGCGGAAAGCGGAGCATAAAATCTGAAATCGCATAGAGCGAATTTACCATCATCCCTTTGGCCGTGCCCGGATGAGTGCTCTTGCCGTGAAATTTTACGTCGGCTTCATCGGCATTCCATGTCTCGTCATTGATGGCGCCGGGGAATTCACCGTCGACCGTGTACGCATACTTCGCGCCGAATCCCTTCACATCGAATTTCTCAGCCCCGTTTCCAACTTCTTCATCAGGTGTGAAAGCGATCTTAATGGTTCCGTGTTTGATGGAGGGATTTTCAAGAAGGGTTTGGACGGCCGTCAGGATCTCTGCACAGCCCGATTTGTCGTCGGCTCCGAGGAGCGTCGTCCCGTCGGCAGTGATGATGTCGGTTCCGATATTGTCTTTCAGTCGGGCATTCTTCTCCACCGTGAGGATCACGGTCTTGTCGTTGGGGAGGACAATATCACCCCCCTGATAATTTTTGTGGATGATTGGATTGACGTTCGTTCCTGTGACTGCCGGCGAGGTGTCCATGTGCGAGATCAAGCCGATCACCGGGATCTTCCGCGCCGTCGCATCGGGTAGATTTGAGGCCAGCGTCGCATAGACGTACGCATGCTCATCCACACGGGCATCGTTCAACCCAAGCTCCTGTAACTCCTGTACCAGCACGCGGGCGAGGTCGAATTGCTTTCGTGTGCTCGGAATCGAGTCGACGTCTTCTTTTGATTGGGTATCGATTTTCACGTAGGTGAGGAACCGTTCGACGACCGATTTGTGCGGGCGAGTCTGCTGCGCGAGCATCAACGTTGAACAGAGGAGGAGGAGAAGGACAAAACGATGGGTCAATGAGATCATGAACGGTGACTCCGATGAGATTCGTGAACACAAAATATACGCAAAAAAAAATTGATGAACATCACTTCCCATGAATTTCCAAATTGGTAATTTCGGGGAACAAGAACGCGATGTTTGTTCTTTTCCCATTTTATTTGATTAACCGTTAAATATTTACTATTTTGGGCATCGAAATGAGAAATTCTAAGAGATCGCGTCGAACAGGCTCGGGGAATTTGGTTCACAAGGGGGCGATTTCCGCTGTCTGATATGACGTCGCGAACCCTTCATATCGGCAAGAAATCAGCATTCCGACTCGTATTCCTCTGTTTTGCGATATTTTTAGGCACCAGGTCATGTATCGCTCAGACAGCCGCAGATACATCAGTTTCGGCGCTTCTCACTCGTGCCTATAGTCTCCTGAGCACCGACAAGCAGGAAGCAATCGGTTTGTTTGAGCGCGCCATTCTGAAGGAACCGAACAATTTGCTTGCGCGGAGGCAGCTCGGATATCTCTATCTTTCCGAATACGAAAATGCGAAGTCGCTGGAACACTTTCAGGCGGCTGAGCGGATTCAATCTTCCGACACGATCAAATTGCAGACGGCGTATATCCTCATGTCGCTGCAGCGTCATGAGGAGGCGAAGAGCGTTTTTCGCGAGCTCAAGGGAAGTCAAAATTCGGAGATACGGGAGCAAGCGGAAACCCAGCTTGAAGTGATGCCAGTGCCCGTTGAATCGAAGCGGAATTGGGCGCGAATCTATGCCGATCCTTACTATGATACGCGATGGTCGAGCGGCTTCCTCCATTTCAACTTTCAGGACGGCTATTATTTTTCCGACGGACATCAGGTCGGGCTCTACGGAGCGATCGCGCTGGCGGCCGACACGAAATCCGAAGGAGGCAAAGCGCCGGTGATCATCTCGGACAATTCGGTACTGGTCGGTGCCGGGCTCCGGTTCAACCTGTTCGAAAATTTTTTCGTGGATGTCCAGGAAGGAATAGCACTGGAGCTGATCAAGAGCGACACGCGCAACGAGATGAAGAATGATTTCCGCGCGGTCGCGTATTACGCCGGCGGTGTCTATGCTCCCTATTCATACCACCGGAATATCAAGGCCCCATTCGCCCCATTTTGGGACATTTTTGCCTCTGCAGGATATTATTCCCGGTACCGGAACGGCATCGGGTACTGCCAGCTTCGCGGCGGATTGCGGCTGATTGAGGTTTCACACACCGTGCTCGATTCGTATCTGCTCAGCCAGTTCGTTTTTGACGTGGAGCATCAATTCTACAATAATCTGCTCGAGAATGGAGTCGGACTCCGACTGACGCCGGACGTCCATCTCGGGCTCCATTTTGTGGCCGAGTATCACCGCGGCTACTATCTTAATGTCACCGAAGGAGCCCGGCGCGACCGCGAGGAGCTCTACGGACCGTCGTACGACAGCGGCAGGTTCATGATCATTTTTGACCATACCTTCTGAGCGCCCCGATGATCCAAATTCTCACAGATTTCTTCCGCGAGTACTACACCCAGCTGTATATCGCGACGTTCATTGTGGCGACATTTCTCTTCCTCAGCGGGCTCGATGATGTCTATGTCGATCTCTATTACTGGTTTCACCATCTCTTTGCGAAGAAGAAATTCAACAAGTACACGTATGCATCGCCGGAGAAGATTCACGAGCTGCCGGAGAAACCGATCGCCATTTTCACTCCGGCCTGGAATGAGCATGAGGTGATCGACAAGATGCTCATCAACGCGTGCCAGACCATCCAATACAAGAATTACGACATCTTCGTCGGCGTCTACCCGAACGATCCTCAGACGATCGCAAAGGTGGAAGCGGTGAGCAAGCGATTTCCCAATGTCCATGCCGTCGTGTCGCGTAACATCGGTCCGACGACAAAAGCCGACAATCTTAACCATATCCATGAGGGGATGCTGCAATGGGAAAACAAGAGCGGCATCAGATACGACATCATCATCATGCACGATGCCGAAGATGTCATCCATCCGATGTCGCTGAAGGTGAACAATGCGTTCATACCGGAATATGACATGGTGCAGATGCCGGTGCTGCCGCTGCACACGAGCCACATCAATCTCGTGCACTGGACCTATGCGGATGAATTTGCCGAATACCACACGAAGGATCTGATCGTCCGGCAGCATTTCAGCGGTTTCGTCCCGTCGGCCGGGGTGGGAACGGCATTCAACCGATGGCTGATGGATTTCATCGGGACGTCGTACGCGAAGAATATCTTCAGAGTGAAATCGCTGACCGAGGACTACGATCTCGCGCTGCGGCTGGCGCTCGGGAAAGCGAGTCTGTTGTTCACGTACAGACCGTTCGGTTTGAATATCGCTACGCGGGCGTATTTCCCGACAACGATGATGGCGGCGATCCGTCAAAAGAGCCGGTGGATCACCGGCATTTGCCTCCAGTCGTGGCGCACGATCGGATGGCAGGGTGATGCGCGCTTCCGGTTCATCCTCTATCGCGATCGGAAGGCGGTGGTCGCAAACGCCATCAACTTCCTCGCCTATGTCGTCATCGCCTATCTCATGGTCTATGAAGCGGTGCGGTTCGGCCTGACAGCGTATCGGCAGATGCCGCCGATCGTGGTGAAAGGGACGTTGTTGTGGGATCTCGTCGTCATCGACAGTTTTCTCATGCTCTGGCGCATCGCTCACCGCTTCCTGTCGGTCAAGCGGATCTACGGGGTCTGGGCGGGAGCGCTGAGCGTGGTGCGTTTGCCAATTTCGAACATCATCAACTTCACGGCCACCGGCAGGGCGATCTATCTTTTCACCAAGGCGGCGTTGCGCCGGAAGGATCTCAAGTGGGAGAAGACCGCGCACCGCTTTCCGACCACCTCGCGCGGCGTTGCGCCATAAGCCATTTTTCTTTATATTAGGCGTCGTTGTTTTGACGCTAACATTCCATTTATTCGATTGGTGAACGCTTATGGGACACAAGGAAACCTCGGTATTGTATGTGGACGACGAAGAGACCCTGCGCGGCCTGGTTCAGGATCAACTGTCGCTCGAAGGCTTTTCCGTTGAGACGGCGGACGACGGGGACACCGCGGTCGCCATGGTGTCCAAGAAAACGTACGACGTGATCCTGCTCGACGTGCGCATGCCGAGGATGAGCGGTATCGAAGTGCTGAAGCATCTGAAGAAGAGCAAGATCTATTCGCGTGTCATCATGCTCACGGGCGTGGATGATCTCGGCGTGGCGCTCGAGGCCGTGAAGAACGGGGCGAACGACTACCTCACGAAGCCGTACGAGCTTGCGAATTTAGTGAAGTGCATCAAGAGGGTCACCGCATCCTAGGATCGCGTTTCGGAGGCACGTTGAAGAGGTGCGGTTTCCATTCGGCGCAAGAGCCGACGCACCAAATTCGATATGAATTCCAATCTCCCCTGTTCACTCACATCCGGGAGAATGCAAGAGGCAAAGGCATTCATGTGGATTTCATCAATGGCCACATCGAGCATGTTCATGCTCTTATCTCGCTCAAGTCCGACCAATCAAGCTCGTGGCAATTCAGCTCAAGTGATCCCGCCAAGGCGCAAAGTCATTGTAGGATCATTCTCGACACGTACGCCGTTGCGAACTTAGCGTCTTTGCGAGAAACAATTCCTAGGTTTTTTAAACAGCCTCTGGACGTGTTCTTGGTGCAGTTGGAATTGCAAGTCCGGTAGCGAGTTCGTATTATATGGAAGGCGTAGAGGTCAAGTCCTGTGCAACATGAAGCCTCCAAACCCCGCCAGGTCCGGAAGGAAGCAACGGTAGGAAGTCATTCACGTGTGACACGGGGGAGCTTGACCTCTTTTTGTTCCCCCGTGCTGCTGCAAATCTCTTATTCCAACCAGGAAATACTTTCGTAGTTGCCGGTGGCCGGATAGAACGGCGGTGCGCTGTTCGCCAGGCGCTGGTCGTACACGTAATGCTTGTGGAAGCCGCTTGTGACGGTCCCGCCGCTGAATGTTCCCACTGCGCCACGCTGATATTGTGTGACTCCACCCCATAATTCGATCGCCCCCGCCACTCCGCGCGTGCTGTAATGTTCAGCCGACAAGCCGCCCGTTCTGCAGATGATCGCGGCCTGAATAATAACGTTGTTATTGTTTGCGGCGTTGTCGGTGATGATGACGTTGTTGTCGGCGGCCAGTCCGAGCATATCAGGTGAATTGCCATATCTCGGATCGACGCTGTAGCGGATGTCATTGTCGATATAGATATTTCCGTACGCCAGGCCGCTGCTGCCCAAAGCGCCGACGGTGACACGACCATGCAAAGTTCCCTCGACGTGGACGTTTCCTTGCTGCGCACAGATGACGCCGTTCGGAGCCAGGGTTGAAATGAGGTCAGCGGTATAGGATGCCCCGGCAGAGGTTTTCCAATTGACCGTATCACCGCTGAACTTCAGCCACAGGTCGCCGGTACCCGCAAGATATCCACCCGATGAGGCCGCCGTCGAGACGATACCGAAATTCGAGGGAAGGGTCAGACTCACACCCATCTGATATCCGCCATAAAATTTTGCACTACTTTTCTTGGGGTTTGTTCCGAGCCGCGTCGTCACCTTCCCATAAAACACAGGGCTGCCTGAGATTTGCATTTTGGCCTGCGTGTGGAACGGTCCCCACACCGTATCACCCGTGATCCAGTAGATGCCCCCTTCGATCGTTGAGAAGTAGGCAAACTTCGAGAACGAGCTCGGAGCAAGGATCACGATGACAGTATCCCGTGACTTGCCGAATTGACCGACGGATACTATTTTCACCTGGTTGATATTATAAGTCGTGGCGCTGACGGAGTAGCTTCCGCCTGAAAAAACCACATCGTTGTAGGATGACCGCCACGTCGGGGTGATGAAAATGGCATTGGCGGCAACATTCGCGCCGCTCACGGCAATATCATGTGAATGGGTCCTCCCGTTGTAAGTGAGGAAGTTATCGTAGGTCCGGCTTGCAAGCCGGTTGATATTTGGCGCCGTCAAACCGACGATGACCATGAATCCGAGAACGATGATGATGGATGATTTTCCCATGACGAATACTCCTTAACGGTTTTTCAAATTTCTTGCTGCGAGGCGGATCTGCCGCCAGTAAGCATACGAGTAACTGGAATCATACGCGTGCGAGCTCTCTACCATGACAGAAAGACGAACCAAATAAATGGCGCTGGGTGTCGTGATCGGAAAATTCAGAGAGTCTCCCTGTGCGTTGAAGTACATGAAGTCAAATTTTGTAATGCCCATATCGTATCCCATCACCTGGCGGTGGTTCACGACGCGGTAGAGGATCATATCCCGGGGATTTGGTGTCGAAGTCAGGGATGACGCGAGCCCCGTGTAATAATCGACCGTGTCGACCGAACCGTCGCGATTGAGATCAGTGAGGTACTCTATGCTGTGGTCAGAAGCTGTTAGAATGGACTTCGACGGATCAGGTATATTATATGGATCGGCACAATAGCCGATCTTTCGCAGATCGTATTCGAGCAGGCCGACGAGCGTCGTCAGATTCTCCTGCACCGTCAGCTCGCTTCCGCTGGTGAAGACCGTCTCACTGACGGTACCGTTGAGTCGAAAGATCATCAGGAGCAAGTATCCTCCAAGGATGATCGAACCAAGAATGTCTAAGATAGTACTGTTTCCCATGTTCTGCGTCCCCCTACCGGAAGTACCAATAACTATAGATGTATTCGGACCTGACGGTGTCGGTCATTTGCGGACTTGTGACAGACACGGTGAGCTTTTTGTGCCATGTTCGAACATTTTGCACCACGTCAGGACTTGTCGGCAAAACGTAGGTCACTTTGAAATGGATATTGAACGATCCTCCCTTGTCATATGACCGGGTCAATACCATGTTGTTGAAGTCATCGACGTCGTCGAGCGAATCCGGGTAACTCTCGCCCGCTTCGAGTCCAAGGGAGTTTGGAGCCGTCAGGTCGCTCAGGGACGTCGTATTGCTATCTGCAGTAAATTTGTCGAATGCGTGCGATGTCGCCTGCTCCATGATGGACGACGCCAGAGAAGTAGCGGTGATGCCCAGCTTTGATTGCATTACGACCTTTCCGCTTTCGGTAAAGCTGTTGTTCATCATCAGGATTCCCGTCGAGAGAAGTGCCATGGCCCCAACGATAAGCAATAATTGACCGGTGTTCATTGTTCTATGACCCCATAAAAGTTGCACCAATTAAAGAAATCCAGTCGGACCGCGGTATGTCTATCGTCACAAACCGCATATCTCAGCGGGTCATTTTCGGGCTCGAACGGTTTCTTCTGAATCTGATTTGAATTCGAACGTTTTCACCGCAATTCTCAATGGAGCCGTGTGCGCTGAAACACGACCATACATTCCGGCATCATTTCGGGCTCGAAAGGGGCTTTCTTCGTTCATTCCTTCCATGACAGCACATCGAAGGGGTTCGTGTTCGTATCGGTGTTTTTGTCGAACGCCATGCCGCCCGCCTCCTCAATCACTGATGTCGCCAGAGAAACCGCGGCTATGCCGATTTCGGCCTTCAAGGTATCCTGCTCGGTCTGTGTTGGCGCGCCGCATCGTCCCACGCTGTCGTAAAAAGTTTGTCATTTGCAAAATGCTTGAAAAATTCTTACAATAAGATGAAGATTTGAAGTTTTTCTTTAAATTCAATCCATTTAGCAGTAAATGGCATTTCACATCGCAACAGGTCTTTGGTCAACGATGCTGAGCTTACTTTGTATAAGAGTGTATTCTCTTCATGAGAGAACTTTGCTCGCTTCGTTCCGAGACTTCGCCCCGGTCATAATCCGGCGGTGGCGTTGCAAGAGCGCACGACCCTTACCCCTTTCTGAATCACATCGAAGCTTCAGGGAGTCTTGGGGATTGTGCACACAGGAGCAGAGCGATTCTTATGAGAAAAGAAATTATCATCAATTCGACCGCCAACGAAAACAGGATTGCGATAACTGAAGACAAGCGGTTAGCAGAGTTGTTCGTTGAGACCCCGGAAAAAGAGAGGATGGTGGGGGACATTTATCTGGGGAGAGTTGCAAAAGTAATGCCCGGTATCAGGGCGGCGTTCATCGATATCGGCCAGAAGCAGGACGCCTTCCTTCATTTCTCCGACATCGGAACCACCTTCAACGATTACTCATCCCTCATCGGAGACGAGGATTCCGACGTCGACGTCGATGAAGGTCCCGACGACGATGACGACGCAGTGAACCCGCAGGGGCAATCGGGATCTCCGGCCCCGCCTGTCCCGGCGGCAAAGCCGATCGTGGAACCTCCGCCGCAGCGCCCGAACAGGGGAAACGGCAGAACTCCGTCCGTCCCCGACCTCAAGAAAGGTCAGGACATCATCATCCAGATCACAAAGGAGCCGGTCGGCAAGAAGGGCGTTCGTGTCACGTCAGAGGTTTCCCTCCCCGGCCGTTTTCTCGTGCTTCTTCCATTCGACGGCAAGATCGGCATTTCCAAGAAAGTGAACAACTTCAAAGAGAAGCGGCGCCTCCGCCGCATCGTCCGAAGCATTCTTCCTCAGGGGTTCGGCGTCATTGTGCGGACCGTCGCGCAGGACAAGGACGAAGCCGCCCTGCGTCAGGATCTTGAGGGATTGATCGAGACGTGGCGGGAGATCGAAAAAAACCTCAAGACGGAACGGCCTCCGGCGCTCCTCTACAAAGACATGGCGACAACTTCAAGCGTCATCCGCGATCTCTTCACCGATTCCGTGGAACGCGTCGTCGTCGATTCGAAGAAATTGTTCAAGGAGATCCGAAGCTACGTGTCGCAGGTCTCGCCGGGGCTCGTTGACAAGATCGAGCTGTATAAAGAGCGCGAGCCGATCTTCGATGTATTTGGGATGGAGAAGGAGATCGCCACTTGCCTCAGCCGGAAGGTCTGGCTGAAGAGCGGAGGGTATATCATCATCGAGCAAACGGAGGCGATGGTGGTGGTCGACGTCAACAGCGGCAGGTATGCGGCCAAACGCGAGCAGGAGCTCAATTCGCTTCGCACGAACCTCGAAGCGGCAAGAGAGGTAACCCGGCAGCTGCGGCTGCGGGACCTCGGCGGCATCATCGTCATCGACTTCATCGATCTCGAAGATGACCGCAACAAGAAAAAAGTGTACGATGAACTGCGGAAGGAATTCCGCAAGGACCGCGCGAAGGTCACCGTTCTCCCGATGACCGAGATCGGCCTCTGTCAGATCACCCGCCAGCGCATCCGGCAGAATATCCTTCAGCACATGAGCGAGCCATGTCCGGTCTGCGGCGGAGGCGGCCTCGTTCCGTCCAAATCGAGTATCGTCAACCAGATCGAACGATGGATCCGGCGGTTCAAGTCGGAGGTGCGCGAGTATCGCCTCGCGCTGACGGTCCATCCGAGCATCGCGGAATATCTGCGCGAAGGGACGATCAGCCGGCTGACCAAAATGAAATTCAAGTACCTCGTGGCGGTGAAGCTCGAAGTCGACTCCCGGCTCCCGATCGGCGAGTATCATTTCTTTTCGCCCAAACAAAACAAAGAGATCACGGCTCAGTTTCAATCGTAATCGACAGGGAAGAGCTGTATGAAGATTTTTATCGACACGGCAAACATCAACGAGATCAAGGAAGCCGCCGCCATGGGCATCCTCGACGGCGTCACGACCAATCCGAGCCTCGTGGCCAAAGAGGGGAAAGAGTTCAGGCCGCTGTTAAAGGAAATCTGCTCGGTGGTGAAGGGAGATGTGAGCGCGGAAGTCGTTGCCACCGATCTTGAGGGGATGCTCCGTGAAGGCCGGGAGCTGGCAAAGATCGCCGACAACATCGTCGTCAAGGTACCACTCATCATGGAGGGGTTGAAGGCGGTAAAGCGTTTCAAAACCGAGGGGATACGAACGAACGTCACGCTTTGCTTTTCCCCGAACCAGGCTCTCCTGGCAGCGAAGGCCGGCGCGTATATCATCAGTCCGTTCGTCGGCCGGCTCGATGATATCAGCACCAGCGGGATGGAATTGATCGGCCAGATTCTCACGATCTACAGAAACTATGACTTTGAGACGCAGGTGCTCGTCGCAAGCGTCCGGCATCCGATGCATGTGGTCGAAGCGGCCATGATGGGTGCGCATATCGCGACGATCCCGTTCGGCGTCATCGCGCAGCTCATCAAACATCCGCTCACCGATATCGGGTTGGAGCGTTTTCTCTCCGACTGGAAAAAGGCCCAGAAATAATTTCGATGAAGCGAACAGCGTTCTATCGCATTCACCAGCAGCTCGGAGCAAAGCTGGTTGAGTTCGGCGGTTTCGAGATGCCGGTGATGTACTCCGGCATCATCGACGAGCATACGGCGGTCCGGACGTCGGTCGGTATGTTCGACGTTTCCCACATGGGAGAGTTCGAGATCCGGGGAAAGGATGCGCTTTCCCTCATCCAGCGCGTGACAACAAACGATGCCTCGAAGCTTTCAGCCGGGAAGGCGCAATACTCGGCGATGTGCTTTCCCGACGGCGGCATCGTCGACGATCTCCTCGTGTATCATCTTGGCGATCGCTTCATGCTGGTGGTCAATGCGTCGAACACGAAGAAGGATTTCGATTGGATCGTCTCGAACGGAAAAGGGCTGGCTGCCGAGGTCATCGATAAGAGCGACTCAGTATCGCTGCTCGCCATACAGGGACCGAAGTCCGCCGAGACGCTGCAGAAGCTGACGAAGGTCGATCTCGCGTCGATTCCGTACTATGCGTTTGTCGAGGGAGACCTCGCGGGGACGCGGATGATGATTTCGCGCACCGGCTATACCGGTGAAATCGGATACGAGCTCTATTTCAGTTGCCCGGGCCAGATCGCCGAGAGCGTGTGGAGCGCGATCATGGGCGCCGGGAAGCCGTTCGGCATCAAGCCGATCGGGCTCGGTGCAAGGGACACGCTCCGGCTTGAGATGGGTTTCTGCCTCTACGGCAACGAAATCGACCAGACGACAAACCCGCTCGAGGCAGGACTTGGCTGGATCACCAAACTTGAGAAAGGCGATTTCATCGGCCGTGATCGCCTGCTCACGGTACGACAGGAGGGGGTGAAACGGAAACTGGTCGGGTTCACGCTCGAGGAAGAGAAGGCGTTTCCGCGGCATGGTTATGAGATCCGCAGCAACGGATCGGTCGCCGGTCACGTCACAAGCGGAACAGTGTCGCCCGTCCTCGGAAAAGGGATCGGGATGGGATACGTCGATGCCGCGTACAGCCGGCTGAACCATCAGATCGGGATTGTTGTTCGTAACAAGGAAGTAATGGCTCACATAGTCAAAGTACCGTTCATTGCGAAATAACCAATGCCTCTGAGAAAACCGATAAAACTTGAAGTTCACTTCACGCCGGCGGAGATCGACGAGATGGCGTTGAAGGATAAGAATGTTGTCGTTATCGATGTCCTGCGATCATCGACCACCATTGCGACGGCGCTGCGGAACGGCGCAAAGGAGATCATCCCCGTCAACACCATCGACGGCGTCATCAAGATATCGAGCAATCTTTTTGGTGATGTGACTCTCCGCGCGGGGGAGAGGAACGGAAAGATGATCGAAGGATTCAACCTCGGCAATTCGCCGCTCGACTACAGGCCGGAGGTGGTGCAAGGGAAGTCGATCATTCTCCTCACGACAAACGGTTCCCCCACGATCGTCAAAGGGAGGTACGCGAAGAACCTTGTCATCGCCTCATTCGTCAATCTTGCAGCCGTCGTCGGGTTTCTCCGGAAGCTTCAGGAAGATGTCGTCATCATCTGTGCCGGGAAGGAAAACAGTTTCTGCATCGAGGACGCGGTCTGCGCTGGCAGGATCATCAACGAGCTCAATGAGCATGTCGAGGAAGAGGTGATTTCGGACGACGCGGCGGCGGCGGCTTCGATGCTTGACAAAAGTGTCGGGAGAAGCATCTTGAAAGTGCTCAGAAGTTCCGAACACGGGAGATATCTGGCGGAGATCGGCTTCGGAGACGACATCAAAGCCTGTGCAGCCGTCGATTCGGTGCCGGTTCTTCCTTCCCTCGCCGGCAGCGTCATCCGGGCCGCGAAGGAGAAATCAAAACACCCGTCATAATGCGGATGAGACGTTGCCCGACCCATGGCAGAAAAGTCGACACATATCTCAGCCGGTAACTCAAGAAAAGAGCAGCTCGCGCGCAGCCGGGAACGCCGGAAACAGATTTTCTATATCCTCGCGATGGTCGCCGGATTGCTTATGACGCTTTCGATCCTTGGATATTCCAACCGGGACGAGGCCATCACCGATCATCTCGGCGTCCTCGACGTCCTTCGGCTTCCCTTCGACGACAATGTCAAGGCGCTGGCCGGGGAGGTGCAAAACAAACTCGGATTCATCGGCGCGCTCGTCGGCAATTTCTTCGTCAACGATACTATCGGATACGCTTCGATCGTCATTCCGCTGCTCGTCATGATGTGGTGCTGGAAGTTATTGCGCAGAAAGGAGCCGGCGCGGCTCGTTACCTTTTCGAACTATGCACTGATCGGCGCTCTTCTCTTCTCGACGACACTCGGTATCGGCAACCTTCAGTTCGGGATCGAGAAGGAATGGATCGGCCTCATGGGCGCGTTCACGTCGGACGTCATGGTGCGACTTCTCGGGACGATCGGCGCCTCGATCATCATGGTCACGCTCCTGTTCCTGACGACCGTCCTCGCGATCGATCTCGATATTCATAAATCGCTCGAACGCTTCAGGGCAGCCGGCGAAGCCATCTGGTCGTGGGCCAGGGGGAAAGAGGATCGTTCGGTCGAGATGGACGAACCCCCGGTCGAGGATCGTCCCGTGCAGATTCGCAGATTTGACGCCCAACCCGATGAGCCGGCGGAACCGGACGACCAGAGCGAGGAAACAGCGCCGCCGGCAGAGGAAGAGAAAGAAGAAGCACGACCGCAGCTGACGATCCTTCCGTCGGTCGGGAAGGATGAGGAAATCGCGCCGTTGAATGCCGTCGAGGATGAGCAGGAGGAAATTGATTACGTGTTTCCTTCAGTCGATCTGCTCGATGTTTCGCGTCAGGCGGATTCGATTCCTGAGGATGAGTTGAAGGCGAATGCCGAGCTTGTCCGCTCCAAGCTGGCGAACTTCGGCGTTGACATCGAAAGCGTCAGCGTGATCCCCGGCCCGGTGATCACCCAATATGAGCTTGTGCCGGCCGAGGGGGTCAAGATCAGCCGGATCGTCAGTCTGGCTGATGACCTCGCGCTGGCTCTCGCCGCAAAAGGGATCCGCATCATGGCGCCGATCCCGGGGAAGAGCGCCGTCGGCGTGGAGATTCCCAACAGAAATCCGTCGCTCGTTCTTCTCAGGAGCGTTATCAATTCGAGCAGGTACAGAGAATCAAAGGCGCAATTGCCGATCGCGCTCGGGAAAACCATCGCCGGTGATGTCTTTACAGATGACCTCGCAAAGATGCCGCATCTCCTCATCGCGGGCTCCACAGGATCTGGCAAGAGCGTCGGCATCAATACTCTCCTTGCAAGCCTCCTCTTCAAGCTCCATCCGTCGGACGTGAAATTTATCATCATCGATCCAAAGAAGATCGAACTTACGCTCTACGGCAAGCTGAAGCATCATTTTCTTGCAGTATCTCCCGACATCAGGGAAGAAATTATTACGACTCCGGAGAACGCCGTCAATGTGCTGAAAGGCGTCGAGCTTGAAATGGAAAAACGATATGACCGGCTTGCGGCGGCCGGCGTGCGGAATGTCCAGGACTATAACGAGCGGCTCAAATCCGGCAGATTGAAAGATACCGAAACGGTCCGGCATCGGAAGATGCCGTACCTCGTCGTCGTCATCGACGAGCTGGCGGATTTGATGATGACCGCGGCGCGCGAGGTGGAGGAGCCGATCGCCCGGCTCGCACAGCTGGCGAGGGCGGTCGGTATTCACCTCGTCCTTGCGACACAGCGGCCGTCTGTCGATGTCATCACCGGCGTCATCAAGGCAAATTTCCCGGCCCGGATTGCGTATCAGGTCGCTTCGAAGACCGACTCACGGACGATTCTCGACATGAACGGCGCCGAGCAGCTCCTCGGCAACGGCGACATGCTCTACCTCCCTCCGGGGAGCGCGAAGCCGATGCGCATCCAGAACGCGTTCATTTCCTCTGATGAAGTCGAGCGCATCACCGATCACATCGCACGACAGCAGGGTTACAGCAAACCGTTCCAGCTTCCTTCCATCCTTGAGCGGAAAAAGCAGGGAATGGGCGGCATGGGCGATGACCGCGATGAGTTCTTTGAAGAGGCGGCGCGGCTCATCGTGCGCCATCAGCAAGGTTCTGTATCGCTTCTGCAGCGAAGGCTGAAGGTGGGATATTCCCGTGCCGCACGATTGGTCGATGAGCTCGAAGCGGCCGGTATCGTAGGCCCGTTCGACGGGAGCAAGGCGCGGCTTGTCCTGGTCGACAGTGACGAGCAGCTCGATCGGATTCTTGATACTCTTGCATGATGCCGATGACCGCAAGATCACTCCTCCTCCCCGCACTCTTCTGTACCCTTGTGGCGCAGAACGGCCTGGCCGGTCAGGACGCGGGCGACGTTTTGAAGCGGCTCGAAAAAAAATATGAATCGGTGCGCGACGTGAAAGTTTCCTTCCGTCAGGTGATCCGCTTCGGCGTGACTGAGGCGGAACAGTCGTTCAACGGCACGCTCATCATGCGGAAAGGGAATAAGTACCGGATCGAGCTCGAGGACCAGACGATCGTCACCGACAGCAAATCGGTCTGGTCGTACGCGAAGAACAACCGGCAGGTGATCATCGACAAGTACAGGGAGGATCCGAATTCCTTTTCACCCGACAAAGTTCTCGTCAATGTCCCCGAGCACTATGTCGCGACGATTCTCGGGAAGGAGAAGCTGAAGGATCTGGCGACCACCATCCTGAAACTGAATCCGAAGGATTCGAAATCGAATGTCCAGTGGATGAAGATATGGGTCGATGACGATGAGAGCCTCATGAGGAAGGTGCAGGTCCTCGACACCAGCGATAATCTTACAACGTATTTCATCGAGCGTGTTTCCCTGAACTCGGGCGTGAAGGACAGTGTCTTTCAATTCGACGCGCCGGCCGGCGTTGAAGTGATCGATCTTCGCTGACAGGACGGACATGACCCGACGCCTCAAGACCTCCCTTAATTATCTCTTCAGCACATTTCTGACTCTCTTCTTCCTCTATTTTGCTTTCAGAGGGACGGACTTCAGGAGTCTGCTCGACGAGCTTGCGAACGCCAATTACTGGTGGGCCCTTGCGATGATTCCTCCGCTGATGCTGAGCCATCTGTGCCGCGCATGGCGCTGGAAGTATCTTCTGAGCCCGATCAAGAAGGATCTGAAATACCGAAACCTGTTTTCAGCCGTGTCGGTCGGATATTTCTTCAACAACGTCCTGCCCAAGGTGGGCGAACTCGTGCGTCCGTACGCGATCGGGCGGCTTGAAGGCATCTCCAAGAGCGCCGCATTCGGCACATTGCTGGTCGAGCGGATCTTCGACATCCTCTCCTTCCTCTTTCTGGTCGCGCTGATCCCTCTTGTCTACACGGGTCCTCTGAAACAGACATTTCCTTGGCTCGAGCAGCTCGGGACATGGATCACCGTGGCGACGCTGTCCGTCCTCGCCGTGCTGACGTTCCTCATGGTCCGCCGCGACGTGATGATGACGCTTCTCAATTTTTTTACAAGACGCCTGTCGCCGAAGAGAGCACAATTCGTCGAAGGGATCTCTCATTCGTTCCTTGACGGATTCCTTTTTCTGAAGGAGCCGAAGCAGTATGTGCCGATCGGTCTCCTCAGTATCCTGGTGTGGGGACTTTACATTTTCATGATCTATTTTCCGTTCTATGCGTTCGGTCTCGCTCAGAACTCTGTTCTCGATCTCCGTTCTGCAGTCGTTCTCCAGGCGATCTCGAGCATAGGATATATGGCGCCGACGCCGGGCGCGACCGGGCCGTACCACTATTTTACCGTGCAGACGCTGACAAAACTTTACGGTGTGCAGGGGGACATCGCCCGGAGCTATGCCGTGGTCACCCATGCGCTCGGCTATCTGAGCACGACGCTGATCGGGCTCTACTTTATTTTCCGGGATAAGCTTCACATCACAGAACTCCTGAAGGCGCGATCACCGCAGGAATTGGGTGCCGAAGGGCCGATGCGTGAACCGTAGGATACTTCTCTTCGTCGTTCGATGAACATCTCTATTCATGTATTGCGATCGATCTCCGCAGGGATTTCATGTCCGATCTGAAAGATGGAAACGGTCCGGCGCTGCGGAACGAGTCACTCGGACGAACCGTGAGCATGAATCTTATCAGCGCCGGAGTGAAATTCGGCTTGACCTACAGCTTGTTTCATAATAATTCAACATTCATTCATTTAGCAGGAGATCTTTGTCATATGCACAAACGCGTATTCCTTCTGTTCGCATTAATAGTTCTCGTTGCAGCCGGCGTTCTGGCGCAAACGAAAACCGAAACCAAAAAGGAAAAAACAATGAATCCGGCTGTCATCATGAAAACATCGCTGGGGACCATCAAGATCGAGCTATTCCAGGACAGCGCTCCGATCACCGTGAAAAACTTTCTGAGCTATGTCGATGATAAATTTTACGACAGCACCGTTTTCCACCGCGTCATCAAGACGTTCATGATCCAGGGAGGGGGCTTCCAGGCTTCAAATCCGATCAAACAGAAGACAACAAAGGCGGCGATCGTCAACGAGTCGGCGAATGGACTCAAGAACGATCGGGGAACCATTGCCATGGCGCGCACGTCCGACCCGAACAGCGCGACATCGCAATTCTTCATCAATGTTGTCGATAACAAGATCCTGAACCGCCGTGAAGGGGATGCCGGTTACGCGGTTTTTGGAAAGGTCATCGAGGGAATGGATGTCGTCGACAAGATCCGCGACGTACAAACCGGCAAGTCGGGCGTGATCGCGAACGCGGGTGGCCAGGGACAGCAGACGACATTTTCGGATGTCCCGCAGACCGCCGTGGTGGTCGAATCCGTGCGTCAGGCGCCGGCCCATAAATAACCGCTGAACCATTCGGCGAACGAACGATGATGGGGGTTCGACCGGCTGACGGCGAACCCTCCCGGTCGTCAAACGTCATGGTCATCAATGGCAAAACGATCTACAACGGCACTCGGTTTTGGCGACGTTGAAAGTTCTTTTCGAAAGAAGGACTTTGCGCCGCTCTATTTGTTCTATGGTGAAGAAGATCTGCTGGTGAACGAGGCGGTCGACCTTCTCATCCGGAATGCTATCGACGATGCCACACGGCAATTCAATCTCGATATTCTCTACGGCAGCGAGATCGGTGCAGCGGAGCTCGTTTCGCTGGCGGCGACGTTTCCGATGATGAGCGAGCGGAGAGTCATTGTCGTCCGGGAGTTCGATAAATTGCCGGGCAGAGATGCGCTCCTTCCTTACATCGAACGTCCGTCCCCGACGACCTCCCTGGTTCTCACAGCGCTCAGACCCGATTTTCGTGTGAAAATTTTCAAGGTCCTCGCGGAGAAGGCAACAACCGTTGAGTTTGGCCGATTGTACGATAACGAAATCCTGCAATGGATCACCAGAAGGGTCGAGAGCCTCGGCAAGAACGTCTCTCCTGAAGCGGCGGAATTGATCCCGGCCTATGTGGGAAGATCGCTGCGGGAAATTCAGAACGAGATCGATAAGCTCGTCATCTATGTCGGCGGCAAACGATCGATCTCGGTGGGCGACGTGAACGCGGTCGTCGGCATGTCGAAGCAGTTCAACATCTTCGAGCTGCAGAATGCGATCGGCTCGCACAATCCTGCGCGTGCGCACGAAATCCTGGAACATATGCTTGACGCCGGTGAAGGAGCGACCGGCATGGTGATCATGCTGGCGAAGTATTTTCAGAAACTCTGGCTTATCCAGGACTGCCTGGAGCGCAAAGTTCCAAAGCAGGAGATCGCCGCCGCCCTCCGCCTGTCGCCCAAGCAGCTCTATTTTCTCGAAAATGAGCTTCGCGTCGCGAAAGCGATCTCCCGGCATGAAATTGAGGAATCGTTCCGCGCCCTCGCCCAAGCTGATGAACGGCTCAAAACTTCCGGCGGAGAAGAGAAAATGGTCATGACGCTGCTCCTCCATCAAATACTCGCGCGCGAGCCCAAACCGGATCTCGGGTCCGGGGCCGGATACGGTGACCATGGAAACTCGGCCAAATCGGGAACATTCAGCTCCGGTCATTAGTTCAATGAATGGCGGAATAGACGAAATCCGGGCCGTAGGCGACGTTGAGACGGATGAGAAGTTGATTGCGGCATTTCAGGGCGGACGAGAAGCGGCGTTCAATATCCTCGTCGGGCGCTACAAGGATCAGCTCATCAACTTCGTCTACAGGTATCTCGGTGATTACGACGAAGCGGACGATGTGGTGCAGGAAACGTTCATACGGTTGTTCAGAAACAAGGACTCGTACAGGCCGGTGGCCAAATTCTCGACGTGGCTCTATACGATTGCCGCAAACCTGGCCAAGACACAGCTGCGGCGGCGCAAGCGACGGGCCCTCTTCTCGCTGTCGAAGAGCGCACCTGACGATCACGTTGCCCGAGACATTCCCGATACCCGGTATCGTGCGGATGCCGATGCTGAGGCATCGTTGAAACAGGAGATCATTCAGAAGGCATTGGATTCCATTCCGCCGAAGTACCGCGAGGTGGTGGTCCTCTGCGATATCCAGGAGCTTGCCTACGAGGAAATATGCAGGATCACCGGATTGAATATGGGGACGGTGAAGTCGCGACTGAACAGAGCCCGGGCACAATTGAGGGAACTACTGAAATCGCTGACAGAGGAATAAGAGTTGACGTATGGATGAACTGAACACACATGATGATGATAACGCCAACGTGCGGAAATCGCTGAACGAGTCGCGCCGCGTCAAGGCATCGGCGGATTTTGAGGCGAGGCTGCAGAGGCGGATCGCCGCGGCTGCCGCCGTCCCCTGGCATCGCCGTCTCTGGGAGAAACTCCGGATGCAGAACCGGATTCCCGCCTTTGCCTATTCCCTGGCAACGGTTGTCGTTCTCAGCGTCGCGTCGTATTATGTGTTCTTTCGCTCGGGCGCCGTTCCGAGACAGGAATTGCCGCCTCCGTCGATGATCGGGAAGATCGAGCAGCCGGCGAAGGCTCTGGAAACGGGAGCTGAGCGTGATCGCATCGAGCGGAAGGAGGCGAATGAAGTTCGCCAGGCGCCGATCGAAAAACGCAAGTTCGCGGAAAAGTCGTCGGAAAACCTTCGCGACAACCGGGAGCCGGTAACGGCGACTCGGGAATCACAAAACGCTCCGGTGAGCGTTGCGGCCCCTCCAGGAAAAATCGAAGGAGAAGCGAAGCCGGCAGCAGCACAAGAACAAATGATGCAGAAGCAGATCACCGTGCCTCCCGCGGCGGGCGGGCCGCGCGCGGTGCAGCAGTCGAGGAAAGCCGACATGTCAAAGACCGCGCCATTTTACGAACAACGCCCCGATGCCCGTTTCAAAGACAGTCTCCGCGCAGATTCCTTAAAGAGAATCAAACATATCGCTGATTCGCTCAAAAGAGCGGCTGACAGCTTGAAATCCATCCGATCTAAAAAGGACGATTGAACAGCGCTTGTTCCGCCAAAGCGCACGATAAAGATATTCGTGTTCTTGACATAGTGTGGAAGAACTTGTACATTACCGACCACGTAAACAATCGATGGACGAGCATATGCCCTTGAACATAGACGATCCCGACCGTATCTCAGAGCAAGAAAATTCCGAAACTGGACCGGACCTCCATGAACCGCCAAAGTCGGCAGCGAGGAAATTGCCAACGCCGGTCATCATCGCGGTTCTTAGTCTCCTCATCGTGGCCGCGGGCGCGTACCTGGTCTGGCAGCTCGATCTTCTCGGGCTCAACTCGGCGCGGCCGGAGCTGTCACCGCAGGCCGGCGCCAATGAAAACGCGAATCCTCCCGCGGTCGTCCCCGCAGACACTTCATCAACAACTCATCAGGATGTAACTCTCCAGCCGGAGCAGCCGCAGCATGATGTCGGGAAAACCGGTCCTGCGGTCGAAAGCCGCGCCCCGGCCGTCGAGAAGAGTGTTCCCCCGCAGGCGCAGCATACCGGCACGTATACGATTTATATCAGCCGTCATCGAAGCAAAGAGACCGCTGATGAGGAAGCCTCACGGTGGAAGGAAGCAGGCTACGAAACATTTGTCTCGACAGACGAAGGGTGGTATCGGGTATCGATCGGGAGATATGCGACATGGGATGAGGCAAAGGATGCCGCCGAGGGGCTCAAGGACGCATTCGAATCGGGATACAGGATCGGCAGAGTTGCTGAATAGGCCCGCGCATCCCGGGCGCATGAATGCGGCGATTGGCGTCTTGCGGTTATGGGGAATTCTTCGTATATTATTTGGTTCATTTTACCCTGAATTGGAGAGATTTCATGAAAAAAGGCATCCATCCTGCATACAGGAAATCAGCCGTCACTTGCATCTGCGGTAACAGCTTTGAAACCCGCTCGACGATCGGGAATCTCAAAGTCGAAATCTGCAGCAAGTGCCACCCATTTTTCACAGGCCACCAAAAACTCGTTGACTCTGCCGGTCGTATCGAGCGCTTCCAGAAAAAATACGCGAAGAAGACAAGCCAAGCTGCAGCGACTGCCTGACGAGAACCTATCTCAAGAGGATGTGAAGAACGGAATGTACGACCTACATTCCGTTTTTTGCTCTGACTAAGCGATGCGAATCTGCATTTTTGAAGACCAACTCGTCGAGAATTTTTCCCCGCTGGTCCATTTCCGGCCTGTGTATGAGCTACGTTGTGGAGCGACAACACTGGCCCGGAAGATCATCCGGATGTTCCCCCGATTGGAAACCGTTTTTCATCTCCGCCGCACTCTTGCTGAACTCGCCGCCGAGGAATACAACGACAGGAAGATCAATGTTGTTCCGGATGACGATCTCTGGCTGATCAACGGCCGTATTCTTGCCGATGAGCATCTCCGGCAGATCGTTCGAAAATATTCCGGCTCCAAAAAGGTCTTTCTCAAGGACGACGAAGTCGCGGTGGCCTTCGTCCCGCGCTCCGGCGTCCGCGCGTTCTCCCAACAGCTTTCCGGCGAGCCGTTTTCACGCGAAGCATTCACCGGCTACGCGGCGGCTGAGTACGACGGTCTGCTGGCGCAATACCCGTGGGATCTGGTCCATTGTACGACCGATGCCATTCAGGCAGATTTCAAGTCGATGAGGCTCACAAAAAAGATCGCGGGGAAAATTTATCCCGGCGTGCATCTTCTTAACCGGCAAAACATTGTGGTGGGCAAAGGATCGGTGATCAAGCCGGGAGTTGTTCTCGATGCCGAAAAGGGACCGATCATCATCGGCGCGAACGCAACGGTGATGCCGAATGCTTTCATTGAAGGTCCGGCGTTCATCGGCGATCACTGCCTCATCAAGGTCGGTGCGAAGATCTATCACGGCAGCTCCATCGGCCATTGGTGCAAAGTGGGGGGCGAGGTGGAGTCATCGATCATTCAATCGTATTCCAACAAACAGCACGACGGTTTCCTCGGTCATTCATATCTTGGAAGCTGGGTCAATATCGGCGCCGACACGAACACAAGCGACCTCAAGAATACGTACGGCACGGTGAACGTTCATGTCCGGGGCCGGCTCGTCGACACGAAGATGCAGTTTGTCGGGCTGACGATGGGCGATCATTCCAAAACAGGAATCAATGTGATGTTCGATACCGGCGCCGTGGTCGGCGTTTCCTGCAACATCTATGGAGCCGGCTTGCCGCCGAAATTTGTCCCGTCGTTTTCCTGGGGAGAGAAAGGTGCCTTTTCGCCCTACGCGCTTGAGAAGAGTCTTGAGACCGCCCGACGGGTCATGGCGCGCCGGAATGTGCCGATGTCGGAGGCGTTTGAGAAGCTCATGCGTGGTCTCTTTGCCGCGACTGAATCTGAGCGTCAATCTGCAGGGATATTCTGAATGAGCCCCGAGGTCGCAGAGATCAAGACGCTCTATGCCGGACCGAGAGGGACGGCCGTGAAGATCCTGAACCGGATCGAGCGGACGGATGCGTACCTCGACAAAATGCTCGATGCTGAGCTGCGGTCGACCGAGGTTCTGGACATCGACAAGAGCCTGCTGGCCGAGATCGTCCATGGCGTCATGCGATGGCAGGGGAGACTGGATTGGGTGCTGAACGGCTTCACCCACGGCAATTTTTCGAAATCCGAAGTCAACGTGAAGAACGCTCTCCGCGTGGCGCTCTACCAGATCCTTTTTCTGACGCAGGTTCCGCACTACGCCGCAGTCAATGAGGCGGTGGAGTTCATGAAGAGGATCCGGGGCGAGAAGTCTGCAAATCTCGTCAACGCGGTTCTCCGGAACATCATCCGAAGCATCGACGGCATTCACTATCCCAAGGTGGAAGACGATCCGCTTCAGTATCTTGCGGTCTATTACTCTCATCCGATCTGGATGGTGAAGAGGTGGGCGACACGTTTCGAGAGGGAGGAGCTCGAGAAACTCTTGATCGCGAACAATGAGATCCCCGGCCTGACGCTTCGCATCAACAAGGTCAAAATCTCTCCGTCCGAGTTCCTGTCGATTCTCGACAAACAGCATGTTGCCTACTCGGGCTCGAGTTTCATCGACTATTTCATCAAGGTGAAGGGTCTCGGCGGCATCTCGCAGCTGAATATTTTTCAGAGCGGGTACTTTTCGATCCAGGATGAAAGCGCCGCTCTCCCTGTCCTGCTGCTGGACCCCCGTGGGGGTGAACGGGTGGTCGATATGTGTGCGGCGCCCGGCGGGAAGACGACGTTCATCGCAGAGCTGATGAACAATCAGGGAGAGATACTCGCCATCGATAAATACGAAAGCAAGCTGAAGCTCATCACGAACAGCTGTGAGCGTCTTGGAATTGCGAACGTTCAGGCGATCGTCGCCGATGCGAATGAGGCCGACATCGGGCAAGCCGACAAAGTGCTCGTCGATGCGCCCTGCTCCGGGCTCGGCGTTCTCCGCAAGAAACCCGATATCAAGTGGAAGCGCGAGCCTGAGGATATTCCGCGGCTCGTGAAACAACAGAGGACTCTGCTCGAGAGCGGCGCACGATGTGCGAAGTCCGGAGGTGTTCTCGTGTACAGCACGTGTACGCTCGAGACAGAGGAAAACGGCGGCGTGGTGCGATCGTTCCTGGCGGACCATCCGGAATTCAGCATCGATGACGCCGCGAAATTTGTGAATAAGGCCGTGGTGACCGATGACGGATGGATTGAGACGTATCCTCACCGTCACCATATCGACGGTTCGTTTGCCGTCCGGCTGGTAAAAAGTGCATAGGGAAACTCGATGAACAATATTTTCTCACGTCAATGAAAGCCGTCGTTAAGCAAAAGCCGGAGATGTACTCCGCGTGGCAGAAGGGGCTGCAGCTGATCGAAAAGGATGTCCCCCAGGTCACGAAGCCGGGCGATGTTCAGCTCAGGGTCGTGGCGGCCGGCATCTGCGGCACCGATGTCGGGATCTACATGTCGAAGGATTCACTGAAGAACAGCATGTCGGGGTTGAAGACACCCAACGTCACGATCGGTCATGAATTCTGCGGCAGCATTACCGCTGCCGGGAGCAAAGCCAGGCTGAGGTTAGCGGAGCTCCTCGTGCGGCAGGCAGCGACCGACAGGGAGACGAGGAAATTCACGAAGGGGCGATCGGGGAAACAGGTTGCCAGGGACCGATCGCTCATTGAATTTCTCGGGAGGAATTTCATCGCCACGGCGGAGATGCATATCACCTGCGGGGTTTGTGCGCAGTGCAGGCTCGGCGAATACCATGTCTGCACGAACACGATTATCCGCGGTCTCCACGGCGACGGGGCGTTCGCCGAGTATGTCGTCCTTCCGGCGGAGAATATCCTCATCTTCAGGCAAGGCGAGATTCCCGAAGAGATCGTCGCGTTCATGGATGCGATCGGGAACGCCACACACACGGTACAATCGCTCTCCGCGATCAAAGGGAAGAGCGTTGCCGTGCTCGGTGTCGGTGTGATCGGCCTCATGTCTGTCGCCATTGCGAAGGCCGCGGGCGCGAAGAAAATTCTCGTGACGGATGCGTCCCATGGCGAGAACTCCCATGAAAAACTCGAGGAGCGGCGATTCATGATGGCGCGTTCGCTCGGCGCCGACGAATGCTTTGACGTGTCGATCCCGGCCGAACGGGAGCGGTTTTATGCCGTCGCGAAAAATGAGAACCATGGCGCAGGAGTCGACGCTGTGCTCGAAATGTCGGGCAGTTATCACGCTTATGAGGATGCGTTCAAAGTAGTGCGCATGGGGGGGGAGATCTCGCTCCTTGGTCTTACCAACGGATCGATGCAGGTGGATTTTGCAAAAAACGTCATCTTCGCCGGCGTCACCATCCATGGCGTGATCGGGCGAAGAGTCTGGTCCACATGGGATTTGATGACCCGGATTCTCAAGAAAGGGCTGGCGAAGAGGTTCCTGAAAGCAGGATTTGTCACACACCAGTTTCCGTTGAATCAGTTTAACGAAGCGTTCGCCGCCATAGAAAGCGGCGACGCATTAAAGGTTCTCCTCCGGCCTTGAGCACCGGAGAGCGAACAGGTTGTCGATGAAACACGAATGAAAGGTCAACGATGGTAAATACGGCAGGGCTTATCGCGCGGGAGCTGCAGCGTCTCGAGGAGACGAAAACCTATAAATACGAAACCCCGCTTCAGGGGCCGCAGGGGGGAGTCGTGCGCGTGAACGGGAAGCAGGTCGTCATGCTCGCCTCGAATAACTACCTCGGACTCTCCAATCACCCTTCGATCAAGAAAGCGGCGATCGAAGGGATCAAAAAATACGGTTATGGTGTTGCATCAGTAAGATTCCTCTGCGGCACGCAGGATATTCACGCGAAGCTCGAGAAGAAGATCTCAAAGTTTGTCGGATGCGAGGACACCATTCTCTTCTCCTCCTGTTTTGCGGCGAATGAAGGGTTCTTTGCTTCCCTCGTGAACGAAAAATTAGGATTTGAAAACTACAAGGACGTCCTCTACAGCGATCGATTGAATCATGCGAGCATCATCGATGGCCAGCGCCTATGCAGGCCGGAGGCCGTCGACAAAAAGATCTACAACCATGCCGACATGGCCGAGCTGGAGCGCCTGCTCGAAGAGGATAAGAACGGCGATTACCGTTTCCGCTTCATCGTCACCGACGGCGTCTTCAGCATGGAAGGCGATCTGGCGACGCTGTCAAAAATTGTTGAACTCGCACAGCGATACAATACGATGGTGTTTGTGGACGATTCACACGCCATCGGTGTTTGCGGCCGGACCGGCAGGGGAACTCCGGAGGCGACGGGCACGATCGGAAAGATCGATGTCCTGACCGGCACCCTCGGGAAAGCGATCGGCGGCGCGGCGGGAGGTTATATCAGCGGAACGAAGGAGATGATCGCTTTTCTCCGTCAGAAATCAAGGCCGTATACGTTCTCAAATTCGTTGCCCCCCTCAATTATTTTTGGCGCGATGGCGGCGTTCGATCTGATTTCAAAGGACAAATCGATCGTCAGGCGTCTCCATGCCAACACGATGTATTTCCGGAAGGAGATCAAGGCGCTTGGCTTCACGATTCTCGAAGGTGAACACCCGATCGTTCCCATCATGCTCGGCGAAGCTGCCGTCGCACAGGAGATGAGCGCCGAATTGCTGCGGAACGGGGTCTATATCAAGGGACTTTGGTTCCCCGTGGTGCCTCGCGGCGAGGCACGCCTGCGCGCACAGGTATCCGCCGCGTTGAGAACAAAAGACATCGACCGGGCTCTCGAAGCGTTCCGGAAGGTCGGCAGGAAGATGAAGATCATCTGAGATTCAACCCTGCGTGCCATTGTATTCATGCTCACTGACCATCACAGACGAGAAATTTTATGAAGAAACCGTTAACTGAAGCAAATGTTCTCGAGGCGCTGCGTCGGGTGAAGGACCCGGATCTTCACCGCGATATTGTTGCGCTGAATTTTGTCAAGGATCTCACGATCAAAAGCAGCGACGTGATCTTCAAGATCGAATTGACGACGCCCTCCTGTCCTGTCCGCGACGAATTGAAAGCTGACGCCGAGCGAGCCATCCGCGATCAAGTCGAGAACGTCGGCAGGGTGGAGATTGAAATGACGTCGAGCGTGCGAGCCAGCGCCGGCAAGGAGCGTGCAAACCCGCTGCCGGCTGTTCGGAATACCATCGCTGTGGCGAGCGGCAAAGGCGGCGTCGGGAAATCGACCGTCGCCGTCAACCTCGCGGTTTCACTCGCACTCGATGGCGCGACGGTCGGCCTCCTCGACGCGGACATCTATGGACCGAGCATTCCGCTCATGATGGGGATCAACGACCGTCCGCAGCTCGTCAATCAGAAGCTTGTCCCGCTCGATGCTCATAACGTCAAAGTCATGTCGATCGGTTTCCTGGTCGATCCGATGCAGGCGGTGATCTGGAGAGGGCCGATGGTGAGCGGCGCCGTCAAGCAGTTTATGTCGGATGTGAATTGGGGTGAACTCGATTATCTGATCTTTGATCTTCCTCCCGGAACCGGCGATATCCATCTTACGCTCGTCCAGACAATCCCGTTGTCCGGGGCAGTGATCGTGACGACGCCGCAGGACATTGCACTGGCCGATGCCCGGAAGGCGTTCGCCATGTTCGAGAAAGTTCAGGTTCCGGTTCTCGGGATCGTTGAAAACATGAGCTACCACATCTGCTCAGAGTGCGGCCATCGAGAGGACATCTTCGCGACCGGAGGCGGCGAGAAGGCCTCAGCTGATCTGGGCGTGCCTTTTCTCGGTGCAATCCCGATCTATACCCCTATCAGGGTAGGAGGCGACATCGGCAAACCGATCGTCGTCTATCAGCCGGAGGCGGAGCAGTCAAAAATGATCCGTCAGATCACACGGAAGATGGCTGCCCAGATGAGCATCAATCAATTTGCATCGGCTTCGAAACCCGAAATTGAAATAAATCTGGATGCCTGAGACGTCGTATGGCCCCGGCCGGAACTGTTCGCGAGAGGGTTGAAGAAGCGCTGACCGCGTGCCGGCCGTTTCTCCAGGCCGACGGTGGTGACGTGGAACTTGTCTCGATCTCGGACGACGGGATCGTCGAGATTCGCTTTCAGGGGACGTGCATCGTTTGTCCGATATCGAAAATGACCCTCCGTGCAGGCCTCGAACGGATGATTCTTCACTCGGCTCCGGAAATCAAGCGTGTCGAGGCGGTGAAGTAGTTTCGATCACTCAACGGGGGCCGATCCGATTGTTGTGTCACGGAAATAGTCTGACTGAGAAACCCTAAATCCTAAACAATCTCGAATCTCAAAATTCGAATGTTCCAATGCTCATCGATCTCATTACTATCCCGATCTTCGGTCTCATAATCTATCCAATCGACCAAGTATCATTGTGATCGTAATCTGTACTTTTTTATTGGTAGCATTTGTTTCAGATTGCAATCGAGAGGAATCCAGTAGCAAGAATGTAGACGTTATATCCGAGGCGCCACGCTAGATCTTCTCGATCGCGGCAATTTTTCCATCCTTGATCTGCACAATCCTGCTCCCCGATTTTCTCACAAGCTCATAATTGTGCGTGGCGAGGATCACCGCCGTCCCGCGTACGTTGATCTTCTTCAACAACTGAAGAATTTCCATCGATGTCGCCGGGTCGAGATTCCCGGTCGGTTCATCCGCCAGTAAAACGAGCGGTTCGTTGACCAATGCCCGCGCGATGACGACGCGTTGCTGTTCTCCGCCCGAAAGTTCGTCGGGCATGCCGTTCCGTTTGTGACTTAACCCGACGTCGGCAAGAGTCCGCAGGACGCGTGTCGATATTTCATTGCGTTTGGCGCCGGTGACCTCCAGGGCAAAGGCAACGTTGTCGTAGACGCTCCGGTCGTCAAGGAGCTTGAAGTCCTGAAACACGATGCCGAGCAATCTCCTGAGCTTCGGGATCTCGCTTCGCTTGATGGTCGAGGAATCGAATTCACCGACACGCACCGTCCCCGCGTCGGGGAAAATATCAAAATAGATGAGCCTGAGCAGCGTGGTCTTTCCCACACCGGTCTCTCCGACGAGCGAAAGGAACTCAGCCGGATTGACATGAAGGTCGGCATTCGAAAAGACTGTCTGTCGATCAAACGCTATCGATACGTTTTGGAATGAAATCATGACGGCAATATTGGTGAGAAGCGGACGACAATGTCATTTCGGGAACGGCCAGGGAACCCTCGATCCATCATGCTCTTCGTCGATTTTTTGTGATCGCCACGGCAAGCCTGATCGCCTCGAGCATGCTTCGGTGATTCGCGACGCCCTTCCCAGCGATCGCATACGCCGTTCCGTGATCCGGTGAAGTCCTGACGATCGGCAGGCCTGCGGAATAGTTCACACCGATATCGAAACCGGCCATCTTCAGCGGGATCAGGCCCTGGTCATGATACATGGCCAGGACCGCATCGTAACGCGCGTGAGAGTGCGTCCCGAAAAATCCATCGGACGGAAAAGGCCCGTCTGCAATGATCCCGCTCCGGCGCGCCCTGCCGAGCGCAGGTGAGATGATACGGGTTTCCTCATTGCCGAACAATCCGCCTTCACCGGCATGCGGGTTCAGGCCGAGGACGGCGACGCGCGGCCGCCTGATCCCAAAATCATCGATGAGCGCAGAATTCAGGATGGAAAGTTTTCTCACGATGAGCGATGCCGAGAGGGCGCGGCTGACCTCCTTGAGAGGCAGATGCACCGTCGCCAACGCCACTCTGAATGTTCCTGCGACCATCATCATCATCGGCTTTGCCCGACCGGCAAGCTGTGCCACCATCTCGGTCTGTCCGGGGAAACGGTAACCGGCGTTGTTCATCGTTTCTTTGGATGTTGGCCCGGTGACCATGGCATCGGCACTCCCGTTCAGGCAGAGTGTCACCGCCCTCTCGACCGATTCGCCTGCGTACATTCCAGAAGATACAGCGGCTTTTCCCGGTTCAATCATCGGTCGCTCAAAGGGCCGGACGTCGACTACCTCGAGCCCGTCGGGCGATTTTGAAATGGGCTTCGCATCGCTCTCCCGGAGCAGAATTCTCAACCTCAACCTTCGGGCATAATACTCAAAGACCTCGAGAGATCCGACGAGAAGAGGCCGGCACAATTGCCTGATCTCTGGCGTGATCGTACTTTTCAGAATGATTTCAGGACCAATACCGTTGAGATCGCCCATGGAGATGGCGATGATCGGTGTTCTCCGATGATGTGATTGGCGGCCGGCGCTCATCAAAGCTCTTCGGCTCTGAGAAGCCTGTAATCGCCCGATCGGGAAGGATCGGCAAAAGTGAGTCGCTTCTGCAGGTTTGCGTAGATCCAAATCTCCTGAGGCGGTCCGGCCGGCAGGAGTTTACGCTCGATGGTCGTCGGCGGCCCATACAGAATGTACGCTTTGCCGCGGTCAGACTTGATCCCATTTTCGTCGCGCAAGGTGCCGAACGTTCGTGCCGCATGGTCGACGCGCCTGAGGTATTCCTCCATGACCTCATTGTACGCCGTTCGCGGCGTCGCGTCCCGTTTCTTCCAATACTCGGTGAACAGCTTCCGTTGTTTTTGCGCGGCGGCAGACTTGAGCGTCTTGAATTCCTCCTCGCCGAGAACATGCTGCATGGCGCTGATCGCCATGGGGAAAAAACCGAGGGAGGAAGGCATTCCGATCCAGCGGATGGTGAAACTGTGGTTGACGGTTTTTACGTCGGAGCCGGCGCGGACGGTGAGCTCCATCGCATACGTTCCTTGTTCGAGCGTGTCGGCATCAATATGCCACCGTGCGCTCAGCGTATGAGGGAGGCGGTTGTCCGTTTCGTCGTAGTGAAAGCCGTTGGCGCCGCGCTGAATCTGCAGGGCAGCTGCCGGTCGCAGAGAGCCCGGCGGCAACGAGTCTCTTAATACGATTTGGCGCTCTTCATTCTCCCGGTCGACTCGCGAGATCGAATACACGACTGACGGCAGGCGCTGGGTATCGGGCCAGGAGATCTGACAATAGAAGTCGCCCTGTCGCCCGAAGGGGATCGCACCACCGTAATTCAATGGAGAAAAGGTCCTCGATCTGTCGCTCTTGACGGGAGAAATCAGAAGAATGTCGGAAACATCGACGCTGTCCGTCGCGAGCGGGCGAACGGCAACCTTCGTTGAGTCGTTGCGGAGGGATCGCTTCGTCTCAGGATCAGTCACTTCGAAGGCAACCGAATAATCGCCAGGAAAAAGATCGAAAGAAAAAATCCCGCCTATCGAAGAGGTATCGTCAGGTTCGACCGTTGGAGTGTCAGAGAGTATCTGGTGTTTCCGGAAGTCTCTCGCTACCGAAGACATGTCATGGCCGAGGATTTCAATGCTGAGTTCGCATCGCGCGATGTAACCATCCGGCGTGTTGCTGTCTGAATCGCGCACGAAGACGAAAAAGTTCTTCGGAATGCGATACATGATGTCGAGCTTCGCCTTCCCCTCTTCGGCAGAAACGCCAGAAAATGTTGTGATCATGAGCGGCGAAGCGATCTGAGGAGGATGGGGAGGACGTCGCTGTTGGGAAAAACCGTCTGTTAGGCAGAGGAGAACTCCCACGGCTGAGACTAGCGCTTGAAAGACTTTCATACGGAGCATTTTGGTCATTTTCAATGTACAAGTAGAGGAATACGCCGCACCGCTCATCGAGGGTGCGGTGTATTTATTCTAACCTTTCCAGTTGGTCAGGAAATCAGTGAGGAGCCGGACGCCGACGCCTGACCCGCCTTTCGGGGCATAGGGGAAATTCTCCTCGAGGATGGCGGTGCCGGCGATGTCGAGGTGGATCCATTTATAGTCGCCGATGAATTTTTTCAGAAAGAGCCCAGCGGTGATTGCGCCTGCCCAGCGACCACCGACGTTCTTCACGTCGGCGACATCGCTCTTGATTTGCTTTTCGTACTCTTCATAGAGCGGAAGCTGCCAGACACGCTCATACGTTCGCTCACCGGCTGTCTTGAGTTTCGCCATCACTTCCTCATCGTTCCCCATCATTCCTGTTGCATGATGCCCGAGGGCGACGACACAAGAGCCTGTGAGAGTGGCCAGATCAATGACCACGTTGGGCTTGTAGGTCACCGCATACGCCAGTGCATCGGCGAGCACAAGCCGGCCCTCGGCATCGGTGTTATCGACTTCGGAAGTCTTGCCGCCGTAGTGAGTGATGATATCGCCCGGGCGCATCGCAGATCCGCCGAGGAGGTTCTCCGTGCTCGGGATGAGTCCGACCACATGGAGAGGAAGCTTGAGGCGCGCTGCGGCTTCGAGCGCGCCGATGACAGCCGCAGCTCCGCTCATATCCATCTTCATCTCGGCCATGCCGCCTGCCGGCTTGATCGAAATTCCTCCGGCGTCGAACGTGATTCCCTTTCCGACCAAAACGATCGTAGCGAGCCCGGGTTTCCCCGTGTTATGCTCGAGGATGATGAACCTTGGCGGTTTGTCGCTTCCTGAGTTGACGGCGACCAGTCCGCCAAACCCGACGTGCTCGATCTTCTTCTTGTCCCATATTTCACAACGGTATCCATGGCTCGCGGCAGAGGTACGCGCCGCGGCGGCCAGCGTTTCCGGATAAATTTCGTTGCCGGGTGCGTTCTCGAGGTCCCGCGCAAGGCAGGTGGCGTCGCAGACGATCCTCGCATACGAGGCCGCTTGTTTGATGATCTTGACGACCGGCTCGCTGGGAGCAATGATCGTCAGCTCGGCGATCTTTTCGTTCTTATCCTTTTTCTCGGTGAAGTATTTGTCGTACTTGTACGACGCAAGGAGAGCCCCCTCAAAGATTGCGTTGGCAGCGTCGGCGGCGTTGATGCCTGCCGCGGTCGGAGAAGCCGACAGATCGGGAAAGAGGATGGCAAGGTGCTTCACTTTCTTTGATTTGGCTGCGTTCGACGCTGTGGCGGCGGCACGGCGGTATGCTTCCAGCGACAGCTTGTCCGCGGCGCCCGTGCCGACGAGATACAGTCTCGGCGACTGCATCTTGCGATCGGTCAGTATGGAAACGCATTCACCCGCCTTTCCTTTGAACTGTTCGATCCCGATCGCATGATCGATCTTTTTTCCCAGAACCTTCCGGAGCTTCTTGACCTCGTTTCCGAATACCTTCTTATCCTCGGGGAGAAAGATTGCGACGGCATCTGCCCTTAGTTGCCGGATGTTCTTCACGATGGCGGTGAGTTTCATGATTTCTCCGTGTGTCTGTAATGGATGAAGTGTTTCACATGTGCTCGATCAGGGTCATCTCGGCGTGACGTAGCTGCCGGCTTTTTCAACAACCTTCGGAACGATATCGTCCAGCTTCACATCGACAAGCCGGGCGCCGGCTGCATTGAGGTGGCCGTTGCCGCCGAATTCCTTGGCGAGCTGATTGATGGGAATGGATCCTTTCGACCGGAAGCTGATCTTCACGCCGTTGCGCAATTCGTTGAACAATATTCCGACAACAACGCCGCGCACGCTCATCGGGTAATTGGTGAAATTGTCGGTCTCGACCTCCGTCGTTCCCGTATCCCTGAACATCTTCTGCGTGCAGACGACATAGGCGACCTTCCCATTGTGCGCCGTCTTCATGGAATCGAGGACCTCGCCGAGTAACCGCATCCTCCCTTCGGACCAACCTTCGTACACATTCGCGTAAACCTCGATCGGAGTGACGTCAAATTCCAGAAGATGGGCCGTGATCCGGTGGATCTCGGGATCGGTGCGAGGGAATCTGAACGAACCGGTATCGGTCATGATGGCCGTGTAGAGTGCCCGCGCGATCTCGCTGTCCATGAGCGACTTGTCCATTGTCGTGATCAGCCGGTAGACAAGCTCGCCCGTCGATGTCGCGTCGTCATCGATGACATAATGGTCGCCAAAAGGATGCGGCTCGAGATGGTGATCGATAATGACCTTCGTTGCCGGCGATCGCTCCACGAAGGGTTGAAGAGATCGCAACCGCTCCGGTTGATTTGTATCGAGGATGAGAATGAGATCTGCGGAGAGGATGCTCGCCCCGTCGCGTTCGGCGTCGAAGTGAATAATCTCATGCCCGGGATCCATCCAGAGGTAATTCTCCGGAGTTTCACTGTGGTTGAGGATGGCCGCACGTTTCCCAAGCTTCCGCAGAAACCTTGCCAGAGCGAGCTCCGAACCGAGTCCGTCTCCGTCGGGATTGACGTGACTGGTCAGCACACATGTGTTGGCCTTGTGGATGAGCGCCTGAATTTCTTGTATGGAATTTTCCATTCGCTTAATGGCGGACAGATTGTCTCGCTTCAACAAAAAGGCGAGAAATAATTCTCGCCTTTGACGACGGTGGCATTACCCGGAGCATGCGGGTCACTGGATGTTCCACGTTTCTCCATGGTTGAGCAATTTTTCTAGGTTGCCCTCGCCTTGTTTCTGGATTGCTTGCTGGATCTGCCGCGACATTTCCGCTTCGTAGAGAGGCCGCTGAACAGAATAAACGACTCCGACCGGGCGTGGAAGATCGGGAATGCTCGACATGCGCGCGAGAATGAACGAGAGCATCGTGTCCTTTTCATTGTGCACGATGAGATCGTTTACGGAATGCTTTCCGTCTTTGAGCGACACGACCCGCGGCGTAAAGCCGTCGAGCTTGATTCCCTTGTCTTTCTCTTTCCCGAAGACCATCGGTTTTCCGTCCTCGAGGAAGACAACATTCTCCTCCTTTGCATCCTTTTCGGTCCATGGGAAGAAGGCCCCGTCGTTGAACACATTGCAGTTCTGATAGATTTCAACGAAGGACGTGCCTTTGTGCTCCGCCGCGCGCTTGATGACGTATTGCATCTGCTTTGGATCGCGGTCAAGCGTCCGTGCGACAAACGACGCCTCGGCGCCAAGGGCAACGAGAAGCGGATTGAACGGATGGTCGACCGACCCGTAAGGTGTCGATTTCGTGACCTTGCCGAATTCCGACGTCGGAGAGTACTGCCCCTTGGTCAGACCGTAGATCTGATTGTTGAACAGAAGGATCTTGATATCGAGATTACGCCGGCAGATATGGATGAGGTGGTTGCCGCCGATACTCAGTCCGTCGCCGTCGCCCGTCGCGACCCAGACGGTGAGATCCGGTCGTGCGATCTTGATACCCGAGGCGATTGCCGCCGCCCGGCCGTGGATTCCGTGAAAGCCGTACGTTTCCATGTAATAGGGGAAACGGCTTGAGCATCCGATGCCGGAGACGAACACCATGTTGTGCTTTGGAATGTTGAGGTCCGGCATGACGCGCTGAACCTGCGCGAGGATGGAGTAATCGCCGCAACCGGGGCACCAACGGACGTCCTGGTCGGACTGGAAATCCTTCGCGGAATATTTTTGCGCAGGTGTTGTCGGTGATGCCTTGAGGAGCTCTTCAACTAAATGCATAGGTCATTCTCACGATAGTAATTCATCAATTTTCTTTTCGATTTCACTCGCCTTGAACGGCAGTCCCTGAATCTTCGTCTGCGAAAGCACCGGCACGAGGTACTTGGCGCGAAGGAGCTTGGCAAGCTGTCCGAGATTGAGCTCCGGAACGAGAACCTGCTTGAAGTTGTAGAGGATCTCGCCGACGTTGTTCTGGAACGGATTGATATACTTCAGGTGAAGATGCGTCACCGATTTTCCTTCCCGCCGCTTCGTCTCGACTGCCGAGCGGATCGAGCCGTACGTTCCGCCCCATCCAACGACGAGCAAGTCACCTTTCTGATCACCTTCGACGACGGCAGGGGGGAGGTCGTTGGCGATGCCATCGATCTTTGCCTGGCGCATGCGCACCATGAACTCATGATTCTCCGGATCGTAGCTGACGTTTCCGGTGATGTGCTGCTTTTCGAGTCCGCCGATCCGGTGTTCGAGTCCGGGCGTTCCCGGGATCGCCCAGGGGCGCGCGAGAGTTTTCTCGTCGCGCAGATACGGATGGAAATCTTTCGGATCCGTCCTGAACGTCGGGGAGATGTCGGGCAGCGAATCGACGGGCGGGATCAGCCACGGCTCGGCGCCGTTGGCGAGGTAGCCGTCCGATAAAAATATCACAGGGGTCATGTACTTGATGGCGATGCGGCATGCCTCGAAGACCGTATTGAAGCAATCGGCCGGCGTGCAAGCGGCGATGACCGGGATCGGCGCCTCGCTGTTGCGGCCGTAGACCGCCTGGAGGAGATCAGCCTGCTCGGTTTTCGTCGGGAGGCCGGTGCTCGGGCCGCCGCGCTGAACGTCGCAGATCACGAGCGGGAGCTCGAGCATTGTCGCCAGGCCCATCGCCTCGCCCTTCAGTGCGAGTCCGGGGCCGCTGGTTGTCGTGACGCCGAGCGCGCCGCCGTACGATGCGCCGATGGCTGAGGTGATGCCGGCAATTTCATCCTCGGCCTGGAATGTCTTCACACGGAAGTTCTTGTGCTTCGAGAGCTCATGGAGGATATCGCTTGCCGGCGTGATCGGATAGCTGCCGAGGAAAAGGTCGAGTCCCGATTTCACGGAAGCGGCAATCATGCCCCATGCGACCGCTTCGTTGCCGGTGATGCTTCGGTACCTGCCTGGTGTCAACGCCGCCGGTTTGACCTCGTAGCGGGCGGTGAAGATTTCCGTTGTTTCACCAAATGCGTATCCTGCCTTCAGCACGCGGGTATTGGCTTCGACGAGGTCGGGCGTCTTCTCAAATTTGTCTGCAATCCACTTGATCGTCGGTTCCATCGGACGCGTAAACATCCAGTACATCATCCCGAGCGCAAAGAAATTCTTGCATCGGTCGACGAGCTTGTTCGAAAGTCCGATATCGGCAAGCGCGTTCTGTGTAAGTTTGGTGACATCGACGATGAGGACCTGATATTTTTCCAGCGAATCACCATCGAGAGGATTCTTCTCGTAGCCGGCGAGTTTCAGATTCTTGTCGTTGAAGCCGTCGCGGTTGGCGATGATGATGCCGCCGTCGCGGAGGCTGCGGAGGTTGACTTTCAGCGCCGCAGGGTTCATGGCGACGAGGATGTCGCACGTATCGCCGGGGGTGTTGATCTCCGTCGATCCGAAATGGATCTGAAATCCGCTCACGCCAAAGAGCGTCCCGGCAGGGGCGCGTATTTCTGCCGGATAATCGGGGAGCGTGCTGAGGTCGTTCCCGAGCAGGGCTGTCGTGCTGGTGAACTGCATGCCCGTGAGCTGCATGCCGTCGCCTGAGTCGCCGGCGAAACGGATTGTTACTTCGTCAAGATTTTTCAGGGACTTTGCCATAACCTGTGCTGTTGAATAATAATGTGAATATCGATCATCTTAACCGAGCTCGTTGAGAAATGGAAACCATCTCGAAAGATAGCCTGAGAGAATGGTGAGATAATTTGTCATGATGAGAATGCCGACCGCAACGAGGAGAATCCCTCCAACGATCTCGACTTTGTGAAGATGCCGTTTGAGCTTATTGAACACATTGTAAAAAAGCGTGATACTAAGGCCGGTGAGCAGGAACGGGATCCCGAGTCCGAGCGAATAGAACCCAAGCAGTGTGATCCCTTTCCAGACGGTGTCCTGCTGGCTGGCGATGGCGAGTATGGCGGCGAGAATCGGGCCGATGCAGGGGGTCCAGCCGAAGGCGAACGCCATGCCGACCATGAACGCGCCCAACAATCCGATCGGCTTCGCATTCGAACTGAATCGCTTCTCATAATTAAGAAATGGGATCTTGAAAATGCCCGTCATGTGCAATCCGAACACGATAATGATGACGCCGGCGACCTTGCTGATGATGTTGATCTGATCGTGGAGGAATTGTCCGACCGCTGTTGCGGAAGCGCCGAGAGCGATGAAAACGACGGAGAAACCGATGATGAACGCGGTGCAATTGGCCAAGATCTTTTTTCGGACCGTTCGCCGGTTATCGGTATTTTGCATCTCGTCGAACGACACGCCCGAGATGAAGGAAATATAGCCCGGCACGATCGGCAGGACGCAGGGTGAAATGAACGACAGAAGCCCAAACGCAAAAGCCGTTACGATACTGACGCTTTCCAAGAATCTATCCAGTTCATGGTGAGAAATTCTACAATAAAAATACGATTTTTTTGATGAAGAAACAAACGGGGAGCAGCCGGCTTGGCTGAGCGCCTAAACGCAAAAGCGGTACCCGATCTCAACTACCGATCAGATACCGCTTGAGAATCAACTTTGTTCAAGTTTCTTGCGAGGTGCAACACTAGCGGGCCTTGCCAGGTTATTCTCTGACCACCCAGACCTTTACTTTACCGGCGACCTGCTGGTGCAGCTTCACATTGACCGTATAGATGCCGAGAGCTTTGATCGGCTCCTCGAGATCGATGATCCTCTTGTCGATGGTGATCCCTTTCTCCTGGATCGCATCGGAGATCATCTGAGATGTGACCGCGCCGAAGAGCTTCTCATCTTCGCCGACCTTCATCTTCAGCGTGATCGACAGTTTTTCCAGCTCGGCTGCCAGCTTCTCCGCACCATGGTGCTGCTTGTTCTCCCGATCCACATGCTGCTTCTTCTCTTCTTCGAGGTTTCTGAGATTACCGGCGTTGGCGATGTACCCGATCTTCCGGGGAAGAAGGTAATTCCTGGCATAGCCGTCCTTCACTTCAACGACATCTCCCATCTTACCGAGTTTTTGGTGGTCCTGGCGCAAAATAATTTTCATAGCTGTCCTCTTGTTAAGAAATATTAGCGTATCGTGTCGGAGACAAACGGGATAAGCGCAAGGTGGCGTGCGCGTTTGATCGCCTGAACAAGCTGGCGCTGGTGCTTTGCGCACGTCCCGGTGATCCGCTTCGGGATGATCTTTCCCTGTTCGGAGACGAACCGGACAAGTTTTTTCTCATCCTTATAGTCGATGTAGATCTCTTTGCTGTCGCAAAAGCGGCAGGTGCGGCGTTTCAACATCTTCTGTTCCTGTTTTGCCATGGAAATTCCTTAGCTTCGTTGTGTCTGGTTTGGTGAATGATCTTTCAGGAGCTGGGCCTCGTCGCTCGTCAAGAACTTATCGAACGAATCATCCTCAACGGTCGACGGTTCATCATCATGGTGATGGTTGTTGTTATTGTTGTTATCATGGTGCGTCGCCTCGGTGGGAGCTGCGCGTTTGTTGAGAAACTGGATCCGGCGCGCCTTGATCTCGACCACGTTGCGGCTGAACCCGTCGTCGTTTTTTAACAGATGACTCTGCAGCTCGCCGTCGATGAGTACGCCGCTTCCTTTTTTGAGACGGTTCATGCAGCTGTCGGCAAGCCTGTTCCATGCGACCACGCCGACATAGCAGACTTCTTCCTGCCACTGGTTCGATGCGTCCCGATATTTTCTGTTCGAGGCGATGGAAAAATTCACCACTGGCGTCCCGGTCGTCGTTTGCCGGAAGATCGGGTCCTTCGTAAGGTTCCCTGCGATGATGATGCTGTTCAATTCAGGCATTTTCAAGTCGGCCATGTTCGTCCCTCTCAATAATGAAAGCGTGATAGTTGGCTCTGTCAGTTTGCGGGTGCGTCACTGCCGGGGAAGAGAGGCTCTTTATCAACGGCCGGCGTCGGTGCGGCGGGGGCGGCCGGGATTGCAGCAGGCGCCAGCGCTGCGCTGCGCTGTCGGGCAGCGAGGGCTTTCTTGTCGAGATGAATCGTCAGGAAGCGGAGGACATTCTCATCGAGCTGAAACGCATGCTCCAGTCTGCCGATGAGCGCGCCCGGCGCATTGAATTCAATATTGACGTAAAACCCGTTATTCTTTTTCTCGATGGCGTACGCAAGGCGTTTACGCCCCCATTTGTTAAGGGCAACGATCTCGCCCCCGTTGCTGGTGATCAGCTCCTGCGTGTGATTGATCAACGATTCGATCTGCGTATCTTCGATCGATGCGTTGATGATGAACGTCGTTTCGTAGAGAGGCTTTGTGGCTGTCATGCAGTGTTCCCTTTGGCCGTTGATGATTGATCCCCGAATAATCGCACCGGACAGGCCGGCATGAATTCAGAGATAGGGTTATTTAGGATTGCTTACTGAGAAAATTTACTGCTTTCTGTAACGATTCCCGTGCGAAGATGACCGCGACGTCTGCCGCACGCTGAACCATCGCCGCGACCGCTTCAAGTTCATACCCATCGAAGGTCGAGAGCACAAAACCCGCGGTCATGGCTTTCTCCTTCGGTTTGCTTTCTCCACCGATGCCACAGCGGAGTCGCGGAAATTGATCCGATTGCATCGACCACACGATCGAGGCGAGGCCGTTGTGCGTTCCCGCGCTTCCTTCTTTTCTCAATCGAAGCTTCCCGAGAGGAAGTTCAAAGTCGTCGACGATCGTGAGCGTGTCGTACAGCGGGATCGCGTATGCTTCGACGATCTCCCGGAACGAGAACCCCGAATTGTTCATGCACGTCAGCGGCTTCACCAGAAGAACTTCGTCGGGCGCCCGCAAGCGAGCCACCAGATATTCGCCCCGGCCCGGCCGCAACCGAACGTTGAGCTTCAAAGCGACGGTTTCAACAACCGAGAATCCGATATTGTGCCGTGTGCCCTCGTATTCTGAACCGGGATTGCCAAGACCGAAGATGGCGCGCACGGCAGATCTGCGGCAGGCGTCGGAAGAGGATTACTTTTTCTCTTCCTTCGTCGGCGGAGGTGCGGCAGGCTTTGACCCCGGTGCGGGTTTTGCCCCGGTTGCTGGCTTGGCTGCGCCTTCGGCTTTCTTCTCGCCCTCGGCCGGTACAGCGCCTTCCTCCGGCTTCTTGCCCTTCGCGATGACCTCGGGTTCAACCGCTTCCTCGACGCCGGGGACGGCAGCAACCTCTTCCTTCTCGACGGTGGGCGGAACAACGCCGACGATCGTGCCCGATTCATTGTCGAGGATGGTCACGTTCTGAATCTTCAGGTCGCGAACGTGAATAAAGTGGTTGATCTTCAATTCCTCGGCATTGACCTCGATGTGCTCAGGGATATCCTTTGGCAAGCATGAGATCTTCAACCGGTGGAGCACGTGCTGGAGGATGCCGCCGTCGCGAACGCCAGCCGGTGCGCCGCCGGTGACGATGATCGGAACCTCCACGTTGAGTTTCTCATTGGCACGCAGGCCCTGGAGGTCGAAATGGATCGGTTGCTCGGTGACCGGATCGAACTGAATATCGCGGAGGATACAGCTCTTTTCTCCCGCCTCGCCCAGGCGCAGATTGACGATATGCGTTTCAGCCGTAAAGATGAGCGGCTTCAGACTTTTTTCCTGCACCGCAATCGGGATGTTCTTTTCTCCGCGGAGATAAAAGATCCCCGGGACCTTTCCCTCGCGGCGCAGGCTGCCGGATTTTTTGCCGATCCGGTTGCGGACTTCTGCTTCTAACGTTATTTCACGCATGGCTGATCCTTTTTATCCTTTGTCGACATCAAATAATGAACTGATGGATTGGTTGTTGAAGCCCCGAACGATCGCTTCGCCAAAAATCTCCGCAACAGTCAATACCTCGATTTTCTTCGACTGTTCGAGCTTGCCGTTGGAGGCGATAGTGTCCGTGACGAAAACCTTGTTGACGGCCGATTTTTCAATCCTCTGAATGGCTTTTCCAGAGAGCAGTGGATGCGTACAGGCGCCATAGATCTCCCGAGCTCCGGCGCCCTTGAGCGCCTCGACGGCGCTGCAAAACGTTCCGGCCGTGTCGATCATATCATCGACGATGAGGACATTCCGGTTCTCGACTTCGCCGATGATATTCATGACCTCGGCCTCGTTCGGTTTCGGCCGCCGCTTGTCGAGGAGGATGAGGTCTCCGCTGAGCCGTTTGGCAAACGCGCGCGCCATTTTGATCCCGCCGACATCGGGCGAGACGATCGTCAGTTCGGGAAGGGTTTTCTTCGCGAAGAAGGAGACATAGACGGCCGATGAGTAGAGATGATCGACCGGGATGTCAAAAAAACCCTGGATCTGCGGCGCGTGCAGGTCCATCGTGATCACGCGGTCGGCACCCGCCGTTGTGAGCAGGTTCGCGACGAGCTTTGCCGTGATCGATACTCTGGGCTGATCCTTCCTGTCCTGCCGCGCATAACCAAAATATGGAATGACCGCCGTCACCTTGCGAGCCGATGCGCGCTTCGCGGCATCGATCATGATGAGAAGCTCCATGAGGTTCTCCGCCGGTGGATTTGTCGATTGAATGATGAAGACGTCGCTGCCGCGGATGTTCTCGCTGAACTTTACCCAGACCTCGCCGTCACTGAAATTATGTATCTCACATGCGCCCAACGATTGCCCAACGCATCGCGCGATGCTCTCGGCGAGCAGAGGATTGGACCGCCCCGCAAAAAGTTTCAACTCAGGCATTCAAGAATTCAGTACAGGACAGAGAAACTATTGATGTTTTCGCCGGAAAGCCCAAAAAATGACGCTTTCAGGCGCAACTTGAGCAATAAATATAACGAATATCTTCGATTCTTGCAAGGCCTTTCGGAGGTTGGATGAAGGGAACGTTGGACGAAGTCAACCTTCCACCGAGATCATCCTGCGTGGAAGGTTGACTTCTGCAACGGGGTTATTTCAGCAGAACCATCTTCCTGATCTCATGATACTCCCTGCGGTCGGATGCGCGCGCGATCACCCGGTAAAAATATATTCCCGAAGAGAGATTCTCACCGTTCAGTGTTACGGAATGCGTCCCGGCGCCAAGGCTCGTGTTCTCGATCGGCGCCGAGACCTCCTGGCCGAGAATGTTGAACACGTTCACCGACACGCGGGCGTCGGCCGGCAGATCGAAGATGATCGTCGTCGTTGGGTTGAACGGATTTGGGAAGTTCTGATGCAGTGCAAATTCTTTAGGCATCGGAGCTGAGGCGTCAACAACCAGCTCCAGCCGATGAAGAGACGGGTCCCAGAGCTGAACCGAGCCGGAGCCGCCGTCAGGCGATGTGTGAAACACCTGTCCCGATTGCGGATCGCGCAGGGTGATTGCCCTGATGTCGGACTGCCTGATCTTCCAGCTCACCCGGATCGGATACGAGGAGGCCTGCAGCTGAATGACATACGATTGTCGCGCCGCTGAACTCACCTCCGCCATGCGGCCGGACGCAAACCGCGCATCGAAGAGCCCGTCGGGCGCGGGGGGCGGGAGATCGTACTCTTCCGCCGTGAAGGCCGGATCGGGTGCTTTCCCGAAATAGAGAGTCTGGCTTGAGCCCGATCGTTCGGCCACTGTCAGCCGGTTGAGCCGATTGAGAAGGTCGGCGGAGGCGCTCACCTTGGACGGCTGCTCGGGGGCGGCGCCTGAGGAAGACAAAACAAGTTTGCCATTCCCTGAAGCCTTCACCCAATATCCTTTCGACGGCCTGATGGAGTCGGTGATGGTATAGGAACCGTTGTAGCCGAAAAAGTTCTGTCCGACGACGTTGCCTGGAATCTTCTGGATGTTCGCGACGGCAACAGGGTTGGAGATCGATCCAATCATGTTCCATCCGTCATTGACGATGATGGTGTCAAGCACACGGGCGAGTCCGTCAATCGGGATCTGTTGCGCCGCCGCAAATTTGATCCAGTAGGCTCGACCATTCTTGAGCGTATCGATGATCTGATAGCCGTTGTTGTACCAGAACGCACTGGAAATGGCTGTGGGAAACAGATGGATCTTCCGGCCGTCGGTGGTTGTGTTAAGCGGCAGCGAGACCATATTCCACGAATTATTGAAATTGTAGTATTGGGGCGCGATGTGGACGATCTCGAGCCGATTGATCGATGAGTTCGAAAGGAGATACGTTGGCTGAGATTTCATGTTCACATTGATGACGCCGCCGTGTGTGGCAGAATCGCGGAGGAAAAATGTTCCCGCCGGCAGAGCGGCGACGTTCCAGCTCAAGGTGAACGGATAGCCGCCCGGGCCCGGCTGGAGAGCAAGAGTATAGACGTTTTGCTGATGGGTGATGCTCAGGATGTCCCGCAAATCCGTTGCCGTTCCGTTTGTCGGAGGGATTCGCCAGCGCGCGTCGAAACCCGTCGGGGGCTTCGGGCCGAGGACTGTTTCACCGAGCGCGACGTCGATGGTGTCCCGGGCTCCGGGGATCGCCCCGAACGCGAGCGTATCACGCAGAGAGCCGTTATCTGAAACGATGAGACTGTCGGTGAACTGGAGCGGATGCATCGGGAAATAATCGCTCCGCCCGATATACCAAGTCGAAAATTTTGTCACTGAATCGAGGGAGATCGCAACGATATCGCTGTCAAGAAAGTCCGCCTTTCCCATGTTGAAGAGGATGCCGCTCGAATCCCTGAAGAGCGAAAGATTGTCGATCGAAATCGCGGTCTCGCTTGTGTCATAACGCAATGACATGAATCCGAGAAAGTTGCTTCCTCCTCTGGCTGCGATCGTATAGTATCTTCGGACGAAGAGGGAGTCGGGTAGTCCCGGCGGCAACGTATGCACGAACGCAGTGACGATCATGGTGTCAGGATAGACTCCGGTTGGATAGAATTCGAAATATGTTGCCGGGCTTTCGAAGCGGTACTGATCAAGCGATCCTTGCTGAATCGCGCGCCGGACCGTTCCCGCGGAGATGATGCCCGGGCCCTGGAACGACTGTGCGTCACGATTCAGAACGATGAGGGTATCGAAAGGTCGAAGGTTCAGATCGGACATGAGGATGATGCTGTTGCCGACGGTGATCGTGCCGACTGATTGCATGCTCGCGGATTCCCGGAACACAAGTTTATAAAAATTGCCGCTCAGCTGCCCCGGGCCGTTGAACACGACCGTTGAGTTACCGGGGTTGAACGTGCTCCCCACGCCTCGGAAGAAATTTCCACCGGTGATGATCTCCGTCGTGGCGTCCGCATCAACGGTTAACGTGCCGTCAACCGAGAGGTCGTCTTTGACGATGAACTGTGCGATGCCGTTCCGTATCGTGAGCTTCGCGCCGGGTTTGATCCGCAGCGAGGCGATGTCGATTTGCTGGATGGTGCCCCGGAGGATCGGCGATGTCGCCGTGGGAGGAATAATGATGCTGTCGATTTTTTCAGGAACGCCGATCGGTGTCCAATTTGCGGCAGTTGTCCAGAGTGAATCGAACGATCCGGTCCACGTTTTTCCCGGGAGCGGTGAAACCCCGGAGCAGATGATCGTACCGCCGATGCCTGTGGCGAAAACGACCGCACCGGTGGAGCCGGGGACAACCTGAACTCCCCACAGCGTGTGGTCGGTGCCGCTGGTCTGCGATTGCCAGGTGTTTCCGGCATCCGTCGTGCGGATGATCGTCCCGTCATCGCCGACGCCCCAACCCATGGTATTTGAATAGAACGAAAGCGAATAGAGGCTGACGTCCGTGCCCGTTGTCATCGGCGTCCATGTCGTTCCACCGTTGGTGGTGTGAAGGACCAAGCCGAAATCGCCGGACATGTAGACGTTGGTGGCGGACCGCGCTTCGATGCAGTACAATGTACGTGTCGTTCCGCTTGTCTGGCTTGCCCATGTCGTTCCGCCGTTCGTGCTCTTGAGGATTGTGCCGCCGTAACCGACGGCCCACCCTGACAGCGCGTCGAAGAATTTGACGGCGAGAAGAGTCGTGGTGGTATGGCTTGTCTCGGCCACCCAGGTTGTGCCGCCGTTCGCGGTCGCGAGGATCGTCCCGAAATCTCCGACGGTCCATCCGGCGGACGCGTTGGCGAAATAGATCGAATAGAGCGATGGATCGGTGTGGCTGTGCTCTTCGGCCCAGGTGATCCCGCTGTTCGTTGTTTTCAGAATCGAGGCACTATCGCCGACCGCCCAGCCGATCGAAGGGCTGACAAAGAAAGTGCCGTACAACGTTTGGTACGTTCCGCTCGACTGTTGAAGCCAGTTGACGCCTCCATCCGTGCTCCTGATAATCGTCCCCTGTTCGCCGACGGAGTATCCGGTGTTCGTCGACGGAAAGTAAATGCCGTTGAGCGTATTTTTCACGCCGTTCGATTGTCCGATCCATGTCGATCCGCCGTCGGTCGTTTTAACGATCGTGCCGAGATCTCCCATGGCCCAACCGACGCTGGCGGAAATGAATTGCGCACCGTAGAGATCATTGTACGTGCCGCTCGATTGTTCGAACCAGTTGATGCCGCCGTTGGTCGATTTGACAACCTCACCATAGGCGCCGACCGCCCAGCCAGTGAGAAACGAATTGAATTGCAGCGCATAAAGACTGAAGATCGACCCGGTCGTCTGCGAAGTCCACGAGGTGCCGCCGTTGACTGTACGAAGCATCGTGCCGAAGGCGCCTGATGTCCAGCCGACCGACGTGGAGAGAAACTGGGTGGAATAGAGCGATTGGGTCGTTCCGCTTGTTTGGGTTGTCCACGACGCTCCACCATTGGTGGTTTTGAGGATCGTGCCCGAAGCGCCGACCGCCCAGCCTGTAGAGGAATTGAAAAAGTTGACGCTGTAGAGTGTGTTTGAGGTACCGCTGCTTTCAGCGCTCCATGTCGTTCCGCCGTCCGTCGTTTTGAAAATGACGCCAAAAGCGCCTGCTACCCAGCCCGTCGTCGACGAGACAAAATTCACAGCATAAAGATCTCTGAGCGTCGAGATGTTAAGCGTGGCCCATGATGCGCCGGCGTCGGTCGATTTGAGGACGCGCCCGGCTTCACCGACGGCCCACCCGAGTGTCGAAGTCTTGAATTGAACGGCAAACAACTGATCAATGATGCCCGCAACCGCCTGTTCGACCTGCCATGTGGTTCCGCCGTTCGTCGTCCGTATGACCGTTCCGAATGTCCCAACCCCGAGAACGGTATCCTGGCTCACGGCCCAAAGTCCGTTCAGGAGATTTCCCTGAGGAAGAGGATTGACCCACTGCCACGCGGTCTGCTGAGAACGCGCCGGCAACGAGAACAGGACAAGAAGAAGAATACAGGTACTGATGTGCTTCATTGATCACCTCTGTAAATGAACATTCAAAGCATTACATTTCCGCGTTCCAGTGCGGATAATCAAACGTACAATTTTTCGGGAATCACAATGATGGTCGATCGATCGAGAATATCACTCAATCGATGCAGGTTGTGGTCCTAACCATTTACCAAGGTACAAATCCGTGTCAGCGCAGGTTCAAGAGTAGAGTATAAGGAAAAATTATTCTTCATAAATATAGAGATTGTTCTCGTTAATCTCAAGAGTTTTCTGCGCAAATCGTTCGGATTGTGATCTCCAGCCACAAAATCAGCGTTACTTTGTCCCCCAATTTCCCCCTTTACTCACTTGATATTGCAGGATTTGGCTCCCGCGAAAGGGCCGGCTCTTGACTCGCGGAAAATCATTTCGTATTTTGTTGTCCCATGAAGGGCCAGATCGTTCAAACGCCGTTTCGCATCGTGAATGCCTTTGGCGACGCCCTTCATGGTGAAGTGCGATGTCGGGCTGATCGTGGACGTTTGCCGGCTGTCATTGTCTGTCATAGTTTCATGGCATTCAAGGATTGGGGATTTTTTCCATACGCCGGTGAACAGCTGGCGCTTGCAGATTTTGCCGTCGTCTCGTTTAATTTTTCCCTGAACGGTGTTGATGGGGACGGGAACCGCATCACGCTCTTCTCCAAATTCGAATCGAATACCGTCTCGCGGGAGCTCCATGATCTTGCCACGGTGGTCGATGCCGTGGCCTCATCCGGATTGAATGTCGGTTCTGTCGATCCGACAAGGATCGGACTGCTGGGCCACTCCCGCGGCGGCGGGCTGGCGATTCTCCATGCGGCTTCAGATAGGAGAATCGGGGCGCTGGCGACATGGTCCTCTATCGCGACGTTCGATCGATGGACGAAACATCAGAAAACGCTCTGGCGGCAACGAGGGTTCCTTCCGCTCGCCAAAGATACCACCGCGAGCCCGTTGCGTCTGGGTGTCGGTTTACTCGATGACATCGAACAGAGGTCGGAAGAATTCAACGTCCCATCGGCTGCGTCACGGCTGAAGATTCCGTGGCTCCTCGTTCACGGCAAGGCCGACGTCATCGTGCCGAGCAGTGAAGCCGGACGTCTCTACGAGGCGGCAGATCACTCCAGGACGACATTGTTTCTCCTCGATCATGTGGGCCATCTCTACAATGCTGCGACAGCGGACGAGGACCATTATCAGACACTGAAGACGATCGTCGGCCAAACGACGAACTGGTTTCATCATCAATTCTTATAGGAGTTCATCATGCAGCAACATCAGGCAGGAACACTTACGGCGGAAGCCGGGGAGAAAACATCGCTGGGCATTCAGGCGCTCTGGATCGGAGTTTTCGCGGCCTTCACCGCTGTCGGTGCCCAGATCGAAATTCCGCACCAGCCGGTTCCTTATACTCTCCAGACCCTCTTCGTGCTCCTCTCCGGGGCGTTCCTGGGCAAACGTAACGGCGCTGTGAGCCAGCTGGTCTATCTTGGCGCAGGCATCATCGGGATGCCTGTCTTTTCGGGATTCGGGTTCGGTATGGTTCGATTGCTCGGTCCATCAGGCGGCTATCTGCTCGCTTTTCCGCTCGCGGCGCTCACGGTCGGCTACCTTATCGAAGGGAAGAGACAATTCGTCCGGACTGCTGCCGCCATGGCCGCCGGATTGTTTGTCATCTTCACGCTCGGCACCGTTCAGTTGAACCTTGTCTACGAACACAGCTGGTCCAGCGCGTTTGTTCATGGCTTCCTGATGTTTTCATGGTGGGATATGCTCAAACTTGGCGGCGCGACATTGATCTATCACCAGATCTCCCGGTCGGTGACCCGCTCCTGAGCAGACGAGGGTCATGTCCTCTCCCGGAGCTTTCTCGACATCACCGTCGCACTTGCCGGGCAGGCATAACGGAATTGTGTTGAGCACCGCCTGCCGATAACGCACGTCGCGTTTCATCGGCGTTCGAAGACGTGGACAGCCCAGAAGAAAGTGGAATTTTTGTAGAGGGGCCGGAAGCCCGACTGCTCGATCGATGCCGTCATGGCATCCCAGTCGTGCCAGTAAGGATGGAACGACCAATGGAGCAATGTTCCGAGAGTGATCGGGATACTCAGCATGCATTTGACAAGGAGATTCGATTTCGGGCAGGTCAGAGCATATATCTGTTCCGCTTTCGACATCGATTTTTCAACGAGCGACGTCACGTCTTCGTAGCAGCAGACAACCTTGTCAAGTATGACGATGTCGGCAGACTTCACTGCGGCATGGTGTTCGACAAAATCACCCTGAAGATATTCCGTCCGCTCGGTGAGGAACAATTCCTGCGCGAGAGATCTTGCATTCTGGATCATTCCTTCCGAAAGGTCGATTCCTGAAGCTTTGCCTGCGCCGTTCTGCAGGAGGGAGAGATGTAATCCGCCGACGCCGCACCCGATTTCGAGAATTGATCTTCCGGAGAGCGATCGTTTACTGATTCCTTCGATGAGATATCGCTGCTCCTTCGCAAGTCCTTTGCGCCGGAAGGTTTTCAGATACTTCCCTGAGCGTTTTGAGAAGAACCTGCCGGTTCCCGGTGTCGGCTGTGGCGATGAACTGCAGCAATTCATCCTGTTCACCCTCAGACGGCAGATCCATGAACGAGCCGGAGATCGAGGATCCGGTCGAGGCGGAAATTCCGTTCCCCCCCGGCCGAATGGCAATATCCGATGAGGTAGGTAGACGTTCCGCGGCCCGTGTTCCCCGTCATGCACTGAATAGGAGAAACGATCCGGTCGGTGATCTCGAAATTCGCCGGCGACAGGTATTTTATCCAGAGATTACGTTTGCCGACGAGCGCTTCATTGACGATGGCCATCCGCCTTGCGTCGAGTGTCGTGCCGAGGTCTCGCCGCATGAGATCGCCCGCCTTCGTACAGCCGTAGGCTTTGAGGATCGACGAAAAAACAAGGAAGAGGCGCGAAGTCACCATCGCATCTTCGAGCGCACGATGGCTGACGGGAAAGGGGACTCCGATGACCCGGGCGACGTTTTCCTGAGGATATTTCCCGAGCCCCGGCAGCAGCTGTCGGGCCAGCGAGAGTGCGTCCACGACCGGATTGCGGGGCTCCGTCATGCCGAGCAGTTTGAATTCAGAGAGGAGGAACGACATATCGAAGGGAGCGTTGTACGCGACGATGATCGAATCGCCGATCAATCGGGCCACGCGCTCCGCGAGCTCTGCGAAGGTTGGTGCGCCGACGAGCATTTGCGGGGAGATCCCGTTGACGGCGTACGCGCCGGCCGTGATCGGCCGCTCGGGATCGATCAGGGTCCCGAGCGTCTCGATAACGGCGCCTCCGCGCAATTTCACGGCGCCTATTTCGCACACACGGTCGCCGGCATTCGGTGAAAGCCCGGTCGTCTCGAAATCAAGAACCGTGTAGTCGACCTCGTCGATATGATCGTTTGTGATGTCAGGCAGATTCATTGTTCGGCCCGGGAGAAATCAGGTTCATTCTTTGATGGCAAGGAATTCCTCCCACCGATTGAACAATTCGGCGGTGGCAATAATGTCCCCGAGGCAATAGGCGGCGATCTCACGGTATCTTCCGGCGTGAAACAGCGGGCCGAGGTCGAGGCCTGTGATTCCCTCGCTCTTCGGGCTCTTGATACCGAATGATTTGCAATAGAAATCGAGATTGAATTTGCGCACGGCCCCATAGAATGTCAGCTGATCGAGGAGGTCACAGTGTCTGGTGAAGTCATACCGGTACGGGACGAGATTCCGTGTCGGTTTCTCACCGACGACCGCCGAGCGCAGCATGAGGAACGGACAGTCGAATCCCCGTCCGTTGAACGTGATGAATTGATCGAACTTTTCGATCGCTTGCCAAAACCGATGCAGGCATTCCCGTTCATCTCCCGACACGAATTCCACCCTGCCGTCGTCGGAGGAAAATGTTTCCTTCACATCGGATTGATAAAAGACCTTGCCCGATCTCGTTTCGGGATTCAGCATGCCGATGGCGATGATCCGGGCGGTGAGGGGATAGAGGTTGAGCTTCTGGAGTTCTGCCACACGTTTCTCCTCGGTGTCGGCGAATTTGAGGAGGTACTCCTGCCGGGTTTCGTCGAACGATTCGATAGGGAACCCGAGCGTTTCGATATCGAAAACCACGGACGACATTCAGGAATCGATCGTTGAAGGTTCTGAGAAGAGTTTCCGAAGCACCGGAGTGATGACGCCCCACGGGAAGCCGCGGCGAGCGAGGAATTGGGCCATGCGCTCACGCTGCTTGTCGGCGGGAATCGGTCTCCGGGAGGTCCGGTAGCGTCGAAGGACGTCCATGGCGGTTGTGAAAGCGATCTCTTCCTCCCGATCGTCGGGGAGGGCGATGTTCAAGATATCCTCGATCACCGGTGGTGAGACCCCTCTGAGCCTGAGTTTGTGAACGAGCATTCTCTTGCCGGCGGGGCGGTGGAGCTGGGCGTCATGAACAAACGCGGCCGCGAATTTTCTGTCGTCCACGATCCCCTTCGTCTGCAGGTCGTAGACGACGTTATCGATAATGCCGGGATCGAATTCCTTTTCGATGAGATAGAGACGAAGCTCTTTTTCGCTCCGAAGTCTTCGAGCGATGAGCCGGAGTGCTTTCTCTTTGGCGAGTCGGAATTCCTCCCGCGACTTGATGATCCGGATCGTGGGCGGGTCGAGAGTATCACCTTCACGGATCCTGGCCTTGAGGACGATCTCTTCGTGAAGACCGAACGCGAACTCATCGTCGAGGTAAACATTCATCCTCTGCGGATGCCGCTTCTGCCGTTCGATCTTTGTGACGATCATGGAGCCAGCGAAGGTGATGTGGCGCTACACCTTGACAGGTTTCTTTATGAAACCGGCTTCCGGCTTCGCGGGTGCTGTCTGCTCTGCGTCGCCGTTCGATTTTCCGGCCTTGGCGTGACCGTTCTCCTCCAGCAGCCCGAGCTTTTTCCGCAGCGTGGTGTCGATCTCCTTCGCAAGCTTGGGATTCTCCTGGAGATATTTTTTCACCGCGTCTCGTCCCTGGCCGATGCGATCATTGTTGTACGCGAACCACGAGCCGCTTTTTTGAATGATGTTGTTCTCCACGGCGCAATCGATGAGATCGCCAAGCCTGGAGATCCCCTCATTGTAAAGAATGTCGAACTGGGCCTCCTTGAAGGGCGGAGCGACCTTGTTCTTCACAACTTTCACCTTCACCCGGTTGCCGACGACATTCTGCCCCTCTTTGAGAGCTTCCACTCTGCGAATGTCGAGGCGCATTGAGGCATAGAATTTCAGAGCGTTCCCGCCGGTCGTCGTTTCCGGGTTCCCGAACATGATGCCGATCTTCTGGCGAAGCTGGTTGGTGAAGATGACCGACGTTTTGGATTTGCTGATCGCGGCGGTGAGCTTCCGAAGGGCCTGGGACATGAGCCGGGCCTGTACCCCCATGGTCGGATCGCCCATCTCGCCTTCGATCTCTGCGCGCGGCGTGAGGGCGGCAACCGAGTCGATGACGATGACATCCAGCGCGGCGCTCCGGACAAGCGTCTCGACGATTTCGAGCGCCTGCTCGCCGTACTCCGGCTGAGAGAGAAGTAAATTGTTGACGTCAACGCCTAGCCTCTTTGCATAGGTGATGTCGAGTGCATGTTCTGTGTCGATAAATGCCGCGATGCCGCCTTTTTTCTGCGCTTCGGCCATGACATGAAGGCAGAGAGTTGTTTTCCCCGACGATTCGGGCCCGAATATCTCCACGACGCGTCCCCGCGGTATCCCCCCGATGCCGGTCGCGGCGTCGAGCGTGATGGAGCTCGTGGAGATGACATCGATCTTTGCGATCGGACCTTCGCCAAGTCTCATGACAGCCCCCTTGCCATGCTGCTTTTCGATCTGTTCGATGGCGATGTTCAATGCCTGCAGCCGCGCTTCTCTCGTCATTTCATCCTGCATAGTCTGTCCCTCCTGGAATATGGTACGATCGGTGATTCACACAATGGTCTTGTTTGAGGTCTTGCTCTGCGCCGTCTTCTTTTCCCTGAATTTCATGAGGAGATTCAGCACGGCCTGTTTGATCCCTTCCGTATCGAACGGTTTCTCCAGGTAATCGTCGGCGCCAAGCTGGCGGGCCGTCCGGCGGGCGTCGTAGTCATCGATCGACGACATGAACACATAAGGGATAGTTCTGAGCTTCGGGTTGCTCTTGATCTTCTCGAAGAGATCGAACCCATTGATGACCGGCATCCGGACATCGCTGACGATGAGGTCGGGTTTCTTGCGCTGTAATTTTCTCAGCGCCGCTTCTCCGCCATTGGCGGTGATGACGTTGTATGATTCACCTGCAAGCGCTTCACGAATCAAATCGAGCCAGAGGATCTCGTCGTCGATCAGGAGAACTGTCTGCGGTTTATGTGCTGTCTTACTTCGTGTCATGTTCCGTTGATGGTTTTGGAGAAAACTGAATTGAGCGCAAGAGTGAATATTCTGCTCCCTGAGGACTCAACACACTCTTCAATAACACAAGTCCACCGATGGTGGCGGTCCTTGGCTCAAAGGTAAGATTTTCCATCATCGAAAGCAAATGTTGAATTCCTTTTTCAGACTTCACCCGGCCCATTGTCACGTGGGGATGGAACGGCCTCTGCTCGATCTCAAATCCGAGCTCGGCAAGTTCTCCATCAAGCTGTTTTTTCACGGATTCAAGCGTCCCGTCCGCGTTCTGGCAGCCGATCCATATCACGCGCGGGTGGTCCCTTCCGGGAAAGGCGCCGAGGTTCTCATACGTGACGCGGAATGGCGCATGGCGGCGCGCCACCCCATCGATTCGTTGAACAAGGCGGGGGATCGTCGATTCATCGGTGTCGCCAAGGAACTTGATGGTCGCATGAAATTTTGAGGGTGATTCCCAACGGACGTCCGCTGTTGCCTCCTTGAGCTTCTGCTGAAGCTTCAGCATGTCCGTTCTGATCTCCTCCGGTGTCTCGAACGCAATAAATGTCCGAATGGCTGCCACGTACTATTTGATCTTCAACAGCATTCTCCGCACAAGTTCGATCGCCGCCTGCGCAGCGCGTTCCTTGATGGCCGGCCGGCCCCCGCCGAATTGAAATCTGAGAGCGAGCGTCTTTCCGGCATCGGCATATCCGATCCAGACGAGTCCGACCGGCTTTTCAACCGTTCCACCCGTGGGTCCCGCAATTCCTGTTGTGGAAATGCCGATGTCCGTTCGCGCTCCGAGTCGGATGCCTTGCGCCATCGCTTCGGCGACCTCTCTGCTGACAGCTCCGTGAGCGTTGATGAGCTCAGCGGGGACATTGAGGAGGTCGGTTTTTGACCGGTTACTGTAGGCAACGACGCCGCGCTCGAAATAGACGGAACTGCCGCTCACGTTCGTCAATCTGTTCGCGATCAAGCCGCCGGTGCACGATTCCGCGACGCCGATCGTCAGCCGTTCCTGCGCGAGGAGCCGGCCGACGACCTCCTCAAGCTCCTCCTCGTCGGTGCCAAAGATGAATTTTTCGGCCTTTGTCCTGATGTCTTGCTCGATCCTTCTGATCCGCTGATCGCACGCTTCCCGATCGGTTCCGACGACGGTTATTCTGAGCCGGACACCGGTCGCGGCGGGCAGGAACGCGAGCCTGTCGCCGCGGAGGAGATATTCGATGTTGCCGAGACGGCTCGCGAGCATCGATTCGGTGATGCCGGTCGTCTTCAGCGTTCGGTGGAGAACAAATTTCCCGTGAGCTCTCGAGCGAAGGAAGGGGACGACAAAATCACGCATCATCGCTTCCATTTCACCCGGCACGCCCGGCATGACGATGCATATCCGGTTGTCGTGTTCGAACAATTCTCCCGGCGCGGTACCGTACCGGTTCGGGATCACCGATGCCGCGCGGGGGAAGAGGGTCTGATTCTCCGCCGCCTCGGACCATGGATGATCCCGCTCCTTGAGGAAGAGCTCGATCTGTTCCCTCGCCTCGCGGCTCGGCGCAAGTTCCGTACGGAAGAACCTGCAGACGGCGGTGCGTGTGATGTCGTCATGCGTCGGCCCCAGTCCCCCCGTGACGACAACGAGATCGTTGCGCGGGTACGACTCCTCGAGCGCGTCGAGGATGGCGGCAACGTCATCGGCGACGGTGAGGACTCGTTCAACTTCGACGCCGGCGGTGTTGAGCTGTGCGGCGATGAACGACGCGTTCGTGTTGATGACCTGGCCGATGAGAAGTTCATCTCCGATCGAAATGATGACCGATTTCATTGGCCTCGGGGATATCCCTACAGAAGATTGGGAAACGCAACGATCATCAATCGTACGGCAAGATTTGCGTAAAGTCCTGCGATCACATCATCGAGCATGATGCCCCAGCCGTTGCGTAATTTTTCGATCCGGCGTGCAGGAGGCGGCTTGAAAATATCAAAAACCCTGAAGAGGACGAACGCCAGGACGCAGATCCAAATCGAAACAGGAAGAAGGAGAAGCGATATCCACATGCCGACGACCTCATCGATGACGACGATCGAGGGGTCATCGCCGAAGGCCTGTTCCATCCTGGCCGAGACATACGTGCCGATAAAGAACATGACGACGATGGCGGCCGCCAGCACGGTCGTCGCCTGCATCGCCGGGATCAGGAACATGGCAAGTCCGACAAGGCTCCCGGCGGTCCCGGAAGCGACCGGTGAATAGCCGGAGAAGAAACCTGTGGCAAGACATCGGACGAGGAACGGTACGGGGGGATTATTTTTTTGGTTCAGTGATTCCGACGCTTCGGCCATAAAGTTCGTAGAGAAATTTTCTATTGTCGATGAGATACATGATCCCGGTACCGATCGTCGACAGCGTCACGACCAGCATCATTCCGAAGAGAACCTGCGGATGGATGAGCGTATCGATCCAGGCTCCGAATTGCTGCCGGAAGGGGGGAATGGAGCCAACAACATAGAGAATGAGGATATAATAGATGACGACGAACTCGCCAAACGTCTTGGCCTGCGCCGTTCTCGACGTCACAATGGGGCGGCCTTTCAATTCTGCGTAGCTTCGTAGACCGGTGATGAGGAAGTCGCGTAGAACGATGATCCAGACCATCCATCCGTCGACGAGCCTCAGGTAGGCGAAGGAAATGAGCGCCGCGGCGGAGAGGATCTTGTCGGCGAGAGGATCGAGAAATTTTCCCCATCTCGTCACGTAGCCATACTCTCTTGCCACCCAGCCGTCGTACCAGTCCGTCAGAGCCGCGACGACATATGTGACGAGCGAAAGCTGCTTAAGGAACGACGAGTCAGAGAAGAGGAGAACGACAAAGACAGGCGTGAGGAGAATTCGAAAGACTGTCAATGAGTTCGGGATCGACATGGTTCGTAACGTTTTTCCTGAATGTACCACTTTTGCGGAGATTTACAAAATATCGGCCGGCTCTGGCAACCGGTCGCAGAGGGCACTCTGAGGTGCATGAGAGCCCGCGTTGATGAGGCGTGGCCGGAAGTCGGGCTGATCCCTGGGGAGAAAAGACTCCGGAGGAAACGAGGAAGGAACGACGTCGTGCGCCGGTTATTTCTTCCGGGTCCTGAAGCTCGCGATCGCTTCCGCGGCCGTATCATACGTTGCGAAGACGTTTGAAAGCTGGGTGATCGCCAATGTATGATGGACCGTCGTTCCGACCCGGGCCAGACGAAGATCACCTCCCGATTTACGCAGCGATGTGAGCGCCATGACGAGCGTCCCGAGTCCCTCGCTGTTCATACACTCCACATCGCCGAGATCGACGATAACGTTCTTGATGTTATCATTCATGAGTCCGTACAATTTTTCCCGGAGCTTGGTCTTGTCGGGCTCGCAAAGAAAATTCCCCTTCAGCTTGAGAACGGCGATCTCTTTTGAAACGATCCTCCTGATTTCCATGGGACCTCCTTGGAAAGTTTACAGTGTCTCTTCTGTGACCATGATCCCGTTCCGGAGACGTCGGAATGGAATTCATCGTAAGAGGTTTTCTGATCGATCATCATATCCCTTTGTTGCCCCCATGAACGGGTCGGTCGTTCGGTGGAATCAGATTCAAGGTAATCAATATCTCCGACAGGTACAAATTCTAAGAGAAAACAGTCTGAAATCAATGAGGGAGGGAAGATCCTCAAGGAAGGGGGTATAAAAAAAATGCCCGCTCAGGTCTCCTGAACGGGCATGTTACAAGAAAAACAATAGGTTAAGCTGCCTTGAGCACTTTCCCCTGCCGCAAGCAGGTGGTGCAAACCCTCATTCTCATTGTCCGGCCATTCACCTGAGCGCGGACGCTTTGCAGGTTTGGAAGCCAACGACGCCGTGTCTTGTTGTGGGCGTGACTGATATTATTACCGCTCACCGGTTTCTTGCCGCAAATATTGCACACTCTTGCCATAGTAACCTCGCTTCGCTTCGATAATCTGAGAGATAAGATGAGTCAAATATACGAAAATTCACCACACGGCGCAATAGAAAAATAACTTCTCATGTGGAGCGGAGAGCATTCACAATGTTGAGCCTCGAAGCACGAACCGCCGGCAGGAAGCCGCCGAAGATTCCCATCACGACGGCGAAAACAAACGACCTGAAGATGATACCGGGTGAAATGGCGAACTTGAAGGCGAGTTCAGTGAACGAAGTGAAATTGATCATCGAGACGCTGAAGAATTGAAGGATCGATGCGATCACGATGCCCGCGGCGCCGCCGAAAAGAGCGAGGAAGATCGATTCGACGAAGAATGTCCAGAGAATATTGCGCCTTCGAAAGCCCAAAGCCCTCAGCGTGCCGATATCGACAGTACGATTCGAAACGGCGGCATACATCGTGATCATTGCCCCGATCATGGCGCCGGCGCTGAAGATGATGGTGACAACGGTGCCGAGGATGCGGATAAAGAAGGCAAGATCTTCCGATTGTTCATCGTAGAACTGTTTCTCACGCTTTGCGTCAAAATATTGAAGACGGATATCCTTTGTCAGCGCAGCCTTGAAATCGTCGAAGTTCCCCGGGTTGTCGAGCCGCAGGAGGACAATCGAGACAGCCGACAGGCGCCCGAACGCCTGCGACAGCTGATCGACATCCCCCCAGATCTCAGAATCAAACCCGCTGCCGTCGGAATCCATCACACCAACCACCGTCCACAGGTCTCCGCCGTATTTGATCTTCTCGCCGAGCGTGACCCCCTCGAACCTCTTGTAGATCGACTGCCCGATAACGATTTCCCGCGACCCCCACTGAAACATTCTTCCCTGGACCAACTTGACCTGCGGACGGAGGGTCATCCCTTCGGGTGTGACGCCCCTGACGGTCACGTTGCCAAATCCTTTCCCCTTTTGATAGTTGAGATTGACGATGACCACCCCTTCACCGGAAGCGATCGGTTTGCCGTCGGGCCGCTGCGCGATGTGAGGGAGCGCCTTGATGATGTTCACGTCTTCCACGCTGATGATGCTGGTGATCTCAGCGGTGGCCGATTTCCGGAGGATCATGACGTTCTCTTCGGAGCCGGTGGAAATGAGCGTCTTTCTCACCCCTTCCGCCATCATCAGGACAGCGGTGAAAACGAAGACGACGAGGGCAATGCCGATCACGGTGAGACCGGTCGTCAGTCGCCTCGTGAGGAGATTTCGGACAGTATACTTGAAGGGAATTTTCATGCTGGCATCAGATTGTTAACCGAGTTGGCGCAATCCGTCGACGATCCTTGTCTTGACGGCTCGTTGAATGGGGAAGAGAGAGGCAGCCAGTCCGACAAGGAGAGCTGCCGCACAGGCGAGGATCAACGTCGTCGTCTGGACGTGAAAGATGGGGAACCATCCTTTCGGGAGGACGGTCGCAAACCCTTCTGTGATCGGGAACGTCAGTGCCAGACCGATCGCGCTGCCGATCGCCGAGATGATGAGAGACTCGCCTCCGATGAGGCCGATGAGATGGCCTGTCTTGAACCCGAGCGTTTTCATCACTGCAAATTCGCGTGTCCGTTCCCGGGCTGCCATGATCATGGTGTTGCCGAGGACCAGCATGATGATGCCGATGATCACGAAGGAGATAAAATTCATCGCCGTGAGGATGGCGCCGGCGGAAGCGATGAATCCCTGCTGAAACGATCGCTCCGTCTCCGTCTTTGTCTCCGCGCTTGAGTTTGCGAAGAGCTGGTCGACCTGTTCCGAAACGCGCGGCGCATCTGACGGGTTGGATATCCAGATGACATACCAGCCGATCGCTCCTGCGCGTTCCGGCCAGTCTGCTTTCAGCTGTTCGTCAAGATATTTCCAGTGGAAAAACATGTTCGACGGGTCGGTCATCTTGTCCCTCGGGCGGTAAATGCCCCGCACAACGAATTCCCATTTTCCGGGATAAATATCGCCGTCGATCGGGACGATGTCTCCGAGTTTGAGGTTGTATCGCTTCACGAGGTCTTCCCCGATGATGCAGGCATTGCGTTCGCGATTGAACGATTCCAGCTGATCCTTGGGGACGACGAGCTCAGGGTAGACATCAAAAAAGGTCTCGTTATCGATCGCCATACGGGCGAAGAATTGTTTTTTGTCGATATAGACGCCTCCGAACCAATTGGCGTAGGTGACGTTCTCGACCCCCGGTATCTTCGCGATGCGGTCACGATAGGCGAGAGGGAGGGGAAAGATGAACGACACGGAATGCCGGGCGATGAGACGATTGGCTGCGGACGCTTCCACACCGAGATACCACATCTGGACAACGGTTTGAAGGAGCCCGAAGGCGCTGACGGCGACGGCGATCCCGAGCATCGTCAGCGCCGTGCGGAGCTTATGTCGAAGTGCATTCTTGAGGATAAGCTTCAGAATGATCATGGGCGTCCTCTATGAAAGTTCCCCTTTGTCGAGATGTTTCACCACGTGCGCTTTGTCGGCCGCTCGCGGGTCATGCGTCACCATGACGATCGTCTTTTTGAATTCGGTATTCAACCGTTCGAGGAGCTTCAGGATCTCCTCCGCTGAGACCTTGTCGAGATCGCCAGTCGGTTCGTCGGCAACGAGGAGCGTCGGATCGGCGACGATGGCGCGGGCGATGGCCACGCGTTGTTCCTGTCCGCCGGAGAGCTGTTTCGGGTAATGATGGATGCGATCTCCCAGGCCGACGACCTCCAGCGCAAATTCGGCCCGTTCCTTCCGTTCATTCTTCGAAAGCTTTGTGAGAAAAAGGGGAAGCTCGACGTTCTCGAACGCCGTGAGGACCGGCATGAGATTATAGAACTGGAACACGAACCCGATGTTCGTCGCTCTCCATCTGGCAAGCATCGATTCGCTCAGGGCCGTAACATCCGTGCCGGCGACGGTGATCGTCCCGTCGGAAGGTCGATCAATTCCGGCAATAAGATTGAGAAGCGTTGTTTTCCCCGAGCCCGAAGGGCCCATGAGCCCGAAAAATTCTCCTTCAGCGATTGCGAAGGTAATATTTCTCAGGACGGGGATCTCCAGTGAATCCCGCCAATACGATTTCGATACGCCTGCAATAGAAATGATAGCCATAGCGATTCTGGAATTGTGGAGGAGATAAAGGAATAGGATCGTCGATAGAGCCTATTGCTGCAATTTTACTCTTGCTCCCGATGTCAGCGACGCCGAAGGTTTCAGCACAACCTTGTCGCCGACCGCGAGGCCTTTCTTGACTTCGACAAAGGTCCCCATCGATTCGCCAAGTTCGACCGGCATTTCGGTCACGACATTATCGCGGCAGACGAACGCGATATCCTGGCTTCCGTTTTTCGTAATTGCGGCGCTGTTGACGGCAATTCGCGCAATTGAACTGCCAGGCCGCATCTCCCCCTTCGGCAGGAAATGGACCTTCGCGCTCATCTCCGGCAGTACGCGACTGTCGCGTACGACGAATTTGATTTTCGTCAGGACGGTCGCCTTGGCACGGTCGGCGGTCGGCACAATCTTGTTCACATGTCCCTGATAGCGATGATCGGGATACGCATCGAGGACGATCTCGCACGGCTGACCCGGGGCGATCCGTTCGATATTCGACTCTGAGACATCCGCCTCGACTTCAAGCGACGACATGTCGGCGATGGTCACGACGGCGACGCGCGAGCTGGCGCCGGCTCCGAAAGGTGCAACGACTTCGCCGATGTCTGCGTTCTTCGACAAGACCGTTCCGTCGAACGGCGCCCTGATCCGGGTGTTCTCCAGCTGCACCTCGGCGACCTTCTTCGCCGCGGCCTTTGAGGCGATCGAGGCGAAGACGCGGTCGTAACGCGACTGCGCCGCATCGTATTCCGCTTGTGAGATCAGCTGACCGTCGATCAATTTTCTTGCTCTGCTCAGCGATCGTTCGGCTTCGTTCTTTTCGGCTCGGGCCACCTCGAGGTCCGCCACCGCCTGGGCCAGAGATGCTTCCACATCGGCGCTTTCAATCCGTGCGATGATCTCGCCCTGCTTCACTTTGTCCCCTTCCCTGCAGCCGAGATAGACGAGCCGGCCTGTCGCCTTCGAGGCGATGGCGGCTTTTCGCTGCGCAACGATGTAGCCGCTCGATGTGAGAATCGAGCCAACCTGCGACGGCGAAACCATGGTCACCGTCGTCAGCTCCACGATTTCTTCCGATCTCAGCGTCCTGTAGAAAAAGAGGCCCGCGAGCAGCAGAAACACGCCGCAGGCAATGTACACAACGATCCAGATACGGCGATGGGGGAGATCGCCGGCTGCATCATGCTCCTCGCGCTTCAGGCGCAATTTTGAAAGATCCGCGTTTTCGGACGTCGACATGCTGAGAAGATTTGGAGGGTTGTGACTTTCAATTTCGCTCAAGTATAAAAAAATAATGAATTGTTTCCAAATTTATCGAAAGCATCCCCAACGACGATCCGCGCGAGGATATCATCGAAGAAGATGGCGTTGAACGGCTGCTGTTCCGGCCGCAGGTAGAATAAACGATTCCGGACATGATCCAGGAATGAGGGCTTGATATTCAATGCAAGTTTTTTTTTATTGGTACACCTATGATAGTTCTGGGAATCGAAACTTCGTGCGACGAGACCTCTGCGGCCGTCATGGTCGACGGCCGGCTGAAATCGAATATTATTTCATCCCAGCTTATTCACCGTCATTATGGAGGAGTCGTTCCCGAGCTTGCCTCCCGTGCGCATCAGAAGCTCATCGTGCCAGTCGTTGAGGAGGCGCTGCGCGAGAGCGGCGTTGCCCGTGAACAGCTTGACGGAATCGCAGTGACCTACGGCCCCGGCCTCATGGGCGCCTTGCTTGTCGGGCTGAACTTTGCCAAGGCGCTGTCGTATGGTCTCGGCATCCCCTTTATCGGCGTGAATCACATGGAGGCGCACATCTATTCCAACTTCATTGAGGGGCCTGAACCGCATTACCCGTTTCTTTGCCTCATCGTTTCGGGCGGACACACGCAGTTGGTTGTCGTCAGGGAACCGTTGTCACACGAACTTCTCGGCGAGACGCTCGACGATGCGGCGGGAGAGGCCTATGATAAAGTCGGCAAGATGCTGGGCCTTGGTTTTCCGGGCGGGCCGGTCATCGACAGGCTTGCCGCAAAAGGGAACCCGTCGTTTGTCGTATTCCCGCGTTCCTACCTCGACGATGATTCGTACGACTTCAGCTTCAGCGGCATCAAGACGTCTGTGCTCTACTGGCTGCGCGATCATGGCGTGGCTCAGACTAATGTTGGAACAGCATCGATCACCCCTGCCATGCTCGCCGATCTCTGTGCGAGCTTTCAGGCGGCCGTCGTCGATGTTCTCGTGCGCAAGACTGCGCGTGCGGTCGAGCGGCTCAATGTCCGGGAAGTCGCGATCGCCGGTGGTGTATCGGCCAATGCCGAACTTCGAAGGAGACTTCAGCAGCTGGCCGGTGAGAAAGGATTCCGGCTTTTCACTCCGGCTCCGGAATACTGCACCGATAATGCGGCGATGATCGCCAAGGTCGGGGATCTTCGCCTTCAGCGCGGAATGACCTCTGCTGCGGATCTCACTCCTCAACCCAACCTCACATTCTGAAGCCTGCTGAATGTCCCTCCATCGATCGCTCAGCATCGAATCATCAGACGCAGGTTGCCCTTGAACCGGGAACGGCTGCGGTATCTTCTTCTTGGTGGAATTCTTCTTGCAGGACTGGCGCTCTGCGTTACCACCGCAATCCATGCCGATAAGATAAATGGCGCCAACGGTTTTCCTCTTGATGATCCATGGATCCATCTGCAGTTCGCGAAAAATCTTCACGATCATGGAGCTTTTTCGTATTACAAAAATGAGATGACAACATCCGGCTCGACGTCGCCGATCTACACATTGCTTCTGGCGGCCGGCTTTTTCGTCACCGAGGACGAGATGGTTCTGAGCTATTGTTACGGTGTCACATTTTTCTTGCTCGCAGGATTCGTCCTGTTCAAGCTCGGCCTCCTGGAGTTCGGGGGAGATGTCCTTTATGCGGCGGGCGCAGCTTTCCTTTTCCTCTTCGAGCCCCGGCTTCTCTGGGCCGCCCTCTCGGGGATGGAGACGACCCTGTTTATTTTGCTCTCCCTCGCTGCGCTGTATTATTACAAGGCGCGTCGCCCGGTCCTCTTCGGTATTGCTTCGGGACTTCTCCTCTGGACGAGGCCGGAAGCCCTTCTGTTCATGACGATCATCGGCCTCGATGCCCTGTATCACGCGTTCGTGGTGCCGCGCGCGGCGTCAAGGAAAAAATCGGGCGAGACCAGGAGAGAGGGACTCGATTGGCTGAGGTCAGCGGCGATGATTTTTGCCGGGTTCGCGATATTGTATATCCTCTTCAATCTGGTCCTCTCCGGTTCGCTTTTTCCGAACACATACGCCGCGAAATTGAAATACTACACCGGCGGCGGTCAGAACTATCCGGTTCAGGTGTTTCACTATGTCACCGACGGCCACCTGGCGATCTATTCTGTTTTTGTTGCAATCGGAATACTCTCCCTCCTTTTCGATGCGGTCAGGCGGCGGCCGCTCCCGTTTCTCATCGCATTTCTCTGGAGCGGAGAACTTTTCCTGGCGTATTGGAAAAATCTCCCGTATCTGTTTCAGGAAGGAAGGTATCTCATGCCGCTGCTGCCGATGGTCCTCCTGCTGGGCCTGAGCGGCTTGCGTACGGCGGTCGCATTCATCACGAAACAGGTGAAGCTTCATGCATCAGTCGCGGTGACCGCCCTGCTCCTGGTTGCGGCGGCTCTCCAGTTTGCCTATGCCTCCTGGAACAAACGGGATGAATATGCGGAAGTGTGCAAATATATTTCAGATCGCCAGGTGCGGACGGCCAGGTGGATGCACGATCACCTTCCGGGCGACGCGATCGTTGCCACGCACGACGTCGGCGCCATTGCCTTTTACTCCGGCAGGAAGATCGTCGACATGGTCGGTCTTATTTCTCCCGAGATGATTCAACACCTTGGAAATCTCGACGGGTTGGTTGGATTTCTCAACCGGAAGCACGCGACGCACATTGCCGTGCTGAGAAACTGGTTCGAGGTCGATAACCGGGAGGCGGTTTTTCAGACCGATGTCCGCCATCCCGAGATCATGGAAGTCTTCAAGTATGATGGCAGCGCGCATATCCTGTCGCACGATGTGGTCCAGATGCTGCAGGCAGGAGAGTACTATCTCTCAATGAACGATGTGCAGACCGCCGGACCGATACTGCAGAGAGCCGCGCAGCTCGACCCGCGGTCGTCGAGAGCGCATCTTTTTCTCGGTGGCGCCTTGCTTTCGGCTGGGAAGGTCGATGACGCCGAACGGGAATTGCAGACGGCGCTAACGCTGCATCCGGATTTTGTCGAGGCGCAGGCGGCGATGGCGGAGGTTTCCGTCCGGCGGAATAACCCGCTCGGTGCGATCGGCCAGCTTGAAGCGATCGCCGCCGCTCATCCGTACTATGCCAACGCGTACCGGCGGCTTTCAGAATTGTATCGGGATGTCCGTCATGATTCGGCGAAGTCGGCGGCGTCTCTTCAGCGGTTCAATGAATTGACGAACTCGGAGGGTCGGTGAAACGGTTTCTTCTCATAGTGCTTTCCCTTCTTCTTGTCGGCGGCGGGATCGGAGTTTACCTGACGCTCTGGGCCCCGAATACGTTTGAGAACGACCGCTTCATCATGGTTTCAAAAGGAGAAACATTCCTGCAGGTTGTGAGCTCTCTAGAGAACGCCGGTATCCTCCGGAGCCGACTCCTGTTTGATGCCGCCGGCCGCTGGCTCGATCTCACAACGAAAATGCAGATCGGCAAGTACCGGTTCAAGAGCGGTATGTCCAACAAAGAGATTCTGGAGGATCTTCGGGAGGGGAAAACGGTCGAGCTGATCGGCGTGACCGTCCCGGAAGGATTTCGCGCCGTCCGGCAGGCAAGGCTCCTTGCCAAGAATCTCGGGATTGATTCGGCCAGGTTCATGGCGCTGGTGGAGGATACCGCGCTCGCGCGGAGACTGCATATTCCGGCATCGACATTCGAAGGATATCTCATGCCGAGCACCTATAAATTTTACTGGCAGACCGATGAAGCGGAGATCGTGACCGCAATGGTGAATGAGTTCTGGCAGGTGTTCAACGATTCGTTGAGGCTCGCGGCCGAAACGAGAGGGAAATCGATCCATGAGATCCTGACGCTGGCGTCGATCGTGGAGATGGAAACGGCGGTCGATTCAGAACGGGCGATCATCGCCGGGGTTTACAATAACAGACTTCGGAAAAACATGAAGCTCGAGGCGGATCCAACGGTCCAATATGTCCTTGAGGACGGTCCGCGGCGGCTGTATTACAGCGACCTGCAGCGGGAGTCGGCGTACAACACCTATCTTCACCGTGGATTGCCTCCCGGTCCGATCAACAATCCGGGCAGGTCATCGATCTATGCGGCGCTGTTTCCCGCCCGGAACAAGTATCTCTTCTTTGTGGCGAGCGGAGAGGGGGGCCACACCTTCTCGAAAACATACCAGGAACATCTAAAGGCAGTCCGACACCTGAAAAAAATCAGGGCGGAGAAGGAGGCGGCAAAAGAGGAAGGGTGAGGCGATTTTGTGCGCCGGAGGCGCATCCGCTCGACGAGTCGAGTCGTCGACCTCTGGCGGAGATTGTTGGAGCGGAGCGGGACGGATTGGGGATTTAGGTTTCAGGTTTGAGGTTTGGGTTTTTGGGTCGGGCGAAAGGGAGCAAGGTGTTGAGGATTTTTTCATTGGCTGGAGAGGTTATTCCCAGTTTCCGGGCGAATCGAACGACCGCGCCGTTCAGCGCTTCCACTTCGAGCTGTTTGCCATGCGTGAGATCGTAGTACATCGAGGAAGTATTTGACGGGGCGAGTCGACGGTAATGTGCGTCCGCCCGTCCTTCGATGCCGGTGAACGGATCGATGCCCCTGAGGCGGCCCACGGTAGCTGCTTCATGGACAACCTCCTGCATCATGCGATACAGTTCGCTGTCGGCAAGGATCGCGCCGACCGTTGTTCTGGTGTAAGCGGTCATCCCTCCGAGCCCGCAGATGAAGATAAATTTTTCCCAGAGGACACTGCGGATGTCCGGGACGATTTCAAGATCAATGGCTGCCTCAGCAAAGGATCTCGCGAGCGCCGCGCATCGTGGAGAAGTGCTGCCGTTCGTCTCCCCTGTCTTGAATTTTGTCGTGCCGCCGTGGTGATGGACGGTCCCCGGGGCTGAAATGGTGCTGAAGATGAGTGCGATTCCGCCAAGCACACGCTCTCTCCCGAAAACTTCACTGAGGATGTCAGTGTTCTCCACCCCGTTTTGAACTGTGAGAATCATCGTTTCCTTATGAACGGCTTGCAGGCACATGGATGCTGCTTCCCGTGTGTCGTGGGATTTTACGCTGCAGAGAATGAGATCGAATGGGGCGAGATTCAACAATGAATCGGTAAATATCCCTCCCGCGACGATCATTCCGTCCGGGCTCTCAAGGGTCAGGCCGTGCTGCCTCATGGCATCGAGGTGGCTGCCGCGGGCAAGAAACGTGACGTCGTGCCCTGCGTTCCACAGCTTTGCACCGATATATCCTCCGATGCCGCCTGTGCCGAGAATAAGAACGCGCATTGTGCGTGAATGTGGTGATGAAATTGAGTCGCCGGTTTCGGCAGGAGAGTGCTCTCCGCAGGAAGTATATGAAAACGGAGGATAATTAACAACCGGCGAGAGGGAGCAAGGGAATTTCCCTATTCATACGCATCGGATTTACCTGAAGGGTCTTCTACCGCACGATTCATCTACCGATGCTCTCACCAACAACATATTCCCCGCTCCTCTCGCGGTTGCTTAGGAGGCGCTGATGAACGTTCCTTTTGTCTTCTTGTGAATTTGACTATATTGGAGCGTTCTGAATTTATAAACATTTCCCTTACGGAAAAGTTCCTTGCGAGCGAGTTGTTTTTACCCTTGCACCGTTCTCATTCTCTGGACTACCTCTTTTTTTTGCGCAGGGCAGATCGCCCCATCGGGTGGGCCGCCCGACACTACCCCTCCTCAGATCGTTGAATCCTCGCCTGAGCCCGGGACGCTTCAGTTTCATGGGCAGTCCATTGCCTTCATATTCAATAAGTACGTCGATCGCACTTCGTTCGAGCAGTCATTATTTATCTCTCCGCCGCTCGGCAGGCTCGCCTACGACTGGGGGGGGAAGGAGGTCGAGATCAAGTTCTCGGAGCCATTGAGGACGGCGACAACGTACGTGGTCACTATCGGGACCGATTTTCATGATACACGAAACAACAGGCTGCCGTTCGCCTACGCCCTCGCTTTTTCGACCGGCGGTCGGATCGATTCGGGGTCGGTTTCCGGCGTCGTGGAAGATGCTAAGGCCGAGGGGGTCATGATCTTTGCCTACCGTCTGGCGGGCCGCGAACGCGATACTCTCAATCCGTCACACACAACACCCGATTATATCACGCAGACCGGAAAAATGGGAGCGTTCACGCTGCCGAATATGGCCTTCGGTGAATATCGTGTCATTGCCGTTCGTGACCAGTCTAAAGACCTTTTCTATGATGTCCAGGCGGATGAATACGGTGTAGCGCACGACGATGTCAGTATCAGTCCGGCGCGAAGGATTGTCGCCGGCATGGTGTTCGCCATGACGAAGGAGGACACCCTCCTCCCGTTTCTCTCATCAGCCCGCGGCATCGATCGGGACCATGTTCTTCTTCGCTTCAGCGAACCGCTTGAGGCGATGGATCTCAGCGCCGACAGCGTCATCGTCGTTGACACAGTAAGAGGAGAGAGGCTGGCATGTTTTGATATCGCGGCCGGGCCCTCCTCCCCGGCGGAGATCGAGGTGACGACCGCACCACAGGAGAGCCTGACCGCGTATCGTGTCACGATATCCGGTGTGCGAGATCTGGCAGGAAATCCGATCAGCCGGCGTGCCAATGCAGCGACATTTGCCGGTGTCTCGCGCCCCGATACTCTAAGCCCGCTCGTCGATCTTGTGGGCGTTGCCGACAGCACGAAAAACCTCTCATGGGATGACACGCTCAATTTGTCGATCACGAAGGGCGTCCATCGGCTTTCGTTTCAGAACGGATTCAGTCTCCTCGATCAAAACGGGAGCCAGATCGCCGGCGCATTCCGCTGGGCCGGCTCATCTTCAGTGGGTTTCATTCCTTCCTCTCCTCTTGAATTCGGGAGGTGGCACAGCGTCAGAATCATCCTGGATTCAGTTGCAGACTATACGCCGAGGCGATACCATGATAGCGCGTGGGTGAGACATTTCCGCGTGGTGGAGGAAAAATTTCTTGGCAGCATCAATGGCCGAGTCATCGATGAAGGGATACGGAGCAACGGTAGGATCCACATCATTGCTCAGGAGATCGCGAACAGGAACGTCAGGCCGCGTGAGATTGTCATCGACTCGGCAACATCGTTCAGATTTCCATATTTGCCGGAAGGGAAGTATGTCCTTTCGGCGTTCAGAGATCGCGACAGCAACGGGGTCTACACGTTCGGGAGCGTCTTTCCCTTTCGACCGTCCGAGCGATTTGTCCCGCCGGCCGATACGCTGAAAGTGAGAGCTCGCTGGCCGCTTGATGGAGTCGTGGTCCGGTTCCCGTAACAGGGTAGACACTTGACTGATGACCTCTCATCTGCAGTGCTCATCTGCACAGTATCCAAACCGCTCTCGGAAAGCCAAGCAACTGGTTGAAGGTTCAAATCAGGGGGAGGAACGTCGAGGCACTCACAATTCTCCCCAGAGTTTTTTAGATGGCTTGCGAAGGCCTCCAGAGTTTCACGCCATGGATGAAAAAAACTGTGCTAAGCTGGCCCCGCAGGACTCCTACCAGTGTCGATATAAAACAGTTTATGAAAATGTACGAATTCTTACAAATGGTTGAATTTGAGATCTGATTGATGTATTGTGGCGGGGCGTCAAATTGGTGGAGGATCTTTGCTGCGCGCACAGTTTAGCATCAAGTCTCTGAAAGGGCAAACTAGGGCTGGCCCTGATGGGGGCTCGGTGCGTTTACCAGAGGAGGGGAGGATGTACTGGAATCTCCCGCACCCAAACGATACATGTATCCTAAGGTGGTGGGTGTTGGGCCAACTTTGAATCCACAATTAACCCGCTCACGCATTGGGCAAGTCAAAAACACGCATTGCCATGATCTTGATTTGTGCAAACAATTTTTTTATGAAAATCCTTGATTTTTTTGGCTTAGGTTTGTATATTCTTGCAAAGGTTCGAAGAGGAACCTCTCTTGTGGCTCATCAGGGCAACTTTGTTCCTTTCCAAGCGGTTAGTAAATCTCTACGTGAAGTCACTGCTGTCCAAGATAACTTTTGGACTTTACCCCTCTGTTGAGACAGTTTTTGGGATAGCTAAGGTGGATATTTGATTATAGAATTGAGCTTCAATCTCCTGGGGTGTGTTATAGCCCAGTGAGGAGTGAAGCCGTTTGTTG
>Ga0080064_1000743_pt1 | contig 79009 bp, 56 predicted proteins | sample Subgrocontami54m_FD_69260 | JGI IMG/M metagenome (GOLD analysis project Ga0080064, IMG submission 69260) | Subsurface groundwater microbial communities from S. Glens Falls, New York, USA - GMW46 contaminated, 5.4 m (SPADES assembly) (version 2) ... | reverse complement strand
TGGTATTCCTCGTGAATCCAAGAACCCGGAGGATCGTCTTTTTCTCCCATCCCTTGCAAGCCGAACTTGCCGCTCCAGCAGCAGTTACCTCAAATACAATCAGAAAAGTGGCGCTGTCCAACTACAACACGACAAATAACGCAGGCCGTGGTCCGTCAAAACAGGGGTACTATGTTGCCGTGCTGCGAGCCGGCGATCTGCGAAAAAGAGGCTTGCAGGTGGTGCCTCGACCGATACCGAATGTCGTCGGACACGTGGAAATCACCGACTTGACCGCGGGAAATCGGGACACTGATCCAGCGAAACAAGTCATGGTCACGCTGGCTAACGAATTGTGCGTGCGCGTCGAAGGACCTTTTTTGCCGTGAGTTCGTCGTGGATATTCAGCACGTCGATTCCCGGCCCGCGCCGGGTCTGATATTGCAGCGTCTCGGACCGCCGGTGATCGACAAGGTCATCGTCGAGGATCAGACATTCCTCATTCAGCGGCCCAGCGCATCGGACAAACCGATCGACGCCGCGGCGCCGGACGCCTATACGCCGTACTGGGCGGACCTCTGGCCGGCGGCGCGGATGCTGGCGAAAGTGATCCAGCGCGAGCCGTGGACGCCGGGAATCGCGGCGCTGGAACTTGGCTGCGGTTTGGGTTTGCCAGGGATCGTCGGTCTGGCGCGCGGGCTCAAGGTCACGTTCAGCGACTTTGACGAATGCGCCCTTCGATTCGCCGACGTCAACGCTCGGCTCAATGGTTTCACGGATTTCCAAACCTTGCAACTCGATTGGCGATGCCCGCCGGCGGACTTGCGATTTCCCGTGATCTTTGGCGCCGATTTGATCTACGAGGCGAGCCACGCCGAGATGCTCGTCGGTGTGATTCAGCGCATGCTGGCGTCCGGCGGCACATGTTGGTTGACCGACTTGGAACGGGTGCCAGCGCGGGCGCTGCACGACGCGCTTCAGCAAGGCGGTTTGCCATTTGAAAAGCAATTGGTCCGTGCCGGCGAACCGGGCGGCCGGCGCATGAAGGGAACGCTGTATCGCATTCGTTCGTAGTAACCGCCTTCAAGCGGTTGATGGGCCGACCGCCTGAAGGCGGTCACTACGAACTTGGTCGCGGCCTTTTCTCACATGCCACGAGTCGGTACGATGGCGTATGACCGGTTGCATGAGGAGGAACTATGCGCTATTGGAAGGTTGCTGTGCTGTTGAGTGTCGGCGCGATCTCGGCGACTTTGCCTGGCAACGCCCAAGAGAAGGCCGAAGTTAAGCTCGACATCGTCAAATACGACGGCCTCAAAGACGCCGTGCTGCGCAACCGCGGCAAGGTGATCTTGATCGATTTCTGGGGCGAGTTCTGACTGCCGTGCAAAAAGGCTTTCCCGCATCTGGTTCAGATGCATCAAAAGTACGCGAAGCAAGGGCTGGTCGTCATCTCGGTGGCGCTCGATGACATCAAGGAAGATCCGCCTGCGAAGGAGCGCGCCTTGAAGTTCCTGCAAGCCAAGGGGGCGACCTTCACCAACCTTCTGTTGGATGAGACGGTGGAATTCTGGCAGAAGCAGCTCCGGTTCATCGCGCCTCCTTGCCAGTACGTTTTCAACCGCCAGGGGAAATGGACGCAATATCACAGCGATAAGGAAGAGATCAAGCACGACGATGTCGAGAAGCTGGTCGTGCAATTGTTGGGTGAGAAATGACGACCCCCGCCGATCCCGACCGTCAGCTCGCCGCGGCGCTAGGGCGCGTGCCCAGCGGCATCTTCGTCGTGACCGTGACGCGGGACGGCTTGACGACCGGCATGCTGGCGAGTTGGGTGCAGCAGTGCTCGTTTCGTCCGCCGCGGCTCAGCGTCGCTATCAAGCCGGAGCGTGAAGTCGTCCAGCTCTTGCCGATCGGAGCGGCGTTCACGCTCAACATTCTCGAAGGTTCGCAGACCGACATCGTCGCTCATTTCGGCAAAGGATTCGCGCTGTCGGACGACGCTTTCCGCGGTCTGGTCGTGGATCGGCGCGCGGCCGGCGGCCCGGTGCTGACCGAGGCGCTGGCGTTTCTGGATTGCGAGGTCGTCCAGCGCCTGGCGGCCGGCGATCACGATCTGTTCGTTGCCGAGATTCGCACCGGCGGCGTTCTCGACGAGGGCCAGCCGATGGTGCACATTCGCAAGAACGGCATGCATTATTGACGCGACGTAGGTTAGGTTCCCAACCTGACCGGTCCGGTACAAACCGGGTCAGGTTGGAAACCTAACCTACCGGAGTTTGCGATGTCCTGCCACGTGTGCGGCGCCGAGGCGGTGGGGCGCTGCGAAAACTGCGGCAATCTCTACTGCGCCAAGCACGGCGACGGCACCTGCGCGCGCTGCGACACCGGCATCAAGGCGGGCGATCCGCGGCAGGATCGCATCAGCGCGGCGCCGCGCACGGCCACGCAGCGCACCGGCTGGTGGCGGCCGCAACCCGCGGAAGGTTACACGCCGCCGGCCTGTTACCAGTGCCAGGGCATCGCCCGGCGCGTGTGCTCCAATTGTCACGAACTGTACTGTCCCGATCACGCCGGCAAGAACGGCCTGTGCGCGCAGTGCAGTCAATCGTCGCTGCTGGGCGTGGCCGTCCTGGTCGGTGTCGTGGTGATCCTCGGCGCGCTCATGCTGGTGGGCTTGTTTCAGCGCGGCGGGTGACCTTCGCGCTTTGACTTACTGCGGCGGCTTGTTGAACAGGCTGACCGAACTTCTCGGCGCGGTCGTCGATTTCGGCAGCGCGGGCGTTTGGACCTTGGAAAACGTCGGCAGCTTCGGCGGCCAACTCGCGACCGTGACGTGCGGAAAATACGAGCCGAGGCTGAAGATGCCGGCGGAACGTTGCGCGGTGGGCGGCTTCAGCGCCTGTCCCAGGTTGGTGCCCCGCATCGCTTTGCTCGGATCGATCTTGACCGTGTTGATGTTGCGCGGATTCACGCCGGTGAAGAACTGCTTGGCCTGCTCGGTGTTGGCCGATTGTTGGGCCAGCGCCGGCAACACCAGCGCCGCCGACACGATCACGCTTCCTATCCACCACGCTTTGCGCACGGTTGGCCTCCCCTGGCTTGGCGCCAGCGCCTGCTCCATCCGCTTGTTTCGGGAAGGCGGGACGATAGCGTTTTCCGTTTGGCTGTCAAGCTTAGTTCCGACATGTCCGAAGGTTTCGCATTTTTTCTTTGCACTCCGCCCAATTCACCTATACCATCGACAGCCAACAACTGCTGAACCTTCCCCTTCTTTCCAGGAGATGCAATTATGCAACGTGGCAACCTCTCGCGACGCGGGTTCATGGCCCGCACGATCGGCGGTCTCACGGCTGCCGGCCTGCCCTTGTGGTACGCTCAAGAAACGGTCGCCCAGGCCCAAGTGCTCCGCCGCCGGGGCCAGGCCGCCGCCAACGATCGCCTGCAAATGGCCGCCATCGGCACCGGCACCAATCGCCTCCGGCGCGGCACTGGCCCGATGCGTGGCGAACGGGGCTTCCACATCATGCAGGAGGCCATGCGGCAAGACGGCGTGCAATACATGGCCGTGTGCGATGTCGATCTGCCTAACGCTCTTTTCGCCGCCACGCACGTGCGCACGGCCCAGCAAGGCGGCAATCGCGATTGTCAAATCTTCGAAGATTATCGCCGGCTCTTGGAGAACCGCTCGATCGACGCCGTCACCATCGGCACGCCGGATCACTGGCACGCCACCGTCGCCATTGCTGCCATGCGCGCCGGCAAAGATGTCTACTGCGAAAAGCCGCTGACGCTGACGATCGACGAAGGCAAAGCCCTGGTCCGCGTGGCCCGTGAGACCAACAAAATCTTGCAGACGGGCACTCAACAGCGCACCGAAATGGGCGGTCGCTTCCGGCTGGCTTGTGAGCTGATCCGCAACGGCCGGGTCGGGCACGTGCGCCAGATCACGACGCTGATCGGCGCCAATCCGGTCGGCGGGCCGTTCCCTGCCCAGCCGGTGCCCGATGGCCTCAATTATGACTTCTGGCTCGGCCCGACGCCGCGCGAGGAATACACCAACAACCGCTGCCACTACGAATTCCGCTGGTGGTATCAGTATTCCGGCGGCAAAATGACCGACTGGGGCGCCCACCACAACGACATCGCGCAATGGGCCCTGAACATGGACGAAAGCGGCCCGGTCAGCGTCCAAGGCAGCGGCACGGCCCCATCCACCGACCGCATGAGCTATAACTGCCATCCGAGTTTCGAAGTGACCTACACCTACGCCAACGGCCCGAATGGCGGTCAAGGCACGCGCTTGGTCTGCCGCGACGGTCCGCCGGAGAACTTCAGCGCCCGCAACGGTAATCGCCCCCAGGACAACGGCGTCCTGTTCGAAGGTGAGGACAACAAGTGGATCTTCGTCAGCCGCGGCGCCCTCATCGCCAGCGACCGCCGACTGATCGACGAGCCGCTGCCGCAGAACGCCACGCGCTTGCCCACCGCGCCGAGCCACATGGGCAATTTCATGGAGTGCGTGCGGGCGCGACGGCAGCCGATCAGCAACGTCAATGTCGGCCATCGCTCGGTGACGGTTTGCCACCTCGGCAACATCGCCACTCGTTTCTTCCCGAACCAGCGGCTCACCTGGGACCCGGCCGAGCAGCGCTTCACCGGCGAACGCGCCGAGGCAGCCAACAGTCACCTGAGCCGGCCGCGCCGGGAAGCCTATCCGCTGGGCGCGTGACGCAAGGTCGGCCTAACGTATTTGATTCAGGAACAACACGAGTTGGCTATCGACCCGGTGTTTTGGTGCAATCAACAAGGATTGCCAATTCATTGCGGCGAAGCACTGCAACAATCGATTGTTCCTTGATTTGTCGCTTGACCTGACCTAAAATTCAGGTGAAAGCCAGGGGCGGCGTGCATGAGCCGCCCCGGCTTTGTCTATTGAAAGGGGTGCTGCCATGGCTCTTGAGAAAGAACTGGCCACCTACAAAAGCAAGCGAAGTGAATTGCTCGCCAACGAAGGCAAGTTCGTCGTCATCCATGACAGTGAAGTCGCTGGCATTTGGGACACCTATGAAGACGCGCTCAAGGTCGGCTACGACAAGTACGGACTCAGTCCATTTCTGGTGCAGCGAATCGAATCGGTTGACACGATCATCTATGCCACGCGCTACATTCCATGCCACTCGTAGACGCTCCAATTACCGCCGCCGGATGCCTTGTCGTAGTTACGGTTCATGTCAGTCCAGGTCGATTTTCGGGTCTGACGAACGCTGGCCAAACACCGCCGGCTGCTTTTACTGGGACCGGATTGGTCGATCCAGGAGCCAGTAACACGATGATTGACGTGTCTGTCGTTCAGCTCTTGGGTTTGCAACCGACCGGAGTTATTCCGATTTTGACCGCATCAACCGGGTCTACCCCGCACAACTGCAATCAATACGACGTCAGCGTCTGGTTTCCGCAAGCTCCAACGCTCATTCATTCGCAACCGATGCCGTACCCTGTTCATCTGACTTTGCCAGTTACCGAGACAGATTTTTCCGCGCAGGGATTTCAAGTCTTGATCGGCCGCGATGTTCTTTCGCGTGGCGTCTTTATTTACAACGGCCTTGGTGGTCGCTTCACTCTTGCTTTCTGAACTGGTGTTGGCTGCTATCAGTTTCAGCCGGCGAGATTCCAGGGCCGATTCGTCCTATATCGTTGGCGGCAGGCCGGTTGCTTCTTCCATCCCTTTTTTTATAATGGACGGTTTACTCTTTCGGCAGCGACCACGTTGGGTGTGCCATGTTCGAGGGGATAACGCGCGGTCTGGCAGAGGCGCTCAAGAGCCTGCGCGGCCGGCGTTTCACCGATGCCAATATCCGTGACAGCTTGGGGTTGGTGCGCACGGCGCTGCTCGACGCCGACGTCAACTTCAACGTCGCCACCGAGTTCATCGAACGCGTGGCGCAGAAGGCGATCGGACAGGAAGTAACGCGCAACCTCAATGCCGGCGAACAGATCATCCAGCTCATCTACACCGAGTTGGTCGATCTGATGGGTCCGGTCGATCATCGCTTCCACTTCGCCAAAGACCGGCCAACTGTCTTGATGTTGTGCGGCCTGCAAGGTTCCGGCAAGACGACCACCGCAGCCAAGCTCGCGCTTTTGCTGCGCGACAAGTTCAACAGGCGACCGCTCCTGGTGGCCGCCGACTTGCAGCGTCCCGCGGCCGTCGATCAATTGAAGATCCTGGGCGGGCAGCTCAATATTGAGGTCTACAGCGAAGACGCCGCGGCGCCCGGCGTCCAAGGCCCCAACCCGGTCGATGTGTGTCGCAACGCCCTGACGCACGCCAAGAACACGCTCCACGACACGGTGATTCTCGACACCGCCGGCCGGCTGCACATCGCCGAAATGCCGATGGAGGAGCTGAAACAGATCGACCGGCTGGTGAAGCCGGACGACGTTTTCTTCGTTTGCGACGCGATGACCGGCCAGGACGCGGTCAACAGCGCCAAGGCGTTCAACGACGCGCTCGATCTCAACGGCGTCATCCTGACGAAGCTCGACGGCGACGCGCGCGGCGGCGCCGCCCTGTCGATCAAGGAAGTCACGAAAGTACCGATCAAGTATGTCGGCGTCGGCGAGAAGCTGCAGGCCCTGGAGGAGTTCGTCCCGGAGCGCATGGCCCAACGGATCATGGGCCAGGGCGACATCCTGGGCATCATCGAAAAGGTGCAGCGCGTCCAGTCCGAACTGTCGCAAGAAGAAATCCAACGGCAACAAGACAAGCTGGCCAAGGGCGACTTCACGCTCGACGACTTCCGCAAGCAGTTCGAGCAGATGGCCAAGATGGGCGGCATGCGCGAGCTGATCGGCCAAATGCCCGGCATGAACGACATGATCCCCGAGGGCGAGGATCCCGACGAGGCGATCAAACGCATCCAGGGCATGGTCGATTCGATGACGAAGGATGAACGCCGTAACCCGGACGTCATCGACCTCAGCCGCCGCCGCCGCATCGCGGAAGGCAGCGGCACCGAGCCGCATGAAATCAAGCAATTTCTCGGCCAATTCGAGCAGATGCGGACGATCATGCGGCAAATGGCTAGCATGAGCATGTGGCAGCGTTTGAAGATGATCACGGGCATGGGCAAAGCCGGCCTGTTTCAACCCGGCGCCAGTTTGCCCAAGACCAAGATCGGCACCGGCCACCGCAAAAGCCCCAAGGAACGCGCCGAGGAACGCAAGAAGAAACGGAAGCAGGATAAGAAACACAGGTAGTCCTTGGTCATTTGTCATTCGTCATTTGTGGTTTGTTGCAAACCTCACCGCATTGCGGTTTTCCATGACCAATGACCAATGACCAATGACTAATGACGAAAGGTATTTCCGTGGCAGTTCGCATTCGCATGAAACGCATGGGCCGCAAGAATCGGCCGTATTATCGGATCGTGGCCATCGATTCGCGCCAGCCGCGCGACGGCAAGGTGCTCGAGGAACTCGGCACGTACGATCCCGGGATCCGCGAAACCGACAAACGCGTGACGCTGAAACCGGCGCGGGTCAAACACTGGATCAGCGTCGGCGCGTTGCCGTCGGAGCACGTGCAGGTGCTGCTCAACAAGTACATGAAAAAGATGGAAGAAGCCGCCGCCGCGCCGCCGGCCGCGGCGCCCACGACGTAAAGGCAATTGCAAATTGAAAATTTACCATTGCAAATTGCAAATTGCAAAGCAGACGCTTGCTTTTTTGTCAATTTGCAATTGCTAATTTGCAATTGTCAATTTTCAATGTTGCATTTATGCGGTTCGATGTGCTCACCCTGTTCCCGGATATCTTCCAGGGCTATTTCACGCAGAGCATCCTGAAATTGGCCTTGGACCGCGGTTTGGTCGAGATTCATCTGTGGAACATGCGCGCCTGGGCCAAGGGCAAGCACAAAAGCGTCGATGATCGGCCCTTCGGCGGCGGCCCCGGCATGGTCATCATGCCCGGGCCGGCGTTTGACTGCGTGGAAGAGGTGCAGACGAAAACGCCTGAGCCCGGCTTGCTCGTGATGCTCACCCCCGGCGGCGAGCGGCTGACGCAAACGGTCGTGAAGGACCTGGCGAGCCACAAGCGTTTGTTGCTCCTATGCGGACGCTATGAAGGCTTTGACGAGCGCATTCGCCTCGGCCTCAAGCCGCGCGAAATCTCGATCGGCGACTTCATCTGCAACGGCGGCGAAGTGCCGGCAATGGTCGTGATCGATGCGGTCGTTCGCTACGTGCCCGGCGTGCTCGGCGACGACGACAGCGTCACCGAGGAATCGCACAGTGAGCCGGGGCGTCTGGAATACCCGCAATACACCCGGCCGCGCGTGTTTCGCGGCATGGAGGTGCCGGAGGTGCTTTTGAGCGGCAACCATCCGGCCATCGCCCAGTGGCGCCGCGAGCAATCGAGCCAGCGCAGCCAGGGGCAACCGCAACAACCCTAGCGTTTGCTTGCCGTTGAGCGTTCGCAGCAAAGCGCCGCGGCGCAGTGTCCCAAGGCTACCAAAGGAATCCGACCATGAAAAATAAATTCATGCAACTGCTTGAGGACCAGCAAATCAAAGGCTTCGAGATCCTCAAGATCAAAAGGAAGGACAAGGAAGGCAAGGAATCGGAGGAAGAGATCAAACGCTCGGTCGATCCCTTCCGCATCGGCGACCAGGTCGATGTGCACCAGCGCATTCTGGAAGGCGACAAGGAGCGCGTCCAGGTCTTTTCCGGCGTGGTGATTTCGCGCCGCGGCGAAGGCATGCGCGAGAGTTTCACGGTTCGCCGCATCGTTCAGGGCGAAGGCGTCGAACGCACTTTCCCGCTCAATTCGCCGAAAATCAGCAAGATCGAGGCCAAACGCACCGGCGTTGTCCGCCGCGCCAAGCTGTATTATCTGCGCGATCGCGTCGGCAAAGCGACCCGGTTGCGCGAGCGCAAGGCCAAGCCCAAGGTCGAGGTACCCGGCACCCCGGCGGCGCCGACGCCTGCGCGTAATTAGCGCCGCCGACACGTAAGCCCACGGACGGCGGTCCGTGGGCAAACTGATCATGTTCACGACCGCCAAGCCCTGGTGGCGCCGCTGGTTCGGCACCCGCGCGGAGCGCGCCGCCGAACGCTGCTTGCGCAAGCTCGGCTATCGCATTCTCGTCCGCAATTACACCTGTCCATTCGGCGAATTGGATCTCATCGCTCTCGACAACGCCACAATCGTTTTCGTTGAAGTGCGCTCGACCGCGGCAGCGGATGCATCCGGCCCGGCCGCGTCGGTCGATCAGACCAAGCAGCGGCGCTTGACTCGGCTCGCCCTTTTTTTCCTGCAACAGAAGAAGCTGCTGAATCACGCTGCTCGCTTCGATGTGCTGACCGTGAGTTGGCCGAGCGGCGCCAAAGAACCGACCATCGAGCATTTCAAGAACGCCTTCGAGGCGGTGGGCGGCCCGTAGTGCAAGCAGCTTGCTTGCACGTCGGATGTGCAAGCAAGCTGCTTGCACTACGGTTCACGCGCTGCGCCGCCACAGCCGCAGCGCGCTTTCCTGCAACACTTCTCGGCGTTCGTCGGCGGTCGTCTCGTGCATCGTCTGATAGAGCGCGATGTGTTCGTCGGAAAGCTGCTGCCCGCGGCGCTGCATCATGCGCTGCGCGGTTTGCAGGAGTTGCTCCAGTGGAAATTCCTCGGTAAGGTGGCCGTTCCACCAGGTCGTGAAGGCGGGGATGTATTTGGGCGCCAGCCGCCCGGCCGGCAAAACGTTGCTGAACGCGCCCCAGTGGCTGCCGGTGTTGATCAGCGTGCCCAGGCCGGTCTTGACGTGGTCGCCGATGAAGCAGCCGACCTTGCTCCGTCCGGTTTTGACGACACGCCCCGGCATCGGCACGCTCACCGGCCCGTAGTCGTTGCGCAAATCGCTGTTGTGCGTCCCCGCGCCCAAATTCACCCATTCGCCGACGTAGCTGTGCCCCAGGAAGCCTTCGTGATATTTGTTGCTGTAACCGTGCACGATGCTCGCCTCGACCTCGCCGCCGATCCGGCAATGCGGGCCGATGGTGGTGCCGCCGCGAATCTTCGCGCCCAGGATCTGCGCGTGCGGCCCGATATAGCACGGCCCTTCGAGCCGCGTGAAGGCGGTCACCGTCGCATGGTCGTCGATCATCACCGGTCCGTGCGACGTGTCGGCGACCACGAATGGTTCCAGCCGCGCCGTCGGCGCCATCCAAAACTGCTGCGCCGGGCCGACGATGGCGGCAGCGGCCGGCGCATGCGCTGATGGATCCCACGCGGCGCTGGCGACATCGGCGCACAGCGCGGCGGCATTGTGCTCGACCAGGTCCCATGGATAATCCATGAGTCGCCCGCCGACCTCGATGCAGGGCAGGGCATGCTGCCAGTCCTTGAGCACCCCGGACAGGTCTGAAAATCGAAAACTGGCCAATTGTTCGTCCGTCAACAACGCCAGCGCCACCTGATCGCCGGCCATGCCGATGCACGGCGCGTCCGGCAACGCCAGGGTGTTCTCCGGCGGCAGCCAGCGGCCGTTGACCAGCATCATGGGGGACGACAAGAGCCAGCCATATTCGTTGACGGGGATTTCCGGATGTTGCCGCCGATACCTGGGCGCCAGCGCCGGCCGAATGCAGACGCCCCAATCGTCGGCGCCGAGCCAGCGCCGTTGCTTTTCGCCCAGCGCGCTGATGCCGCACACCAAATCAAAGACCGGCCGCGTCGCGCTCAGCGGTTCCAGCAGTTCCCAGCGGTCCTCGAACAGGCAGATCCGCACGGTGAAACCCTCCTCAGCGTTCCGGGTGCACGTCCTTGCGCGGGCGCGATGATAATCAGACCGCGCCGCGATTCCTATCCCAATTCCCTTGCGGAAGCGCAGAAATCTTGAGCCACAGATGAAACACAGATCGAACACAGATTTCAAAGACAAAAGACGGGCCATTTGCTATGCGTTTCCATCTGTGTTTGATCTGTGTTTCATCTGTGGCTAAATGCCGTCTTTCCTTTCGCTTGCCGCTCCTCCGCGTTGGGTCCATTTGGTTGACGAATTGCGTTGGTCCTTTCGCTCACGGCAGTGCACGCTCGCCAACCAGTCAAACCAGGCAAATTGGTGAACGTGTGCTTGGGGCGCGGGTTCGCGCGGTCCTGTCTGGACTAGGCCAGGAATTCTCGTCCTTTTTCCTCAAGATGCAGCCAGGCTGCGTGCAGCCGCGGCAAATGGCGGGCATATTTGTCAAGGTGGGATTGGCTGCCCTGGGAACAGACTCCATGCCGAATGACGCCAAGTTGGGATTGGTTGCCGGAGTGGCGGTCGTGGTGCTGATCGCGGCGCTCTTTTTTCGCAGAGACGCGCAGGCTGATCCGGCCCTGCCCCCCGTCCCGCTGCCGCGCGCGGTAGCACCGAGACCGCCCGCCGCTGACCACGATCTGCCGCCGCCGCCGACCCATCCGGACTTGCCGCCGACCGGGGCCGGATGATGGGCGTTTGCTTGCTTTTGCCCTGGCGCCCCTCTAGGATGCCAAGGACCGCAAGCGCCCGTAGCTCAACTGGACAGAGCATCGGTCTTCGGATGCAATCAGATAGTAAAAACCCTGGGATTTCCAGGGTTTGTTCGGTTGTCAGGTGATCCATTCGGGCCTACTTGGAACACAAAACGGGTGTCAACGGGTGTCAGATAGTTTTTCGGCGCTCACTTCTTTTTCGCCGTCCTGCACGCGCACCTACATCATGTCGGCTTGGAAGTCGCCGAACAGCTCCAGCGCTCGCCAGACGCAGCCCTAGGCGTCCTACGGGGCGGTTGTGGTACTCGTCGAGGACGTGGTTCTGATCGGGGCGGTTGCTGTCCAGGTGATAGGGGGTTATCACCTGACACTGTAGACATGGCGCCCTGGCTCAGCCGCCCACGATCCGCTCGGCGATGCCCACGAGCCGGGCCAGCGAGTTCGCTTGCGTGCCGCGCTGGTAGCCGTTCCACGGCGCCGGCTCGAATCGTCGATGCTCGCCGGCGATGACGCAGGCCGTCGCCTTGTTCGCGCCGCGCAGGACGAAACTCACTTCGTTGCACCTTGCCGAGCGGATGATCTTCACGGATTGCAACTTGCCGTCAACGACGCGGCGCTCGAGGAAGTGTTCCTCGTCGATGGCGGGATCGTTGTGGATGCTCATGCCGGCCAGCTGACCGTGATACAGCCCGCGCAAGAGCGCATGACCTGCCTGGGTGGTTTCGTCAACCTTGGCCACGATCAACAAGCCATGTGGATCTTCGCGCAAGGTTAGCGTGCCGTCGATGGTCGATGCTACTTGGCGAGTCCGATCATGGTCGATGCACGCAACGACGTTGCGCTCGCCGCTCTGCACTTCGGCGCAGAATCGCGCGAACGCGACGGACCGGATCAACTCGAAATGGCCATCGGGCGGCGCGATGTAGGTGCAATCGAAAACGGACGCATAGCCGACGATGGTTTGCAGCTCCGGCGGTCGGACCATGGCAACCTCTATGGCGATGGCCTGCGCTTTCGCGCATGCCTTTTTCTTCGCCACGGCACGAGCTGCACCAGTCGTAAATGTCGGTGTGCGGGTCGATGCTGAGAACGTGTTGGAACTGGACGTGCCGGCCAACCGCGACACCAGCGCTTGCAGCGTTTCGACCTTATCAATCATGCCGCGCCGTTGGGCCTCTGATGCCACAAGCATTCTCCCTTGGCCGTAGGCGCTTTCCACCCTGGACGTGCTGACACCGCGTCCCTTGGCAACATCGTCCACAAACATCTTGCCGTAGTAGTTGACCTTCTCCTGCAAATCGCCGCGGGCTTCGTCGGACAACGCATTTTCGGGATAGAGTTCCGCCTTGAACTGGCTGGACGTGATGAGCGTCGTTTTCACACCGAGCTTCTTTTCCATCTCAGAAATATCGACGTGCCCCGCGATGACGCCGATACTGCCGACCTGCGAACCGGGAGAAGCGACCACTTCGCCGGCCTGGGATGCCAACCAGTAGGCGGCGCTCGCAGCAAGGCTATCGGCAATCGCGATGATCGGCTTTTTCTCGCGCGCAGCTCGAATGCGGCCTGCAAGTTCCGGGGTGCCAAACACGTCGCCGCCGGGCGAATCAAACACCAAAACAATCGCCGATATCTGCGGATCAGCGGACAATGCTGCGGTGATGTTGCCGAGCTCTTCCATGCTGATTCCGCCAAGCGCCGCTTCCCAGGGGCCGACGCGCTGAAACAAAACGCCGAACACGGGGACCAAAGCGACCCGGCCGTGAAACATGAACACGCCGGGCGTCCGATGCGATGCGTGCAGGCCACGCGCTTGCAATCGCCGCGCGGGTTTGGGCTTTTCGAGCAACCGGCTGGGATTGCGCGCGGCGTCACGATACCGGGCCTCCAATTCGGCCAACGCGCGCGGCAACATCGCGAAATAACTTGGAAGCAACATATCGGGCCTCACTTTCGCAAAGAGAACAGCCGCGCCGATCGGCGCGAACGATCAGCAATCTTTCCTGCAAGAAATCTCCGCCAAGCCTTGCTGCGCTTTTTCGCGGTCGCAATCGCAACTCGGTTCGATTCCGAATGCGGAACGCAAGTTGTTGACGAACCGGCTTTCTTCGTTCAGCAACTTTCGCAGTTCATCGGCCAGCTTGACTTGCTTTTGCCGAACGATGGTCAGCTCGCCGTTCGGTTCGCAAAGTTCGGCAAATCGACGATGACCAAGGCGGCGACGAATCAAATCAACCGTTTCCTTTTGCTGCGCGATCGCGCGTTTCAGGATCGGCAGTTGATTGGCCAGTTGCCGGCCGCGCGGTAACTCAGCGTCGCCGCCTTCGCTTTCGTGCAGCTCGCCGGTTTGCAGCAGCAGCGCCGTTTGATCTTGAAGAGGCGAGCGCCCTGAATGATAAGCGTTGCGTCGTCTTTCGTTGATCGTTTCGAATTCGTTTTCCGCTGCGCTCAGTTGCGCCACGAGTGCCAGGTACTTTTCTTGTTCGATTGCGAATTCGCCGTCATCTTCTGGACGTTCCGGCGGCGACGCTTGCGGATCGGCGGCCACGGGTTTCGGTTTGCGTTGCCAAAGTGTGAGAGGCATGTTGAAATCTCCGTGAGGGGCGATTGTGAAGTTTCCGCCGATGCCAAGCCCCAGGACGTCGGCGGGTTTTGTGGTTCATTCGCCGTCGATCAACAGGCCAAGCCGGTCAAGGTAGGCGCGCTCGCTTTCATAAACCGCCTCGAAATCGTCGCACCCGTCCTGAAAAAACAGGCTGCTTGGCGTGCCGAAATGGGTTTGCAAATAAATCTCCGGCCGGTAGCCGACGCGCTCACAGAAGACAGTGCGCGCGAGGTTATCGAACGGATGCAGGCCGTTGATCCTTCGCCGTAGCTCGGGCGCTTCAAACTTCCAGAATGCCCACGGACGGGTGCCGGGATGCTCGCGAATCCAATCTTCGAGCAGATCAGCACGCAACGATTCCCACGCTTGCCGCTTGGCGTCATCGTCGCCCTTGAACGGATCGAACAAGTCGAGTCCGTCCAGCAAAGTATCGACATGCTCTTGCGTCAAGCCGAACCGTTCTCTTGATCGTCGCCTTACTCTTGGCATGGCTCATCCCATCTTTCTGAGTGAAGCATTTCCAACCAGCCGCGGCGGTCTCACTTCGTCGGCCGGCGATTCAAGGTCCAGCGCCAACTCGCGCAACAATTTGGAAAAGGCAATTCGGCTATCGCGTTCGATGGCAACCTCCGGCCGGGCGTGCGGTTGATTGAATCGGTCCAAATACGTTAAGCCATGCTCGGCAAGGGCCTCTCTTGCTTGCTGGCCACGATCCCAGGATTCGGCTGCCAACGTCAAAAGGCGCACGTGATGCGGTTCTAGGCTGTAGTCGTTGACGACTTCTGCGAACCATGCCGCGGTAGTCTGGCGCAGGTGCGCTGGCGGCTGTAGTGCAGGTGTTTTTTTGGTCATGGCAAATTCCTGATTGAACCGGGGCGACGAAAAAACACGCGACACTCACGCTGCGGACTATGCTGGCGGTAGGCTCAATTCATAACCCCCTACCCCGTATAGTCTTACGTCTCAAGTCTGCATCAAACGATTCCGCCATGCACGTCACGCCCTCGGCAGCGGCGATGCTGGCACGTCCTGCGGATCGCTCGCCAATTTCGCATACCCGCCGGCAATCAACCTCTTGGCGTCGCCTGCATCCCATTCGACCACGGTGCCACGATCAGCGGACCATGGGCCTCTTTCTGCATCGACGCCGACGAGCATGGTCAACAGCCTGATTTGCACGACCTTTGGTTTCAATTCGAACATTTCGACTACCTCCAAAATGGTTAGGGTTACTCGTTTGCTGACTATCCCTCACGACGGCAACTTCCATTCACTCGCCTTGCCGCCTCGGTGCGGCTCACCGCGCTTCACAAGCACGACGAGGCCATCGTCCTTCAACGCCATCATCGCCTTGAACGCGCCTTTTTTTGTGCATGATGCTGCGAATGCGGCATCACCATAGGACAGGAAGAATCGTCCATCGGGTGCGGCCAAAGATCGGCACAGCACGATCAGCTTGTCTCTGACCGATCCTTCCGTTTGACGCGCTGCCATCGTCGCCAGTCCCAGCGGACCGCCATTCGCTCTTTCCCAGCCGTAGCGCCAATCATCCCAGTTCTTGGCGAATGACGTGTCCTTTGTGCCGGCCTTGATCGCACCTGCCAACCATGTAGCGACGATTGCCTGTTGCTCGTCATCCGTGAAAGTGAACCCTGAGAACTTGATTCTGCGCACCAGCTCGAACAACAGACGATTGCGCTGCGCCGGTCCGGTTGGCACTGTGGCAAATATGCACTTTTGAATGAAGGCAGCCTTGTCGTGAGTCGGTACACCCAGAGTCGGGAATGGAGGTACACCCAGAGAGGTACACCCAGAGTATCTGCTGGGTGTACCAGCCCCGAAACCAGCGGCCTTCGTGTCAAGGATCGTCGGCACGTCACCATCGAAGGGAATGAGCCATTTGTAAATGGCGCCGTCCGGGTGCAAGCTGGGCGGGGCCACGGCGTACCCGTTGAACTTCAGGTCGCCGCCGTCGAATTTGCTGGTACGGCCTTCACCACGAAAGTAGACGTGGCGGCCGCGAAATGTTTCGGCCGTGGGCAGCACCTTGGCCAGCTCCGGCTTCTCACGAGTCCAGGCGTTGTAGGCGTCCATTTGATCGAAGTCGGCGCAGGCGAGCCAACCGGACACAGCGCCGAAAATGATTGCAATTCCTGTCGCGTTGCTGCCGATCATCTTTTCCAACTCCCACGGTTCGGGCCGGCGCTCCTGAAAATCCTTCCAACGGCATGTTGACCGTTTGCCGTTGACCGGAATAACGGACAAGCCGAGTCGCAAATACTCCATGCCGGCATCGACCAGAGCGTTGACGCCGACATGCGCGCCAGTTACCATACTTCAGTCCATCGGAGTTTTGTTCACGGCCCGCGTGCAACCGCGGGCTTTCTTTGTGCGCTTCAAGAAAACGAATCTAGGTTCGGTTTCTCAATCAACCCGCCTTCACCTTGCCGAATTTGAGGATGACCTTTTCGAGCGATTCCCGTTCGACCTTCTCCACGGCCTGCAATCTTTTCCACTCCGCTTGGGGTATGTGGCTCTCGATTGCCTCCTGCACGCGACGGCGCAACTCCGTGGGCGGGATGGCGTCCAGCTCGGCGCATTTTGTCCCGTGTTCCTGAATGAATTTCTTGTACCGGCGGTCCGATTTTTTCGCCTTCAACGGCAACAACTTGAACGTCTCGAAGTCGTCATCGTTGACACCGAGGCGGGTCCAGGTGAATGACCTGGTACAGTAGCGGGCCAATTTGGCTTTTAGATCGCGCTCCAGGTCGAACCCGCTCGCGTCGAAATCGCCCATGTAGTAAGCGTGAATTGGCTTTTCGATTCTGCTCCAGATCTCCGCAATCTCATGGGCGAAAGAAATTGAGCAGTACCCGCGGATTGGCGATAGCGTCACGTCGAATTCCTTGGTCACTGGCGAGATGACGCCGCTGATTGCGTCCTTTTCCACGAACACGTGAACGTAGTCCGGCAGTCCGGCCCAGAAGTCCTTGCGGTAGGCACGCTGCACTGTATCCATGAAGTCGGCCAGGCCGGACCATGACGACGGCTTCAGGTTGGCGCGGACGTTATCGACGAGCCATCGGAACGGGATGATGCCTAATTCCCGCAATACTCCCGTAAGTCGCTTCACGCGGTTGTAGTGCTGTGCGTCGGTCGATGGCAACCAGCCGGCGCAGACGACGCGGTACAGTGTGCCGCGGACCGTGATAGGCTGCTCGTCGTGGACAATCTCGGTTGTCACGGACGCCAGCGCGAGGTTCTTGCCGCGGAGTCCGGTCTCGATGATGCCCTGATAAGACTCGCGCGTCAGGCCGGGAGTCCAGCCTTTTTGACGCAGTTCGCGCAAAAGCGAATCTAGGTTCGTTTTGTGGGTGCGGCGCGCCGATCGGCGCTTGCCGTTGGACGGCGCGGCTGCGGGGTGTATCATGTCCATGAACAGTTTTCCGAATGTCGGCCGTTGCCCCGCCAGGCGCGGCCGATTTTGTTGCGCGACGCTCCGCCGGCGCCGCTGGTGTTGAAATTCATTGAGTTAGTAGCCGCTCAATCTCAGGGTCAATTCGTTGGTGGCGCCGCCGCGGCGCCTTGGGTTTGACAGTGAGGGATTGCTCGCATTCGAGGATCGCCTCGGGTGTGATCCGCAATTGTCGCCGCCCGAACCCCACGTCGATGGCCTGGATGATGCCGCGGCGGATCATCATGCGGATTTTGCGCGGCGAGACGCACCAGCGTTTGGCGAGCCGGCTGACGCTGAGGGCGCGGTCGGTGACGGCGTTATCGGGCATGCGCCACCGCCCTCTGCTCATTGCGCGGCCGCACGGCGCGCGGCTGCTCTGCGCGTCGCTGGGCCTCGTGCAAACGGCGCAAGGCACGCTGCAACTCCGTCCAGGCTCTCATTTCCGCCGATGTAATTTTCGCGCTCATGTACTAAGGCAGAACCGCAACCAATTCTGCGCATACGATGGTTGCGGTGCGTTCACGCCGCCGCGTAATTTGCTGACAAAATGAAAAAATGGGAAAATGCAGAGGGTGGGGCTTAGGATGGTTGCGGTTGGTTGCGGTCGGTTATTCCATTTCATCATCACGGATCGGTTTCGTTCGCCGGCGTCGATCCGTCCGCGGGATGAACACTTGCCCGCGCTTGTCGTGCGCGTGCCTCTTAGTTTTCGGTCCCTTGGGTTTCCTGATTGATTCTTTGAACTGCTTGGCGACGGTCGGATTTTGCCTTTCCATCTTGCCGATGTATACCTTGAGCTGTTGTCCAACCTCTTGCCGAGAAATCCCCAACGCTAAACTCGCTTTCGTTCGATTACCTTGGTACTGCACAACGGCGTCAGCGATTTCCTTTTGCCGATTTGTGGGACGTGCCGGCCCGTCCTGTTTTCGGCGTCGTCTGACGATCTGTTTAGGCGATGGGTCAGCAAGCCCAACCACTGCGCTGCCGGCGTTCACCCTGTCAAGTTTCTTTCCGATGAATCGCAACAGCTTGTCGCATCGTTGGTTCTTGGCGGTCAAGAGCAACCGGTCGCATGCGGGATCGGCAAAGAAGTGTGCGTCGGCCACAAGCCTATCGACGCACCGAAAGAGATGATAAGCCCACTGCCGCGGCGTCTCGCCTTCCAACGGGGCGAAGAAGCGTGCGGCGGTCGGGAGAACTGCCTTGATCTTGCCTTGCGCGTCGGTTGCTGTCCGAAGGTGCTGTTCGCGTTCCTCCGATTCAAGATCGTAGCGATGATGAATCAGCAAGTTGACCGATGTTTCGATTCCAACCAGCGCCGCCGTCAGCTTGGCGCAGGTTTTCGCAATGTCGATGACGTGCGAACCGTTCAATTGCTTTGCGGACATGGTGCATCCTTTCGCGGGCAGCGCCTGCCCCACGTCAACCGAAAGGATGCGACGGTCAATGTGAGGCAAGCTCACCGGGGGATCAATCCCGGCGTCCCGTTGGTGAGATTCTACGCGATGAACATTTTCAAGGCAGGTTGTGCAGCCGGTTGTACTTGCTGGTTCTTCTCCGCCCCGAACAACCACTGCCGAACATGCTCGGCAACGGCTTGCAAGCGCGCGTCGCTGACCCGTTCTCGGTAGTGCGTGGCGATATCCCCGCTCATCGTATGGCCCATGACGCTGCGCACGGCAATGAAGTCGCGGGCCTCGTCGCCCGCATTCTGGAATGAATGACGCAAGCCGTAGAAGTTCCTGTGGCCCATGACGCCGATCTTGTCGAGCAGCTTTTTGAATTCCTTGCTGACAGGACTATCCGATGCAACCTTTGCCCACGTTCCACCATGGATGGTCAAGAACACCAATCCTGCATGGTCCGGATTCTTCGGCGCCGGCCGAACGGTCAGCCATTCCTTGAGCGCGGAAATCGTTTCGGGCCAGAGCGGACAACGGCGGGCAATTCCTGTTTTCGGCCGGGCGTAGTTGACCCAGCCGTTTTGCAGGTCCAGCTTGTCCAGGGGCAGCGTGCCAACGTCCGAATTGCCGTAGCCCGCATTGATGGCAAGCACGATCATCGACTTGAGCGGTTGCCCGGCCGTGGCGAGCATCTTCCGTATTTCGTCGGCCTGGAATTTCTTCGGCCCTTGCGTCTGCCGATGCTTTTCGATTGTCCCTTTTGAGGGGCGCTTGAATCCTTGACCGAACACCACGGGCTTATCGAGCAAGCCTTGCTCGCGTGCGTACTTGAACACGCCACGCACCCTGTTGACTTCATTGCCGATCCGAATGAGCCCATATGTCTTGGCAATCTTCGCCCGCAACCTTTGGAAGTCATCCGGGCCTAGGCTGGACACAAGGCGGTTGCGGCCGAACATCTTGATGAGCCGCTTGCAGGACGCAGCGTAGTCGTTGAACGAATGGATGGATAGCTCGCCCGTGTCGAGATACTGCTTTTTCGTGGTCAGGAACTTCCCGCAGAGCAGCAGGACCGTCAACCCGTCCGGGGTGTCAACAGGTGTCAACCCGGCGTGCAAGGCGTCTTTGGCTGCCAGGTACTTCTGTAAGGCGGCGTCGGGATCGTCCCAGGGGCCGAAGTAATGGAGCTTCCCCCGAATCTTCTTGGCCCAGCGCCGGGTCGCATGGGGAAAGAGCGGGAAGTCGGGATACGGCTTGTTCGGTCGATTGGAACGGGTAGAATTGGCTTTGGTCATGGTGACTGTCCTTTGCATGGGGTCACTGTGGCTTGTGGCCTGGCGTAACAAGCGCCAGGCCACGTTCATAAGGATCAAGGATAGCGGGTGTCAGACCGGGTGTCAACAGAAAAACGAATTGACGTAACTCCTTTAAGCGCCCGTAGCTCAACTGGACAGAGCATCGGTCTTCGGAACCGAGGGTTGGGGGTTCGAATCCCTCCGGGCGTAACTTTCACCGTCGCACCCTTGCGGCGCTGTAGCCCGATGATTGGTGTAACCTCTCGATGAGAACGCCATGAGAACTTGATAAAATCACGGCAACGCCGCGGAGGAATCACCGATGGGGCTGCCCAAAGCCATCCTGACCGAAGAGGAGTACCTGACGCTGGAGCGCGCGGCGCGGGAACGCCATCAGTACATCGATGGCGAGATCTTTGCCATGGCGGGCGAATCGGGAGAGCACGGCGATATTTCGATCAATACGGTTATTTCACTGGGCAATCAGCTTGGCGACGGCCCCTGCCGCGTGCGCGACAAGGACACCAAAGTCCGCAGCGGGCCGATGCCTCGAACGCCGAACCGGGCCAGCGGGTTGTATTCGTATCCTGATATCGTCGTCATTTGCGATGAGCCGCGATACCTGGATGAGCATCGCGACATTATTCTGAACCCCAAAGTGATCGTCGAGATTCTCTCGAAAACGACCGAAGCCTTCGATCGCGGCGCCAAATTCACGCGCTATCAGCGTTACAATCCCACGCTCACCGATTACGTGCTCATCAGCCAGGATGCGCCGCAGATCGAACATTACCATCGTGAAAAGAACGGCGCCTGGACGTATCAGTGTCACGAAGGGCTCAAGGCCGTCGTCAAGCTGGAATCCATCAAATGCCGGCTCAAAGCCGCGGACGTGTATCGCCGCGTGAAGTTCAAAGCGAAGAATGGCTGAAAAACGATCCGCAGATTTCGCCGATTACGCAGATTTGAAGAGAACCATACGAGCGTTGTTTGCCAATCTGCGAAATCGGCGAAATCTGCGGATCGACTCTTCTTGGCTGCAATTGGCAGCGCGGCCACATTTATCGCCGCGTGAAGTTCAAAGCGAAGAATGGCTGAAAAACGATCCGCAGATTTCGCCGATTACGCAGATTTGAAGAGAACCATACGAGCGTTGTTTGCCAATCTGCGTAATCGGCGAAATCTGCGGATCGACTCTGCTTGGCTGCAATTGGCAGCGCGGCCACATTTCCTCGAATTGCTGAATGCAAAGCTTCTGCATTTGTTGCGCATCGAGTCCGACATCAAAAATGTATTGCCGTTCGAGTTGCGCGGACTAGCGGACGAGAAACGAAGTGATTTCTCGTCGGCGGAAATCCCCAATCTGGCGGCACCTTTTCGGAAGCTCTACGAGGAACTGAAGAAGAAGTATCCACTGACGGACAAGTGATCGCCCAAATCCGTGGCGCCGGCCCCCCGGTTCCCGCCTCTGCCCTACGGGTTTCGCGCGCCGAAACGGACTTTTTCGCAAGAATCCGACCGGTGCACGACACGGTTTGCAAAGATCGTAGCCGCATTCGCCAGAATGCGGGCGGGGCCGCTGCAAACTTCGCCCGCGTTCTGGCGAACGCGGCTACGAAATCTGGGCAATTCCAGGAAACCCTTACAAACCGTGTCGTGCACCCGAATCCGACCCGAAAAGCGAGACCCGCTGCTGACACTCGGTCGATCGTCGCGCCGATCCTTTGGCTGTGTGCAAGTCCCCGGCATGGTTCAATTCTTGTCATTTCTGGGTGACAGAGTGAACGCTGGGGGGACTACACCAATCTGTCATGTGATGCCGGCATTTTTGTCGGTGTAACATTGGATGGCTCAAGGGGATAGGAAGTTGAGTGCGTGCCAACTGTGTCGAAATCCTGTCGTCTCGAAAATCACCTATGCCTGTGTGCATTTGTGAACCATGCCAAGTCCCCGGCAGGCCGCGATTCGCAAGCCATTGTGTGCCAATGAGTTATGGGACTTCACCACTGGTCCAAGTCGGTTTGCCAGATTGCCCGGCACGAAGCCAACCGCCGCGTTTCAGGGCGCCCCCAGGGGGGGTGAAATGAAACGCGGCGCGTGGCACACGCTACCTCAAATGTCCATAATCGTCCCCTGCCTCAGCGGCGGCAGCGGCGACTTCGCCAGATCAAGCGTATCGGGATAGTGGACGATGTGCATCTTCCGTTTGACGGCGGGACGCACCGTCAACAGGTCGTCGAGCTGTGTGTGCATGAACGCGGAGTTGGCTTCGTGCACGATCAAGTGGGCGTCGGCGAGCCAATCGATCAGCGTCGGATCGAACATCGTGTCGGCGCTGAAGCCCAGGCGGCGCTTGGCGGCGGTACAGCGCAGCGCGATCGTCGGGATGCTGTGGATCGTCTTGCGGCACGCGATCTTGAACGGGCCGATCGCGGTATCCTCGTCTTCACGCAAGAGCCGCAATTCGAAGAAATCGTCGAGACTGCGCTGCCGCGGCATGGCGCCGGGCTTTTCGATCACCCACTCCATCGCGCCGGACAAGACGCCGCTCCACAGCGCGTTGGCGACGTCGGGGTGCGTGTAGACGACGAGCGAACGGCCCAGGATGTAGCGGAAGTAATAGCCGAGGCATTCGAGGCCGGAGACGTGGTCGCCGTGCAGGTGGGTGAGCACGATGGCGTCGATGCGCGAGACGTCGAAGTTGACCTTCGCCGCCGCCGCCCCTTCGCGGACGATCTTGCGAATGGGGTGCGGACAATCGATGAGCAGCCAGCGGCCGCCGCTTTCGAGCGCGAAGCAGGTGGAGTAATACAGCGCCGAAAACGCATCGCCGTTGCCCAGGCATAGTAGTCGCAGACCACTCATGGGAACACTCTCTAGGGAACGCGGCCATCTTGGCATCCCCGGCCGCGCCGTGCAAGCACGAAATGCCGTCAGGGCACAGACTCCCGAAGTCGAAGCGACTTCGGGAGTCGAATGGCATTCTGTTTTTGAACGTGCCTGAGTATTATGAGAGGCATGAGCGCTTGGGAAGCCGATGTCTTCGAGAACTTCAAACCGGTGTTCAACGTGTCGTTTGTCGGCACGCTCGAATTGGGCCGGCAGGACCGGGGCGAGCCGGGGCCTTACGCCGTCAGGACCGAAGGCAATGCGACCCGGCTGATCCTGGCCCGTCTCGAAGAGGATCGCATTCCGCGCAAGTACCTGCGCATCGATCCGCAGCCCAACGGCACGGTCACGCTCACGAACCTCAGTCCGCGCGTGGCGATCAAGCTGGAACAAGGCCCGGTCGTGAAGCCGGAAGGGCAGATCACGCTGCCGCCGCCGCTGATGATTGTGATCGAACAGCGGGCGGTGCGCGTGCAGCCGTCGGCCGAGACCGCGGCCGAGCTGCAATCGCTGCCCGATTCGACGATGGCCCCATTCCAATCGGTGTCGCTGTCGGGCAATATCTCCAGCATTATGGCCAAGGGCGAAGCCAGCGTCACCGGGATCGTGCGCTGGTTGCAGGCGGCCATGGGGGTGCTGCAAAGCGCTGCGGGCGATTCGGAATTCTTTCAGCGCGCCGCCCGCGCCGTCGTGGACCTCGTCGGCCTCGATAGCTGCAGGGTGCTGTTGCGCGAGCAGGGCGTTTGGCGGCTGCACGCCTTGCAAACAGCCGACGGCGTAGCGCGGCTTTCGGATTCGCAACAGGGCAGCCGCAAGATCCTTGACAAGATCTTGGCCGAAAAACGCACCTTTTGGGAATTACCGAGCACCAACTTTACGGCCAGCTTGATGGGCGTCAAGGCGCTCGTGGCGGCCCCAATTCTCGATCGCCAAGGCAACGTCATCGGCGTTTTGTACGGCGATCGCTCGAGCAAGTCGGACGGGCTGCGCCCGATCACGCAGATTGAAGCGCTGCTCGTCGAGCTGTTGGCCAATGGCATCGCGGCGGGGCTGGCGCGCGTCGAGCAGGAGCAAGCCGCCCTGCGCGCCCAGGTGCAATTCGAGCAGTATTTCACGCCGCGTTTGTCGCGCCGGCTTACGGCAAATCCCGAGCTGCTCGATGGCCGCGAGGAAGAAGTCAGCGTCTTATTTTGCGACATTCGCGGCTTCAGTCGGATCACGGAGCGCCTCGGCGCCAAACGGACGGTGAACTGGACGGGCGACGTTCTGGGCGCGCTCTCGGAATGCGTGATGCGCGAGGAAGGCGTGCTGGTCGATTACGTCGGCGACGAGCTGATGGCGATGTGGGGGGCGCCCGACCAGCAGCCCGACCACGCTCGGCGCGCTTGTCGTGCCGCCATCGATATGCTCGCGCAGCTCCCCGCGCTCAACGAGCGCTGGCGCACCGAACTGTCGGAACCGATTCGCCTGGGCGTCGGCGTCAACAGCGGTCGGGCGCAAGTGGGCAACGTCGGTTCGCATCTCAAGTTCAAGTACGGCCCGCGCGGCACCGTGGTCAATCTCGCCAGCCGTGTCGAAGGCGCCAACAAGTTTTGGAAGACGTCGATCTTGATCACCGAGCAGACCCGCGCCGGGCTGGACGAGACTTTCCCCACGCGCCGCCTGGGCAAGGTGCGCGTCGTCAACATCAACGAGCCGGTCACCTTGCACGAGGTCGCGCCGCCCGGCCTGGCCCAATGGCCGCACTTGCAGCAGAGCTACGAAACGGCGCTCGTGCACTTCGAGAAAATGGAATTTCGCCAGGCGGCCCGCATCCTCGGCAACCTGCTGCCGGACTACCCCGAAGACGGCCCGGCGTATGTGCTGATGGCCCGCGCCGTGCAAGGCCTCGTCGAAGAGCCCGAGAAATTCGATGCCGTGTGGAACCTGCCGGGAAAGTGAGCCCATGCTTGCCGTTGAGCGCGGCAGGAATCCCGCGCGATCGCTGCGGGTTCATTGGTTGCGCTAAACGGCAAGCCACATGCGGTTTTCCCTGATTAGAACCGGATATTGAACTGCACGATTCCTTCGACGTCGAAGACGCGCGGTCCGGTGATTGGCGTCGCGACGCCGAGGGTCAGCAGCGAGCGCTGACCCAGGCCGATGTGCACGCCGCCCGTCAACACAACCAGATCGATGCCTTGGACTGAATCGGTGGCCGCGCGATGATTCAGCGGCGTGGTCACGTGGGCCTCGAATGCGGGAATGATCCCCGTCACCATGCCGCCGCGTCCCTCGAACATCCGGTAACCGACGCCGATGTCGTTGAAGAATAGGGTCACGTCTTCCGCTTCGGTCGGCACCGCCACCGACGAGAAACCAAAGACCAGGCAGCGATCCATGGCGAACTGATAGCCGACGAACGGCTGCAAGATCGTGGAGTGCAGTTCGCCGTGAATCGTTTGGAGCGACGGGCCGGTGGGCACCGTGACGGCCAAGCCCACGGAGATGCCGCTGCCCGACGGGCGATCGAGGTACGGCGCATACTTGGCGATGAACGTCATGTCGCCCAGATCGCGGTCGCTGAATTCCGAAGCGCCGTTTTGCTGGAAGAAGGGCACGCGCATGCCGAGGGAGAACGCGCCGTCCAGAAAGGTCTTTTCGAAGCCGAAGGTTTCACGGTGCAAGTCGCCGCGCGGTGTTGCCACACCGGGAATGAAGATGTCGGCGTCGAATTCCTGGCCGCGGAGGTTCACCTTCTGGGAAACGACGATGGGCTGTTCCGAACCTTGGCCGGGTCCGTGGACGTTGTCGTAGAAGTTGTAGGTGAAGAAGGCGCGATCCTGCGGCAGCGGGCTTTCGTTTTCGCTGATGTTGTAGCCGCCGCGCCCGGGCACCACCACGCGAACCTTGCGAACACCGTCGAAGGGGATGTCGATCGTCTGGCCATTGCTGTCCGGAACCTTCAATTTGGCCAGCGACGGTACATGGACCAAGATCAGCTCGTAGAGTTGGAAATTGCCGATCATGTTGAAGCTTTGGGCACGCGGCGCCTCAGCGACTTCCGGGGCGGGGCGCGTCAACTGATCGACCTTCGGCGGCGCGGTCTTGTCGTCCTTTTTCTTTTCCTTGTCGCCCTTTTTCTCTTGAGCTTGTTCTGGCTGCGCGGCCAAAACCAAGGACGGCGCGCCTTTTGCGGTCCCGGGCGCCGGCAGTTTGCCGTCTCGTTCCTGGGCGCCGGCGCTGAGGCAGGCAAACCACACGCAACCCACGCCGCCTACGAATTTCGCCCAAGTCATGGTCGATCCTCAACCGCTGGGAGAAGCGCGGCCAGCCCGCGCCAAGTCCGCAGCCTCGCCGGCTGCGAACCTGGGGTGAATCACTGTCATTATCGGACGAAACGACAATGCCGGGCCAAATGGACCGACCACGCGGCGAGAGTTGACTGCTAAGATGCGTCGTTCATGCCGAAGATAGCGATCGTCCGCTTCAAGGAGTAGTGCCCTTACTCTTCGAGAGATTGCGCAGCCACGTTTGAAACGACTCGCGGCCGCGCAGGATTTCCCAGTCTGTTTCATGGGCCATGTGCTGGCGGCGGTCGGCGCGATTGAAATAGCCAAGCTCTTGTGCTTCGTGGAGGAACTCAATGGCGCGCTCGGAATACTGCTCAAGTCGCTTTTTGGCTTGCTCGGCGCCCTCCCCATTCTTCTTCGCTTCCGCTTTGGCCGACAAGGCGAATATGCGTGCCAATTCGTATCGTGCCTCGGCGACTTCTCCTATTTCTTTGGTCAGCGCCTCAGCTTCCCTGGTTGCCTCGTCGGATTGTTGGTATCGGGCCAAGGTGACCGCGCGATAAATTCGCACCAAGATCTTGTCGTTCTTGTCCGCTGCCAGATTCTGAGCCCGGTCCCAGTCGAGCATTGCTTCACTGAACAAGGCGTGCGCCGTCCGCGCCTCGGCGCGTGTCCAGTAAGCGCCCAACAGCGCCTGCCGAAGCACAGGTTGTTGTTGGATGAGCGCATGACTTTCGTAGATGCCAATGATGCGGTCGAGGGGCGCGAGCGCGATCCGGATCACCCCTGGCGAGCGCATCAAGGCACGCAGGTTGATGAGCGTCGCAGCGACTCCCTGAGCAAACTCCACGGATTCGGGGTAGTCCTTTTGGAGTTTCTCCCAAATCGCCAGTGCCTGCATGAGGTCCTTTTCTGCAAGTTCGTACTGTTCTTGATTCTTCCGTAGGAGGCCGCGGCCATTGTACATACGTGCGAGATCGGCTTGATAATCCGGCGTCTTCGGCACGTCGACCGTGAGTTGCATTTGAATCTTGAGAGCGTCCTCATAAGCGCTTTCGGCTGCTTTACCTTGGCCAGCACGGCGCAGCACGTCGGCGTGGCCCACATGCCGCTGAGCGAGAAGGCCGCGGTATTTTGGGGCTGCCTCGTTTTTTTCCGCCAATTCACGGCTTTTGTCGGTGAGTTTGCGTTGAACCTCTAAAGCCTGGTCGCTGGCCTTGACAGCCTGATCGGCTTTGCCGTCCGCAATCAGAACTTCTGCGATCGCAGCATAGGCATCGGCCAGGCGCGCGTGGTAGTCCAAAACCGCCGGATGGCTCTGGGTCAGTTTCTCCCATATCTTGGCGGCCGTCTGAAAGGACGCAATACTGTTGGCGTATTGTTTCGCATTGAGTTGCACGTCTCCAAGCGTGTAGTGGCTGGCCGCCAGGTCGTCCTGGAATTTGCTGAGGTTGGGATGTTCCTTGGTCAGTTTTTCCTGCAGTGCAATCGCTTTGGCAAACTCGGCCGCTGCTGCCTTCTGCTGGTCTTCCAGCGCGGCAAAGACTCTCCCCAGGTTCCGGTGAATCACACCCTTATCGCGGAGATGTTCGGGCGTATTTGGTTTCGTCTCGGCCAGATTCCTCTCGGCCAACTTGGCGAGCGTCGCCAGTGCCTTGCTGTATTCCGCGCGGGCCTGCTCAAATTGGCGTTTCCTTTGCAGCACATTGCCCAGGCCAAACTGGCTGCGCGCCCAGCCGGCGAGCTGCTCTTCGCCGGCCCCGCCCAGCGATTCCCAAATCGCGAGCGCTTTCTGATACCACGACTGCGACTTTTCGAAATCGTCGGTCGCCATGTAAAGCCGGCCAAGATGGTGATAGCAGCGCGCCACCTCCGACTGGTCCACCGACTTATCGACCGCGAAAATATCGGCCGCCTCTTGCAAAAGGACGATTGCTTTTTGCTCGTTCTCGATGTCGCCGACGATTTGACCCAGGCGATACTTGGCCCGGCCCAGCTCGCCCTTGACGGTCGGATCGTCCTTGTACTTTCTCACGAACTCGACGTAGAACTTCTGCGCGTCATCCAATAGCTTTTTGCGCAACGGTTGCATCCCCGGTTCGTTGAGCAGCACGCTTTCGCTGACGTTGGTGTCGTAATCATCGACGGCCTTACGAGCGAGCCGGTAGTTGTCTTGCGCCTCCTCCTTGGCCTTTGTTTCGCGCGCTTTGTAGATATTCAAAACGACGGCAATCATGAACAGCAGAGGGACGGCAACAATGCACGCGGCCACGGCGGCCGGATTCTTGCGCATGAATCGCGCCGCGCGCGCGGTCCAGGGTTCGGGAAATGCCTTCACGGGTTCGTCGCCCAGCCAGCGCTCGATGTCGGCCGAGAGTTCTTTGGGGCCGGGATATCGATCCGCCGGCTTGAGCGCCATCGCCTTGAGGCACATCGCTTCGAGCGCCCGCGGAATGTTCGGCTTGATGGTCCGTGGCGGCGGGAAGTCGCCCTTCTGCACGCGCTGCAGCAGGTTGACGAGATCGCGATCGATGATCGGCACGCTGCCGGTGAGCAGCGCGTACATGGTCGCGCCCAAACTGTACACATCGCTGGCTGGGCCGAGCTTGTCGAGTTCGCCGGCGGCCTGTTCCGGGCTCATGAACTGCGGCGTGCCGACGGCGGCGCCCATCAGCGTCGGCGTGGCGGCCGCGGTGCCGGACAGGGTGACGCGACGCTGGTCCGGGTTTTCGGGAATCGGCTCGTTCTCGCCGATCGTCTTGGCCAGGCCCCAATCGACGACCAGCGTTTCGCCGTATTTGCCGAGCATGATGTTGCCCGGCTTCAGGTCGCGGTGCAAGACGCCGCGACTGTGGGCATAAGCAATCGCCTCGCAGACATCGACAAAGCGTTCCAACAAATGGCGCAGTTGCAGATTGCGCTCGCCGGGATCGCGGGTAGCGCTGTCTGCCTTGTGGAATTGGTCGATTTTCTCTTTAAGGCTGTCGCCACGGATGAAGCGCATCGCGTAGTAAGGCCGGCCGTCGCGGTATTTGCCCAGGCCGTACACGGGAACGATGCCGGGGTGCTCAAGCTTGCCGGTGAATTCAGCCTCGGCCACGAAGCGAGCGCGACTTTCGACGTCGTCGGCGTGGTGTGCCTGAATTTGCTTGAGCGCGACTTCGCGGTTCAGCTCCTCATCCTCGGCGACCATTACTTCGCCCAGCCCGCCACGCGCCAAGGGCCGCAAGACGCGGAAACGGCTGCCATAAGGCGCTGCCGCTCCCGCCTCTGGACCGCTCGGAGCCGCTGCCGCACCACCGCCCTGCGATTCCGGTCTCGTCTTACCGCCGACCCCGCCGACACTCGGGAGATTGGTGGCGTACGGATCGGCGGCTTTCGGCGGTTCGGGATGCGTCGCGCCGACCGCCCTGCCGACGTTGGCTGAATACGGATCGGGCGGCAGATGGATCTCCGGCTGGGTCTTGACGCCGCCCACGCCGTAATTGGTCGCATAGGGATCGGCCTGGGGCGTCGGCGCGGGCGTGCGGCTGACGCTGGCTTGCAGTTCGGGATCGGTGAAGCGCGACAGTTCGTTTCGCAGGGCCGGCGGGACTGCCAGCGCAGCCAGGCTGTGCGCCGCGTCGCCGCCGTGTTGTTTGAGGCGTTGTGCCAGGACGGCATTCAGTAGCTGCCGACGCTCGGAATCCAGCACGCTTTGTTCGACTAGGATGTCGCCGAGGGTTTTTTCCTTGAAGTGCCCCCAGGCGTCCAGCGCCGCCACAACCTGTTCTTGGGTTACGAACTCCATCTGCAGCGCCAGAACGCCGAAGAGGAGGTTGCGATCGGCAATGTTGCTCGCCATGACCCAGCCCTCGCGGCACAGGGTATTGTGCCAATGGTGTCAATCTACTTATCTATAGATTGTGACGACACTTCCACCGTGATCGATTGTGACAGAGCGTCGGTCAAGCCGCAAGGGTTGGCTTGGCGCGTCGATTCCATGAAAAATGTTGCGGCACAGAGCCGCAAAGGGTAAACTTCCCCTATCGACTCTGAGGCAACCGCCTCGTTGGGGGGAACCATGGAACAAAAATTCGAAGGTAGTCCGCGTGCCATGATCCACTTGCAGGGTCGCCGCGTACACCGCACCGAAGTCTACAACGACTGGGGCCTGCGCCTGCAGTGGGAAGTGCGCAAGAACGGCCAGGTGATCGCCGCCGTTCCCGCTCGCGCCGACGTGAGCTACGAGCACCACGATGCGGCACCGGGCAACTACGAAATCGTTTTGCAGAGTTGGAAGTACGTCAACTACCGCAAGAACCCGCAAGGCGAATTCATCGATAGCCGGTTCATCGATATTTCCAACAAGGTCAGTTACACGATTTGATTCCCACCCGTTGGTAGTGACCCGATTCATCGGGTCGCTTGCTCCCCTGACCGCATGAATGCGGTCACTACCACCATGATGCCCGGCCCCGGCGAACGGCCGATCCGTTTGGTCGAGGCCGAGCCGATTCGGCAGTTGTTTGCGTAGGATCGCCGCAACAACAACGATGCAGATGAGTGCGGAGATGTTGCGTTGTTCTCGGTGCCCCGCAATAATGAACTTAAGCAGCACGGTCGCGTGGATGTACGATGCCGCTGGATTACGAACCGAATCCCAAGCACGGCCCGCAAAGCCATTCGACAGCGAAAGGGGTTGCCAGCCGCGCGCCTACAAATGGCCAAGCAGCCCTGGATAACTCGGTCCAGATCAAGCTAACCTCACCGCGCCGAATAGGCGTCGATAGGTCAAATGGCGAGATCGTCGTGTTGGATCAACACTTGCCTGATCGCTATCATGGTCACGTGAGAACCTGGGACGACCTTACGCAGCCGATGCAAAATGCGCTGAAAAACGCCGCTCTTGTCGATAAGCAAGGCAACATCCCATGAAATCGCAATACGAACCGATTGCGCCGTTTAATAAGCAACAATCGGTGCAGGAGTTTGCTTCCGGCGACACTGAGCGGATTGTGCGCGCATTGTTGGGGGCGACCAATCACGAGTCAGATTGGGAATGGGTCGAATCCAGGTGCCTGGAGTATTTGGATTCTCCGGTACAAGAGGTCCGTAACGTCGCGATCACTTGTCTCGGGCATTTGGCCAGAATCCACCAAAAAATCAACAAGTCGAGAGTATTGGCAGCATTGGCGCGGCATCGAGCGAATCCGGACGTTGCCGGACGAATTGAGGACGCCATCGATGATATTGAGATTTTTGTAAAAGCGTAAGTCGTTCCTGACAGTCGAAATCGCGAGTCTTTCATGTTTGCCGGCGAATGTAGCTTGAAAGAAACCTGCTGGGTCACGATATTGATTTGTTGCAGTTCGCTCCTCCACGCTGCCGAACCCACCCTTCGCAATCTCAATGTCCGCGGTCTGCAAATCGGCGGCACGACGACGATCACGGTCGAGGGCGACGATCTCGGCAAGGCGCCGCGCTTGTTGTTGCCCCTCCGCGCCAAGCAAAAGCTCAAACCCGGCAACACCGACAAACAGGCGAGCTTCGACGTCGTTTTCGAAAACGAAGTCACTCCCGGCTACTACCATCTGCGCATCGTCACCGATGACGGCGTTAGCCTGCCGCTCGTGATCGCGGTTGACCGACTGCGTCAAATGCCCTTCGCCGCTTCAGTTGATCAACAGCCGGTCGCGCTGCATGGTTCGGTCAACGGCAGCAGCACCGTTGCAACGAAGTTCCAGGGCAAGGCAGGCCAGAAAGTGATGATCGAGGTGGAAGCCCAGCGGCTCGGCGGCAAGCTGCGACCGATCATGCATTTGGTTGGCCCGAAGAAACTGCAGCTCGCCTGGGCTTGGGGCACGCCGGCATTGTTCGGCGATGCGCGACTCGAAGCAACCTTGCCGGAAGACGGGGCCTATGCCATCGCGATTCACGATGCGGAATATGCTGCGGCGTGCGTTTCGTTTCACACACATACAGAGGGGATCGTGAAACGAAATGGCACGTGATGAAACGAATTGTCGAATTCCGGCTTAACCAGATGCAGCATCAGGGGTTAATTCGTTTCATTTCACGCGTCCGCGCGATCGTGAAACGAAACGGCGCCGCTCGCATCGTTCGTCGTGCGGCCCGGCTCGGCGCATCCTTTTCGACGCGAGTCTCCTGACCGTCGGGAGACCAACGCCCACCAATCGGGCTTGCAGGCAGTTCCCATTTCTACCAACACCGCACCGCAACTACCGTGCAATTATCGCTGCCGCCGGCTTCGTCGGCCAAGTCAATGAGCCGATTTGCCAGTAGCGTAGCTGCTGGCGGGGCCTTGCTCAAGGTAGTTTGGATTGTTCGATCATCGACCTGACCGTGCAACCCATCGCAAGCGACGAGGAGCCAATCACCCGCCACGACTTTCAGTTTGTAGTGGGCTGGCTCAATGGTTGCCCGCGCCCCGATGGCTTGGAGGACTTGGTTGCGGTCTGGATGCTCAGCAGCTTCGGCCGCGGTCAACTTGCCGAGGTCTACCATGCGGTTGACGAGCGTTTGGTCACGCGTTACTTGTTTGAGTTGGGCTGCGCTGTAGTGGTAGACGCGGCAATCGCCAATGTGCCCAACGATCACGCGACCGTTCCAGATGACCACCACGGCCGCGGTCGCTCCCATGCTTTTGAGCTTTTGATCCGCCCCGGCAGCATGATGGACGACGCGGTTGGCCTCTTTGATCGCTGCATCGATCGATTTTGCGCAGCCTGCCCGGGTTACCTCGCGTTGTTCAATGTTCAAAGCGCTGGTGAGCACAGGAGCCAGCCTGGTGCCGATCCTGCGCAGCGCCAGGCGAGCGGCCTGATCGCCTGCGGCATGTCCACCCATGCCGTCGGCGACAATCACGAGAGCAAGTTGATGATTCTGGTTCAAATCCGACCACGTGAGATGCTGCACGAGGAAACTGTCCTCGTTTCGGCTACGCTCGCGCCCGATGGAGGTAACGCCGGCGACTTCCAGCCGCAGCGCCCCTGCGGTTTGGGGGATCGGTTCGGTGATCGGCGGCTTGCTGGTCAGGACCGTGGGGTGCACGGTGAAGGTCTTACCACATTTGTGGCACTTCACCGGCACGCCGAGATGCTGTTCAGCGACCTGGCACGGTGTGATGCAGTGAGGGCAATGGGCACGTATGGGCACAACATTCTCCGCGAACAATGGATCATTATCGGTACAAGAGTAGCGATGCTGTCGAACATTCAAGCCGCTACTTATTAGACACCGTCACCTTCCAGTCAACCTTTTTGACTTTGGGGTTGTCCGCCGTCGCGTACACAATCCAGGCTCCAGGCCTGTCGAAGGACACGGTCAAGTTGTTCGCCACTCCTTTCTGCGCTTTCGACATATAGGTCCCCTTGAGAATCCCTGGCGAGCCCTGTAGAGTCACGTAGGTAGAATTGTCAGTTTCGACGATGTTCTGGTGTTCATCGCACACGTTCACCTTGACCGGGTACTCTTTGCCGGCCTTAATCGTGTTGGGCGGACGATCGAAATCGAACTCCAATTGGTAGGCTTCGCCCACGGTGATGTTGAACTCTTTGGAGGGGGGAGTTGTTTGCTTGTCAACAGTCGCCTTTAAGGTGTAATGTTCCAAAGCCCATCTGATTAAAAGGTTGTCGAATATCGCGACGCCGTCGTCGTTCGTTGAGGCGGTCCAGCCATCACGCCCGAGCCCGAGGACGACCTCTCGTTTCTTCTGCTCATTCTTAGCGTAGAACTCAAGCGTAACCTTCTCGCCGCTCACAGGATTCTGGTACTCGTCAACGACCTTAACTTCGACGGCCCGCTTCATCTGTTTGCCGGCGACTGCGCTGGTGGGCTCCACCTTGAACTTCAGACTGTGGACAGCGCCGTGCTTGATATCGAATGAAGCAGAGGGACCACCCTTCAAGTCTTTCGCCGTCAACCTGTAACCCTTGCCGGCCTTTTGGATCACAAGCTCATCGAAGCTTGTGTCGCCATTGCCAATTTTCGTTCGCGTGGTGCCGCCCTCAAGTTTGGCCCCTTCCGGAGGATTGTCCAACTGCAGGGTCACTTCGGTGTCCACCGGGTTTTCGAACTCGTCCTGAACCTTGACCTTCACGGCCGGATTGACCGGCTTGCCTGCCGTGGCTTGCTTCGGCTGTTGAACGAATTGGTAACGGTCGGGTATCCCCGCCGTCATGTCGAACTCGTCGGAGAAGGGGCTTGATCGCCCGCCAGAGGTCGCCTTAAAAGCATATCCCTGGCCAGCCTTTTTGATTACCAGCTTATCGAAGCTTGTGACGCCATTGCCATGTTTCGTTCCCGTTGTGCCACCCTCAAGTTTGGCAACTTCTCGAGGATCGTACAACTGAAGAGTCACTTCGGTGTCCACCCGGTTTTTGAACTCGTCCTGGACTTCGACTTTCACGGGGTTGACCGGGCCTGCAACTCCGTTGGTCGGCTGCACCTTGAACTCTAGACGGTCGGGGTCAGCAGGCGTGATGTTGAAGCTCTCGGACATGGTGTCCTTCAGTGGCGCACCACCTTTCGCCACCAACCTGTAACCCTCGCCAGCCTTTTTGATCACAAGGTCTTTGAAGATTGCCTCGCCGTCTTTCGCGGACTTCGTGGTCTCACCTTCAAATCTGGCCCCTTTCGGATCAGTCGTCAGGGTGATTGTAGATTCGCAGGTCGGAACCGCGTTTCCAAACTTGTCTACCACTCTAACTGTCACTTCGAACAACTGACCGGCCGTGCCGTTTGTTGGCTGCTTATCAAACTTGAGAGTGTAAGTGGGCAGCGCCGGTCCGACGTCGGACTTTTTTACGCCAACAGTTTTTGGCCCACCAACGGGCACCGGTCCTGGTTCGGGCTTCATTAGATAGATGATCAAGGCGACGATAACTGCGACCATGGCCCCGCCGGCGACCAGCGCCCAAGACCGCACCGGGAGTTTCTGTTTGCGTTTCGCTTTTGTAGAGCTGCCTCGAGCGGTTGGTAACACATCAGCCACGGCGTTTCGTTCTTGGGAGAAAGGTTTCAGGGCGGTCGCCAGCTCGGCCGGCGTCTGAAAGCGTTCAGCGGGGTCGCGGGCGAGCATCTTGGCCAGCAACTTTTCCAATCCGGCGGGCACGTCCGGTCTCACGATTCGCACCGAAGGCGCATCACGGAGCACGCGTGCTATCATGCGCTCGGCGGCGTCGGCGCCTGCAAACGGACCTTTGCCCGTCAACAGGTAAAACAGCGAGCAACCGAGGCTGAAAATATCCGAACGAATGTCAACGTCGCGGGCATCGCCGGCCTGTTCGGGGGAGATGTAATCAACGGTCCCAAGGACATCGCCGAATTTGGTCAGACGGGTGACTTTTTCATCGCGCGTTTCGATGCGGGCTAGGCCGAAATCGAGGATCTTGACAACGGGGTTACCGCCAGCGCTCGACCGGCCGACGATCAGATTTCCCGGCTTGATGTCGCGATGCACCAGCCCCTTTTCGTGAGCATGTTGGAGCCCGAGGGCTGCTTGGCAGACGTAATCGCAAGCTTGCGGAATGGGCAAAACCCCGGACTGCTGGACCATCCTGGCCAGGTCGATTCCTTCAATGAATTCCATGGCGAAATAATGAGTTTGACCCTCCTGGTTGACCTCGTAAGCGCTAACGATGTTGGGGTGCGACAATTGCGCGACGGCTCGCACTTCGCGGTAAAAGCGCGAGACTGCACTTGGATTACCCAGGCATTCGCTTGCGATGACTTTGAGGGATACGATCCGGTCCATGTGGACGTGTCGGGCCTTGAAGACCTTGCCCATGCCGCCTTCGCCCAGGCGGTCGAGAAGGCGGTAGGGACCCATCAGCAGACCCTGACCCCGATCCTGAAGGAGCAGGCCCGCCTGGAAATCGGTGAGGTAGCCCCGGCGCGCGAGTTCTTGCGCGAACTCGCGAACATCGGCAAAACGCGGTTGAAGGGTGCGGGCGATTTCGTCCGCCTGCGCGCCGCTCACGAGCTCGTATTGACGAAGGGACTGCACGAATGTGGCCGTATCATTGGCGGGCATGGCGACGACCTCCGGTCGAGGAATAGCTGCACAACGGTACAAATTTGAGTGTTGCGATTCTAACTTGCCCGATCGAGAAATTCCAGGACAAAACTGAATCCGGAAGCTCCGACATGTCGTTTGGCTTGATTAGCCGAACGACGATCAGCAAGCATTTTCGGTCGGCCTGAGATCACATCACGAATAAATGGACCGGGTCGCCCTGGGAGTTGCCTCCCAAGGCTCCCACAGATCCGGACGTGCCCAATTCGGTTCCGAGCCTTCCTGGTCCGGCAGACAGGTCAAGTCTGGCCCGACATCCGAATGCCGAGGAGATGAAGGTGAGTCTTGATTTCTTGCAATTCTACGGCGACCGCCGCGGCGAAGCGGCCCAGGACTTGTTTTGGGCCTTGCTCAACAGTCGCGATTTCTTGATGATGCACTGATGCCTGTTCCCTTTGTCGCCGCGCTGCGCGCAACTATGGCGTGTCAAGCCGCCCGCCCGGCCGTCGTCCAAGCAGGGCGAACCTACTCTTACGCCGAGCTGGATGCACTCACGCGCCGCGGCACCGCTTGGTTGCAGAATCTCGGCGTCCAGCCCGGCGACCGCGTCGCTCTGTGCACGTCCGACAAGTTCGCGTTTCTCGTCGCACATCTTGCCACGCTTTACGCTGGCGCGATCTCACTGCCGCTCAACCCGCGTTTCACCCGTGAAGAGCTGCGTTTCTTCTTGAGCGACAGCGGCGCTCGTGTCGCCGTGGTCGAGCCGGCGTCGCACACGGTGATCGAATCGTTGCAACCCGAATTGGCAGAGTTGAAGACCGTTGTGTCCGACGAGGCGATTCTCGCGGCGCCGGACACCGTGTTTCGCGAGCCGGACAACCACGCCGATGATCCTTGCTTCATCATCTACAGCTCTGGCACGACCGGTTGGCCCAAAGGCATCGTGCACACGCAGGCCAATCTTGCGTCGGCGCTGACAGCTTTGCAGCGTTGCTGGCATTTCACACCCGACGACGTCGTGCTGAATGTGCTGCCGCTCTTCCACGTGCACGGCCTGTGCTTCGCGACCGAGCTTACGCTCATGACGGGCGGCTGCGTGGTTCTGGACGAGTTCGAGCCAACGCGCACGCTGAAGAGCGTAGGCGATTGCACGGTCTTCATGGCCGTGCCGACGATTTACTATCGGTTTCTGGAACAGCCCGCTTTCCAGTCGGCGGCGCGAACGTTCTCCAACGTTCGACTGTTCACGTGCGGCTCGGCGCCGATTCGCTCCGAAGTACTGCCGAATCTGGAAGCGATCCTTAGACGGCCCGTCATCAATCGCTACGGCATGACCGAGGCGTTCGTAATCACAAGCTTGCCGCTGGCTGGTCCCTGGCCACACGGTTCGGTGGGCCTTCCGCTCGACGGAATCGAAGTGCGGATCGTCGCGGACGGTTCTTCAGGCCAGATCGCGCAACCGGGCGAAGTCGGCTCGGTGCAGTTGCGTGGGCCGAATCTGTTTCGCGAATACTGGAATCAACCAGAAGCGACGCGTGCTGCGTTCGCCACCGGCTGGTTCGACACCGGCGATCTGGGCATGCGCGACGCCAACGGCTTTCTCACGCTTGTCGGCCGCAAGCACGACCTGATCATCACCAGCGGGTTCAATGTCTATCCACAGGTCGTGGAGCGCGTCATCAACAGTTGTCCCGGCGTACGCGAATCGGCGGTGCTCGGCATTCCCGACGAGCGCAAAGGCGAGCGCGTGGCCGCCGTGGTTGTGCGCGATGATCCGATCCTGAGTGAGCAGCGATTGCGTGACTTCTGGAGCGAACGGCTCGTCGATTATCAGCGGCCCAAGGACGTGATCTTTGTCGACGCTTTGCCGCGCAATGCGCTGGGCAAAGTGTTGCGCCGTGAGCTGCGCGAGCGGATAGAACAATCGAAATGACCTGTGGAGCACGTTTCCAACGTGCTCCACGACTTGGTAATTCCCATGCCCCCACCACCCTGGGCGCAGCGCCTCGCGGCTCTTCGACCCACCGCTGTCAATCGCGTCTTGCAAGAAGCGCGCCAACTTCAGGCGGAAGGCCGCACGTTGGTTTCGCTCATGCGCGGCCAGCCCGACACGCCGACGCCGCCGCACATCATTGAAGCGGGGATCAAGGCCCTGCGCGACGGCCACACCGGCTACCCCGACAACCAGGGCGAGCCGATCTTGCGTCAGGCAGTGGCAGAGAAGCTCCAGCGCGATCAGGGCCTCACCTACGATCCAAACACGGAAATCCTCATCACCGACGGCGCCACCGCCGGCCTGTTCACCGCGCTCGGCGTGTTTTTAGAGTCGGGCGACAACGTCCTACTGCCCGATCCGATCTACGACGCCTACGCCTCGCCGATCGCGCTCTGGGGCGGCCGGCCGGTGTCGGTGCGGTCGTCGATTTGCGACGGCCGGTTTGCACTCGACCATGCGATTCTGAAATCGGTGCGCACGCCGCGCTCGCGCGTGCTGCTCCTCAATACGCCCTGGAATCCAACCGGCGCCGTGCTGACGCGTGAAGAACTGAAGGCATGCATGGACTTCGCCGAGCAGGCCGATGTCTGCGTGATCAGCGACGAGATTTACGAGAACCTGATCTACGACGGCCGCCGGCATCTATCACCTGCAGCGCTGTCACCGGAAGCGAAGAGACGCACGGTGATCGTCAACAGCCTGTCGAAGACCTACGCGATGACCGGCTGGCGCGTCGGCTATTGCGCCGGCCCCATGGAGATCATTCAGGCGATGTTGCTCGTATTGCAACAATTCAGCCGCGGCCCGGCCACTTTCGTCCAGCATGCCGCAGCCGCTGCTCTGCGCGGCGATCAGTCGTGCGTCCGCGCGATGACGGCCGAGTATCAACAACGACGCGACCAGGTCGTAGAGGCGCTGCGGCAGTTGCCGGAATGCGCGTTGCCAATCGCTTCCGGCATTACCTTGCCCGAGTACCTGTGCAAAGTCCAGCCGCTCGTCCCCGAAGGCGGATTGTTTGTCATGGTCGATATTCGCAGCCTGATGCTGCCGGCCGAGGAAGTGCGCCGCATTCTGCTGCGTGAAGCCGGCGTCGTGGTCATCGACGGCACGGCCTACGGCGCCGGCGGCAAAGGCACGCTGCGCGTCTCGTTCGCCGCCGGCGGACCGGTCCTGGAGCAGGGCCTGCTGCGGCTCTGCGACGGCTTGCAGCGGCTGCTGACCCGCACGAATCAAAAGAACTGATCCACAGATTTCGCTGATGACACAGATTGAAAACCGAGTGGTGATTGAATTGCCTCAAATCTGCGTAATCGGCGAAATCTGCGGATGAACTCACACTCTCCTTCTTCTGCCCATGAGCCGAACCTCGCTGCCCACTGTCATGGCACAGCCCGCCGACGCAAAGCCGTCGGTGGACCTGGTTGCGCTGCGCGCGGCACTTCAGGCCAACATTCGCGGCGAAGTTCGCTTCGAGCGCCTCGACCGGGCGCTCTATTCGACCGACGCCAGCGTTTACCAGATCGTACCGCTCGGCGTCGTCATTCCCAAGACGCGCGACGATGTGATCGCCACGCTGCAAATCTGCAATCGCTTCAGTGTACCGATCACCGCGCGCGGCGCCGGCACCTCGCAAGCTGGACAGTGCATCGGGCCGGGCGTCATCCTCGACTTTTCGAAGCACCTAAACCGCATTCTCGAAGTCAACGTCTCCGAAAAATGGGTCCGCGTCGAACCGGGTTGCGTTCTCGACGATCTCAACCACGACGTCAAGCCGCACGGCCTGCAATTCGCTCCCGACATCTCCACCGCCAACCGCGCTACGATCGGCGGCATGATCGCCAACAACTCCTCCGGCACGCATTCGATCATCCACGGCAAGACTATCGATCACGTGCTGGAACTGACGGTTTTGCTCGCCGATGGCAGCGTCGTTACGATGCGGCCACTCGACAGTGCTGAAGTGGACGCGAAATGCCGGCAGCAGGACGTCGAAGGCAATTGCTATCGTGTCGTGCGCCGTTTGGCGGAAGAGCATGCGGAGGAGATCGACCGGCGTTTCCCGAAGCTTCTCCGGCGCGTCGGCGGCTACAACCTCGACCGTTTCAAGACTCCCGAAGTCGAAGCGACTTCGGGAGTCGGGCGTTCCTTCAACCTCGCGCATTTGATCGTCGGCTCCGAAGGCACGCTCGGCATCGTCCTGGAAGCCAAGCTGCGCCTCGTCGAACTGCCCAAAGCAAAAGCGCTGCTCGTCGTCCAATTCGCCGACTTGCTCGAAGCCCTGGCCGCGACGCCGGCGGTCCTGGACCATGGTCCAGCCGCCGTAGAAGTGATGGACCGATTCATTCTCGATTGCACTAAGCTCAATCCCGAGGCGAGTCGGCTGCGCGACTTCGTCCAGGGCGATCCCGGCGCCATTCTGGTTATCGAGTTCTATGCCGACGAAGCCTCCGAATTGCCGCCACGACTCGATGCCCTCGAAGCCGATCTGCGCCAGCACAATTTTGGCTACCAGCACCATCGCGCCACCGACCCGGCTGCCCAAGCGCGCATCTGGAAGCTGCGAACGTTGGCCTTGGGCCTGTCGATGGCCGAGAAAGGCGATGCGAAAGCGCTTTCCTTCGTCGAAGATACCGCGGTCGCGCCGGAACATCTGCGCGACTACATCGCTGAGTTCCTGGACGTGATCGCCCGCCACGGCACCAAGGCCGGCGTCTATGCCCATGCCTCCGTCGGCTGCTTGCACGTGCGGCCGATCATCGACCTAAAAACCATCGAAGGCGTCCAGCGCTTCCAATCGATCGCGGACGCCGTCGCGGATTTGGTATTGAAGTACGGCGGCGCCCTCTCCGGCGAGCACGGCGACGGCCTCGTGCGCAGCCCCTTCCAGGAGAAAATGTTCGGTCCAACACTCTACCAGGCCTTCCGCGAAATCAAGCGAACCTTCGATCCGCACAACCTGCTTAACCCCGGCAAGATCGTCGATGCCCCGCCCTTGACGACAAATCTGCGCTATGGCCCGACCTATGCGACTCCCGATGTTCCGACTGTTTTCGACTTCAGCGCCGACGGCGGCTTGACGCGCGCCGTCGAATTGTGCGCCGGCGTCGGCGAATGCCGCAAGACGCGCGCCGGAACGATGTGCCCGTCGTACCAAGCTACGCGCGACGAACTGCACAGCACACGCGGCCGTGCGAACACGCTGCGTCTGGCGCTGACGGGACAACTCGACCTGTTGGCGAGCCACGCGCGTAAGCGACCGGAGCCTTGCTTCACCGACCCCGACGTACACGCCGCGCTCGATCTCTGCTTGGAATGCAAGGCCTGCAAGAGCGAGTGTCCCACCAACGTGGACATGGCGCGGTTGAAGGCCGAGTTTCTGCACCAGTATTACAAGAAGCACGGCGTGCCCTGGCGGAGTTGGCTGTTCGGGCGCGTTGGTCGACTGAGCCGGTCCGGCTGCGAATTGGCGCCGCTTTCCAACTGGTTGTTACGCAACCCAGTCACACGTTGGCTAAATGAAAAACTCTTCGGGATCGACCGCCGCCGCGTGCCTCCGGCCTTTGCGCGAGGAACCTGGAGCCAGCGCATCTACGATTACTGGCTCTTTGACGAGCCGAGCCACTACAAGCATCGCGCGCTTCTATTTCCCGATACTTTTGTGAATTACTTTGAACCCAACACAGGGCAGACAGTGCGGGAGTTGCTTTCGGGGCTGCATTGTTGGTTGGACCTCGGCCTGCGCGAAGAATTGGGAAGGTCGCATCTGCGCTGCTGCGGTCGGCCGCTCATCTCGAACGGGCAATTGACTGAAGCGGTGGCGAATGCCGATCATAACGTCCAATACCTGTTTCCGTGGGCCGAGGCTGGCCATCCTATCATCGCTTGCGAACCAAGCTGCATTCTGACCATCAAGGACGATTACCCGGCTCTTCTGAAAGGCGATAGGCGCCGTCAAGCGCAAACCGTCGCGGCCGCATGTTTCACCTTCGAAGAATACGTCGAATCCCTGCTGGAGAAGCACACCGAATTCGCGTTCCGATCCGGCCCCAAGAAAATTCTCGTGCAGGGCCATTGTCATCAGCGCGCGCTCGTCGGCATGAACCCGACGCTACGGCTGTTGCGTCGGATCCCCGGCGCCGAAGTCATCGATCTCGACGCCGGCTGCTGCGGCATGGCCGGCTCGTTTGGTTACGAAAAGGAACACTACGAGATTTCACGGCTGGTCGGCGAACAGCGACTTTTCCCCGCGGTGCGCCAAGCGGATCCGGACACAGTCATCGTCGCCCCCGGCTTTTCGTGCCGGTTGCAGATTGAACATTTCACGGGGCGAAAGGCGGTGCATCCGGCGATCCTTTTGAAATCGCTTCTGGCCACACCAGCTGTGACGTGAATTCGGTTGTGGGTCAAATCATGGAGTGCGGTGGCACGACACCGCTTTGGATTTGGGACGTGTCGCTCAATCCAAAGCGGTGTCGTGCCACCGCACTTCAAGCTGTTTCGCGCTTCCCAAAAAAGCCAAACAGCCCGCAGGACCGTTTCATTGGCACTGCGGGCTGTTTTTCGTGATTCTTCTGCCCGGAAGCCGTGCAGGCAATCGGATCGGTGGTTGCTTATCGAGCGTTCTGGGGGAGCGACTCAAAAGCGCGAGTCGGAGCCACCCTAGATCGTATGTGCCGAAATCCTAGCCTGCACGTTCCGGCCTTCCTGAGTCGGTGGCGTTTCGATAAGTCGCCTCCTCGGGTTATCGGATTTGAAACTGATCCTCGTTTGTCACTTATAACCCCGGCGCGCGCCGTTCGTCAAGAGGCTAGTTTGAATTTCTTTTGACTTACTTCGGACCCGCCTCGATAATCGGCCGACAACGTTGCAGGGGATCGTGGGGCAGACATTCCTGTCTGCCGATGGACCCGGCAGACAGGAATGTCTGCCCCACGTTTCTCGGCAATTTGTGCGATCACCCACAATCTCTCAACCTTGTTTTGGCGAAGCCGAAGGTGTCGTATGCGCGTTGCGTCTCGCTGGTTTGTCGTTTCCGTTTGTGCCATTGTCCTGCTCGGCACGCTGGGCCGGGCTCAGGACACACAGCCCAAGCCGCTGGATGCAGCTGGCAAAAAGGCGCTGGAGGTGGACAAAAACCTCATCGTCGCGGCGACGAAGGGGTCCGAGCTTCTCGCCAATCTCACCTACCTGAGCGACGTCATCGGCCCGCGCCTCACCGGGTCGGCGGCGCTCAAGAAGGCCAACGACTGGACCGTCGAACGCATGAAATCCTACGGCCTTTCCAGCGTTCACCTGGAAGCCTGGTCGATGCCCGAAGGCTGGCAGCGTGGCTCGGCCTATGCACGCATCGTCGAGCCGGACAACGGCCGCACGATCGCGCTCGCTTCCATGGCCTGGTATCCCGGCACGTCGGGCAAGATTCTGGGCGACGTCGTCGTCGTCAACGCCAAGAACAGCAAGGAACTGGAAACGTATGCGGGCAAGCTCAAGGGCGCCATCGTTTTGGCGCGGCCGCCGAGCAAGCTGACGCCGTGGGAGGAAATCGAAAAGCCCAGCGGCAAAGACGGCTTTCAATTCAAAGGCGGCGACAAGGGGGGCAAGAAATTCGGCGGCTTCGAATCCGATCGCGAATTCGCCAAAGTACGCAGCGAGTTCTTCACCAAGGAAGGCGTCGCCGTGATACTCACCGATTCATCGAAACATTTCAATCTGTTGAACATGACCGGCAGCTGGTCCGGCACCGACCGCCCGAGCGCCTCCAACCGCATCCCGACGGCGTTCGTCGCCAACGATCATTATTCGCTGCTCTATCGCCTGGCGACGCGGCCGCAACCGGCGGTCACGCGCATGGAAATCGAAATCAACAACAAGTTCGTGCCCGGTCCGATCGCCGTCTACAACACCGTCGGCGACATCGTCGGCAGCGAACGGCCGGACGAATTCGTCATCGTCGGCGCCCACCTCGACTCATGGGACCTCGGCCAGGGCACGCTCGACAACGGCACCGGCACCTGCGTCGTTTTGGAAACCGCTCGCTTGCTTGCCAAGAGCGGCGTCCAACCCAAACGCAGCATCCGCTTCATCCTGTTCACCGGCGAAGAACAGGGCCTGCACGGCTCGAAACAGTACTGCCAGCAGCACAAGGCCGAGCTGGGCAAATTCACTGCCGCCATGGTCCACGACACCGGCACCGGCAAAGTGACCGGCCTGGGCTGGTTCGGGCGCACGGCACTCAAGTCGATCCTCGAAACCGAAATGGTCTCGCTCAAAGAACTGGGCGTCGGCAATCTCCTCGGTCGCGCCCTTAGCGGCAGCGATCATGCCTCCTTCGAGCAAGCCGGCGTCCCCGGCTGCATGATGGTCCAGGAAATAGCCGGCTACCGCTTCGCCCACCATTCGCAAGCCGACACCCTGACGATGGCCCGCGAACCCGACCTGATCCAGGGCGCCCAGGTGATGTCCGTCACCGCGATGCGGCTGGCGAACTTGGAACAGCTCTTGCCGCGGGAGAAGAAATAGGTCGATTCGTAAAAGGGACTGATGCGGAGGACGAACGTTGCACACCCAGAAACCCGGTTACTCCCAATAGCCGGGTTTCTTGATGATTGTCATTCCTCCACCATCAAGGGACCGCATACCCGCGTTCCGCTGCCACCAGGTCCAGCGGCAACGTCGCCACGTCCATCACGAGCAGTCGCACTGGTTCGAGCGGCCCGAGCGTCGCAACCATCTTGATATATCCCCGACACGCATCGCAAGTGGCTACGCGGTGTTTGCTCTCTTCGCCTTCCTGATGCAGGTAGCCGAGCTGGCGATGATCGTCATTGCCGCAAAAGGGGCATTGCAAGCGCGGAAACTCCCAGCTCATCGCGCACAGGCCGCAGCGCAAGAAGCGAACTTGTTCCAGGCCGCGGAATTCGCCGAGCGAGGGCCACGCGCCGCAAACCTGCTCGACCAGCTCCGGCGTGTAGCGCCGATAATGCCGCCGCAGAATCTGCAAGACGCAGCGCTCATGCCGCAGCGTCGCATCCTGATGAATCGACGGCCTGGCGAGTCGTCCGACCAACTCTCCGATATTCTGCGGCTCTCCAGCAGCCCGGCTGCTTGGAGCAGCCGGGCTGCTGGTCGCGTAGCGCCACGTGCGATTGTCATAACGCCGCGCCGCGGATGCCATGGCCGTCTCCTCGCCAAGACGAAAACCGCCGGATGCGCCGCCAGAGAAACGTGCTGGGGAAATGATCGGCGGGGGGCGGCACGGATGCAAGCAAACAAAAGCGCGCAGCGAGCCTTTCTTGGCCCGGTCCAAAGTCGAGCGTCAGCATTGCTCGCTCGGCGGCTTCGCGCTTCGACCGCCGCTACTTGCTTGCAAAGCAATACAAGTGTCCCGCCGTCCGCAGATATATTTGTCCGTCGATAATCGCCGGCGTCGCAAAAACCGCTTCCCCGAAATCGGCGGAGTGCAGCACTTGCCAGTCGGCCTGGGCGCTGATGACCGTGAGTTCGCCCTGTTGGCTGACGAGATAGACCTTGCCGTCGCCGCCGACCGGGGAGCTGTAATAATTGCCGCGTCCTTGAATGCGGTCGTACTTCAGCGATTTGCCGGTCTTGGGGTCGAGCGTGGAAATGAGGCCGCCGTTCTTCGCCAGGAAGATCAGGCCATTGTAGACCAAGGGCGAGGGCACGTACGGCAGCTGTTTCGTCTGTTCCCAAACCACGTGCGTCTTGGTGATGTCGCCGGCGCCGCCGGGCCGGATGGCGACCATGCGGTTCTTGGCCGCGGCGAAGATTTGGCGCATGCCTTCCCATTCGGCGCGATCGATGTGGCCATCGCGGTTGCGGTCGAATTGCGGAAAGCGCTCCTTGATCGGTCCGTCCGGCACCTCGTTTGGTTCGATGACGCCGTTCTTGTTGGCGTCGTGCTTTTTCGCGAATTCATTGAAGGGCGGCACGACGATGATGTCGCCCGGATCGGCGCCGGCGCCCCAGCCCGCGACATAGAGCAGGTTGTCCGGCCCGACCGTCGGCGTCATGTTGCCGATGCGCGACATGCCGCGCACGGTCCAGATCTCCTTGCCTGTCTCGAAGTCGTAACCGACGGCGCGCAGCGTGCCCGCCTGCACAATCTGTTTCTTGCCGGCCACTGCCCAGATCACGGGCGAGGCATAGCCGGTCGGGAATTCGCCGCGGTCCGTCTTCCAAATCTGCTGGCCCGTGTTGACGTCGTACGCCGCGAGCACCGAATCGCTGTCGTAATCCTGATTCAAGATGACCCGGCTATTGACGAGCAGAGGCGACGCCGCGGCGCCGAACTCCGTCTTGAACGGACCCATGGGAACGCGCCATCGTTCCTTGCCGTCGCGATCGTAACAGAAAAGCCCGACCGAGCCGAATAGGGCCACCACGTGCGTCCCGTCGGTCACCGGCGTCGATTGGGCGTGGCTGCCTATCGTGTGAATCTTCTCCAGCGACTTGCTCGGCACTTCGGTGCGCCATAGTTCCTTGCCGGTCTTGCGATCGAGGCCGATGGTGAACAGCTTCTTGTCCCTCACGCCGGTCAAGAAGATACGATCGCCATGAATGACCGGCGACGAATGCCCCGGCGGCAGCGGCGCCTTCCACACGACGTATTGATCCGGTCCAATCTCGGCGGGCAGGACCTTGTTGCCGACGGCAATCGCATTACCTCCCGGCCCGCGGAATTGCGCCCAGACGCCCGCAGCAGCGCCGGCGCCGGCGCCAAGGAAACCGGTGATCGTCATGCAGACTAGGAACGCGTTCATCCGTTGTTTCTCCTCGGCAACTTCCTGGGGATACGGGGGATGGTTCTTTCTTATGAACGGAACGCGTCGGAAAGAACGCTTTGGTTTCTGTTTTGTTACTTTGGGCGTGCCGAATCGAAATACTGATCGGCAAAGCAAGAAAACGAAAGCGGCGTCAAAGCGCCGCAGTCCAAGGCGCCACGACCGGCCCTCTATTTCGCGCGTTTATTGATGCGCTCGCGCAGCTCGTTTGCCGCGTCCGCGTACAGCGCCAGCAATTTCTGTCCCGCCGGCGGTTCGCTGAATGTCCCTTGCTTGCCGATCGCGGCCTGGCCTTCTTCGATCTGCTTCAGCAATGCTTCAGCCGAGACCACGTCAAACATCGGCTTACCCGCAACCTCGACATACACCGGCGACGTGTGCGCAAACAGTTGATAGCCCAGCTCGTTCTTCGTCGTGCTTTCGACGCGGGCCGCGAACCAGCCGGTTTCCTCGACGCGGATTTCGGCGGTCAGCTTCGCTCGATACGAGGCGCGCGCAAGAGCCGCGCACGAAGTAAGCGGCGGCGGGGCCAAGCCGCTTACTTCGTGCGCGGCTCCTGCGTCTCCTGCGCGCGCGGCGGACCGGCGAATCACCTTGCCATTGTGCACCAGTTGCAGCTGCGCAAACAGTTGATAGCCCAGCTCGTTCTTCGTCGTGCTTTCGACGCGGGCCGCGAACCAGCCGGTTTCCTCGACGCGGATTTCGGCGGTCAGCTTCGCTCGATACGAGGCGCGCGCAAGAGCCGCGCACGAAGTAAGCGGCGGCGGGGCCAAGCCGCTTACTTCGTGCGCGGCTCCTGCGTCTCCTGCGCGCGCGGCGGACCGGCGAATCACCTTGCCGTTGTGAACCAGTTGCAGCTCTTGGAAATTGTTCCGGCCTTGCGCAGACGCCTCGATCTTCACCTTGCCGGGCTTGGCGAGCTTGATCGTGTCGCCGCAGCCGTGATCGTTGACTCGAAGTGTGAGCAGCGGCCCGTTCGTCGCCTGATTGCGCCCCGTCTTCAGCCCATCCAGCCAGGCCGCCACGGTCAGCGGATCGGCGCTACGCACATAGACGCGCGCGAAGTCGTAAATGAACCAATCCGTGCCGGTGCTGATCGGCATCTTCAGGCCGACGTTGAGATAACGATAATAGCTCTCCTCGAACAAGCCGCGGCGGCTGCCGTCGAAGACATTCAGTGCGTGCAGCCGGCCGGTCAGGGCGTTGAGCACGTCTTCGTAGCCGAAGCTGTTGTGGCACCAGATGATCGTGCCGCCTTGCTGGCGCGCGTCGTCGATGCCGGGGCGCAGAGGCCGATCGTCGTTGCCGCCGCCGGTGATGCCTGGACCGAGGCTGACCGGCTTCACCAGGGTTTTGATGTTGAGAAACATCACATGCCCATAGCCCTCGCCATGGCTGGCGAAATTGTGGCGATGCTCCTCGCCGTTGTTGACCAGGACGCCCGTCGCATTGAACGCCGGCACATCGCCGATCGGATAGCGGTTCGTGATGTACTCGGCGTCGTCCTGATGGCGTTCGAGATAGGAGATGAACAGCACGCGCAGCCGATCGGCCGGCGGAATCTTGCGAAGATAATCCTCGGCGTCTTGCTTGGTCAGCTTCATGAGATGCAGATGCGTGTTGCCGGCGATGTAGCCGAGCTTGCCGGGGTCGAAGGCGGGAGTGAGTTTGACGACGGTTTCCGCTGGGGCGTTTTTCGTGAGATCGAGTTCAATCGTCGCCAGTTCAGTTTCCAATCCAGCGACCGCTTCGAGGCGATAGACGCCGCGCGGGACTTCGGTTTCTGCACCTTTGACGGGAACGACGTGCCAACCGCCGAACTCCGGCGCGACCTTCAGGCCGCGCAAGCGGTCGTACAGGCCCGGCAGCGGGACGGTGCGTTTTTCGCCATCGAGCAGCCGCACGATGCCGGCGCAGTCCTGGCCCGTCGCCGCGTCCACCAACCTCAAACGGAACTTGACCGCGCCGTCCTGCCCCGTGGCGCTCCAAAGTGCACAGGTGAGCAATAGCGTGATGCACACAGTACCCAGTGCGATGCGGCGTGCGCTAATCGGAGTCGTGGCCGTCATTTCTTGTCTCCCGGCGGTACGGCAAACTTCTGCACGCGCTGGTTTTGCGCGTCAACGACATAGAGATTGTCGTGGCTGTCGAACGCCAGCGCGTGTGGCGTGTGGAACTGGCCCGGCTTGTCGCCCGGTTCCAGCGACTCGAAGCCGAATAGGTACTTCCCTTCCGGCGCAAAACACTGCACGCGATTGTTGGTAGCGCTGACCCAAATGCGGTCCCAGCGATCGACGACAATGCCGATTGGGCCGGGCAGGTTCTTGGGCCGGCCGCCGAACCCGCCCGGCTCGGTGCTGTTGCTGCCGAACGCCAGCAGCGGTTTGTCCTCTGGCGTGAACTTCTGCACGCGGCCAATCTTGCCTTCAGTCGTGAAGAGGTTTCCTTGCCGATCAAAGGCAAGGAAGTGCGGGCCGCCGGTGCGGTTCTTGATGCCGTCAAGTCCGTCGAACTGGCCCGGCTTCGTGCCGTACTCGCCCCACTTGCCCAGGAATTTTCCCGTCGGCGTGAAGCGCTGCACACGGCGATTGACCTGGTCGGCGACATAGACCGTGCCGTCCTTGGCAATTGCGATGCCGCCGGGCTGATCGAATTCGCCGTCGCCCTTGCCCTCTTTGCCCCACTCGCGCAGCAGCTTGCCGGTCTCGTCGTAAACGCAGATCTTGTGGCTCATCATGGGCGCGACGTAGATGCCCCCCGCCTTGTCCACCGCAATGCCGCCGGGCATCTTCTCGACGGCGAAGTGCAGCAGCGCTTTGCCCTCGGTGGAGAACTTCTGCACGCGATTGTTCTTGAACTCGGTCACGAAGATCTCGTCTTTGGCGTTAATGGCGATGCCGATCGGCGAATGCAGCTCGCCGGCTTCTTTGCCCATTTTGCCCCAGGTGAGCAAGAATTTGATGGGCGGGTCTTTGGCGCCGGCGTCAAGTGTTCGAGGTTCGCTAAGAAGCCAAAGACTTACAAGGACCGCGAAGCACAAACGTCGGCCCCGCCCGTATTTCCGTCGCGACAACATCATTAGACTCCTCAGGTTATCCCAGCCTGGCAATGTCTACCATTCTCCGCCGGAGCAAAAGCTAAACCCGCAGCGACCGCCACCGATCCGGCACTTCGATGAGCGACGGTCCGCGCCGCACTAGCGCTTGCCGCAGCGCCTGCGCGAACTCGTCCCGGCCATTCACGCGGACGCCCGGCACGCCGTACGCCTCGGCCAGCTTCACGAAATCGGGGTTGTTCAGCTCGACGTCCACATAGCGTTCGCCGTGTTGTTTGCGCTGCAGGTTCTTGATGGCGCCGTAGGCCGAGTCGTTGTGAATGATCGCGATGAGGTTGAGCTGATAGCGCGCCGCGGTGGCGAGTTCCTGGCAAGTCATGACGAAGCCGCCGTCGCCGGCCACGCAGACGACCGGCCGGTCCGGCAGCGCCACCGCCGCACCGATGGCCGCGGGGTAACCCCAGCCGAGGGCGATGTAAGTGGACGGATAGAAGAAGGTGCGCGGCGCATAGGCCGGCCAATCGGTGTGCATGCGCAGGGCCATTTCCGACGCGTCGGTAATGACGACACCGTTTTCGGGTAGCTCCGCGCGAAGCGTGTCGATGAACCATTCGGGATGGGCTGGGCGGGCATAGCGCGCCCGCTCCCAGATTTCGCCCCACTCGCTATCCTGCTTCGGAAGCAGGCCCAGCAGCGCCGCCAAGACTTCCTTGGCGTCGCCGAGGATGCTCCGTTGTACCGGATAACCAACGCCCAGCACGGTTGGATCGATGTCGATCTGGATTAGCTGTTTCGGGACCAGAAGCTTCCAGAACCATGTGGTGACTTCGGTAAAGCGACAGCCTACCGCAAGCATCACATCGGCGTGTGGCAGTGCATCTTTGGCGCGTGCCGAGCGCGCATGGCCGAGCGAAAACGGATTGCGTTCATCGAGGATGCCCTTGCCGTTGAGAGTGGTGATCACTGGGCAGTTCAGGCGTTCCGCGAGTAGTGCGATTTCTTTGCCCGCCCCACTCCAGACCGCACCGCCGCCCGCCATAATGATTGGGCGCCGCGCATGCTGCAGCATTCCGGCGGTCAAAGCGACGACCTCGTTCGGTTGGTACAACTTGCGATGGGCCACGTCGCCAACGACTTCCGGTAAAGGCTCGTCCGTCAGTCGGGCCATGAGGTCTTGCGGAAAAAACAGCGCCGCCGCCCGCCGCCGCTCGCTGACCATGGCCGTGAACGCTTCGCTCACCATCGCGGGACCGTCGTCGGCGCATTCCGCTGTGTCGGTGTAGATCGTGCATGGGCGAAAGATGCTCTCCAGATCGATCTCGTGATAGCTGCCGGTTTCGCGGCCCACTTTGTCGTGATTCACCTGCCCCGCGATCAAAAGCACCGGCACGGAATCGCCATACGCCTCGGCGATGCCGGTAAGGGCATTGGTCGCACCGGGTCCGGCGGTCGTGCAGACGACGCCGGGCCAACCGGTCACCCGGGCATAACCATCTGCCATGAAAGCGCCGGCCTGTTCGTTGCGGCATAGGATGGTGCGCATATCGCCGTGACGCTGGATCGCATCGTAGATCGAAGTGGTATGCGACCCGGGCATGCCGAAGATCACGCGCACGCCGTGTGCATGTAGCGCTTGCACCAAGAGGTCGGCGCCGGTTGACAAGGTTCATCTCCAATTATCGTTTACCGTTTCGCGCTCGCTGATCCGGTAGACAGCGAAAGTTCACTGGGCGCGCTAAACGGCAAGCCAAAATTCAACCACTCACCACTCACCAACCACTTCCCACCAATCCCACTTCTTGCTTGCCCTGGCCGCGGCGATATTCTACATTCGATCCCATGATTTCCCACCTACCTGGAGGCTGCAACATGTTTCGCAAGCTCGCGCTGCTCGCCGTACTCGGCCTGCTGGCGCCCGCGTCAGCTCGCGCCGACGTCAAACCGCACGCCCTTTGCACCGATGGCATGGTGCTGCAACAAAAAATGGATGTGAACATCTGGGGCGCCGCCGACAAGGGCGAGAAGGTGACCGTTTCCTTCCGCGGCAAGACGGCGTCCGCGACTGCTGACGATCACGGCCGCTGGAAAGTGTCGCTGCCGTCCGGTTCGGCAGGCGGGCCCTTCCCGATGACCATCGCCGGCAATGACAAGGGACTGGATTACAAGGATGTCTACGTCGGCGAGGTCTGGGTCTGCTCCGGCCAGTCGAACATGGAACAGTCGGTCAACGGCTCTAACGCGGCCGACCAGAAGCTCGCCAAGGGCCTGGCGCACAACCCGATGCTGCGCACCTTCAACGTCAAGAAGAGCCCGCAGACGGTGCCCGTCAACGAAACAGGCGGCGTCTGGATCGACGCCAAGCCGGAGACGGTCGGCGGCTTCACCGCGGTCGGCTATTTCTTCGGCCGCGATCTGCATGAAGCGCTCAAGGTCCCCGTCGGTCTGATTCACACCAGTTGGGGCGGCACCCGCGCCGAGGCCTGGACGAGTCGCGAGGCGCTTGACCGTAACCCGCTCTACAAGACTGATCTGGTCGGCGACAGCTTGAATCCCAACAGCGCATCGGCCCTTTACAACGGCATGATCCACCCTCTCTTGAATTACCGCATCCAGGGCGCGATCTGGTACCAGGGCGAAAGCAACGCTGGCCAGGCGTATCGTTATCGCGAACTGTTCCCGATGATGATTCAGAATTGGCGCCACGATTGGAGACAGGGCGACTTTCCGTTCTTGTTCGTGCAGCTCGCGCCCTACACCGACGTGCAAAAGGAACCGCGCGAAAGCAACTGGGCCGAGCTGCGCGAAGCTCAGACGATGACCCTCAAGCTGCCGCACACAGGCATGGCGGTCATCACCGATTGCGGCCACGAACGCGACATTCACCCGACGCCGAAACAGCCGATCGGCAAGCGCCTCAGCAGGATCGCCCGCGCCCAGACCTACGGTGAAAAGATCGTCTACTCTGGCCCGATGTACAAAGGGCTGAAGATTGACGGCAACCGCGCGGTCCTCAGCTTCGAGCACATCGGCGGCGGCCTGGTCGCCAAGGAATTGGAACCGACCGACGGTCGCAAGAACAAGGCGGGGACCGAGGGTTTCGCATGGCGCGTCAAGGAAGGCTCGACCAAAGCGGACCTGATGGGCTTTACGGTCGGCGGCGAGGATAAGAAGTTCCACAACGCCAAGGCGATGATTCAGGGCGACACCGTCGTGGTGACTTGCGAGGCCGTTTCGAACCCAGTAGCGGTCCGCTACGGCTGGGCGAACCATCCGCTCGTCAACCTGTTCAACCAGGAAGGCCTGCCCGCGTCGCCGTTCCGCACGGATGATTTTCCGGGGATAACGAAGAGGTGATCCAAGTTATTGCTTGCCGTTTAGCGCTACCATAATCGGTCCGGGGACGACGTCCTTGGCCAACGATTGCGAACGTTAAACGGCAAGCCACTTACGCCGTCTTCTGTTGCGCCACCGTTTGCAAGCCCAGTTCCGCAACGGCGATCTCGCGCATGCGGTACTTTTGCACTTTGCCCGTCACCGTCAACGGAAACGCGTCCACGAACTTCCAGTGACGCGGAATCTTGTAAGTCGCGATCTTGCCGGTGCAATAGCGCACGAGTTGCTCGTCGTTCAGCGTCGTGCCCGGCTTCGGCCTGACCCACGCCATCACTTCCTCGCCGTATTTGATGCTCGGCACGCCAATCACTTGCGCTTCGCTGACGCCGGGATGCGTGTGCAGATATTCTTCGATCTCGCGCGGATAAATATTCTCGCCCCCCCGGATGATCATGTCTTTGATGCGGCCGACGATGTTCACGTAACCCGCGTCGTCCAGCGTCGCCAGGTCGCCGGAGTGCATCCAGCCGGCGGCGTCGATCGAGGCCTTCGTCGCCGCCGCGTTGTTCCAGTAGCCAATCATGACGCTGTAGCCGCGCGTGCAAAATTCGCCCGCAACCCCGCGCGGCACGATCAGCCCAGTCGTTGGATCGACGATCTTGATCTCGACGTGGGGCTGCACCCGGCCCACGGTGCTGACGCGGCGCTCCAGCGGATCATCGACGGCGCTCTGCGTCGAGATCGGCGACGTTTCCGTCATGCCGTAGCCAATGGCGACTTCCGGCATGTGCAGTCGCGTCACTACTTGCTTCATCAATTCGATGGGGCACGGCGCCCCGGCCATGACCCCGGTGCGCAGCGAAGACACGTCAAACTCGTCGAAGCGCGGATGATCGAGCACGCCGATGAACATCGTCGGCACGCCGTAGAGCGACGTGCAGCGCTCGGCCTGGATTGCTTCCAGCACCTTGAGCGGATCGTACGCCTCGGCCGGCACGACGATGCACGCCCCATGCGCCGTGCACGCCAGGTTGCCGAGCACCATGCCGAAGCAATGGTAGAACGGCACCGGCAAACAGACGCGGTCGGCCTCGGTGTAGCGGCACGCTCGGCCGATGAAGTAGGCGTTGTTGAGGATGTTGTGGTGCGAGAGCGTTGCGCCTTTGGGGAAACCGGTGGTGCCGGAGGTGTACTGGATGTTGATGGCGTCGTCGAATTGCAATCCTGATTCGCGCTCTTCCAGCTCGGCGACCGAGATTTTCTCGCCCATGGCGTTGAGCCGGTCCCAATCGTCGTCGAGCAACAGCGACCACTTCAATTCCGGGCATCGGCCGCGGACTTCGTCGAGCAGCGGTCCATACCCGGTTTGCCGAAAGCCGCGTGCGAGCAAAAGGCCGGAGACACCGGCTTGATTGAGCACATACTCAAGCTCATGCGCTTTGTACGCGGGATTGATGTTGACGAGGATCGCGCCGATGCGGGCCGTGGCATACTGGACGATGACCCACTCGAAGCGATTGGGCGACCAGATGCCGATGCGGTCGCCCTTCTGCACGCCGAGCGACAGCAGAGCGCGCGCCGTTTGCTCGGCGGCGTCCCAAAGTTGGCGATAGGTGGCGCGGTAGTCTTGATTGCACACCACAAGCGCGTCGCGGTCCGGAAAACGCTCGACCGTGCGGCGCAGATTCGCGCCAATGGTTTCACCCAGCAGCGGCACGTCGCAAGCGCCGTGATCGTAGGAGAGTTGATTCATGGCCGCGAATTGTACCCGGCCGCGGCGGGATTTGGCCAGATGTGTTTTGTTTGCCGTTTAGCGATCGCAATGGGATTGCGCGGCAGCGAGGGATTTCTGATGCGCTAAACGGCAAGCCACACGCCCTAATCGTTGCCAACGAGGGCGCTGTCTTCAAAGCGCTCGCTGCGTTTCTCCAGTCCTTGGCGCACCGCCCGGCAAATGCCGTCCACGTCCAGCCCCAGCGCCGCCAGCAGTTCGCCGCGTTCGGCGTGTTCGACGAAACGGTCCGGAATGCCGAGGCGCACGATGTGGCGCGTATCGAGCCCCGCGGCATTGGCGGCTTCCAGCACCGCGCTGCCGAAACCACCTTCGAGCGTTCCTTCCTCGACTGTGACGACCAGCGGCAACTCTTCGACCGCGCGCAGAATCGTGTTCTTGTCGAGCGGCTTGGCGAAACGTGCGTTGACGACGCCGATCTCCAGGCCTTCTTGCCGCAGCTTTTCGGCCGCCTTGACGCACGTGGGGAACAGCGAACCGAAGGCGACGATGACGCCGTCCGCGCCCCATTCGTAAACCTCCGCCTGGCCCAGCTCGATCGGCGTCAGGCCACGTTCCACTTTTTCAAGACTCGCCTTGGGATAGCGCAGCGACGCCGGGCCGTCGTGCGCCAGGGCGAAGCGCAGCATGGGGGCTAAGTCGGATTCGTCGCCGGGAGCCATGACGACCATGTTTGGGAAGAGCCGCAGGTAGGTGATGTCGAAGCAGCCGTGGTGCGTCGGGCCGTCGGGGCCGGTGAGGCCGGCGCGGTCGAGGCAGAACGTCACGGGCAGATTCTGCAATGCGACTTCTTGGAAAATCTGGTCAAAGGCACGCTGCAAGAACGTCGAGTAGATATCGACGATCGGACGCGCTCCCGCCTTGGCCTGGCCGGCGGCGAAGGCGACGGCGTGCGATTCGCAAATGCCGACATCGAAGAAGCGGTTCGGAAAATCGGTGCGCACCTTTTCGAGTTTGTTGCCCTGGCACATGGCCGCGGTCAACACCGTGACCTTCGGGTTGTCGCGCATCACCTCGTAAATGGCGCTGGAGGCGGCGTCGGTGTATGCCTTCGACCCGCTGCGCTTCAACGACATGATCGTTCGGTCCGGGCCGATCTTTTCGAATACCGGCGGCGTGTGGAAGGTAACCGGGTCTTCACTCGCCTGCGGCACCCCCTGGCCCTTCACCGTCAACACGTGCAGCAGCACCGGCGTCGGATGGTCTTTCACCTGGTTGAGCCAGTAACGCAATCCCTGAATATCGTGGCCGTCGATCGGCCCAACGTAGTGGAAACCCAGTTCTTCGAACAGCATGCCGCCGGTGAGCAGCGCCTTGAGGGCGTCGCGCATTTGATCGACGGCCTGGTTGGCCATTTTGCCGACTAACGGCAGCTTGTCGAAGAGTCTTCGGATGCGGCGTTTCGTGCCGCGGTAGAAATTGGTGAGCCGGGCGCGGTCCAAGCACGAAGCCAGCGCGCCGACGCGCGGGCAGATCGACATTTGATTGTCGTTGAGGATGACCAGAAACTTCTTGTTGAGGTGCCCGGCGTTGTTGAGCGCCTCGAAGACGATGCCGCTGGGGAACGCGCCGTCGCCGACGACGGCGACGCTGTGGCGCTCGGGATGGCCGAGCAGCTCATCGCCGACTTTCAGGCCCAGCGATGCCGACGTCGCGCAGCCGGCATGGCCGGTCATGAACAGGTCATACGGACTTTCGGCCGGATTCGGATAGCCCATGAGGCCGCCGCGCATGCGAATGGTGTCGAAACGCGGGTAGCGGCCCGTGATCAGCTTGTGCGGGTAGATTTGATGGCCGGTGTCCCAGATCAGGCGGTCCTTGGTGAAGTCGAAGGTGAGGTGCAAGGCAATGCACAATTCGACGACGCCGAGGTTGCTGGCGAAGTGGGCGGGGCGGATGCTGAGGACGCGAATCAACTCGTCGCGCATCTCATGGGCAAGCTGGACGAGTTCCGGATCGGAGAGGATATGCAGGTCGGCGGGGCTGCAGATCCGTGCCAGGACTTTGTTCATGGACGCATCCCTTTCAGCAGGTGATCCATCGCTGCCCACGCTCCGCATGGGCGCCTCCACCCCGGCGTTCCACACTGGGGTCTGCAACCTCTGTCCAGATTGCACAGGCATTTTAGCGGTTGCCCAAAGGAATACCCGTGGATTATTGGAGAAAATAACGAATCCGCGTAGATTCTGGGAAGGGGAGTTTGCCGGATTCTCCCATTTTGACGACGACGGGTATGACATGAACAGAAACGCGATGCCGAGCAACGAGCATTTCTCAGCCTCGCCCAAAGACAACCGTGAACAGGATTCGCTTGGCGGCTGCGCGCTTTGTTGGGACTCGTGCTACCGATCGCGCGTCAGTACGAATTGCATCAGCGCCGTCAGCGGTTCGCCAGCCGGGCCGAGCGGACGCATTAACTCGAATGCTTCGGCGCCCAGATCGTTCGCCCGGCGGCGGCTTTCGTCAATGCCCAGAAAGCTGGGATACGTCAGCTTGCCGCGTGCGGCGTCCTTCTGCGTGCGTTTGCCGGTTTCCGCAGCGGTGCGTTCGACGTCGAGCAAATCGTCGGTGATCTGAAACGCCAGGCCGAAGCAGCGGGCGTATTCGACCAACCGGGCCAGCAAAGCTGCATCGGGCCCGCCGTCATGTTCGCCTTGGGCTGCCCAAACGCCGAGCTGAAGACAAACGCCGAACAACGCACCAGTCTTGTGCCGATGAATATGTTCGAGCACTTCGAGCGAATGCGGCTGTTCGGTGCGAGGGAAGTACTGTTTGGCATCCGGCGCAAGCGGCGCGGCGCCGCGTTCCCACGCGAGATCTTCCACTTGCCCGCCGACCATGCCGCCGGCGCCGGCGCCTTGCGCCAGCGCCAGGCAGCAGCCGGCTGCGGTGCGCGGCGGATAATTTTCCACCAGCACTTGAAACGCCAGGGTCTGGAGCGCATCACCCGCCAGGATCGCGAGCGCCTCGCCGAATTTCTTGTGGCACGTCGGCAAGCCGCGGCGCAAATCGTCGTCGTCCATGGCCGGCAGATCGTCGTGCATCAGCGAATAGGTGTGGATCATCTCGACAGCACAGGCCGCCGGCAATGCCTGATCGTTGGCGCCGCCCGATGCCTCGGCCGCCATCAAAACCAGCATTGGCCGCAGGCGCTTGCCGGGTGCGAGTAAGCTGTAGCGCATCGCCTCCGCAAGCGGCCGCGGAATGGCGGCTTCGCGGTCGAGCAGCGCGGCCAGTCGTGCATCGACGAGCTGCTGCTTGGATTTCAGGTACACGGCGAGTTCAAAGGGCAACGGTTCAGTCCAAAGGGACAAATTGGATGCGTGGGATACTGCCCGCGCCGTTTCTGCGAAACGGGGCTAAACGGTTTTTTTGTCGATGGTCGCGGTGTGATCGAAGGGCTTGGTCAGCGGATTGCCCTGCTCGTCGAGGCCGAGCAGCTCCTGAATGCGCTGCTCGGCCTGACGCAACTGGCCGTAACATTGCTTGAGCAGCTTGACGCCCTGTTCGTAGCGCGCCAGGGAATCTTCCAGGCCGATCTTGCCGTCCTCCAACTCGTGGACGATGCGCTCCAGGTCGGCGAGCGCTTGTTCGAACGTCAGGGGTGGTTGAGCGGCGTCGTTCATATGGTCGTGCGTAGGTCCCGCGAGCCGAGCGGGCCCGGTCGCTGCAAAGGTCCCGCTCGGCTCGCGGGACCTACTTGACACTCAGCGATTCCGGTGGCGGCAGAACACGCTCCACTTCCGCGATAAGCCGGCCATCGGCGAGCAGCACTTCGATGCGCTCGCCGGGTTGCACTTGCGCGGCGCTGTGGACGAGGCGCGTGCCGTCTTCCGTCCGCGTTAGGCTATAGCCGCGCGCCAGCACGTTCAAGGGGCTGAGGGCCTGCAAGCGTGCGGCTTGGGCGTCAGCTTTTTGACGAGCGAGGGCGAGGCGCTGGCGCATGGCGCGCTGCAATCGTTCCTCCGCGTCGTCGAGCTTGCGCTCGCGCTCGCGGAGGCGTTCGAGTGGGAAACGGAGGATGCGGCGCTGGGCCAGTGCTCCCAGACGTTCGCCCAAAGTTTGCACGCGGCCGGACAGCAGATCGCCGAGCCGCTGCCGGCAATCGTGGAGGCCTTGCAACAGTTCCCTTCGGTCCGGCGTTGCGCGCACCACCGCGTCGGTCGGCGTCAAGGCTCGGCAATCGGCGACCATATCGGCGATCGTCACGTCGATTTCATGGCCGACGGCGGAGACGATCGGAAACTTGCACTGGAAAATTGCCTGGGCGACGGCTTCGGAATTGAACGCCGCCAGGTCGTCGCTGCTGCCGCCGCCGCGACCGAGCAAGACGACATCGATGTCGTTGAGGCGATTCAAGCGGCGCAGCGCCGCCGCGATCTCTTGCGGGGCGGTTTCGCCCTGCACGCGGACGGGGCAGACCCAGACCTCGGCGAGCGGCCAGCGCTGGGCCAATTTTTCGAGCATGTCGCGCACCGCTGCCCCGGTCGGGCTGGTGACCAGCGCGATGCGACGCGGAAAGCGCGGCAACGGCCTCTTCCGCTCGGCCGCGAAATAGCCGAGCTTGAAGAGCTTCTCCTTCAGCAGCCGCAGCGCTAGCTCCTGAGCGCCTTCACCTTTGAGCTGCAGCGCGTCGACGTAGAGCTGATAATCGCCGCGCGGCGCGTAAACGCCGATTCGGCCGCGGGCCACGACTTCCACGCCCTCGTCGATGGCGATTTTCATTCGCTGCGCGGTGCTGCGCCAGATGACGGCACGAATAACGGCGCCTTGGTCCTTCAAGTTGAAATAGACATGGCCGGAGCTGTGCCGCTTGAAAGACGAGATTTCGCCGGCGACCCAGACTGTGGGAAACGCGCCTTCGAGCAGCGCCTGCACCTGGGCGGTCAGTTCCGTGACGGTGAGCACGGGCGGCGTGGCGGGCGCTGCGGCGGCACGGTCGAATAGCGGCGTGTCGGTCATGGTGGCATTGTAGCGGCGCTTGCGGCTTCGCGCTCGCGCGGAATGGTCGATGTAATTGTCGTTTCGCAGCGAGCGCGAAACGGCAAGCAATCAGAACACTCTCACGAGGTAGATCGGGTCGCCTTGCTCGTCGTTCAAGCGCTGCACCAGTTCGGCGCGACGCGATCCGTCCCAGGCCTGCCATTCGCTCAGGCGAAGCATGCAATAGACCGGTCCCGAGCCCGCCGGCAGATCGGCAGGCGAATCCAACCGCGCCACCGGGCGGCCGTAATAGAACATGATCCCCTCGTCCTTGAGGAAAAAGAGGTACAGCACCTGATCCAGCGGCACCAAGGCGGCGAGCACCGCGGCCTTATTGCGCGCTTGCCGAGCGAAGCTGCGGTTGGGCATCATCATTTCCACGTGCACTGCCTTGGCGATCATCCACAGCGCCAAGCACGTCACTAGCATCTTCGCCGGTTGCACGCGCGGCATCTTCCATGGCAGCCGGCCTTCGTGCCAGGCGATCCAGACCATGACCGCTAGCCCGGCGATACCCGGAAATAGCGGGAAGCTGTGCCGCGGCGTGTGTTCGGTCGGCAGGCTCCAGAAGAGGACCTGCGGCCACACCCAACAGTGCAGGGCGACCAGCAAATCGCGGCCCCGCTGGTTCCAGATGCGATAGAAGCTCGGCCGCAGGGCCAACAGCGCCAAAGCGGACCAGGGCAAGGTGGTGACCATCAGTTTGAAAGGATGGACGATCATTTCGAGCCAGGGATAGGGGCGATAGTCGTTGTAGCCGGGCGCCAATCGCGACAGGCCTTCCCACACGACCGTGCTGTAGAAGACGTCCCAACCTTCACGTGCGGCGGCCGCGGCGATCCAAGCGCAACAGATCAGCCCTGCAAGTCCCGCGCTGAGAAGGTGCGGCCAGTGAACGAGCAGCCGCAGCCGACCTTTCCACCATAGAAAGGGAATGGCCGTGCCGTACAAGAACTGCGGCGCCGTCCATTTCGTGAGGACGCCGCCGGCCATGCACAAGCACGCCGCCAGCCACCAGTGGAAATTCAGTGGGCAGTGGGCAGTGGGCAGTGGGCCGGAAAAGGGGACAGGACCTTTTGCAATCAGAGGTCCTGTCCCCTTTTCGGGCCGACTGCCGAGTGCCGACGGCTCCTCGACGGCGCGGAAAAAGAACAGGATCGCAGCGGTGATCCAGGCGACTTGCAGCATGTCGATTTCCGCGGCGGACGCCTTGTCGATCCACATCAGCGACATGGGCAGCGCGAGCCCGGCGACGAGTCCCGCGGTGCGTCCCAGCCGTCGACGGAAGTACCAAGCAAAGAGGAAGACGCAAGCGCTGGCTCCGATGGCCGATGGCAGCCGCGCGGTCCATTCGGTAACTTGACCGAACGGCAGACTGCAGAGCACGATGGCGAGGTACATTCCCGGCGGCTTGGTGAACAGCGGTTCGCCGTAGAGCCGCGGCACGATCCAATCGCCGCCGGCGAGCATTTCCTGGGCAACGAGGGCCCGCAAGCTCTCGGTGCGCCAGAGGTCGCCGGCGGTCAGGCCGTAGAAAAAGAGAAAGCCGCACAAGAGACCCAGCACCAGGCATGATCCGGCCGGGCGCTGCAAGGCGCGTGTCATCCGCGCGAACCAATCCAAGCGGAAAACTTCAGGTTCAACGGACGGCGAGCAAACGTGGTGCACGGCGGCCTCCTTGCCGACAGGTGATCCGCCCAGGATAGCAGAAATCGAAGGTTGGGCCGAGACGACCTTCTATGGGTGTGCAATTTGAGATAAGAATTGTCCGAGATTATTTTTGACGTGAATAGGTAAATATCCCTGTCAGTTTGCCAGTTTGCCAACTTGCCACGGGATGTGCCTCGTAAATGGGCCTGGTTCGAAAACGCGCGGTTGAGGGTGCCAAGCGACTGTGCAATCGACTGGGCCATTTGGCCCCCTCGTGCATTGTCGCGTCCGTAGCGTAACTGCTGACCTGGAAAACGGTTATGGCTGCCAATTTCGCGACTATACCACAATGCCACGATACTCCACACACACATGTTGGTTACCCGGTTTCGAACCACGCCACAGCCAATCCATGCAAAAAGACGCAACCGGATTGGTTGTATACCTTTGCGCTGGAATTGCTTCGCTGACGGCTAGGGTTCCAGGGCCTGGTTCAAGAACGTGCGGTTGCGGGCGCCAAGCGACAGGGCGACTGACAGGGCCACTTGGCCCTGTCGGACGAGTCGCGGTGCTTTTCGTAAGCAGAAGATTCATAAGCCTTTGCGACAACAACAAGGGGCGACAGGGCCACAATCCCACTTTTGCCGCGCGCGCGCGCATGCTTGTGACCCGGCTTCGAACCAGGCCGGTTCCAGCGGCGACCGGCACGCCAACTCGCCAACGTTGCCAAAAAGTCCGTTTCGTGAATTCATCACTGGGAAAGGCAACACGAAGAAGACAAATGCTTGGGACATCGGTCCCGCTCTTGCCTCAGCAAACGCGCTTTCTGCGGATGAGCCGAAAAAAAACTGGAAATCACAATCGAACTAAAGTGATCCATCGTCCTAAGAGTAACGGCTGCGCCTGTAACGTGAGAATTGGCTTGACTTTCCAGATGACAATGTCAGCATGGTAGGATCCGAAGGAGATTCGTAAGCAACAATTGGCCAAGAAGTTGCGGCGACGGTTTTCTAGAGGTAAATGTTGCGAGCGCATGATAATCGCTAACCAGGACAAAACCGTCGCAGAGCGTGTGGAACGCAATCTGTTCGCAAAATGCCTAGCCTTTTCAGTCTTTTCAGCTTGCAGGAGTTTTCCAGAGGCGGGTAAAGTAGTTTGCATCGTTTTTTCCGGAACGGCCCGGTTAACGGTCACGAGAGCGCGGTCTTTTCTTCGACACAAAGGTCTCAGCAATGGCGAAGTTCAATCTGCCTCGGTGGTTGCAAACGCTGGTTGGCGCCACACCGAAGACGATTCAGAAACCGCGGCGGCGGCGTCAGCTCCGCATGGAGCAGCTGGAAGACCGCATCACGCCGGCCTCGTTGGTTTGGGACGGCAGCGCCAGCTCGCTTTGGAGCAACCCGCAGAACTGGAACGGCAATCCGGGCAATACGCTGTTCCCGACCAATGGCGACGACCTCGTCTTCCCCGCCGGCGCCGCCAATATCGTCAACACCAATGACATCGACAACTTGGCCCTCAACTCGATCGCGATTTCCGGCACCGGCTTTGCGCTCGGCGGCGTGCCGATTACCCTAGGCAGCGGCGCCAGCGGCACCGGCTTTATCAACGTCAACGGCGCCGGCATCACCGATGCGATCAGCTTCGACATCACGCTGGGCGGCGCTGCCGGCGACAAGCAGTTCTTCACCGTCAACAGCAACACCACGGTGTTGACGATCAGCGGCAAACTATCGGGCACCACCGGTGTCGAACTCAGCAAGGACGGGCAGGGGACTCTGGTTCTTGCCGGCGACAACAAGGACTTCACCGGAGCGATCTCGATCACCGAAGGCGCCGTGAACATCCGCAACGCCAATGCGCTGGGCGACGCGCTTGCGCCCACGACGGTCGTATTCGACACCAATACCGGCAAGTTCGGCCAGTTACAGGTGCAAAACGTTTCGGGCCCGATCAAAGAGCAGCTCTTCCTCAACGGCACCGGCCCGCTGAATGACGGGGCCCTGCTCAACGTCGCGAGCGTCAACACCTGGACCGGCAACATCGAGCTCGACAGCGACTCGACCATGGGCGCCAACGCCGGCGCGCTGATCATCCAAGGCGTGATCAGCGACTTGGGCGCCGGCCACAACCTTAGCAAGGAAGGCCCTGCCAAGGTCGTGCTCGATCCGCTGGGCACCGCCGCCGGCAACACGTACCGCGGCCAGACGTTTGTCAACGCGGGCACGCTGACGATCCGCCACTCGCTGGCCTTGGGCAACGATCCCACCCCGATTCAGGGCATCAACGACACGGTGGTGCAAAGCTCCACCAACCGCAGCGGCACGCTTGAATTGGAGTTCGTGACCAATCCGTTGCGCATCGACCCCAACGCCACGCCCACCGGCTTCAAGGTGCCGACCGAATCCTTGACGCTCAACGGTCCGGGCCGCGAAGGCATTCACGTCCTGCCGAAGGATCACCTCGTCAACGGCGGCATTACCGTCAGCGGCGCCCTGAACAACCTCGCCGGCAATAACACCTGGGTTCAGGACATCTCGCTGTGGAGCGCGAATTCCTCCATTTTGTTCAACTTCCGCACTTGGAACTGGGCAACCGTGGGCATGGGCGCGGAAGCCGGCACCGAGTTGACCATCGCCGGCATCGTCCGGGACAACTTTATCACCGGCACGCCGTCGCTGCCGACCATCGACTATTCGCTCATTAAGACACACGCCGGGCGCGTGATCCTCATCAACGAAAACACGTATCGCGGCCGCACCGAGGTCCTGGAAGGCTATTTGAACATACGCGACTCGGCAGCTTTGGGCCGCGGCGGTTTCGCCCGCAACGAGACCATAGTTTTCCAGCAGGGCACGCTGGAGCTGGAAGCCGACGCGATCCCGGATTCTGCCGCTCCGCACCCGAATGCTCCCGACGGCACGCCCCATCTTCCCACGGATATCGTCATCACCGGCATCGGCGAGAACTTCTCGATCATGGGCACCGGCGCCGGCGGCGACGGCGCCATCCGCAACATTCGGGGCACGAATGAGAACAGCGGCATCCTGCCGATCCTGACCGCCATCGGCCGAGGCGAAACGCCGGTGGCCCCCCTCCCGCCGGCAACGCCCAGGATCAAGATTCCACCGCCGTTTGGCCGGCCCGAGTACTATGGCGTCACGTTCACGGACACCGGGGCCTCGGTCGGCGTCCAGCCGGACCAGGCGCCGTTCACACAGTTCGATCTTAGCCAACTCACGCTCAGCGGCGTCATCCAAAATGGCCTCGTGCCGGTAGGCATTCCAGGCGGTCCGAATGAGCTTACCAAGGTCGGCACGGGCGAATTGGTCCTCACGGATTCGGTCAACAGCTACACCGGGTCCACGTTCATTCGCGAGGGCTGGATCACTGCCCGTCAAAATCGGTCGCTCGGCGGCGATTTCCTGAACTTCCCCGACACGTTCCAGCCGCCGACGTACGTCGCCACAGGCGCGGCCTTGCACTTGAAACAGGACCGCGCCGGCCTGCCGATCGCGGTCACGGAGCGAATCTTCCTTTCCGGCATCGGCTTCGATCACCGTTACCCGGAGCTGAAATTCCGGGGCGCCCTCGAAAACCTGAGCAACGAAAACGCGCTGACGGGCATTGTCAACCTGGTCGCCGTGCCTGGCTTCACGCAGATCGGCATCGGCGCCGATGTCGCCAACAGCCCCTGGGTCCCGGCCGACCTCAACGTGACCAAGAGCAATCTATCGCTCACGCACCTGATGCAGGAAACCAGTCCGGACACGAACCTCGCCAACTTCCCGCCCGGCAGCGTGCCGGCCCCGCAACCGCTCATTCCGGCCGGTGTCAACAAGCTCGGCCGCAAGCGCGCCAGCTTGCAAGGCTACGGCACGTACACCGGCGACAACCTCGTGACCGAGGGTACGCTACGGGTTCAGAACGACATCGCCCTGGGGATGCTCAGCGGCACCACGACCGTCCTGGCCGGCGCCGCCATCGAAACCAAGGGCTACGCCCTTTCCGCGCGGCTCAATAACGGCCTCGCTCAGTGGGCCAACTCCGTCATCGACTTCAGCTCGCAATTCTCGACGACGAGTTGGGCCGCCAGCCAGGCGACCGGCGCGCCCGACACGTTCACCTATGGCGACATTCCCACGGCCTGGTCGGCGCTCAACCAGAATGGTCCTCCCAATCCTGAATTCATCACGCTCGGCTATGCGACGGCGGTCTTCGCCACGGGCGTCACGGTCCGCGAAACGTTCAACAACGGCTTCGTATTCCAGATCGACGTTCTTGACACGCTCAACGTCTATCACACGGTATGGACGGGCACCGATCCGAGCCCCGACCTCACCCCTGAGGATTTCGTCATCGACTTCCCGGAGACTCCGTACCTGGTCAAGGGCGTGAAGGTCTACGTCAATCCCAATCAGGGGGCCAGCTGGGAAGAAATCGACGCCGTGCAATTGCGCGGCATCACACCGGTGATCCTGGTCGATAATACCCTGAACGGCGGCCTGCCGGGCGGCGTTCAGATTCGCGAGAACCTGATCTTGAACGGCCTGGGCAGCGTCACCACGGACCATCCGTTCCACGACTACAACTTCAACATCAACCCGGCGTTCCGCGTGGACACGCTGACCAACGTCGCCAACGACAACATGTGGCGTTCGCCGATCACGTTCGCCACCGACGTGACCATCTCGTCCAAACCGCATTCGCGTCTGTCGCTGTGGAAAACCATCGATGGTCCCGGCGGCTTCGAGAAAGACGACCAAGGCAAGCTGATCTTGGGAGGCGTCAACTCCTACGCCGGCCTCACCCGCCTCAACGCCGGCACGCTCAATCTGCAAAGCTCCTCGGCCCTGGGTGGTTCCGCGGGCGGCACCATCGTCGCCAACAACGCCCAAATCGAATTGCAGGGCGACGTCACCATCGCCGGCGAGAGCTTGACGGTCCTGGGCAACGGCCCCGACGTCGCGCCGGTCATCCCGTTGCGCTGGTTCCCCGAAGGCCCCGGCCCGATCAGCGTCACCGAGTGGTCCGGCGATTCGGCCACCGGCCGCGTCACCGGCGTCGTCGTCGATCCCTTCGACACCAATGTCCTCTATCTCTCCGCGGCGGGCGGCGGCGCCTGGCGCTCGATCAACAACGGCTTCACGTGGCAGCCGCTCATCGACAACGTGCCCGGCCTGACGATCGACCAGATCATGTTCACCGGCGCCATCGCCGTGGCGCCGTTGGATTCGAATACCATCTACGTCGGCCTGGGCGAGACGAACAATTCCGGGGACTCCTACTACGGCCGCGGCGTCCTGAAGTCGTCCGACTTCGGCCGGAGCTGGTCGCTGATTCAGCCGCCGGGCAACGCGTTCGATCGGCACACGATTTCCAGGATCGTCGTCGATCCCCGAGAGGCAGACACGATTTACGTCACGGTGGAGGGCTCCGGCGTCAACGAAGGCGACGAAGGCCCCTTCTTCCCTGGGAATCCGGCCAACTACGGCCTGTGGCGGCTGCGCAACGGCACGTGGGTCAACATGACCGCCGGCGTCATCACGCCCATCGTCTTCAGCAGCGTCATTCACCACTTCACCGACCTGCAGGTGTTCGACGCCAATCCGCGGATCACCGTCAACGATCCGCGGCATCCCAATCAGCCGCTGCGGCGCATCATCGCCTTCGCGCTGGGTAATTACACGGGCGGCGGCACCGGCAGCGTCGCCAACGCCGTCTATACGTCGATTGACGCCGACCTGAACAATCCGGCCCCCGTCTGGACCACCGGCTTCCCGACGGGCCTGGAAACGGTCGCCGGCTTCCTGAATCAGCCGCGCAACGGCATGATCAAGCTCGACGGCGTCCGCAACGCCAACTCCAAGGACACCATTGTCCTCTATGCCGCCATCACCTATCCGGTCTCATTCCCGCGCTTCCTGGCCGGCCAGGACGGTGAATTCCGCGAAATTCAAACCGCCACCGTCACCTACGATCCCAACACCGGGCTTTGGACCGCGAACGGCTGGGGCGCCGTCGGTGTCCAGCCGGGCGCGGATTATCAAGGAGACAACGGCGGCCAGGGCTGGTATGACTCGACCATCGCCGTCCAGTCCCAGACGTTGGCGTCGCCGGCGTACAACACCCGCCTCGGCAACCCCAATTTCGTCTTCGTCGGCGGCATTGGCAGCATCTTCACGTCCGGTCCTTGGGTCTATAACGGCGCCGCCTGGAATGACGTCGATCCCGGCACCGACGGCAAGGGCCCGCACGTCGATTATCACGCCAGCTTCTTCGATCGCAACGGCATCTTGGTGGTCGGCAACGACGGCGGCATCTGGCGCATGGAAAACACGACGCCGCCCGGCGCCGGCGCCGCGGTCTGGACCAACAAGAACGGCAACTTCCTGCAGATCACCCAGTTCAACGGCCTGGACGTACACCCGTTCAACCCGTTCTTCGCGATCGGCGGCAGCCAGGACAACAGCACGCATGTCTACGACGACAGCTTCACGCATCAGGCCGTGGAGGGCGGCGACGGCGGCATCGTCCGCATCAACAACAAGAACCCGAACATCGTCTTTCACGTGCTCAACGGGGAGTTGCGCCGCTCCACCACCGGCGGCGGCGCCGGCTCGTGGCAGACAGTGTTCCCGCCCCCGGCGATTCCGCCGGCCGGGCTCTATTTCCCGTTCATCCTGGATCGCGTCAATCCGGCGCGCGTCATCCTGGGACATGGTTCCGACTTGTGGGAATCGAACGCGGACGGCGCCTTTGGCACCTTCAACATCATCGGCGCTGCGACCTCCAACCCGAACGGCCTTACAGGCATCACCTCGATGGCGGTTTCCGATCGCCAGGGTCTCTGGCAGAACGATCCGAACTTCCCGCTGGTGCTTGACCAGGGGGCCGACAGCTACGACGCCGACACGATTTACGTGGCCACCACCTCGGGCGTCTATGTCACCAAGAATCACGGCCAGGCCTGGGTCCGCCGCAACACCGGCCTGACGACCAACGACCTGATTGACATCACCGTCGATCCGCGCAACCGCGACGTGGCCTACGTGGTCCGCAACGTCTTCAACAGCGCGGGCGGCGAGCGCGTCTTCAAGACGAGCAACGGCGGCCGCGACTGGGTCGATATCTCCGGCAATCTCCCCGATCTGCCCACCTGGAAGGTCGTGGTCAACCCGCGCAACGGCGACGTCTTCATCGGCAACGACAACGGCGTCTACCTCCTGCCCAAGGGCAACGGCACGACCTGGGAGCGCTTCGGCCAGGGCATGCCGAACGTCCAGATCAAGGAGCTGGTTCTCAACACGTACACCAACATGCTGTCGGCCGGCACCTATGGCCGCGGCGTCTACCAGGTCTGGCTCGACGACTCGCTGGCCAATAGCGGGGCCGTCCGCTCCGTCACCGGCTCGTCGCTGTGGACCGGCAACGTCACGGTCGTGGGCGCCCTCGACATCCGCACCGAGATCAACTCGTCGGTGCAGTTCGCGGGCGTGATCGCCGACGGCGCCGGCGGGCCTTTCACGATCAACAAGCTCGGCGCGGGCCGGGCCGTGTTCTCCGGCGCCAACACCTACGCCGGTCTCACGGACGTCAAGGAAGGTACGCTCAACGTGCGCAACACCAACGCCTTGGGCAGCTCCGCGTCGCCGACCGGCGACACCATCGTCCGCGCCGGCGCCGCCCTGGAAATGCAAGCCGACCTGTTCCGCGAAAAGGTCATCCTCAACGGCGACGGCATTCAGATTAACGGCCACGACACGGGCGCATTGCGCAACATCTCCAACAACAACACCTTCACCGGCACCCTGGTCCTCAACACTAACTCGACGATCGGCGTCGATTCCGGCAGCCAGCTGACCATTGGCCAAAAGATCAGCGGCGGCGCCGTGGTGCCGAGCGCCGGCACCGGCCTCATCGACGACGGCGCGGCCGCCCGCAAGCTCACCAAAGAGCTGACCGGCACACTGGTCCTGAACGCCGGCAACACCTACGACGGCGTCACCGAGGTCATCCAAGGCATTTTGCGGGCCGAGCATGCCACGGCATTGGGCAGCGCTGCCGGCGGCACCCAGGTGGACAACGGCGCCCAGCTCCAGCTCAACAAGGACACCAGCGGCGCCGGCATCACCATCGCCGGCGAGAACTTGATTCTCTCCGGCTCCGGCATCTTCGGCACCGGCGCCCTGGAAAACTTCGGCGGCAACAACACCTGGCAGGGCCCGGTCAACCTCACGGCCAAGCAGGGCAAGGCCGCGCCGCTGCCGCCCTTGCCGCCTGCGATCATCAACATCGGGGTCTTGAATGCCGCCGACATGCTGACCATCGACGGCGCCATCACTGAAACCGCGGTCACCATTCCGGCCCAGCCGCCGCTCATTCCCGCCCCCGTGACCATCAGCAGCTTCGGCCTGACCAAGGTGCTGCCGGGCAAGCTGGTGTTCAAGGGCAGCACGGCCAACACGTACACCGGCCTGACGACCGTGCAGACCGGCGTGCTCAATGTGCAGAAGGCGCAGGCCCTGGGCACGACCGCCGCCGGCACCGTGGTCAAAAACGGCGCCGCTCTGGAAACGGAAGGCAACGTCGTCTACGTGGCCGAGACCGTCACGCTCAACGGCAAGGGCGTCAGCCCCGCCAACCTCGGCGCCCTGCGCAACGTCGCCGGCGCCAACAACTGGACCGGCCCGGTCATCCTCAACAGCACCGTGGCGGCGGCTTCCGCGACGCCTAACCCGCAGATCAACATCGGCGCCGATGCCGGCTCTTCGCTGGCGATCAGCGGCAACGTGCAAGATCCGGCCGGCGTGCCCGCGTCGCTCAAGGCGGCCGAGCTGCACAAGGTCGGCGACGGCACGATTATCTTCCCCAACGCCAATACGTATCAGGGCCTCACCGTCATCGATAAGGGCGCGCTCAACATCCGCAACGACGGTTCGCTGGGCGCCGCCGGCGTCGCGGCCAACGGCACCATCGTCAATAGCGGCGGCACCCTGCAAACCGAAGGCGGCTTCACGGAAACCGATGAGACGCTGACCCTCTTTGGCGCAGGTCAAAACGGCCAAGGCGCGCTCGCCAACAACGCCGGCGCCAACAACTGGAACAACCTGATCACGCTGGGGGACAACAACGTCGCCCTGGGGTCCAACGCCGGCACGCTGACCATCAACGGCCAGATCACCGACGCCGCCAACGTGTTCGGCGTCACCAAGGTCGGCCCCGCCACCGTCGAGTTCGCCGGCGGCACCGACAACGAGATCCAAGGCCTGACCAAGGTCAACGAAGGCACGCTGCTGCTCAACAAGACGACCGACACGTTCAATTTCGACGGCAATCTGACCATCGGCGACGGCGTGCCGGCTAGCCCGGCGGCCGACAGCGCCATTCTCTTGCTCGGCGCCAGCGATCAGATTCCGAATGCCGCCTTGACGACCATCAACGCCGACGGGTTGTTGGACCTGAACGGGTTCGCGGAAACGATCAACACGCTGGCGCTCAACAACGGTCATGCCCAAACCGACGCCGGCGTGCTCACGGTGGCCAATACGCTGACCATGACCGGCGGCGACATCCAGCTCAACGGCGCCGGCGATCAGTTGTTGTTCGGCGCCGGCGCGTCGATCAATGCCACGTCGAGCGCTGCCGAGACGCCCGTCATTCGCGGCGCCGGCTTCCTCGCGCTTGCCGGCGCGGATCCGCGCACCTTCAACGTCAGCGACGGCCCGCGCATTAGCGATCTGCAAATCACGGCGCCGATTTCCGGCGCCCTCGGCGAACGCCTGATCAAAGACGGCGCCGGTCTCATGGAAATCGATTCCAACGCCAACACCTACACCGGCGTCACCGAAGCCCATGCCGGCATTCTTCAAGTGGACGGCACCATCGGCGCCGTGGAACTCAACGGCGGCACCCTGGGCGGCACCGGCACCACCGGCACCGTCACGGCGCTGCCCGCCGGCGGCAAGGTCAACCCCGGCGACAGCCCCGGCATCCTGCACGCGGGCGCGACCGTGTGGAACTCCGCGACTACGTTCTTCGTCGAACTCAACCGGCTCAACCCCACGCCGAGCGTCCTCAACGCCGGCCTGGACTACGATCAGCTCCAAGTCAACGGCAACATTAACCTGGGCAACGCTCATCTCGACGGCCTCGTCGATGCCATCGGTCTCGGCGTCGTCACCGCCGATCCCCCCACCACCGTCGGCGATTCCTTCACCATCATTCAGACCACGGGCGGCAACGTCATCGGCAAGTTCGCCGAGAACGATCACGTCTTCGTCTTCGGCAAGAAGTTCAACATCACCTACAACGCCACCAGCGTGGTGCTGACCAAGGTCAAGTCCGATGTGACGATCAACATTGCCTCCAGCGCCAATCCGGCGGTCTGGGGCCAGCCGGTCGCCTTCACGATCACGGCGACGCCGCAAGCCGGCGCCGACCCGATTCCGCCCACGGCGACCGTCGATATCCACCTGGTCGGCCCCAACGAGGACGTCACGGTTTCCAAGACGCTGGTGAACGGCCAGTTCTCGTTCAATCCGGTCACGCTGTTCGGCGTCAACCTCGAAGTCGGCTTGCACCAGCTGAAGATCAAATTCCACGACCCGACCAAGAACTTCCAGGACTTCCCGCTCGTGCCGGAAATGACTTTGAACCAGACGGTAAACAAGGCGGACAGCACCATCTCCCTGGTGTCGTCGTCGCCGGGCAACACGTCGGTCTACGGCGACAATACGGTCAAGATCACCGCCAAGCTGGGCATCGTGCCCCCCGGCGGCAGCGAAAGCGGCACCAGCGTCATCAGCGGCACCGTGACCTTCAAGCGCGACGGCGTCGTCCAGGGCGCGCCCGCGGCCGTCTTTTTCAACGGCACGCAATACGTTGCCCAGATCAGCGTGCCGGCCAATCTGCCTGTGAGCGACTACGCCTACAGCGCAGCCTACAGCGGCGACGTGCACTTCAACACGGTCGCCACCACGCAAGATCTCGTCCAGCACGTGATCAAGGCGAATACCGCGGTCGGCATCGTCGGCAATCCTAGCCCGTCGGACATCGGCCAGAATGTGACCTTCACCGTCACCGTCAGCGCCGTCAACCCAAGCACCAGCACGCCGACCGGCACCGTCGTCATCAAGGACGGCGCCACGACCTTCGGCTCCGGCGCCGTGGACAATAGCGGCCAGATCCAGTTCACGATCAACTCGCTGACCTTCGGCGCACACACGATCAACGCCGATTACCAGGGCGACACGAACTTCAACATCAGCAGCGCGGTCCCCGGACTGCCGCACGTCGTCCGGGGCGAGACGCAGACGATCATCGTTTCGAACATCAACCCGTCCACCCACGGCCAGAGCGTGATATTTGGCGTGACGGTCAGCTCCGTGGCGCCTGCTTCCGGCATCCCCGGCGGCAGCGTGGATTTCCTCGACAACGGCGTGCTCATCCCCGGCGGCGACGACGTCGCCCTCACCGGCGGCGCGGTCGCCTTCGCCACGAATCTTCTCGCCGCCGGCACGCACACGATCACGGCGAATTACAACGGCGCCCCGACCTTCAAGCCCAGCGTCGGCACGGTTACGCCCAACCAGGTCGTCACCAAAGCGAACACCAGCACGACGCTGTCGGCGCTGCCCGTCGGCGCGCCGGCCGGCACGACCGTCTTCGGCGAGGCGCTTACGTTCACCGCCACGATCGGCATCCTGTCCCCGGGCGGCGGCACGATCGCCGGCACCGTCGATTTCCTGGACAACGGCGTGCTCATCCCGGGCGGTGCGAACGTGGCGCTCGTCGGCAACCAAGCGTCGCTTACCACGATGTTGGTGGCCGCCGGCGCGCATCCGAACATCACCGCCAAGTACAACGGCACCGTCAATTACAACATCAGCACCTCGGCGCCGCTGAATCGCACGGTCAACAAGGCCAATACCCAGACCGCGCTGGCCACCGACGTCCCCATCGCGATCTACGGCCAGGCCACGATCAAGGCCACGGTGACGGCGCTCGCGCCGGGCGGCAATATCCCCGCCGGCGACGTGACCTTCTTCATCACCAATACGCTGACCTCGACGACAACGCAGAGGACCAGCAACCTCGACGCCGCCGGCGTGGCGACCCTGACCCCGCCGCTCGATGTCGGCATGTACTCGATCCTCGCCAAGTACAACGGCAACAGCAACTACAACGCCAGCGCCAATTCCAACACGATCAATCAGACCGTCACGCAGGCGGCGACGTTGACCGTGCTGGCCACGTCCGATAACGACGCCGTTTATGGTGAGCCGATCATCACGGCAGCGGTCGCCGCCCAGGCCCCGGGCGTGGGCATTCCGACCGGCCTGGTCATCTTCCACGTGAACAACGGGACCTCGATCACCGACTACCCGGTGAGCCTCGACGTCAACGGCGTGGCCACCTTGCCGCAACTCGACGCCGGCAACTACACCATCAACGCCGATTACAACGGCAGCGTGAACTTCATGTCCAGCGTCGGCGCTCCGCCGCTGACCCAGGCCATCCACCCGGCCAACAGCAGCGTCGGCGTGCAGTCGAATCACAATCCGTCGCGCTTCGGCCAGGCCGTGACCTTCACCGCTGCCGTCAGCGCCGTCAGCCCCGGCTTCGGCATTCCGCCGGGCTCGGTGCACTTCATCATCGACGCCGCCGACATGACGCCGGGCGGCGTGGCCCTGGTGAACGGCCAGGCGACCTTCACGATTTCGAATTTGGCGGTCGCCGGCAGCCCGCATGCCGTGGTGGTCAACTACGGCGGCAGCAACAACTTCATCTTCAGCAGCGGCAGCCTTGTCGGCGGGCAGACGGTCCAGAAGGGCGACACCGGCACCATCGTCAGCTCGTCGGCGAACCCGTCGGCGCTCGGCGCCCTGGTGACCTTCACGGCGACGGTCAGCGCCGTGGCGCCTGCGCTCGGCATCCCCTCGGGCTTGGTCCGCTTCTTCATCGACGGCGTCCAGCAAGCTCCGGACGCGCCGCTCAACGGCAGCGCTCAGGCAGCCATCGCCGCCACCTTCGCCGCGCAAGGCAACCACACGGTTCAGGCCTTCTACCAGAGCGACGGCAATTTCAACCTGAGCAACGGCTCCTTGACGCAAGACGTCAAAGCCAACTCGACGACGACGGTGACTTCGAACGCGAACCCATCGACCTTCGGCCAGACGGTGACGATTACCGCCACGATCACGCCGATCGTGCCGCTGCTGCCGTCGGGCACGGTGGATTTCATCATCGACGGCGTCACCGTGGCCAGCAACGTGGCGATGTCGGGCAACACGGCGACCTTCCAAACGAGTACGCTCACCGTCTCCGGCAGCCCACACGTCGCTTCGGCCCACTACGACGGCGACGTCAACTGGTTCCCCAGCGATGGCACGCTGGCGGGCGGGCAGACCGTCAACAAAGCGGCCACCGGCACCGGCGTCGTTTCCAACACGGCAACCGTGTTCGGTCAGACGGCCACGTTCACAGCGACCGTCACGAACACCGTTACCGGAGCCACACCGGTGGGCAGCGTGACCTTCGTGGACCAGTTTGACAACAGCAATCTGGGTACGATGAATGTGTCGGGCAGCGGCACCACGGCCACGGCCAGCGTCTCGACCACGAGTCTGGTTGTCGCCAGCCACACCGTCGTCGCCACGTTCAACCCTTCCAACGACTTCCTGGGCAGCAACGGCAACACGGTCCACGTGGTCAATGCGGCCAACACGACCACGACCGTTGTGTCGTCACTCAACCCGTCGTTCTTCGAGCAGGTGGTGACCTTCACGGCCACGGTGCTCCCGGTCGCGCCGGGCGCCGGCACGGCCACCGGCTTTGTCCGCTTCTTCGTCGACGGCACGGCGCAGGCGCCGGACCAACCGCTGGCAGGAACGCACGCCAGCTTCTCGACCAATGCCCTGGCGATCGGCACCCACACCGTCACGGCGCAGTACCTGGGCAGCGCCAGCTTCAACGGCAGCATCGGCAACGTCAATCCGGATCAGAAGGTCAATCTCAATCCGGTGGCCTTCATCATGACGCCGGGCAGCGTGGTTTCCGGCAAGAGCTTCACGGTGATCGTCCACTATCGCAACGCCGCCGGCACCGGCCCCGACCCGAGCTTCAATGGTCCGGTCAGCATCGCCATCAACACCGGCCCGGCCGGTGGGACGCTCGGCGGCACCGCGACCGTGAACGCGGTCAACGGCGTCGCCACGTTCAACCTCACGCTGTACCGCGCCGGCAGCTATACCTTCCGAGCCTCCGCCAACAACCTGCCGGCGGTGATTTCCAACAACATCGAAGTGACTGCCAACAGCCTCGCGGCCAGTACTTCGCCCGCGAAGATCTTCACCAACTCGCCGTTTGCCATCAATGTCGTCGCACTCGATGCGACCGGGAACGTGGCCGGCAATTACAGCGGCCCGTTCACGCTCACCGTCGTCAAGGCGCCGGCGCTCGGGAAAGTCACGGGGCCGAAGACGGGCACGTTCTCCGGCGGTTTCGGCCAGCTCATCGGTCTCACGGTGAACAAGGCCGGCGTCTACACGCTTCGCATCAACGGGCCCTTCGGTCTCAGCCGTACGTTCCAGATCACCATCCGCGCCCGCCGGTCGAGCTAGTCAGCGGGCAGTGGGCAGTGAGCAGTGGGCGGAGAAACAAGAACGCCACGGTGAGCCTCCTCACCGTGGCGTTCGCATTTCACCCACTGCCCACTGCCCACTGCCCACTGCCCACTGCCGACTGGCTAGTAATGGAACTCCAGGCCGAAACTGAACGATTGCAGGAAGAGGGCTTCTTCACGCCACCGGAACGCCGGGCGGCCGCCGGCCTGGGCCGTGCCGAAGTCCTGGTCGGTGGGGACCTGGACCGGATTGACGCTGCGATCGATCAGCAGGCCGGGCCGGGTCACGCCGCTCCAAACCATGAAGGAGTAGCCGGCGGTGGCCCGCAGGTGGCGCGTGATGTCGGCGCCGAGGTTGATGCCGACTTCCGGAACGACGCCGAACACCTGGCGGTTGTGTTCGCCGATGTTGCTGGGCACGGCGAGAATGCCGCCGACCGCCGTTTGCGTGAGGCCGGGCGAGATGAGCGTCGTCGAGCCTTCGATGCGGGCGCGCTGATCGGTCATGCCCATGGCCACTTTGCCGGTCACATCGAGGAAGGCGCGTTCCATTTCCCAACGCAGCTTGCCGCCGACCTGGAAGCCGTAGAACTGGTTCTCCGTCCGGAAGCCGTCGCGGTCGATGATGACGTCGCCGGGGCTGATCGGAGTGCCGTTGAAATCGATCTCGGCATTGCCGGTGAGCGGCGATACGGTGTCCTGGATGCGCAGGGTTTCTTCGAGGCGGAGCGTGCGGAAGCCGACCAGCGCTTGCGTGTGCAACTGCCGACCGCAATAGGAATGCCAGCGGCCATTGATTTCGGCGCCGAGGAGTTGCGTCCGCGCATCGATCGAGGTCTTGCCGACCACGATGATGTCTTGTGGGTTCAGAGGATCGGTGTTGTCGGTTCCCAAGGACGAAATCGTGTAGATGTTCTCTTGATTCTTGGCGACGTTGAACACCGGCCGGCTGAGAATCGGCAAGCCGCTGTCGTCCGAGCCGCGGTTGAAGGTCACATGACGCGGCAGGAAGTAGAAGCCGCTGATGTCGGCCGAGAAGCGGTTGTCGTTGTCGAAGAAGTGGCCGATATCCAAGCGCAGGCCCTGCAACATGCGGAAGTCAAGCTTGCGATCGCCGAACAGGACGACGGTGCCTTTTTCACCGAGAGCGCCGGGGTTGGTGTCGTTCACCGAGCCGGTGGTCACGAGCGGGACGCCCAGCGGACCTTGGTTGATCCAACCGGCCAGGTAGCTGCCGCCGACCCAGAAGCGCTCATTGCAATCGCGATGGAACACCACCGGCTCCAGCGGGGCGTGCGTCACGGCGGCGGACGCCGGGATCGAGGCAAAGTACTGGGCCGGACCGCTTGAAGTCACCGGCCGCGACACCGTCTTGCCGGCGACCGCGCCGTTCGCCGGCGCCGCTTCCGTGCGGACGGGTTCCGCGGGCACGGGGGTCGCCGGCGCGGGCGGCGGCACCGCCTGCATAGTCGGCGCCGGGAAGTAATTCTGCGGCAGGTAATTGGCGCCGGCCGCCGGATACGCCGCGCGCGGCGCGGGATTCGGGTAATACGCCGGCGCCTGCGGCACTACCCACACCATCCCCTGGTTGGGGGTGGGGTAGTAAACCGGCCGTTGGGCAGGGTAATACTGCGCTTGGGCGGAAGTGTGGCCGAGCACGAGCGCCAGCGCGGCGAGAAATCCTTTTCGCATGGTTCACCTGGCATCCAACAGGGGTCAATCCTTCGACGCGGAGAGTCCGTTTCTCCGTCCTGGATCAGTCATCGGACCGGCGTCGCGGACGAATGCTGCGAAAAGACTTAACCGCATACCCGGCGTGAGACTTCGACCTGATAAGACTGGCATAACTGGTAAGGGCGGTATGCGCCCTACATCACGCACTTTGCCCCAATGGAGACAGTAATCCATGTAACCTGTGATCAGTCAAGCGCTTGCGTTTAGCGATTACCACGCCCGTTGGCATGGTTCAAGAACGAGCGGTTGCTGGTGCCAAGCGACAACGCACCTGACTGGACCACTTGGCCTAGTCGGTATAGTCGTGGTTCCTTTCCGCAACCATTGGATTGATAACCCTTTGCGACGAATAAATTGGGCGACTAGGCCACAAATCACCGACACTCCACAAGTGGGTAAGGGAGAGGAGTATTCCTCTCCCTCCCCGTTGTCGCCAGGGGGTTGCTTCCCCCTATTTACCGGCGTGCCCTTTTCGGGCACCGGGCGACGCCATGGTCAGGGCCTCGTGCGAGGCGTCACGTCGGCTCCACCGCAGGAGGAACCAGAGCGTCGGACAAGAAGGATCTTGGCCACGCGCAGGTCCTTTCCTGCTGAAACTCCCTGAGACGACAGACGGCAG
>Ga0080064_1000742_pt1 | contig 79016 bp, 77 predicted proteins | sample Subgrocontami54m_FD_69260 | JGI IMG/M metagenome (GOLD analysis project Ga0080064, IMG submission 69260) | Subsurface groundwater microbial communities from S. Glens Falls, New York, USA - GMW46 contaminated, 5.4 m (SPADES assembly) (version 2) ... | reverse complement strand
CTCCAGGGCGGAAGGCTGGGCGCTGGCTTCCGTTGGAACCAAGCCCAACTTCAGGAAAACGAAGCCGGCCAGCGCCTCCGCAACCAGTACCACCATCACGCCCAGAAGAAACTTGCGCATGTATCCTCCCCAAAATACACATGATTCGGAACCGACGTTTCGGTTTCACAAGGGCTGCTGGTTGTCCGCCGCGAACCCACTGGTAATCCATTGAATCCTCAGGCTTTATGGGAGGCGCAGAGAGAATCCCGGAGAGTGAAACCTGGGAGCCAGTTGCGAATCATACATAAGAGTGAGCCGCGATTGCGACCGATGCTTCGGTCAGTGGCCGTGGCCCAGGAGAAAAAGAACACTATGAGAACCATGCTTCGTTCGATCGCGTTGACCGCTGTGACGTTGCTGCTGGTTGGCGGCATGGCGGTAGCACAGTGTGGCCCGAAGGCCGGGTGTGGTCCCAAAGGGACACAGGCCAAGGGTGAAGGCAAAGAGAAGACTCTTACCGGGGTCGTGAGCGACAGCAGTTGCGGCCGCAAACACACGATGATGCCGGGAAAGAGCGATGCGGAGTGTACCCGAGCCTGCGTCATGAAGGGCTCGAAGTACGCTCTGGTCGTGGGCGACAAGGTCTACACTCTGGAAGGGCAGTCCGAAGAACTGGACAAGCTCGCCGGGGAGAAGGCCAAGGTCACGGGCACCGTGAGCGGGGACACCATCCAGGTGGCCTCGGTGGCGCCCGCGAAGGCAAAGAAAAGCTAATGCAAGTGGCGCGGGGGCGGCTGAATCCCGCTCCCGCGTTTCTCTCTCGCTGCTAGCGGAGTTGCGCGGATGCGACTGAAGCAACGGCTGGTTCTCATCGCGGTGATCGTGCCGGCGCTCTTTTTGTCTTCGGATGCGGCGGGACCATCTTCCTGGCATATCCGAGGCTCGCTGACCGAGGCGTGCTCCTGCGCCGTGCCTTGCACCTGCAACTTCGGCGGCTCCCCCTCCCCCCATCCTTACTGCTACACCATGTACTCCTACAAGATCGCCCAGGGGAAATTCGGGGCGGTTGTCCTGGACGGGCTGAAGTTTGGCTCGGTGGACGCCCGCTACGGGCGAACGGTCTATCTGGACCAACAGGCGCGGCCGGATCAACGGGAAGCCTTGATGGCCGTCGCGGAAAAACTGCTGGCGCTGAAAGACTTGGCTCCCTTCTACTCCGGCCAATCCATGACCCACATCGCGACGCGAGTGGTGGAGATCGTCCAGGAAGCCGACGATCACGGCAATCACCTGAAGTTTGGGGATGATGGAGAGTTCCGTGCGACGTACATCATCGGGCGCGATGGTAAGACCCCGGTCATCGTCAGGAACAACACAACCTGGGCCATCCCCGAGGCCATCAAGGGCACGACCGACTTCTACCGCTACCGCCTGGGACGCAACCACTTCTCGTTCCAGGACACCAACAGCAACCAGGGCGACTTCGAATACGACAGCTCGCAATACGAGCAGCAGGGAACCGCCCACTGTGGCGGCAAGGCTGTAACCGCTTCCGCTCGCCCGCATCCAGAACCATAGCTACCGCCGCAGTTGCAGGGAAGGCAGGACTGCCAGCGACCGCGGGCTAGCAAGCAATTCATCAGGGGAACGGACTGAGATGCGACCTGCATTCGGCAAGCCCGGCATGGAACCGCGCTGGACCTCGAGCTCCAAGGACGGCGTAGGAACGGCGTATTCGACTTCCAGCCGGGTCTGGTTCACGATCTCGCACGGCATCCTCAACGAAATCTACTACCCCACCATCGACCGGCCCCAAGTCCGGGACATGCAGTTCCTCGTCACGGATGGGGAGAGCTTCGTGCACCAGGAAGCGCGGGATTTCACTCGCGAGATCGAGTGTCTGGAGGGCGAGGCGCTGGGGTACCGAATCGTGCTTACCGCCCCCGAAGGGCGTTACCGGCTGGTGAAGGAGATCATTGCCGATCCGCACCAGGCCGCGGTGCTGGTGCACGTTACCATCGAGGGCGCCAGCGACGTCCTGGATCGTCTGCGCATTTACGCCTTGCTTGCTCCCCATCTGGAAGTGGGCGGCTGGGACAACTCGGCGCGCAGCCTGCCCGTGGGGGCCAGTCACGCGCTAGTGGCGTGGAAGGGCCACACGTATCTCGCCATGGGCGCGGATGCCGGATTCAGCAAGACATCCTGCGGATATGTGGGTGTGAGCGACGGCTGGCAGGACCTGCACGACAACTTCCGGATGGATTGGGAGTTCGACCGCGCTGAAAACGGCAACGTCGCAGTCATGGGAGAAGTGGATCTGAAGGGGCGCCGGGAATTCACCGTCGCGATTGCCTTTGGCGACGGTCTGCATGCCGCCCTGACCACCCTGCAGCAGTCGCTGGCGATCGAGTTCTCCGACCACCGGCAGCGGTTCGTCGAGCAATGGCACCGCACCTGCTGCGAGATGGAACCTTTGCACCAGGCTTCAGGAGACGGGGGCCAACTCTACCGAACCAGCCGGGCCTTGCTGTTGGCACACGAGGACAAGACATTTCCGGGAGCCTTGATCGCTTCGGCCAGCATTCCCTGGGGAAACGCCAAGGGGGACGAGGACCTCGGGGGCTACCATCTGGTCTGGACCCGCGACATGGTCAACAGCGTCACGGCGCTGCTGGCCTGCGGAGACAAGAACACACCGCTGCGCGCTCTGGTCTACCTGGCCTGCTCTCAGCAGGCGGACGGTGGATTCCCGCAAAACTTCTGGATCGACGGCAGCTCTTACTGGAAGGGCATCCAGCTCGATGAAGTTGCCTTCCCGATGATTCTCGCGTGGCGCCTGTGGAAGGCGGATGCCTTGCGTCAGTTCGATCCCTATCCCCTGGTCAAGTCCGCGGCCGCTTACCTGATCCGCCAGGGCCCGGCCACGCAGCAGGAGCGGTGGGAGGAGAACAGTGGATACTCTCCCTCCACGCTTGCCGCCTGCATCACGGCGCTGGTGTGCGCGGCTGATTTTGCCCGCTCGCGCGGGGAAGACGGCGCCGCCTCATTCCTGCTGGACTATGCCGATTTTCTGGAATCGCACGTCGAGAGCTGGACGGTCACCACGGAAGGCAGCGCTCTCGCCGGCATCCCGCGCCACTACATACGCATCCACCCCGTCGCCATCGACGACTTCAGCCCCGACGAAGATCCGAACCGCGGACTTCTCGCCATCGGCAATCGCGCTCCGGGAGAACCTCGGCAGTTCCCGGCCAAGGACATTGTGGATGCCGGGTTTCTGGAGCTGGTTCGCTACGGCATCCGCCGGCCGGGCGATCCGCTGATTGAAGATTCCCTCCGCGTGGTCGATGCCCGGCTCAAGGTGGAAACGCCGCACGGGCCCAGTTGGCGCCGTTACAACCACGACGGTTACGGGCCGCAGGCCGATGGCGCACCCTATCTGGGCCATGGTGAAGGCCGTGCCTGGCCTCTGCTCACGGGCGAGCGCGCACACTACGAGTTGGCCGCGGGCCGGCCGGTCGAAGCCCTGGTGCAAGCCATCGAGCGCTTCGCGTCCAGCGGCGGCATGCTTCCGGAACAGGTCTGGGATGAAGCCGACCTGCCGAACGCCCGCATGTTCCTGGGCAGGCCGGCGGGATCGGCCATGCCTTTGATGTGGGCACACGCGGAGTACATCAAACTGTTGCGCTCCATGGTTGACGGTCAGGTATTCGACCGGATCTCCGTCGTTGCGGAGCGCTACCTGCGCGGCGACGGACGCAAGGACCTGGAGATCTGGAAGCCCATACGGCAAGTACGAGAGGTAACAGCGGGGCGCACGCTTCGGGTGCAGGCTTCGGCGCCCTTCCAACTGCACTGGTCGCTGGACGGGTGGCGCAATGCGGCCGACAGCGCATCGAAACCTACCGGGCTGGGAATCGAGTATGTGGACCTGGAAATCCCCGCTGGCCAGCGGGAGCCGGCACGGTTTACATTCTTCTGGCCGGCCGCCCAGCGATGGGAAGGCCGCGACTATGAGGTCAGAGTCCAGGCGGCAGGGTCCTCCGCGGTGTTCGCGCGGGCGACCCTGGGAGAAAATTTGGCGGCGTCCCGCACGCTTTCAGGTGTAGTGTAGGCACGTCCTCAAGCAGCGCGCTGAAGAAAGGGCACAAACCCCTACGCTTGGTCGAGGAGTGCATCATGCGAGAAGGCCTGCGCCCCGGCGAGAAGTTCCCGGATTTGGAGCTGCCCAACCAGGACAACGAGACCGTGCGGCTATCCAGCCTCATGCGCGGTTTCCCGACGGTCGTGGTCTTTTCGCGCGGCTACTACTGCCCGAAGGACCGTCGCCAGTTGGCGAACTACGTCGCCCACCTCCAGCCCGAACTGGTGGTGAATTACTGCAAGCTGGTGGTCGTCTCTGTGGATAACCCGATGCTCTCGGGCGAGATTCGCGATGGACTCGCCGCCACCTTCCCCTTCCTCAGCGATGCAGAGAAGAAAGTCATCACCGAGCTGGACATCGTGGATACAACCGACCCCCATCACAGCCCGGTGGCGATTCCGTACACGTTTGTTCTGGACCGCGACCGCACCATCTACAAGATCTACAACGGCTGGTGGTTTGTCGGCCGGCCCACCGTCGAGGAACTCCGGATGGACCTGCGAATGCTGCTTTCCCGCCGTCCAGATTGGTGGTACGGCAAGACACCGCCGCCTTATGCGCAGGGTTCCCAGGGCTAGGACAGCTCACTGCAGCGGAAGGATCTGACAGCTCTCAGTCAGCGCCATCGCCAGGGATCAGAACAGCCGCGACGTGAAGAACGTGACGAAGGCGAAGGAAGCAAAGCAATAGCGGCCAGGGTCGCAAGGGATGGATTGAATGAACGGAGTACGGCGCGCAATCCGCATCTGGTTTGTCCTTTACGCTCTGCTAGTCGCCAACGCATCTGCTGCTCCTGCCAGTGGGTCGAACTCAACGTTGCGCCACACTAACCGTCTGATTCACGAGAAAAGCCCCTACCTGCTGCTTCACGCTCATAATCCGGTGGACTGGTATCCCTGGGGCGAAGAAGCATTCGCGAAGGCGCGCCGGGAAAACAAGCCTGTCTTTCTCTCGGTCGGCTACTACACCTGCCATTGGTGCCACGTAATGGAAAGGGAGTCCTACTCCAACCCGGAGATCGCGGCGCTGATGAACCGCTGGTTTGTGGCGGTGAAGGTGGATCGCGAGGAGAGACCCGACGTTGACGAAACGTACATGGCCTTTGTCGTGGCCACCACGGGCAGCGGCGGTTGGCCGATGAATGTTCTCTTGACGCCGGATCTGAAGCCGTTTTTCGGAGGCACGTACTTCCCGCCAGAGGGGCTGAAGCAGCTCTTGCCGCGCGTCGCCGATCTTTGGAAAACCCGGCGTCCCGACATCGAGCGCTCGGCCGCCACGGTCACGGCCCAACTGCAGCAGATGGTCAGCGGCGATACCACGGCGGGCGGCGCCAGCCTGGCGCCCCAGACGCTGGACCACGTTTTCCAACAGATCAGTAGAACCTACGACGCGGTGAACGGTGGCTTCGGCGCCGCGCCGAAGTTTCCTCGTCCGGTGGTGCTGGAATTCCTGTTCCGCTACTGGGCCAGGACCGGCAACAAGGATGCCCTGGACAAGGCCCTGAAGACGCTACGTGCCATGGCGGCCGGAGGCGTTCACGACCAGATCGGCGGCGGATTCCACCGGTATTCGACCGATCAGCGGTGGCGTGTCCCACATTTCGAGAAGATGCTGTACGACCAGGCGCAGCTCGCGTCCGTATACACGCAAGCCTTCCAGATCACTCACGATCGCTTCTACGCGGATGTCGCCCGGGGCATCCTCGACTTCACCTTGCGGGAGATGCGAGACCCTTCCGGCGGCTTCTATTCCGCGCTGGATGCGGACAGTCCGCTGGGGCCGGGAAGCGCGAAAAGCGGCGAGGGCACCTTCTACACCTGGACCGCGGCTGAAATCGAGCGGGTATTGGGACCAGAGGCGGCGCCCATCTTCGAGTACCGCTACGGGGTCAGCCAGGAAGGCAATGTTTCCGCGCAGCAGGACATCGAAGGGTGGCTGAAAGGCAGGAACGTGCTCCTCCAGGAGCACACGATTGAAGAAACCGCCCAACGATTCGGCAAACAACCGGAAGCCATCCGGGCCTTGCTGGCGGACGCAGGCAAGAGGCTCTTGGCAGCCCGGGCACGGCGGCCTCGTCCTCCAGCAGATACCAAAGTGATTACGGCATGGAACGGAATGATGATCTCGGCGCTGGCCCGCGCCAGCCAGGCGCTGAACGAGCCGCGATATCTGAGCGCGGCGCGGCAGGCGGAGGATCTGATTCGCAGCCGCTTGTACGAGCCATCCACCGGCAAGCTGCGGCGCAGATATCGGGGCGGCCATATCGCTATCAGCGGTTATCTGGACGACTACGTGTGGACCATCAAGGGCGCCGCTGATCTGTATGAAGCATCGTTCGACGCCACGCTGCTGCCCTGGGTGTTCGAACTGCAAAGAAAGCAGGATCAGTTGTTCTGGAATGCGGCGGAGGGCGGATACTTCACGACCACGGGCGCGGACAAGTCCCTGCTGTGGCGCTCCCGTCAGGCGTTCGACGGCGCCGAGCCCTCCGGAAACTCGCGTGCGGTCCTCAATCTACTTTGGATATGGCAACTGACGGATGGGAAGGAATGGAAAGAACGAGCCGACAGGACCCTGGCTGCGTTCGGCTCCAGCCTGCAAAAGAATGGCGAGGCGATGCCGCTCATGGCGGCGGCGCTTGAGGCCGGGCTCGCGAAACACAAGCAGGTCGTCATTGCCGGCGATCCCGCTGGTTCCGATACGGCCGCGCTTCTCAGTCTTGTATGGGAGCGCTTCCTGCCCAACGCCATCCTCTTCCTCGCCGATGGCGGCGATCGCCAGCGGCAGGTGGCCCACTATCTGCCCGTGGTCGCCAATATGAAGCGCAAGGATGGAAAGGCGACGGCGTACATTTGCGAGAACTACGTCTGCAACCTGCCCACCACTGACCCGGGCCTGGCCGCCCGGCTGCTCGACTCCTCCAGGTAGTTCGCCGTCTGGCGCGCGGCTGCTGAGCGCGACGCGGGCGCGCCCTCGGCTCTCAGTTCTTCGGAGCGCCGCTCCGGCGCATGTAGATCGAGGTGCCGCGGTCAAAGCTGATTCGCACGTCGTCCATGAGCTGGTTGATCAGGAAGATGCCTCTGCCATGGGTAGCCAGGAGATTCTCTCCAACTACCGGATTGGGCAGCTGGTTCGGGTCGAACCCGGAACCGGCGTCCTTCACAATAATGAGCATGCCGCAGTCCTGTTGCAGGGCCACGCATATGCGGACAGCTTTCCGAGGATCGGAACGGTTGCCGTGCACGATGGCGTTGACCAGCGCCTCGCGGAGCGCCAGGTCGATGCTGTCCGTGTCGGCCCAACACTGCGCCTCTTCGATGAAACGCATGATCCGGGCAACGGCGCCATCGATTACGCTGACATCGGAGCGAACAACCTCGTCCAGTTTGATGACGAGTTTGTCCATCTCGAACTCACATCGGGGCGGTACTTGCTCCGGCTCAGACATGCCGTTCTCCTTTTCCCTGGCTTCGCGAACTATGGCTTTGATGTCTCGTCCATCCGCGAAATCACCTCGGCCACTGACGGGATGTCGCCGATCGTCTGGCTGACGCGGCGCCACTGCTCCCGGCCCCGCGCATCGAGCAGGAGGGTGGCGCGGATCGCGATGTCGCTGTCCCGGTGGCCTTTGGAGTGAAGCAGGCCGTAGCGGCGGACGACCTTCGCGTCCGGGTCGCTCAATATCGCGAACTTCTTGTCGGCCACCTTTTCCCATACGTCGTGAGCGTGCTCGCGATCATCCACGCTGATGGCAAGGATTCTGGCGTCTCTGTCTGCAAACAGTTTCGACTGCCGCGCGAACTCGCGCAGTTGCATCATGCAGTGGGGTCACCAGTATCCCCGGTAGAAGATGAGGACCACGCGGTGGCCGCGCACCGACGAAAGTTGGATATTGCGGCCTTCCTGGTCCGGAAGCGAGAAATCAGGCGCCGTCTTGCCCTCCGCGGAGGCGGTTTGTGGCTTGGGGAGCGGCTGGTTCTGGCCCAGGGCTGGCACAGCGGCCAGCAGCATGGACAGCAACAGGATGCAAACTTGCTTGATGCGATGCAGCATCGCTCACCTCAGGATTTGAGTCTCACCGTACTGATACAGGCAGTACATTGCGGTATCAGGCCTTCGAAGTCAACGAACAGGCTGGGGTTCTGGGCTCGCGCATCCAGCATGAGGGGCTGGATCTTCTGCCACACCTGGCCCGCTGTTCCTCCGATGGTTCTCAGTATGAATCGGCCGTCCACAAAGCCGGAGTTCACCAGCGTCCCTACACGATTGTAGAAGCCTCCAACGCGCAGCAACGCCGCCTCTCCCTCCTGGCCCGCGTGCTGCTCGAGGAACTCCTGCCAGGAGGTTGCCTTGAGCTCGCGAATCACCCAGAGTTGGGCCTTCATGAAGTCCGGGCTTTGCCAGATCTGGAAGAGAGTGTTGGTGACCGCCACAAAGCGGTCGCGCTGCATCTGGCGAAGCTTCACCAACAGCCAGGCAGCGCTGATGAGGAAGGCAGCGGCGGAAATGAAAGGGGCAAAATCTACAAGACGCATGTTCTCGACGATTCGCGGCGCCAAGGATGGTTACGCGCAAGCCCTGGGCGCCTCCGGGCCACGTTGCCTTTCTTCCGTGTTGAGGCGTTCAGCAAGCATTCGACCGCACCCGCCAGATCCAGGTTGGGCACGGGCCTGTAGCCGGTTTTCGTCACTTCCTGGTCGATGCCGAGAGTTTTAACGAGCAGGATCTTTCCTTGCACTTCCACGACGGAATGGGTCGTGTCCCAGCGCCCGCCGCCTACGACTGCCACACCCTCCAGCCTGGAAGTCGCGGAATGAAAAACCGGGGATCGCCTCGCGCGAATCATGAAATCGCCTTCGGCGCCGCGCCGGGGACGGGAAAACAAGTTCTGCACGAGCGCAGCCCGGAGGCTCGGTCCTGCGCCAGGAAGCGGGCGAGGAGCCAGCCCAAGGTGACTCCGTAGGCCAGGTGCGCCAGGGTGACAGTTACAGGGAATCCGTAGGAGTACTGCAGACCGAAGTACCCAACCCCGAGCGAGGTGACCACTGGACTGAGCATGAAGCCGATCCCGAGCAGGAGTCCATAGAGCGCGCCGAGCCAGCGGCGCGTCCCGAACAGCACGGCATAGATGATGCCGAAGCTGGCCCCATTCCAGAAGTGATACGTCCAGCCGGCAATGTCGGATGCAGTAGAGGGGCCCTGCGCAAAGCGGTCGAGCAAAAGGACACCCATCAACCGCGGCAGATTCCCGGGCATGTAGTCGAAATGAAATCCAATGAGGCGGACCACCTCCAGCGGGACAGTGGCAAGCACCCCGGCCACGGCGCCCCAGGCGACGGCTCGCGCAATCGTGGGTTGGCTGCGCCAGATCACCAGCGTAACCACGAACAGAGCCGCGATCGCAGGCAACAACAAGCGAAGGGCGAGCACAGGCAGGGTACTATAGCCCGCCAGTGCGGCAGGGAAGATCTTCGGGCCGCCAGCCGCCAGAAGCAGCACAGTGGCAATCCAAAAGTATTTCTTCACAACGTCCTCTCCTCACAACAAAGGGGCGCCAGCCCGGAGCTTGCGGCTGGCGCCTCGCAGTCCCACGGGTTAGTGGGTGCTCATTTGGGCCAGACCTTCAAGTTTCTGATCCAGCATGGCGGCTGTTTTGTTGATCTCTTCGTTCTTGAACTGGCCGAGAACGGCGGACGGCTTGTCATAGCTCAGGTAGGTCTTGCCGTCCGTACTCTCGTAGATGAACACGCGCAGTGGTATGTAGAGACCGACGGCGTGGTTCTGTTCGAAGAGCTTCTTGCCAACGTTGGGGTTGCCGACCAGAAACAGCGTGGCGCGCATCTTCAGGCCGGTCATGGACAGCATGTTGCCCTGATCGACCGTCGCCATGATCATCATTCCGCCCTGGCTGACGTTGGACTTCAGCTGACTGACGGTTTGATCGAACGACTTCTGGCTGGTGACCGTGACGCGAGCGTCCTGGGCCATCGCCGGCGACGCAACTGCCACAACCACGGCGAGCGCCAGGAACAACGCGAAGACACGCGAAAACTTTGTAACCATTTGTTATCCTCCGATCCGATTCCGGATCTTGAATTAGTGCTGCATGAAAGTGCTGCACTTACTCCCTAACGATTCGGGCGCTCCGATTTGGTTACAACGCCTTCGCGGTGGACGACGCGGTCTTGTTGACACGGAGTGGCTTCTGGGTGATGAAGGCGCCGTGGGACGTGGTAGCGTGTTGCAAATGACCGCAGTGGCTGGAGCCGTGTCCGCATGGGGTAGAGTTCTGGCTGGGATTGTTTTCGCCGGAGTGATGTCAGCGACCGGCGCGCCGGAGTGGGAGCCGTTGCCCGCCGCGGTTTCGAACAACGCGGTAGCGAGCCTGCAGACGGACCGGTGCCTCCTGCTTTTCTCCTTCATGGGAATCGGAGAGAAGAAAACGTACGATGCCATCACCCGCTCCGCTTTTGCTCTGGACACGGCGACGGGGAGATGGACCGCTCTGCCGCCGGTACCGGGAGGCGCGGGGAGACTGGCCGCTTCGGCTGCCGGCATCCGCGGCCGCGTTTACCTGTTCGGTGGATACACGGTCGATGCCCAGGGCAAGGAAGTCACCGTAGGTGACGTCGACATTTACGATCCTGTCTCGCACGCCTGGTCGCGCGGGACCGGCATCCCGGTTCCTGTGGACGACTCGGTCCTTGGCGTCTACCGGGAGCGATATGTGTATCTCGTCAGCGGATGGTCGCAGGCCGACAACGTCCACAATGTCCAGGTCTACGACACGCGGACGGACCGCTGGCAGCAGGCAACGCCAATACCGGGAAGGGCGGTTTTCGGGCACGCGGGCGCGGCGCTCGGCAACGTCATCGTGTACGTGGATGGGGCGTACAGGAACCCCGCGGGCAACAAGCCGCGTTACGTCGCTTCAGACGAGTGCTGGATGGGGAGAATCGACCGTGACGATCCGGCGAGAATCGAGTGGTCGCGCCTGCCCCAGCACCCGGGGCCGGCTCGCTACCGCATCGCTGCCGGCGCGTCCCCGCAGGGCCCCAGGATCTATTTCTCGGGCGGCACCGGCAATCCCTACAACTACGATGGCGTGGGCTATGACGGCCGGCCGGCGGAGCCGGTTGCGATCACGTTTGCGTGGAATCTTGGCGTTGGCCAGTGGGAAATGATCCACGACCCAGTACCTGCTCCCACCATGGATCACCGGGGATTGCTGGTCACGCCGTTTGGACTGGTGCGGCTTGGCGGCATGGAAGCGGCGCAGAAGGTTACCAGGAGGGTAGCCGTCGAGCCGGTCCGCTGAGCCGTTCAGAGCCGGCGAGGGGTCCCGGGCAGCGTCAGCGGGAAGGGCGGACCGGAAAGTCTTGCAGGGGAGCCTTCCCGTTCGCGCCCTTCCCGTCGCCTCGGAGGAGCCGCTCCGATTTCTGGCGGCGCAGCCTGGTGACATGCGCTCCAGCCCATCAGAACCGGAACACAATTCCAGCCGAGGGTTGCGCCGTATGGGTCACGAACTTCTTCTTCGCCGGAATGGTCGGAACATGCGGTGTTACTCCCGATTCCGCTTGAGTGCCGCGGATCTGCTTGAGCAGGAAGCAGCAGCCTCAAACCAAGTTTTGTGACCTGCTGTAAGGGGAGATTCGGTGTTACTTGGGTTGTTTCAGCGGAGGCAGCGCGCGTCCCAACGTGGGCGTGTCGCGGTATTCCCGGTGATGCTCGATCAGGAAATTCACCACGGCGCTGAGACTTCGCATTCCATACCGGCGGGCAAGCTGGTCGAGGTACTGATAGTTCGGGATGGGAATGCGCACGTGCACTTCTTTGGTATCGGGCCGCCGGGCGCAGTTGTCGCCTGACGGTTGAAGCGCTTCCGCGGCTGCGGAGGGTTGCTCCACCGCGCTCTTGGGATCCGGGCTCAAGGGATTCGCTCTGCCCGATTGGAGGGGGTAGGGGGTTGCCGCCGATGATGGTCACACGTCATGCGCGTAAGGGCCTCATCCTGTTGATGCATGCGGAAGATCATGGTTACAGATGTTGCGCTCTGCGCTCGGCTTCGGACCGAGAAGGACGGGCTGACGGCAAAAAAAGGGCGCTGCCTGTTTCCAGGCAGCGCTGTCAGTGGCCTTGGAGGGAGCCAAGGGTGTTCTGCCAGTTTTAACCCTTTGGCTGGTAGATGTTCTGGGCTGCGCCGGGTTACGACGGCCGCGGGGTTCGTCCCAAAGTGGGCGTGTTTACGGTGATCCATGGAACGGGGGCCACCCGCGTCGCCGCGAGCCGTCCTCAGCTCCGGCGTCCTGCGATGGCCCTCCAAGGGCTCGGCCGGCGGTTCAGGGGGGGGACGGGCCCGAATTCCGATTCCAACGGGAATTCCCGCTCGCGCCAGCCGTGGAACCCGCCCTCCAGAGGACGAACTCGGGTGATGCCATGGTGCCGCAGTTTGATCACCGCCGCGATGCTGCTGGCCTCGTTTGGGCACGTACAGTAGAGAACCACGTCCCGATCCTTCGGAATCTCGTTGTGCCTCTTTTCCAGTTCTTCCGAAGGAATCCTGATCGCCCCGGGAATCGTGTAGGGCTCCGGGAGGAAATCGAGCGGATGGCGCAAGTCCACGATGGCGATGTCCTCATGCGCGTCCAGTTTGCTTCTCAGTTCCTCCGCGCTGATGCGCGCCATGCGCAGTTGCGTGAGGAAGCGCTGCCGCCGCGTTCTCTTCCCAGCGATGTAAACGACCGCCGCAGCGCCTACCCCTAAGCTCACTAGCAACGTGCTGGCATGGGAAGCGTACTGGGCCAACTGGTGGAGTTGGCGCGCGAACATCAGGCCGAGGGTCTCAAATGTCCCAACCCAAAGCAGGATCCCCAGGGCGTCAAAGAGCAGGAAACGCCACCACGACGTCCGGATGGTCCCTGCGATGGGCGCGGCCACGGTATTCAAGCCGGGCATGAATTTGGCTATCAGGAGCGAGCGCACTCCGTGGCGCTCGAAGAAATTCTCGGCGCGGCGCACGCAGGAGTCGGGTTCCAGGGACAGGCGGCAGAGGCGGCCGAGAAGTTTGGTGCCATGCCGGCGGCCGAGCCGGTACCAGAGGATGTCGCCTGCCAGCGCCCCCGCGAATGCCACCCCCAAGGCAGCGGGCAGATTCATCTGTCCGGTTGCCGACAGCGCACCGGCGGCCAGGAGCACAGGAAGCGACGGCAGGGGCACACCCAACTGCTCCGCCAATACCCAAATGAACAGGACCACATACCCATACTCGGCGAGAAAGCGAACGATTTCGTTCACGAGCGCATCCTCACCGCATCGCCGCACTCCCGGTGGCATCGCCTGTGCTTCGGCATACGTTGTAGATGCGGGTGGCCCCCTCCCGTTACGAAGGGAGGGGGTATAACCTCGAAGGGCTCCGCCGGGCTGGCGCCTGCCATCCCACGCCCCTGGAAAACATCCTCAAAACGGCAGGCAGGCGTAACCGGGGGGCGGCTCGCGAATCGTGGAGATTATCGGCCTGTGCCGGAGGGAGACATGCGTTCGCGCACTTCAGTGAAGACCGTGGAAGAAGCCGTTCGTCAACGATATTCAGGAGGGGCCAGGAGGGTGGAACCGGCCCTTTGTTGCCCGGTTTCCTATGACCCGCAACTGCTGGCCGCCATCCCCGAGGAGGTGCTGCAGCGTGATTACGGCTGCGGCGATCCCACGCGATATCTCCGCCCCGGCGAGACCGTGCTCGACCTGGGCTCGGGCGCGGGCAAGGTCTGCTTCATTGCCAGCCAGATCGTGGGGCCGAAGGGCCGCGTGATCGGGGTGGATATGAACGACGACATGCTGGCCGTTGCCCGGCGGAACGCCCCGGTGGTCGCGGAGCGGATCGGCCACGGGAATGTCTCGTTCGAGAAAGGCAAGATTCAGGACCTGAAGCTGAATGTCGAGGCGCTGGAGTTGTGGCTGATGCTCAATCCGGTGCGCTCCGGCGCTGATCTGGAGGAGCTGGAGAAGCATAAGGAAGATTTCCGGCGGAACCAGCCGCTGGTCCCGGACGAATCCGTGGACGTTGTCGTATCCAATTGCGTTCTGAATCTGGTGAAGCCGGAAGACAAACGCGACCTGTTCCGGGAAATCTTTCGGGTGCTCCGCCGCGGCGGCCGCGCGGTGATTTCCGACATCGTGAGCGACGAGGATGTGCCGGAACGCCTGCAAAGCGACCCCCAGCTATGGAGCGGCTGCATCTCCGGCGCCTTCCGCGAAGACCTGTTCCTGCGCGAGTTCGAGGAGGCGGGATTCCACGGCATTACCATCCTCAGCCGCGGGGAAGAGCCCTGGCAGACCGTCGAGGGGACCGAGTTCCGGAGCATGACCCTGGTTGCCTACAAGGGGAAGCAGGGGCCGTGCCTGGACCAGAAGCACGCGGTGGTGTATCGCGGGCCCTTCCGCCTGGTGGAGGATGACGACGGCCACGTCCTGCATCGCGGGGTGCGCACTGCCGTATGCGAAAAGACCTTCCGCATCCTGTCGCAAGAACCCTACCGCGAGCATTTCGAATTGGTCCCGCCGCAGGTTCCGGTTCCGCTGGAGGAGGCGCCGCCATTCCCCTGCACCGGCGGTGTGCGGCTTCGAGATCCGCGCGAGACCAAGGGCGCTGACCATCGCGCCACCACCGAAGCCGGTCCCAGCGCGTGCAGCCCGAAGAACGGGAACGGGAGCTGCTGCTGATGGCAACCACCACGGCCAACCAACTGCGAATCGTCGGCAATGTTCCGGAGATTGCGGGCCCGGATTTCGACGGCGCGCTCGCCGAAACCGGCGTCGGCCCCCTGCTGCGCGGCCAAGTGACGACGCTGCAGGTCAACGTGGGCAAGCTGTGCAACCAGGCGTGCCACCACTGCCACGTGGAGGCGGGGCCGAAGCGCACGGAGATCATGCCGCGCCAGGTCGCGGAGCGCGTGGTCGAGGTCCTGGCGGCCAGCCCTCAACTCCAGACTCTGGACATCACCGGCGGCGCGCCGGAGTTGAACCCGCACTTCCGCTTCCTGGTGGCAGAAGCCCGGCGCCTCGGCCTTCACATCGTTGATCGCTGCAACCTGACGGTGTTCTTTGAGCGCGGGCAGGAGGACCTGGCCGAATTCCTGGCAGCGAACAAGGTCGAAGTCATCGCCAGCCTGCCCTGCTACACCGCGGAAAACGTGGATCAGCAGCGCGGCCATGGCGTCTTTGAGAAAAGCATTCGCGCGCTTCGCCTGTTGAATGGATTGGGCTACGGCCGCGCGGGTTCGGGCCTCACTCTCAACCTGGTGTACAACCCGCTGGGCGCATCCCTTCCCCCACCGCAGGAAAAGCTTGAGGCGGACTACAAGAAGGAGCTTGGGGAGCGCTTCGGGATCGAATTCAACCGCCTTTTCACCATCACCAACATGCCCATCCAACGCTTCGCGGAGTGGCTGGCGCGCCAGGGCCGGTACGAATCGTACATGGGTTTACTGGTGAACCATTTCAATCCGGCTACGGTTGCGGACCTCATGTGCCGGTCCCTGGTGAGCGTGGGATGGCATGGCCAGCTCTACGACTGCGACTTCAACCAGATGCTGGAGATCGGCATGCCGGGCACAAGGACCATCTGGGACGTGCGGTCGCTCAGCGACTGGGCAGGAAAGCGGATTGCCACCGGACTGCACTGCTTCGGCTGCACGGCAGGAGCCGGCTCGAGTTGCGGAGGCAGTTTGCAATGACTTTGGCTCTGATTCTTGTCTTTGCTCTTGGGATCGCGATCGCGTATGCCAACGGGGCGAATGACGTCTCCAAGGGGATCGCCACGCTGGTCGGAAGCGGGGTCACGAGCTATCGCCGCGCGCTTGCCTGGGGAACGCTCTGGACTGGAGTCGGCGGTATCGCGGGGGCATTCCTCGCGCGTGCGATGGTGCAAACTTTCGGGAAGGGGTTGCTGACTCCTGGCGCGCAGGCCACGGTTACGGCCGCAGTGGCCACGATTGCCGGCGCCGCTCTCTGGGTGGGACTGGCCACGCGCAAGGGGCTTCCTGTTTCGACCACGCACGCCATCATCGGCTCCATCGCTGGGGTTGCATCGGTGGCCTACGGATTCGCCGGCGTGAACTGGGGCGCCTTCGGCGGCAAAATCGTGTTGCCGTTGCTGCTGAGCCCCCTGGCCTCGCTGTTGCTGACCTCCCTGGTCCTGCGTCTTTGGAAGGCATTCGCGCCCGATCCCGCGGCCGATTGCGTTTGCCTGGAGATGGTTCGGCGGGCCCCGGCGCTGGCGGCGGGCACCATGGATGCATCGCTTGGCGGTCTGCCCAATTTCCACCTTGCCACCTGCGTCGCACATGGAAACACGCAGACCGGGGTGACGCTGAACCGCCTGCACTGGCTGACCAGCGGCGCGGCCAGCTTCTCGCGCGGACTGAACGACGCGCCGAAAATGGCGGCTCTCATGCTGGGCGCGGCCGCGCTTTCCGGGACCGCGCTCAATCTGTCGTTTGCCTCCTTCCTTGCAATCACGGCAGGAATGCTGGCCGGCAGTTGGCTGGCGGGGCAGCGAGTGACCGGCGTACTGGCGACCCAGGTGACGCCCATGGATCATCACGAAGGCTTTGTGGCGAACCTGGTCACGGCGGCGCTGGTCGGTCCGGGAGCGGCGCTGGGGCTGCCTATGTCGACCACCCATGTCTCCTCCGGCGCGATCCTGGGTGTAGCTGCCGGGCGAGGCGGCGAGGCCAACCGGAAAACGATCCGCGAGATGCTCGCCGCCTGGGTGGTCACGCTGCCGGCGGCCGCGCTGCTCGGCGTGGCCGCTTTCGTCACACTGCGATCGCTGGGACTGCGATGAGTCGAAACGCATATTTCCGCGCCCTGGGCCTGGGCGTCCTGGTTGCGGTGGCCGTGCTGGCCTTCGTCTTTCTTCCCCTGAAGCACTGGATCGCGATCTTCCTGGCGTGGATCCACGGGTTCGGCGCGGCGGGAGCTTTCGTCTATGCGCTGGCCTACGTTCTCGGCACCGTGTTCTTCTTCCCCGGCACAGCTTTGACAGCCGCCGCCGGACTGTTGTACGGCCCCGTCGTCGGGGTCCTCATCGTTTCGCCGGCCAGCGTGGCGGGCGCGACCCTCGCCTTCCTGATCGGCCGTTATTTCGCAAGGGATTGGGTGAAATCCAAGCTGGCGAACTATCCCAGGTTCAGCGCCATCGATCAGGCCGTCGAAAAACGCAGCTTCAAAGTGGTCTTGCTGCTTCGTCTCCAGCCCGTATTCCTTCCCTTTGCCATGCTCAATTACGCCTTGGGCGTCACCGGCGTCCGGTTGCGCGACTACGTCCTGGCCTCCTGGCTGGGGATGCTGCCCGCCACCATTCTTTATGTGTACCTGGGCTCGGCCGTGCACAACATCACCGACCTCACGGAAGGGAGGTTCCCCGAAACCGGCATGTGGGGGCATCTCCTGTTCTGGGGCGGTTTGGTAGCGACCGTGGCCCTGGTTGTGTTCGCGGGCCGGATCGCCCGGAGCGCATTGCAGCGGGAACTGGGGCAGGAGAGCCCAACTGAAGGGAGTGTCGCCTGATGTCCGCCCTTCAGCCACAAGTGCTCCCCGCCGACGAATACAACCAGGAGTTGGTCAACAATACGCATCCCCCTGCCTGGAAGAATCCGCAGCCGGCCGGGCGGTACAACCTGGTTGTTCTGGGAGCGGGCACCGCGGGTCTGGTCTCAGCGGCGGGTGCGGCGGCCCTGGGCGCGCGTGTCGCCTTGATCGAGCGGCACCTGATGGGAGGCGACTGTCTTAACTACGGCTGCGTGCCGTCCAAGGCTCTGATACGCGCCGCTCGCGCCGCTTACGCGGTCGGGGAAGCCGAGAGCTTCGGGGTGGCGGCAAAGGCGATGCCCGCGGTCGATTTCCCTGAGGTGATGCACCGCCTGCGCCGCCTTCGAGCGCAAATCTCGCACCACGATTCAGTGCAGCGATTCTCCGGGCTGGGGGCGGACGTATACCTGGGGAATGCGCGATTCACGTCCACCAACTCCGTCGAGGTAGAGGGCCAGCGGCTCGAGTTTTCCAAAGCCATCATCGCGACCGGCGCGCGTGCAGCGAAGTTGCCGGTACCAGGACTCGCGGAGGTTGGATATCTCACCAACGAATCGGTCTTCTCGCTCACCGAGCTTCCCAGACGGCTGGTCGTCATCGGGGCAGGGCCCATCGGGTGCGAATTAGGACAGGCGTTTCGCCGGCTCGGAAGCCAAGTTGCGATGCTGACCGATGGTTCGAGGCTTATGCCGCGCGAGGACCCGGAGACAGCCGCCATTGTGACGGAGCAATTCCAACGGGAAGGCATCGCCTTGCACCTGGCGGCGAAGATCCGCCGCGCTGAAAAGTCGCCCCAAGGCAAGACCATCGTTTTCGATCGAGGACGGGGGGAAGAGAAGATCCTCTGTGACGAGATCCTGGTGGCCGTGGGGCGAGCGCCCAACCTCGAGGGGCTGAACCTGGAAGCTGCCAGTGTCCAGTACGACTGGAAAGGGGTGTGGGTGGACGACCATCTCCGCACCTCCAACCCGCGCATCTACGCCGCCGGAGACATCTCCTCGCGCTACCAATTCACCCACGCCGCGGAGGCGCTCGCCCGCATCGCGCTGCAGAATGCCCTGTTCTTCGGAAGGAAGAGGGCAAGCGATCTGGTGATTCCCTGGGCGACCTACACCGACCCGGAAGTCGCCCATGTCGGGCTGACGGCGAAGGAAGCGCGCGAACGCGGCGCCGAGGTTGAGAGTTTCACGCTTGGATTCGATGACAATGACCGCGCCGTCGTAGATGGCGATACCGCCGGATTTGCTCGCGCGCACGCAAGCAGGAAAGATGGCAGGATCCTGGGCGCAACCCTGGTCAGCCGGCACGCCGGGGAGAGCATCGGCGAGTTCGTGCTGGCAATCCAGAAGCGGATGAAGCTCCGCGACCTCGGCGCCGTCATTCACCCCTATCCCACCCAGGCGGAAATCATCAAGCGGCTGGGCGATTCCTCGATGAAGTCTCGCTTCAAGCCCTGGATGAAGAAACTACTGGTCAAGTTCTTTGCCTGGCGGAGGTAACCGGTGCCCGAGGCAACAATCTGTATTTTCGCCAAGCCGCCCCGCCCGGGCGAGACGAAGACCCGCCTCGCGCCCGCCATTGGCGCGGACAATGCCGCCCGTGTAGCCCAGGCATTGCTGGAAGACGCGATCGATACAGCTTTTCGGGTTCCGCGGGCAAGCGTTGTGTTGTCCGTCACGGAGAGCTTCGCATTGCCGGGACGCTCTCTTCCCATCTGGCTTCAACCGGAAGGGGATCTTGGAGTCCGGATCGAACACACGCTCCGCCAGGCATTGTTGAAATCCAAGTATGCAATCGCGGTTGGCGCCGACACTCCTGGGCTCACTCCGGCCATGCTCGACGATGCGATACGACAACTGGACTCGTGCGACGCTGTGCTGGGGCCGGCCCACGACGGCGGATACTACTTGCTGGGGCTCCGCCGCTGCCCTCAGGCTCTGTTCCAGAATATTCGCTGGAGCCACAAGGCGACTCTGGACGACACAATCGCCCGCTTCCAGCAGTTGGGAGTTCAGCACTCCCTGCTTCCCAAATGGTTTGATTTGGATACGCCTGAAGATCTGACGCGAACACGGTATCTGTTGTCTGCGAGGGAGATGACTGCGCCGCACCTTAGGTCCGTGTTGCATTCCATCGGCATTCTGAGCGAGCAGACGATCGCATGAAGCTGTCGGTGATCATCCCCGTTCTGAATGAGCGAGCCTGCCTCGTCGGCACGTTGGATGCGGTGCGTCGAGGCCTGCCGGGCGCGGAGGTCGTGGCCGTGGACGGCGGCAGCACCGACGGCAGCCGCGAGTGGCTGTTGCAGCAAGGGGATGTCCGGCTGGTGGATTCCGCGCGCGGCAAAGGTCCGCAGCAGAATGCCGGCGCCGCAGGGGCGGCGGGCGACACCCTGCTGTTTCTCCATGCCGACTGTAAGGTGCCCGCCGATGCCGCGAGCCGTTTGGAGGCTGCCCTCTCCGACCCACGCGTCGCGGGCGGGGGTTTCTTTGTTCGCTTTGAAGAGCGCCGGTCGCTCTCCCTGCGGGTGCTGGCCTTCGCGATGAACGTCCGGCTGATGCTTCTGCGCCGGTGCTTCGGAGACCAGGCGTTATTCGTCCGGCGCGAGGTGTTCGAGCATATCGGCGGCTTCCCGGACTGGCCGCTGTTTGAGGACTTCGAACTCGTGCGCCGGGTGAAACAGCTTGGGAAGTTTGGCGTAATTACCACTCCGGTGACCATCTCGGCGCGGCGATTCCTGAAGAATGGCGTGTGGCGGACGGTATTGCTCGTATTCCTGCTGCAGATCGGTTACTACCTGGGAATCTCTCCGGCTCGCCTGAAGCGCTGGTTCGCCGACATACGGCCGCATCTGAAAGCAGCTGGCCACAACACCATCGAACCTCGTGCCCGAGCCCTGTGATGGGCTTTCGCAGGCAAAGCATATGAAGCCTGTAATTGTGTTCGATCTGAATGGGACGTTGCTTGATCTTTCAGCCTTGGATTCATCCTTCGAGCGATTGTTTGGAGACAGGCAAGCGCGAGCGGAGTGGTTCACGGAGGTCCTGAGGATTGCGCTGACCACAACTGCCGTTCATGCGTATGCGGAATTCAGCGGGATCACACAGGCCGGGTTGAAAGTAATCGAAGGGCGCCGCCAGCGAGAGTTGAATGTCAGCGAAAGGTCGGAGCTGATGGACGGAATGCTTAGACTTCCTCCCTTTCCGGACGTTCGAGAAGGCTTGGAATCGCTCCGGGCCGCTGACTTCCGGCTTGTTGTGCTGACAAACTCAGGCTTGGAAGCAGCGCTGGAAGCGCTGGAACACGCGGGGTTGAACCGATACTTCGAGCGCGTGCTTTCCGCCCATTCCGTACAGCGGCTCAAACCCGCTGCTGAACCCTATCAGATGGCCGCGCGGGTACTCGGCGTCGAGATGGGTTCTTTGATGCTGGTGGCTGCTCATTCTTGGGATGTGGCGGGAGCCATCGCCGCAGGGTGCCAGGCATGTTTCGTGAATCGTCAGGACCCGGTCTTGGATGAGATCACTGCGAAGCCTGCTCTGGTGGCTTCCAGCCTGATTGACCTGGCTACGCAACTCGCGAGCAGCCCTCCAACGGCGTAAGCACGCCGGAACCTGGTTCTACTTGCTGGCGCAATCTGGGGCCAATCTGTTCCTTTCGATTCCAACGGGACCCCACCAGAAGCGGTATGTGGCCGGGTAACTTTTCGTTGCCGGTCGCATCTTTCAGAGCATGAAAGCTCTCCTGGTTTCAGCCCTGCTGTTGGTGTGGATTCCCGCCGTCGCCCAGGATGCGGTGTATCTGCAGTCGGGCAAGGGCAAGCCACCATTCGACGTTACCCGTCACTCCGTGCCAGTCAACGAAATCCTTGGAGGCGGGCCGCCGCGAGACGGCATTCCCGCGCTGGACGCTCCCAAGTTCGTTTCCGCCGACAAAGCCAGGAAGTTCCTGTCGGATAAGGACCGCGTGCTGGGCGTCGCCGTGGCCGGCAGGGCCAAGGCGTATCCCATCCGCATTCTGAACTGGCATGAGATTGTGAACGACGAGATCAACGAGCGTCCCATTACCATCACCTGGTGCCCGCTCTGCGTCTCCGGCATCGTGTACGACCCCGTCCTCAACGGCAAGCGGCTTACCTTTGGGGTCAGCGGCAAGCTCTACAAAGCCAGCCTGGTGATGTATGACCGCCAGACCGAAAGCATGTGGTCGCAGATCCTGCAAGAAGCAATCGCGGGCCCTATGACCGGAGCCAAGCTATCGATGCTGCCGGCGCAGCACACGACCTGGGCAGACTGGCGCGGCCAACATCCTGACACACTCGTGCTGTCGCCCGACACTGGCTATGATCGCGATTACGGGCTGAATCCTTATGCGGACTATTACGAGCAGGGCATTGCCTTTGGCGGGCCGCGCGCGGGCCGCCAGCTCGATCCCGAGATTCGCCCCATGGAGCGCGTCTTGGGAATTCAGTTTGGGGACGCAAAGAAGGTCTATCCCTTTTCTCGCCTGAAGAAGCAATCGGCCACCTTCCAGGATGACGTTGCCGGACAAAAGATCGTGATTCACTTCGATCCGCGTTCGGAGAGCGCCTACGCCAGCACGCTCTCGGGCGAGCAAATACCCTCCCTGGTGACATTCTGGTTCGCCTGGGTCGACTTTTATCCGGGCACGCTGGTGTTCAAAGACCCAAGGAGACCACCAGCATGAGCGGAGCGCGCACTCAGCGCAAGCTGCCAAGGAAGCGCTTGAACCCTATAGGCGCTATAGGCTTTACCCTGTGTAGAGGGGGGCTCCGGGAACAAGGAGCTGTGAATGGCAGATAACACACTTGCATCGCTTCAAGAAACCAGCCAGGTGATTCGCCGCACGGGCGCGGCTGAGGTCATCTCCGCTTACGCCGGCCTCTTCACGTCGGTCACCACATTGCTGTGCTGCGCCTTGCCGGCGCTGCTGGTGCTGCTGGGCTTCGGAGTGACGAGTGTGCTCACGTTCACTACCGCAATTCCCGGATGGGAGAAGCTGGGGCAGTACACTATGTGGCTTTTCGCGGTTGGCGGCCTGGTGCTGCCGCTCGGATTCTATTTTGCCTACCGCAGGGCGCCCGGGCGGGGCGTCGCTTGTGAAATCCCCGCGGGAGGCGGGGAATCGGCATGCTCGACCGCTACTCGCTGGAATCGCCGCCTCCTGTGGTTGTCCTTGTTCCTTTACCTCGTCGCCTTGATCACCGACATGTGGGGAATGACGTGGATGCGGACGCATGGCTATTTCAACCGCTAGCGCCGGAAGAGTGCGGCGAAGGTGCCGGACGCCGGGGCAATGCCGGAAGGGGTTCCTGCTGCTCGGCTGTGTGACCATGATCCTTGGGCCCCGCGCCATGGCGCAGGCAATCGTGGCGCCGAGTGGCAGAACGCTGTTCAGCCGCGCCACACTGGTGAGAGTCACCACACAAGTCGAGCATCTCTCGTTGCGCTCCGGTTCGAACTTGATCGAGGTGGACCGCTACGTGCCGTCCATCGCGGTCGCGTACGGCTTCCGGCCGAAATGGACGGTCATTGTCGCCCAGCCCTACGTGGTCGCCGAAACGGCCACGCACAGCGGCGGCGTCGCGCAGAACAGGGCGGTGGACGGTATCGCCGACGCTCAGGTGTTCTTGCAGTATGACGGTCTGTACAGGCGCAACTCGCCGGGCGGGCTCACGCGCCTCTCCGGCGTGTTCGGGCTGGAACTGCCGACCGGGGTTCGGCGGACCTCGCCCCGCGCGCTGGCCTACACCGGCGGCCTGATCTTCGAGAAGGCGATCAAGCTGAAATACGTATTCAGCTCTGACTTCCAGTACACCGCCACAACCGGGAATGCGCAAGGGACGCGAACGGGGAATCTCGCGCGCTACGACGTCACGGCGGCATACTTCCTGCTGCCGCACAAGAAGCCGGCAGGGGAGGGCGGCGGCTTCCGCAAGCTGTACGAGCGCGTCTTCCGCGACGGAACCTATCTGATCCTGGAGCTCAACGGCGCCACGCGCGCCCGCAGCGAGCAGTCCGGTACCGAGATTCCCGGAACGGGCGGGACGACGCTTGCAATCTCCCCTGGCATCCAATATTTTGCCACCCAGAAATTTCTAGTGGAGTTTTCCGCGCCCATCCCGGCGGTGAACGCGCTGCGGGGCGCGCAACCTAAACCGGACTCTACTTTCGTTTTTGGATTCCGTTATCTGTTCTAATGGAACGGCCACGGCGAGGAAAATGCGATCCCAAGGAAAGGAGTACTCATGAGACGGGCAGCGTTTGCGGGGTGCGTGTTGCTGGCAGCGATGACGTTCGCGTCCGGGTTGCCGGCATCAGCGCAGGTGGAGAAGGCCACGGTCAAGATTGACGGCATGATATGAGGGCTTTGAGCCCAAGGGGCCAAGAAGGCCCTGCAACGCCTGGATGGCGTTGATCATGCCGATGTGAGTCTGCAAAAGGGCGAGGGCCAGGTCTTTCTCAAGGCCGGCCGGTCGTTCGACCCGGCGCGGATTCCCAAGGCCATCAAAGACGCGGGCTTCACCGCTACCGAGGTCCGCGTGACGGCCGCAGGGACGCTCTCCGCGCGCGGGCAGCAGCTCGAGTTGAATGTTCCGGGTGTGGGCCACGCGTTCACATTGAACGGCGGACCGCAAGCCGAGGCGCTTAAGAAACGTTCCGATCTTGTAGGCAAGCGATTGCGAATCACGGGCAAGCTGCAGCTCGCGGGGGACAAGCCTCCTACAGCCATGAGCGTCGAGGAGTTTCTGCCGGTCCAGTAGATGTGGCGCGGGCGGGACGGCGCTTGGCCTGATACCTGGATCGGGGCAAAAGGGTTGGAGAACCGGCCAGGCCGAAACGCCCGTGCCGGCCGGCGCGAAATGCCTTCAGCGGGATTTTGCCGCGGCGGCCGCGAGGCCAGTCTTGGCCTCCTGGATCGCGCGTGTGATTTCGCCCAGGCAGCAGGCGCCGGAAGGGTTCTTGGTCTCACAGGCGCAGAAGCCGCCCTCAACCTCGGCCTTGACCCGCTCGAGGATCTCTGTCGCGAAGCGCTCTTCGATGTCGGTACGGATATCCGCCCGCGTGTAATCGAAGCAGTAGCACAGCGGGACGGGGTCGTCCTTTTCCTTGATACCGACTCGAACCTTGACGTCGGGTTTGCGGAAGATCGCCTCATTCGAGAAGTAGACGACGTCGCAATCAGGCGCGCGGCAGAAGGAAAAAGTTCCGGAAGCGGCCACAGCCCAGTGCTCGCGGACCAGGCTCTTGACGGTCAGGATCTGCACAGGCCGTCCCTTAGCGCCGCAAACGGGGCACATGCCGGGCTTGCTCTGAGGCACAGAGCAGGCGGCGTTTGAAGTTGTGGAACAACAGTCCGACATCGCGCATCCTCCTTGTGTGCTCTCCCGACCTGCGGGCGCGGTTCTGCTCTAATTCTTGCTCGCCTTGAATCCAGCGTCCTTGAAGGGCTCCTGTAATTGTTCGACAGTTACAAGCCGGGGGTCGTATTCGATGTCCGCCTTCTTCTGGTCGTAAGAAACCGCGGCCCTTTGCACGCCAGGGATCGATTTCAGCTTGTGCTCCACCCCCTCCGCGCACACCGGACAACTCATTCCCTGGACGCTGAAGCTGACGTGCTGTAACGCGGTTGAAGGTGAGGCGGCTTGCGCCCGGCTGCCTCGCAATAACAACTTGCCGACTGGGGCCGAGTAGTACGGAAATGCGGCAAAAAGAATGACCAATCCTGTCGTCACCCACAGTCCGAGACGGCCATAGCGGTTGGCCGCCGGGTACTCGCAGGCGGCGCCAGGCTCGCAAGGCACGGGGCTGGGCTTCCGATAAGAAAAATAGAACCCAAGCGCCAGAAGAGCGGCCGTCAGCCCCAGCAGATAGGGTCTCCAAGGGGCGAAGAATCCTGAAATTCCGGCGGCGCCGATTCCGGCAACTGCCGCGATGAGCGGCAACGTGCAGCACAGACTGGCGGCAACGCCAGCAATAAGCGAAGCTCCCAAGAAAGCCTTGTATTTCATCTTTTTCCTCCAAGAGATTTGCGGTCCCGGCGAGGGCGGCGATGGACTGGAGAGTCACTACGGGGGACGATGACAACCGGCTTGAACTCCGCCTCCAGCACCCCGCAACTCTCCAAGGCGGGAGCGTAGCGCTCCAGGTGCTTGTCCATTGCCGCAAGGATGGGCCCCAGGTCGGGATGCAGCCGGTAGACCTTGTTCTTGCCCTGCCAAGCCCACTGAACGAAACCGCAGTTCAAAAGGCAGCCCAGGTTATGGGAGACGCGGCTCTGCTCGAATCCCAGCTTCTCCCCGATCTCGCCCACGTTGCAGGGACCTGTGCGGAGCAGTTGCACAATGGCGAACCGCGTCTGGTTTGCTAACGCCCGGAAAAACTCCCGATAAACCCTGAAGTTCAAGGTCCACCCTCGCCTTATATGATGCAGAAGAGATATGATACGTTACACATATTAGCAGGGCACGGTCAAGCATGGCGCTTGACCTTATAGTCGGCTATAGGCTTTAGAGTGCGCCTATGAGGATCGGCGAACTGGCCAGTCAGGCTGGAATGAGCGTGCAGGCCGTGCGCTTCTACGAACGAAACGGCTTGATGCCCAAGCCGCCGCGAACCGAAGCAGGCTATCGCGTGTACGCTGGCGCAGATCTTCGGCGCCTCCAATTCATCCGGCAAGCCAAGCGGCTTGGCTTCTCGCTCCCGGAAATCGTTCGCATTCTCCGGCTTCGCGAACGCGGGCACTGCCCGTGCCCTGAGGTGATTGAGACGCTCGAACATCATCTCCGCGACACGGACGAACAACTGCAGCGGCTCCGGCGATTTCGCGCTGAGATTGCCAGCACGCTGAAGCAGTGGAAGCGAAACGGAACCCTTGAGGCGCCGGGTGAGGTAATCTGCGGTCTCATCGAACGCACGATTGGGCCGACAAAGCCGGGAAAACAGTGAAAGAAATTGAAATCGGCGCCGCGGCGCCGGCTGTAAATCGGAATCGGCAAGCTGTCCAGGCTGTGCCGGCAATGCTTCTCTGGAGGTCGTAAACCATGGCATCAAGGAAAGTTGAAATCTTTAGCGCAGGCTGTTCCGTGTGTAATGAGGTAGTGGCGATGGTGAAGCGCATCAGTTGCCCCTCGTGCGACGTGACCGTTGTGAACATGAATGACCCGCAGATCGCACAGCGCGCCCGGTCACTCGGGATCCGCTCGGTACCAGCCGTGGCGGTTGACGGCAAGATTGCTTCCTGTTGCGCCAGCCGGGGACCGAACGAGGCGGAACTGCGCGCAGCTGGGATCGGGCAGCAGCTCTAAGAGAGGAGTTGGGCGATGACGAAAACCGTCACTGTATTCACGCAGCCAGGTTGAATGTTCTGCGACCGGACGAAAGAGTATCTTTCGCAAAAACAAATTCCGTTTCAAGAACGGGATGTGACCAAGGACACCGGAGCTGTCCAGGAGCTTCAGCGGCTTGGATACATGACCACCCCAGTGACCGTCATCGACGGCGCGGTCATTGTCGGCTTTGATGTGGCAAAGATCGACGCTGCGTTCGGGTAAGGGGCATTTCCCCATACCTCGCCGGTCAGCCACGCGCGGGCCTTAGCGCGGAAGGTGCGCAGGCAGGAAAGCAGCCGCCGCAGAATCCATCAGCCACAGAAGATGGCCCGATGTCGGTCGAACGCGGGCTGCTGGATAGATGCGTCCAGAGGATTGCCCGGCCAGTACTTGGCGCACCACATCAGCTTTGTCGCCGCCACTCACCACGAACATGACCTCAGAGGCAGTGTTTAGCACCGGGAGGGTTAAGGTGATGCGATAGGCCTGGAATTTGTCTACCCAGTTGGCGGCCACCAGGTGAAGGTTTTCCGAGAGCGCTGCCGTATTCGGGAAAAGTGACGCCGTGTGTCCGTCGGCCCCCATGCCCAGCATGACCAGGTCGAACCGCGGGAAGAGGCCCGGCTCCAACTGAAAGAACTCTCGAAGCATCGCTTCATATTCTGCAGCCGCCTCGGCCGCCGGGAGTTCGGTTCGGACACGATGAACGTTGGCCGGCGGAACAGGAACCTCTGAAAGCAGAGTTTCACTCGCCATCCGGTAATTACTATCAGGATGGTCCGGCAAAACGCAGCGCTCGTCTCCCCAAAAGAAATGCATGCGGTCCCACGGGAGCGTTGTAGCGCTCTTGCGAGCGTCTTCCGCAAGCAGGGAGTAGATGCCGCGTGGCGTAGAGCCTCCCGCAAGCGCGACAGTGAAACGGCCGTTCGCGCCCACGGCGTCTCGCGCGATGCGCGTGAATTCATCCGCCGCCATGCGATACAGATGGCCAGAATCGGCGGCGACACGAAGCTCCAACGGGTAAGTTCTGTCCGGCACGTTCACCCTCGCCCCACCGCCATTGGGCTGGAGACGAACTTCTCGTATTCCGCCACATCCTCCGCGCTGCCGATGACTAGGGGCACTCGCTGGTGGATGCTCTCGGCTTGGATGTCCAGGATGCGGGTGGATCCGGTGCTCGCACGGCCCCCTGCATTCTCCGCCACCCATGCCAGCGGGGCGCATTCGTAAAGCAGGCGAAGCTTGCCCTCCGGGTGGGCCTTGTCGGAAGGATAGAAATAGACTCCTCCCTCGATGAGGCTACGATGCAAATCGGCAACCAGCGCCCCGGAGTACCGCAATGAGTAAGGCCGGTTCGATGCAGGATCGCTTCCCTCGAGGTGTTCGAGATAGCGCTGCACACCTGGCTCCCACTCGTAACGGTGACCCAGGTTCGCGCTGTACACCCGGCCACGAGCAGGACAACGGAGATTCTGATGGGTGAGGAGAAACTCTCCCAGCTCTCGATCTAACGTGAAGCCGTGCACGCCGTGCCCACAGGTGTAGACCAGGATCGTGCTGGAGCCGTACATCACGTATCCAGCGACGACCTGCTCGGCTCCTTTGCGCAGCATCTGCTCGGTCAGGCCTCCCTTCACTTCTTTCGAGCAGCGGTAAATGCTGAAGATAGTCGCGAGAATCCCGTTAGTGTCGGTGTTCGAAGAACCATCGAGCGGATCGATGCAGAGCAAATACTTGGCGTCTGCGCCCGTCGCCACCTGCCGTACCTGGTCCAGTTCCTCGGACACCACGCCCGCCACCAGCTTGGTTTCAGCGAAAGCTTCCATCACGGTATTGTTGGCGAACACATCGAGCTTCTTCTGTGCGTCCCCCGTCGGGTTCTTTTCGCCGAGCAGGCCCAGTTCGCCCACCAGAGCCGCCCGGCTGAACTCACGGGCCAGGACCTTGGCGGCGAAGGCAAGCTGTACCAGCAAACGCGAGAGCTCTCCCGTGGTGTTGTGATGGCGGTGCTCGTCCTCAATGATGTGACGGCTCAGGGTGATGGCAAGGGAGTTCATGGAGTCTCTCCGATCAAATCTCGAGGGCGCTTCTCCCGCGCGGAATCCGCCGCGGCCTGCCGCCCGGATGTCGCGCGGATCCAGGCGCAGCGTGCGGCGCCGAGCAAGCCTGCTTTATCGTTGAGGATCACGCGGACCGGGATGGTTTCCAGAAGCGACTGCATGCGGCCTTTCGCCAGGAATGCGTCGATGAAAGTGGGTTGTTGCAGTTTTGCCAAGATCTTGGGCGCGATGCCTCCGCCGAGGAAGATGCCGCCTGTGGCCATGAGTTTCAGCGCCAGGTTCCCGGCTTCGGCGCCATAGGCGGAGACGAAGATACCCAGGGCTCGCTCGCAGATTTCCGCCTTGCCGTCCAGTCCAGCCTGGGCGATGACGGCGGACGCGTCTGCCCCTTCCAGCAATTTGTCCCGCAACCACGCGGGTTCTTCCGCCCTGCCGGTGTCGCGCAAGAACATGTAGACGTTGTTGAGGCCAGGCCCGGAGACGACCCGCTCACAGCTGACCCGTCCAAACTTCCGCGTCAGATAGCGGAGCAACTCCATCTCCAGTTCGTTTCGCGGGGCGAAATCCGCATGCCCACCTTCACCGGCGAAGGGATGATGTCGTTCGCCGTCCCAGTAGAGTCCGGCCTGCCCCAAGCCGGTCCCAGCGGCGATGATGGCAGCGTTGCCCCCAGCGTTCGCGGCTCCAGGCTGGAGGACGGCAAAGTCTCCGGGCGGGAGCGCGTCAACCGCATACGCGTGGGCCTCCAGGTCGTTGATGACGGAAACATCGGGCAGCTTGAGGAGTTGGGCCAAAGCGCGGGCTCCCACGATCCAAGGCAGATTGGCGATTACTGCTCGTCCCTGCCGGACTGGTCCCGCCACGCCGAAACATGCATGCTCGAACGGCAGGGGTTGGGAGGTCACAAATGTGGTCACGATCTCCGCCAAGGCGCCGTAGTCTCGCGCGCGGTAATCCGACTCTACGATCTTGCGGAGACCATGGCCTTCCGAGACCTCGAAGACAGCCAGCCGGGCGTTTGTGCCTCCGATATCGCCGGCCAGGATCATTCGATGACGTTCCTCCACGCGCGGCCATCCCGTTCGATCAGCTCTTCAGATTCATTCGGTCCACACGTCCCCGATGCATAGTTGGGGAAATTCCGGACGGGGAGGGCCGACCAGACGTCCAGGATGGGGTCCACCACGCTCCAGCCGGCTTCCACCATATCCGTGCTCTGAAACAGCGTGGCGTCGCCGATCATTCCGTCGTACAGCAAGACTTCGTAACCGGTCGCGGGCGAAGTGCCGAAATAATCCGAGTATTTGAAGTTCATGTCCACGGGCCCGAGGCGCATCACCGGTCCCGGCACTTTAGCCCCGAAGCGGAGCGACACGCCCTCATCCGGCGCGATATGCAGAACCAGCAAATTCGGTTTGAGCTGGTGTACGGGCGTGTCACGGAAAAGAACGAATGGGGCGGACTTGAACATGATTGCGACTTCGGTATGGCGCGTGGCCATCCGCTTTCCGGTGCGCACGTAGAACGGCACATCGGCCCAGCGCCAGTTATCGATCATCAGCTTGAGAGCAACAAACGTCTCTGTCTTAGAGTCGGGAGCGACCTTGGGTTCGGAGCGGTAGTCCCGAACCGCTTCTTCCCGCATCGCTCCCGCGCCATACTGGCCGCGGACCGCGCGGGACAACACGTCCTGAGAACTCAGCGGCTGGATAGCTTTCAGGATCTTGGCCTGTTCGGTCCGCACAGCATCCGCGCTGAATGAAATCGGTGGCTCCATCGCGGTCAGAGTGACAAGCTGGAAAATGTGATTGGGAACCATGTCGCGGAGCGTGCCGGCTTGGTCGAAATATCCCCCCCGCTGTTCTACTCCCACCGTCTCGGCGACCGTGATCTGGACGTGATCCACGTACCGGCGATTCCACACTGGCTCAAAAATCCCGTTGCCAAAGCGGAACGCCATGATGTTCTGCACCGTCTCTTTGCCCAGGTAGTGGTCAATGCGGTAGATCTGGTCTTCCGCCAGCACCTTCTTGATCTCACGATTCAGCGCCTTGGCTGATTCCAAGTTCCGCCCGAACGGCTTTTCGATCACCACCCGCCGCCAACTGCTGTTATTGTCGGAGCAGGCCAGCTTGGCCGCGCCGAGCTGGGTCACGATTTTCCCAAAGAACGACGGGCTGGTCGCCAGGTAATAGAGGTAATTGCCCCGAGTGTTGTAGGTCTTGTCCGTCTCTTGCAAGGCAAGAGACAGGCGGGCGTATGCCTGCGCATCGTCGAAGTTGCCGGAGACGTAAACTGTCCGTTCGATAATCCAGTTCCAGACTGTCTGATCCAATTCGATGCCAGAAGATTTGCGAACGCGGTCGGTAATGACCTCGCGAAACTGTTGCGTGGTCATTTCGTCGCGTCCCATGCCGACGATGGCGAAATCGCTGGAGAGGTGCCGGCCTTGCGCCAGGTTGTAGAGCGCCGGCATCAGCTTGCGCGCGGTCAGGTCGCCGGTGGCTCCGAAGATCACCATCGCGCAGGGGCCTGCGGTGCGCTCCGCCGGATCTCGTGATTCGGCTGGCGCACCTGCTCGGGTCGAGGTCTGTTCCGGAATCATCATAGGGAGTAAAGCCTCACTTTCCCCGCGAGCCGCCGGATGTCTCCAGGTGGCCCCCAAACTTCTGCCGCATCGCCGAAAGCATCTTTTCGGCGAACGTGTGGTCCTGCCGCGAACGGAACCGCGCGTACAGCGCGGCGGAAAGGACCTCTGCCGGAACCGCCTCTTCGATCGCGGCCAGGATGGTCCAGCGGCCCTCACCCGAGTCTTGAACGGCGCCGGTGTAATTCGACAGCGAAGGGTTTTCCACCAGCGCCATGGCGGTGAGATCCAGCAACCAAGACCCCACGACGCTGCCGCGCCGCCACACTTCGGCGATGTCGGCAAGATTCAACTGGTAGCGGATCTCCTCTGGAAGGGCCTGCGAAGAGGCGTTGCGGAAGATGTCAAACCCTTCCGCGTAGGCCTGCATCAGGCCGTACTCGATGCCGTTGTGCACCATCTTCACAAAATGGCCCGCGCCCGCGGGACCGCAGTAGAGATAACCGTCCTCCGCCGTGCCGCCGGTTGTTTCCCGGCCGGGGGTGCGCGGAGTCGAGCCCATGCCCGGCGCCAGCGTCCGGAAGATCGGGTCGAGGCGCTCGACAACCGGGCGTGGGCCGCCGATCATCATGCAGTAACCGCGCTCCAGGCCCCACACTCCGCCGCTGGTGCCCACATCGACATACTGGATGCCGCGCTCGCTCAATTTCTTCGAGCGCCGCACATCGTCCTTGAAATACGAGTTCCCGCCATCGATGATGATGTCTCCCCGCTGCATTTCATCCGCCAGCGCCATGACGGTTTGCTCGGTTGGATCGCCGGCAGGGACCATCACCCAGACGACGCGCGGCGCCTTGAGTTGGGCTGCGAAGTCCTTCAGCGACTCTGAACCCTTGGCGCCTTCGCCGGCGAGTTGCTGGACATTGGCTGAGTTCAGGTCCGATACCACACACTCGTGACCGCCGCGAAGCAGCCGGCGGACCATGTTGCCGCCCATTTTGCCCAGTCCCACCATTCCAATCTGCATCTTCAAGTCTCCTGTATTGACGGGCGAAACGTTTCTGCTGCCGGCCAAGTCTAAGTCAGGGCCTGCCGCACCGCATCCTGCAGTTTCTTCAAACCGGAGTCAACGCCACCGGCAAGGTGAACGCGCAGAGCCCGGCGATTTCGCTGCGCCAGCACCTGGAAATCTCCGCGGGCCTGTGCCGCCTTCACCACGCCGAACGTGTACTTCTGGCCCGGGACGGGCAGGTCGGCCGGATCCTCCGTCGTGATTTGCAGCAAGACGCCGCTGTTCGGGCCGCCCTTGTATGCCTGTCCCGTGGAATGCAGGAAACGCGGGCCGAAACCCAGGCAGGTGGCTACCCGCTTGCGATCGCGGACCTGGTGCCGAATCAGCTGCAGCGCGTCCTCGTTCGCCTGGTTCATTTCGATGTAGGCCAGCAGCGCGAAGTAGTCGCCCGCGGAAAGTTGGTTCAGGTGGGCGCGCAGCACTCCGGCGAGTGTCCTGTCGTTCCCGGCCGCGCCCATCAACCGGCCGGCGCTGCGTTGATCCGCGAAGAGCTGGATGCCCTGGTCTTCGACGAAGGGCCGCTCGGAAGGAAGCGCGCCGGAAGCCTCGTACTGCGAGGTCAACTCGCGGGTCGCGATCTTGCTGGCTTCGACATCCGGCTGGTCGAAGGGATTGATCCTGAGGACCGCGCCCGCTACTGCCGTGGCCAGTTCCCAACGGAAAAACTCCTGGCCGAGGTCGTAGATGCCGGCCAGATGGATGCGGACCACGGGTTGTCCGGCCTTCTCGAGCTCCGCAATCCTCGTCTCCTGCGAGCTGTCGGTGTCCGTAGCCAGTCTGAGGTAGACGAACACGCGGTCCGCGCCGTACACCGCAGGCGGCCCGAGCTTCTCCCGGTCCACCGGGATCAGGCCCTTGCCCAGTTTTCCCGTGCTTTCCGCCAGCAACTGTTCCAGCCATGCGCCGAAGTCATGGATGCCGGGCGAAGTGACGATGGTGACCTTGTCGTGCCCGGCCAGCCCCAGGGTTGCTAACACGATCCCCAGTACCGCGCCCGGGTTCTCTTCGAGCGGGACCGAAGGCATGCAGGCCTGTACCATCTCCTCCGCGCGGTCGAGAAACCGCGGCACGTCGACGCCCATGATGGCCGCGGGCGCCATGCCAAAATCCGAAAGCGCCGAGTACCGTCCCCCTATGTTCGGCAAGCCGAAAAAGACGTGCCGAAACCCATCCTTCTCCGCCACTTCCTGCAGCTTGGAGCCGGGGTCGGTGATGGCAATAAAGTGGTTGCCGGCCTCCGCCTGTCCCACGGCCCGCTGCGTCCGCTCGAAGAAGAACTGCTTGAAGATGTTGGGTTCCAGCGTGCTGCCGGACTTGCTGGAAACGATGAATAAGGTCTTGGCAGGGTCGATGCTGCCGGCGAGGGACTTGATCTGCGCCGGATCCGTGGAATCCAGCACCTGCAACCGCGGCCATCCGGACTGGTCGCCGAAGGTGGTCTGCATGACTTCCGGCGTAAGGCTCGATCCGCCCATCCCGAGCAAGACAGCGTCCCGGAAGCCGGCTTTGACCGCATCGCCGGCGACTTCCGAAAGGTGATGGCAATGGGCGACCTGGTCTTCGGTGATCCGGAGCCATCCCAGCCAGCGGGCCTCGTCCGCTCCCGTCCACAGCGAAGCGTCTCCCGCCCAGAGCCGGCGAATGTTCCCCTCCGAGCGCCATGCGTCCAGCGCCGACTTTACCGCTCTATCAATGTCCTCGGGCAAGTGAAACTCCATGCAGTCGATCTTGGCATTGGAGCCTTGCCTGCATCCTTGTTCGACGGCTTTGAGCAGCTTGTCGAAGGCTCCGTTGAAGAGAGTCAGCCCTTCCTCGAGCAGCTTGTCGGTGACCGACTCGATAGGAATTCCGGCCTTCGCCAGGTCCGCCAAGGTTTTCTCGGCGCGGGCAGTGTCGGCTTCCAGCGTGGAATCCACGCGGCCGTGGTCTCGGAATGCCTCCAGCGTGGAAGGCGGTACCGTATTCACCGTGTCCGTACCGATCATCTGCTCCACGTACAACACATCGCTGTATTTCGGGTTCTTGGTTCCCGTGCTGGCCCACAGCAGCCGCTGCGTCCTGGCGCCGGACTGCGCCAGCCTCTCCCAGCGCTCACCCTGGAAGATCCCTTTGTATCGCTTGTAGGCCATCTTGGCGTTGGCGATGGCGACTTGGCCCAGCAGCGAGCACAGCAGTTCTTGTGCTTTCGGGTTGCTTGCTTCTTTCAGCTTGGCTTGCAGCACCGCGTCCACCGCGGAATCGATCCGGCTGACGAAGAAGCTGGCCACGCTGGCGATGCCGCTCAGGTCACCCCGCTTTGCCTTCCGCGCTTCCAGGCCGGCGATGTAAGCCTCGGCGACCTGCTGGTACGCCTGCTGCGAGAACAGCAGCGTCACATTCACATTGATGCCCTCGGAGATGAGTTGGCGGATGGCGGGGATCCCTTCGGGAGTGCCCGGAATCTTGATCATCACGTTGTCTCGCCCGACCAGCTTGTGGAGACGCCGGGCTTCCTCGATGCTCCCCTGCGTGTTGCGTGCCAGGTGCGGCGACACCTCGAGGCTGACATATCCGTCTCGCCGGTCGGTCGCTTTGTACACGGGCGCCATAACATCGGCGGCATCTTGAATGTCGCGAATGGCGATTTGCTCGTAGATCTCCTTGGCGCTGAGCTCTTGCTCGTTCAGCAGCTTGAGCATGTTGGTGTAATCGTTGCTGCCCGTAATCGCCTTCTCAAAAATGGCGGGATTCGAGGTCACGCCCCGCAACCCATCCTGCTCGACCATGCGTGCCAGCTCTCCGCTCAGAATCAAGTTGCGGCGGATGTAGTCCAGCCAGACTGACTGCCCGTATTCGTGCAATGCCTTCAGCGGATTCACTTCCTGCCCCCCCTTGCTTCGCATTCCGGTGCGTAAGCCGGCATGATCGGATCCAATCACCACGCGCACGCTATTTCCCCGCTTGTCGCAGCAGCTCTTTGGCCGTGCTCACGACGGCCTCCGGGGTGAAGCCGAACTTCTTCTGCAAGGCCTTGAGCGGCGCGGATGCGCCAAACGTCTTCATCCCGATGGTCACGCCCCGGGTGCCGACATATTGCGCCCAGCCCATGGTAGAAGCTTGCTCGACGGAAATGCGGAGCGGCACATCGTCCGGAAGAACGCTCCGGCGGTACTCGGCGCTTTGGAGTTCGAATAGCTCCCAGGAAGGCATGCTGACAACGCGTGCCTGGATGCCCTCGGCCGTGAGCTGTTCGTAGGCCGCCACACACAAAGAGACCTCGCTTCCGGTACCTAACAGAATCAGGTCCGGTTTGCCATCCGGTGGATCGGCCAGCACATAGGCGCCCTGGGTCACGCCCGCCGCGGAGGCATACGTACCGCGGTCCAGCGTGGGCAGTGCCTGGCGCGAAAGAACCAGCGCCACTGGTTGATGGCGAAACTGCATGACCACTCGCCATGATTCCACGACTTCGTTCGCATCCGCCGGACGCAAGACCACCAGGTGCGGAATGGCGCGCAACGACGCCAGTTGTTCGACCGGCTGATGTGTGGGGCCGTCTTCGCCAACGCCGATCGAGTCGTGGGTGAAGATGTAGATGACCGGGATCTCCATCAGAGCCGACAAACGAATGGCGGGACGAAGATAGTCGCTAAAGATCAAGAAACCTGAGCCGAAGGGCCGGAGTTTCGAAAGCGACATCCCATTCAGGACGGCAGCCATCGCGTGCTCGCGGATGCCGAAATGGAAGTTGCGGCCATCGTAGTGTCCGGCCTCAAAGTCGCCGAAGCTCTCCGCAATCAGGCGCGTCTTGGTGGATGGAGCAAGATCCGCCGAGCCACCCAGGACCCAAGGCACGTTCTTGGCGATCCCATTGAGCACCTTGCCGGAAGCGTCGCGTCCTGAAACGCCCTTGGGGTCGGCAGGGAAGACAGGCAGATCCTTGTCCCATCCTGCCGGTAACTCGCGGCGCTGCATGCGCTCGAGGGCGTCGAACAGATCCGGATGGGATGCCTTGTACTCCGCGAGCATCTGCTTCCATCGAGAGGTCAGTTCCGCGCCGCGTTTACCGATGCCATTCCGGAAGTTCTCCCTCACTTCGTCGGGAATGGAGAACTTGGCATCCTCCGGCCAGCCGTAGAAGCGCTTGGTGCGCCGGATCTCCTCTTCTCCGAGCGGCTCCCCGTGAGCGGCGCTCGTGTCCTGCTTGTTCGGGGACCCATACGCGATGTGGCTGTCCACGATGATCAAAGTGGGCCGGTGTTGCTCACGCTTAAAGGTCGTGAGCGCCCGAGTCAGCACCTCGAGGTCATTGGCATCGCTCACCCGAGTGACATTCCACCCGTAACCGAGGAAGCGCGTGGCCACGTCTTCCGAAAAGGCCCACTGGGTATGGCCTTCGATGGTGATGTGGTTGTTGTCGTAGATCCAGCACAGGTTGGAGAGTCCCAGGTGCGCTGCCAGCGAAGCTGCCTCGCTCGATACGCCCTCCATCATGTCGCCGTCGCCGCAGAGGGCATACACGTCATAGTCGATGATCTCAAAATTCGGCCGGTTGAAGTACTGGGCGAGCCAGCGCTCCGCGATTGCCATGCCGACGCTGGTCGCAACGCCTTGCCCCAAGGGGCCGGTTGTGGTCTCCACGCCAGACGTCCAGCGATATTCCGGATGTCCCGGGCACTTGCTGTCGAGCTGGCGAAAATGCTTGAGGTCGTCCAACTTGACCGATAGTTCTCCCAGCGTCTCGTACTGAGGATCGACGGCTTTCACGCCGGTCAGGTGGAGCATGGAATACAGCAGCATGGACGCGTGCCCCACCGACAGCACAAATCGATCGCGGCTGGGCCAAATGGGATCTTCCGGATCGAAACGCAGAAAGCGCTGCCACAGGCAGTACACCACGGGCGCCAGCGCCATGGGCGTTCCCGGATGTCCCGACTCCGCCTGCTGCACGGCATCCATCGACAAGGTGCGAATCGTGTTGATGCTGAGCAGATCGATGTCGCCGCCCATTTTTATAGCTCCAAAATACAGTTATCGTGCGTTATAGAGGGTTACGCCAATCAGTGCCCTACGAGGCTTTGAGGTGGGTGAAGCCGGTCCGAATCGTCTCTAGAGGAGCGCCGCCCTCCGTCCCAACGAAGCGGCGCGCCAGGATTTCCCAACCAGCAACCGTTGGTTCGGAATGAAGATGATTGTTTCAGGCAGCGCCCTGCGACCTGTCGCGGCCAACCCGGGCCAAGATCTCAGATCTGGCGCGAAGCCAATCGTCATCCGGGCACCCGTCCGCTCTTCCTCGCTCCTCATATAGCTCGTAGGCGCGCTTGCGAATCGCATCTTCCACATTTGCCTCGGGAAGACCCATCCGTGCGGTTGGATCAGCCACCTTGTTCGCGGCCTCTTGCGGTTCGCCATCATAATCCTCCAGAGTCAGCCTGGTCCCGGTCTTGTGCCTACAAAGAATGATTCCTGCAGGAGGCATTGGTTTCATGTCCGATGGCGAAGGGGCGAGTTCAGAATCCTGTGCGGCAACTAGGAGGCTCCTTCCGTACTAGCATCATTCCGTCCCCGTCCCTGTTGGGCATAATTGTCAGAGTGACATTACAGGCATCGCACAACCAAAAGTACTGGGGGCGATTACGTGGGGATTCGATCACAAACAGCTTGCCGTCGTGGAGATGGTGAAACGTGGCGCCACAGGCGGGGTTGGCGCATTTCGAGATCACGCACTTCCCCCCGCTTTCAAGCTGCTCCCCAATTCAACGGATTGCTGCGTGACGCGGGGACGCCGGAGCGGTCTCCCGCCTGGCTGGTGCGGTGATTCTGGAACACAGGAGCCAGCATCTCGCGTAGCTGTAAGCGTGCGCGGTGAAGTCGGGTCTTCACCGCTGCCTGGCTGATCCCCAGGGCCGCGGCCGCCTCGGACACGCTGAGTTGTTCGATATCACGCAACATGAATACCTCTCGATAGAGTGGGGCCAGGGATTCAAGAGCTGCGCTGAGAACCTGCCTCAATTCCTTCCGCTCCAGCTCTGTGGATGGGATTTCTCGCCAATCAGCGAAGTCGCGCGGCACGACCTCACCCTCGTCGTTTTCACTTTCCATCGTTTCATGCAGGTGCCCGTGGTCCTTGCGGCGGCGCATCCGGGCTTCATTGCGCGTGATCTGCAAGAGCCACGGCTTGAAGCGCGCGTCTTCGCGGAGTTGGTCCAGATGAACGAACGCCTTGGCGCGGCGGCATGAGTCCGCTGGAGGACATCAGGTGTCTAGAATCGCCTCATTTTTTGACTGGCTGGCCGGAAGAGAGGGGAAGGACGCGCGAACTGGCGCGCCGGCCCCTCTCAGTCACAGGTATTGCATCACCTTCTCTTCCCTGGTTCGCGACAACTGGGATGACCTGAAAAAACTCACCAACGAACGGAGTTTTGCGCGCGGCGAGGCGATCTACTCGATCGATGACCCCGCCTCCCGGCTCTATATGATCGCCCTGGGGAAGGTGAAGGTGGTCCGGCTTTCGGAGCGGGGCCAGGAAAAAACCATGGGGATGTATCAAACCAGGGACTTCTTTGGCGAGGTCTGTCTCTGTGAAGCGTCCCGCCGCGAAGAACAGGCGTTGGCGATGGAACCCACCACGGTGGCTGTCTTCGACACCATGGAACTCATGAGGATGTTTCGCAAGCGAACCGAATTAATGTACGAACTGCTGATGGTGGTTTGCGCCCGCCTGTACGAGAGCCAGGAGGAGATCGCCAGGCTCGTATTCGACGACGTGCGCGCTCGCTTGGCAAAACAGTTGCTCGTCCTGGAGAGCCGCGCCAACCAGGCACCCCTGGCCGGTCCCAACCCGGTGACGTTGACCCATGAAGAACTCGCCCACCTGGTCAGCAGCACTCGGGAGAACGTGACGGCGATTCCGAACGAGTTTCGCCGCATGGGCCTGGTTGATTATCGCGCGGGACAGATCTTTGTGTTTCCACCCCAGATAGAGGCCTACCTGCGGCGAAACAGGCACGGTGCGTGAGGCGCTCGCGTCCCTGTCAGCGAGGCTCTGGCGCGTGCGGCTGCGCGGGCGCTACTCGGGCCGGTACATCTCCATCATGTGCAAGTGGACGACGATACCGGTTTCCGGGTTCATGTCCGCGACAATGCGGTAGGTGTCGAGACGCGACACGAATCCTTCCGATTCCAGTTGCAGCACTTTCTTGTGGAAGGCGTCAACCTCCCACTCGCGGACTTGCACCACCTCGCTCATCACCTCTCCACCGGTCAGGACATAGGATGCCATAGTCGAGGGTCTTAGTCCGTATCGCCCCATCCGCCACGGGAACGCACCTTGTTCTCCAGCTCCAGAGCGCGGGGGAAGAGGATGTTGTTCTCCAGGTGGATGTGTTGGTGCAGGTCGTGCTCAAAATCCTGCAGGGCGTTGAAGAGGGTCTCATAGCCGGCGCAGGCGCCGGCAGGCAACCGGTAGTCTCCGGTTTGGGAGCGAATCGTCCGCAGAGCAGAGCCGGCGCTTTCGTGCTCCTGCATCATCATGCGGATGGGATTCTCGGCCGTCCCGAAGCGGGGAGGCGCCATCGGCTGCCTCCGGCTTTCGCACTCCTCGAGCTGAGTGACGTAGGGGAACAGGATCTGCTCCTCCTTCATCATGTGCTGGATGAGTTCTTCTCCCAGTCCCCGGAAGTGGCGCCGCACTTCCAGCAGCTCTGGGTGCGCCTGGCCGTGCGTGGCAATCACCTTGGCCAGCAGGGGCTCGACGCGCGTCAGCTCGCGGCGCACGAAGTAGTGGTGCTTCTGGATGATGTGGGCGATCAGGCCGAACAGTGGCGCCCGCTGCCAGGAGGCGTCGTCCTGACCCGCTTCGGCGGGGTGCTCCGCGGCTTCCGCCAGCGAGCGCTCCACATCCTCCATCTTGACGTGGGCGGCGGCGCAGGCTTCCTCCAGCGATCGGCCCCCGCCGCAGCAGTAGTCAATCCCCAAACGCTCGAACACTCGCGTAGCCTGGGGAACCTCCAGGGCAAGCTCCCGCACCGTTTTTCCCGCGACAATCATCGTCAGCCTCCCCAACCTGGCTGCGAGTCTAGAAGCGCCGGCGGAAAGCCGCTGTGACTGAGGGCACTGGGGCGTGTGACATTCGTCACATGGGGAAAAGGCGGCCGGACCCGCCAACCCTTGGTCAGAAGTCCCTTACTCGCCTACCGGCTGGGGCTGGTTTCGGGGCTTTTTAGTAATCTTTCGCGCGATGCAGTGGAATCAATCAGTTAGCGAACAAAATCCCCAGCCGATCCCCACGGAATCCCCGGAAGATCCCCAGGGGATTTGGTGAAAATCCCCGGAAATCCCCGGGGGAACCAACCTGCTCCCACGTTAGCGCCGAAAAGCGCGGCGCGAACGTGGGGCACCAGCGGCCGCTGGCTAGGGCCTATAGGCCCCCTCCCCCTGGCACGGGAAACAAAGAACTTACGGAGGGAAATCCGTCGAGATCCGTGGGGTATCTGTCGGATTCGAGGGCGGGTTCCGTACGGGTTTTTCAAAGAGCCAAACACATTATCGTGTGGATAATGTAATTTATGTATGTATATCATACTCCGGGAAGGTTGTCAAGGGTTTTCTTGAAAAAGTGGAGGTTCCTCCGCCCTCTCGAAAACCGCGAAAGAGCCTGCCCTGCTCTTGCCGAGCGAAGCTCGCCCTGAACTTGTCGAAGGGAAGCCGAAGGGATGGGGCGCCCCAAAAATTCATTCCCATCCGGAAACGTGGGCCACCCGCCGACGGGGAGAACATCCCCACCCTGTCGCTCCAAAACCGTGAGCGACAAGGGTGGGGCAACCCCGCGAACTTGATCGTTGCCGGCGAGACGCCGGCGCTACCGGGTGCGACTAGGGCCCCGAGCCGCCGCTGTGGCAATCGGTGCAGGTGACCTGGGTGAGGTCGCCCAGGTCCATGGGGTGCTGGAAGGTGGTGCCCTTGACGGTGGTCATGGGCGTGCCGCCCTCCTCCTGGCCCAGGACGACGTGGCAGGCGTTGCAGTCCTTGCTGATGACTTTGCCCTCCGGGCTCACGTGCTGGCCGTCGTGGCAGCGGAAGCAGCCGGGATAGTAGAAGTGCCCGATGTTGTTGGGGTGCGTCTTCCAGTCCACCTTCATCTCCGGGAAGATGGTGGTCTGCAAGATGCGCTGCACCTCGGAGATGGCCTGGCGGATCTCCGGCTGCTTGGCGGAATAGACCTGCGGATACTTGGTCAGGTAGGTGCGGTCGAGCTCGGTGGCGATGCCCTCCATGGCCTCCGGGGTGGAGGCGTAGGGCTTGGTCAGGACCTCGACCGCGTTCTGCTTGATGTAGGGCAGCGAGCGGTCGATCTTGCCCGCCAGCAGGGACTCGTCCACCGCCCGGTCGGGGGGGACGTAGATGTGGCTGGGCCGATTGTGGCAGTCCACGCAATCCATGGTGCGCTGCTCCGCCTTGCGCAAATCTTCCGGTTTCAGGGAAGAGTCCTTGGCCGTGTATTCGGTCACGCGCCCCTGCATGTCCTTGATGCGCACCCAGGGGATGACCTGGCGCTGCGGGTCGCTGGCGATGTACGTGACCTGGTTGGCGATGTTCATGTGCCAGTGGATCCCCGCCGTCAGCCCGGTGATGGAGCTGCCGCCCCCAGTCTTGATGATCATGCGCACCTGCCGGGGCGTGTTCTGCTCGTCGGAGGAGAAATGGGTGATCACCTTCAACTGTCCGCCGTAGAAGCGCTCCGGCCAGTGGCACTGCTCGCAGGTCTCGCGCGCCGGGCGCAGGTTGTGCACCGGGGTGGGGATGGGGCGCGGGTACTTGTGGAAGGTCACGGAATAGACCTGGTAGGCCCCGGAGAGCTTCGACTGCACGTACCAGCCCGCTCCCGGCCCCACGTGGCAATCCACGCAGGCCACCCGGGCGTGCGGTGACTGCTGGTAGGCGGTGAACTCCGGATACATCACCGTGTGGCAGAGCTGGCCGCAGAACTGAGTGGTCTCGGTGTACTTGTAGGCGCGATAGCTGCCTTGCGCGCTCAGCAGCAGGAAGAACAGGGCGCCGCTGACGAAGGAGGCAAAGAGGGTGCGCTGCCGCGGCACGTTCAAATCGATCCGCGGATAGGGCGCGTACTGCCCCGGCGCCATCTGCCGCCGCCGCCGGCGCTCCCACAGCATCCCCGCGGGGATCAGCGCCAGCCCGAAGATGAGCACGGCGGGCAGGATCATGTAGGCCAGGATGCCTACATACGGATTGGTGCGGACTCCGAAGACGTCCAGCAGCAGCAGGAAGAGGATGTTGGCCAAGCTGACCAGCGCGATGGCCGAACCGGCCCAGCTGATCCAGTTGCGGAACAGGCCGGAGGGTCGCAGGCCGGGGCGCGGCTCGGGAGCTTTTGCTTCTTTCTCGCGGGGTTTCTCCGGACTGTCGTCAGGCATCCGATCTCCTCCGTGGTGGCGCTGGCTCGAACCTGCTCCGCTTCTTATTGCTGCTCCGGCTCCTTCTTGGGCGGCTCTTCCTTCCCGGGCTTAGGCTCCTGCTCCCTCTCTTCCTCCTGCTTTTCCTTTTCGGGCGGCCCGAACATCTGCTGGTAGGCCAGGGGGTGATGTTCCTGGTAGCGCTCCTCCGAGACCTTGCCGTCCCAGAAGGCGAGGTCCATGGGATAAACATCCGGGTCGAACATGACGTGGTAGAAGTGCCAGACGGCGATGGCCAGCACCGCCAGGATGGCTTCATAGAAGTGGATGGCGCCGGCGATGTCCACCGCCCAGCGTGGCAGCACCCATCCCACCCGCACCTTGAACCACAGCATGAGCCCGGTGGCTCCCATCAGCGCCGTGCCCCAGACCATGGCCAGGTACTCGAGCTTCTCCGCGTAAGTAAAGCGCCCGAAGCGGGGATGCTCGCGGCTCCGGCCCAGGTGGTAGAGCATGGTCCCGAGGAAGTCTCTGAGGTCCTGGAGCTGGGGGATGAAGTCGCGCAGCACCTGGCGGCCCTCGCGCGACCGCCACAGGTACAGCAGGTGATAGGCGCCCACTCCCATCAGGACCACCGCAGCCACGCGATGTCCGTACCGCCGCAGCGCTTCGCTCGAGCCCAGCAGCCAGGCCAGCGGCGACTCGGGATACTTCAGGGCGAAGCCGGTCACCGCCAGGAAGAGGAAGCTGCTCAGCAGAATCCAGTGCTGGGCGCGCTGCGCCCGCGACATGCGGACCACGGAGCGCCCCATGCGCCGGCGCCGCTCCCTCAACTTGCTTCCCCACAGGATGCCGTTGTGCGCCAGCATGCCGCCGATGGTCACCAGGATCAGCAGCAGGTAGAAGCGCCGCACCCACGCCGTTCCCAGACTGCCGATGTCCCGCGAGAGCGGCACTCCGATGTGCACCTGGGCCTGCGCGAAGTTCTGGCTGGCTCCGGGATGGCACTGCCCGCAGGTCTTCACCAGATTGCTCTTGTTCACCATGGACCTGGGATCGGAGGAGGGAAGGATGTTGTGCACGCCGTGGCAACTGGCGCAGTTGGCCACCACCTTGGAATCCAGTTGCGAGGCCAGGCCGTGGTAGCTGTCCAGATAGGTGGCCGCGCGCGCCCCGGGGATTCCCATCTCCTGGGTGAGCCGCACGCCCTCGTGACACTGAGCGCAGGTGGTGCGGGCCAGCGCCTGCGCCGCCACCGAGGAGGTGGGATCGATGTGCGCCTTGATGAGATGGATGCCATGGCAATCGGTGCACACCGGGGCCTGCCAGTTGCCGCGCGCGATGGCCTTCCCGTGGATGCTGCCCGTGTACTCCCGCGCGACGTCCTGGTGGCACTGGCCGCAGGTGGAGGGGACGTTGAACTTGAAGATGGGCGACTTGGCGTCGGCGGGCGAAAGGATGTCGTGGGCGCGATGACAGTCGGTGCACACCGCGGCTTTGCCCGAGCCGGCGGCCACCGCCTGGCCATGCACGCTCTGTTGATAGGAGAAAAACTGCTGCGTGCTCAGCCCTTGGCCCTCCATCACGAACTTCACCCCGTGGCAGGCGCCGCAGGTCTGGGGGATGTTGGAGCGGTTGGTCTTGGACTTGGGGTCGTTGGCGGGCAGGATGGCGTGCGGCTCGCCGTGGCAGCCGCCGCAAGTGGCCGCCTGGGAGACTCCCTTGGCCCGGGCCGCGGCATGCACTCCGTGCTGGTAGGACGCCTGGGTCTCAGCGTGGCAGGAGCCGCAGTTCACCTTGGCCGGCGCCGGATCGTGCGGGAAAGCGCGCACGCCGCCGTGGCAGTCCGCGCACTCCAGCGAGCCGTGGACCGACCCCTTGAACTTTCCCGGATCGACGGAGATGCCGTGCGTCTTGCCGCCGGAATCCGAGGTCAGCGAGGCATCATTGTGGCAGCCGAGGCAGTCGAGCTTGGGCGGACCTTTCGAGCCGGCTGCCGCGGCCAGCCCGAGCACGCAGGACGCGATGAGGAGCCAGTTACGCATGGCACGTTCATGCCGGCCGGGAGCGGTTCCGCCCTTCAATCTCCCGGATGTACAACCATAGCCCGGCGATGGTCACGAGAATCACAATGAGCGAGATACCCAGGCCCCAGCGGCGGTAGTCGCGGTCGGCCAGAGCCTGGTTGCCGGCGGCCAGGTTCTGCTCCGCCAGTTTGGCGCCGGCCTGCACGTCCTGCAGGATGCGGTCCACCGTCACGCTGTGGATGCTCACCCGCGCCTTGGTCAGGGCATCGCGCGCCTGGGCCTGCGAAAGCTTGGCCTGACTCACGTTCATGCCGCCGCTCTCCGCGCGGTCCAGCACTTCGTCCGCGCGCCCGATGGCCGCTTCCAACCCGGAGAGCTTCTGCTGGGTGGCGCCCGCCACCTTGAAGCCCGCATCGCCTTCAGAGTGGCAGTTGGTGCAGACCGATTGCGGCCCCGTCCCCAGCATGGCGTCGGTAGGATGCTGGATGCGGTGGTTGCTGTGGCAGGTCACGCATCCCGGCATGCTGACGGCGGCGAACGCTGCCTTGTGCGGGCTGGCGTCAAAAAGCTGCGCCTGGAAGGCGTGGCAGTTGGAGCACACGTTCTCCACCGAGGCCACGCCCGGGGGCGCCGCCCCGTGGTTGCCGTGACAGGTGGTGCAGGTGGGAGCGCTCAGGTCGCCGCGCACCACCAGGGCCTCATGATGGACGCTGGCGCTATAGCCCGCGAACTGGTCGGTGGGGATGGAGTAGGGTTTCATCCGCTTGGAGTCCGAGTGGCAGCGGCTGCAGGTGGCGGCCACGTTGAGCGGGTGCACGGAGGAGCGCGAGTCGGCGGCCGGCCGGATGTCGTGGACGCTGTGGCAGTCGGTGCATACCGCCACCCGGTCGTCGCCCTTGGCCAGCCGCTGCCCGTGCACGCTGGTCTTGTACTGCGCCAGTTGGTCGGTGCGCAGCGACGGGTTGAACTTGCGCATGAAGGCGCCGTCGGAGTGGCAGCTGGCGCACAGCTCGGGGACCTGCGAGCGCTTGATCTTGCCGCGGAAGCCCGCCGCCTTGCTCATGGCCTGGTCATCGTCCTTGGTGGGGTCGCCGCCGTGGCAACTGGCGCAGGTGAGCCCCTTCTGCGCGTGGATATCGGCCGCGAACTGCTCGGGGGTGACCTGCTGCGGCGGGTCGAGCGCCGAATGGCAGTCTAGGCAACTGTTGGGCGCCTGTGCCCACAACGAAGTCCCAGCCAGCAGGAAGGCGGCGGCCAGCAGCCAGCGGAGAGAGCCTCTCCGGCCTCCCGGCGGCTTGGCGAATCCGTTATTTAGCCCAGTAGGCATAGACGGTCATCACCGACATATAGGCCAGCGCAAAGATGCCGGCGCCCACGATCCATTTGCGGCCGAAGCGCGAGCCCTCGCGGTCAAAGAAGGGAAGCAGCGTCCACAACAGCCCCGCGCCCCCGAAGGCCGCCAAGCCCACCAGTTCGCCATCAATGAGCCAGATCTTCGCCGGAATCAGCTTCAGGGTCTGGAACATGAACAGGAAATACCACTCCGGCTTGATGCCGGCGGGGGCGGGAGCGAAGGCATCGGCCTTCACGCCCAGCTCCCAGGGCGCCAGCGCGGCCAGCGCGCCCAGGACTCCCAGCGCCACGTACCAGGCGATCATTTCGCGCAGAAAGAAGTTTGGGAAGAAGGACATGTCGCGCCGGGTGGCCGGGTTCGCCTTCCATTCCGCCTCGATTCCCGGGGGCACGCTGATGCCCTGGCGCTGGACCAGCGCCAGATGCAGCGCCACCAGCAGCGTGGTGATGCCCGGCAGCAGCGCCACGTGGAAACCGAAGAAGCGCGTCAGGGTGGCGCCGGTCACGTCCTCGCCGCCGCGCAGGAAGACCATCAGATAGTGGCCGACCGCCGGCGTCTGTCCCACCATGTCCGTGCCCACCTTGGTGGCGAAGAAGGCCAGGGTGTTCCAGGGCAGCAGATACCCGCTGAAGCCGAAGCCCATCACCAGGAAGAGCAGGACCATCCCGCTGATCCAAGTCAGCTCCCGCGGCTTGCGGTAGGCCCCCAGGAAGAGCACGCTGAACATGTGAACGAAAGCGGTGAACACCATCAGGTTCGCCGACCAGGAGTGGATGGAACGCACCAGCCATCCGAACTGCACCTGGGTCATGATGTACTGCACGCTCTCGAAGGCTTCGTTGGAGGTGGGGCGGTAGTACAGGAGCAACAGCATCCCGGTGGCCACCTGCACGCCGAAGAGGAACAGCGTGATGCCGCCCATGAAATACCAGTAGGAGAAGCGATGCAGGGGGACGGTCTTGTGGGCGAGGAAGTCGGCGATCTGGTGCCAGGCGAGGCGTTCGTCGAGCCAGTCGCGGAGGCGCGGGGGCATGTCAGCTCCTCTGCGGCCGGGTGACCACGATCTCGTCCCCGCGGACGTGCACCTCGTACTGCTGCAGCGGACGCGGCGGAGGACCGGAGACGTTGCGGCCCTTCAGGTCATACATGCCGTTGTGGCAGGCGCACCACACGCGCTGCAGGTCGCCGCGGTACTGTACGGTGCAATCCAGATGGGTACAGGTAGCGGAGAGCGCGTGGTAGGAGCCGTCCGCACCGCGAATGAGCAGGCCCGGCTTGCTGCCGAAGCGGAAGATCTTCCCGGTGTTGTTCTTCAGCTCGCTGATTTGGCCGGCCACCACCTCATCGCTGCTGAACTCGCTGGCGGGCGGAGGCAGCAGGTAGCGAGTCACGGGATAAAAAAAGGAGAGAAGCGAGCCCAGAAAACCGCTGCCCAGCAAGGTCCGCACAAAGGCCCGGCGGGGCAGGGAGTGGTTTCCGCTTTCGCTCCCCTCGGGAGTCACTTCTTCTTGCCCAGCTCGTGAACGTAGCCGACCAGTCCCTTGATCTGCTCGGCCGTCAGCTTGCCTACCCCGTAGGCCGGCATCTTCTCCTTGCCCTTGGTGATGACCTCGATCAACTGGGCATCGGTCATCTTCTGCACTTCGGGCGAGTGGAAGTCATGGGCGCCCAGCTTCCTGCCCATGGGGGTGGCGCCGCTGCCGTCGGGGCCATGGCAGGCCTGGCACTTGGTCTTGTACAGGTCGGCAGCCGCCTGCGCTTGGGCCGTCCCCGTCGCCACAAAAACGTAAATCGCTACCAGGGCGATGCCTACGACCCACTGCCGGTATGAACGCATTACGAGTCCCTCCTGATTATTTGGATGCACTATCCTAACGCGAAACGCGCTCTCAATGGTACTGGGTCTTTTGGGCCTGCGCCGCTACGTCTTCTTGGCCAGTTCGCGGATGTAGGCCACCAGGCCCTTGATCTCGTCCGCGGTCAGCTTCTTGTCGTACCCGGGCATCTTGTTCTTGCCCTTGGCGGTGAGCTCGATCAACTCCGCGTCCGTCATCTTCTGGATCTCAGGAGAGCGGAAGTCGTGCGCTGCCGTCTTCTTGCCCATGGGGGTGTCCCCGGAGCCGTCGGCGGCATGGCACATCGCGCACTTGGTCTTGTAGAGCGCCGCCGCATCGCCGGCGAAGGCCACCGGAGCCATCATCATCGCCAGAAGCGCCAGCGTCAGCATGATGGGTATCTTTCGCATAAGGCCTCCTTGCCACTCGATTAAAACGTGTACTGAATGCTCGCCGCAATACGATGAGTCCGGTACGACGGCTGGTCCACGCCCAGGAAGTAGTACCTCGCGGCCGACGTATCGCCCACCACGAAGAAAGGATAGAACGGGCTGGGGATGGACGAAGCCGGCGTCGGACCGATGACCGGGCAGCCCGGCGCAGCCGTGGCTGAGATCGACGGCGAGCCGGTCGGGCCGCCCGCCGCGGGCACCCCGGAGGTCGCCACGCAACCCATGAAGGGCGTCATGGGCGAAGTCTGGTAGTCCTTGTAGTCGTACTGCTGGAAGGTGTACTCCACCTTCGGCATGATGTTCTTTTTCAGCTTGTACTTGAAGATAATGGTGACTTCGTGGGAGCGGTTGACCGTAGGCGGATAGTCCGTGGCCGCGGAGGTGGTCGTCATCATGAACCGGTCTTCGGGAAGGACGGGCAGGGCGGGGAGACGGGTCGTGGGCTGGGTAAGGAAATTGGCCGGTTGAGTCCCCAGGGCCCGGTTGAAGACCTGGCCCCTGACCGCGGCCAGCGAGTAATACGTCGTCAAATAGGCTTTCTTCCCCAGATAGAAATCCGCTCCGGCCGACCAGACGTCGACGAAGTCCCGAGCGGCGCTGAACCAGTCGTTGTTGGCGCTGTCGCAGGGGCCCTGGAAGGCAAGCCCATTGCTGCTCGTACCGCAACCGTTGGGATTGGCGGAGAGGGTCGTGCTTTGAGGGGCGCGGAAACGCGAGGTCATGGTGCGGTGATACTTCTCGTGGGAGTACTCGGCAAACACCGAGACCTCGGGCTTGATGGCATAGGCCGCATCGAAGTTGTAGTTGTAGGAGAGGTCCTTGAGCACTCCGTAGAGGTAATAGGGATATAGGGTGGCCGAGGAGCCGGTGAGGTAATTCAGCGGGGTGGCGCTGTTGGTGCCTCCACTCCGGTTGTAATCGTCCTGGACTGTGTTGAAGGAACCAGAGAGTGTCAGCTTGTCCCAGGGACTGTACTCCACCAGGACTTCGCCGCGGTCGCGCAGCCGGGAGGCCTCATCGAATCTGCGGGCACAAGGCTGGATCCCCGGGAACTCAAACGCGGCCCGGGCGGCAGCCAGATCGCTGGCTTCGCAAGGGATGCCGTCGCTCTCCGCATCTTCGTAGCGCTCCGGCTTCCGGTCGGAGCGCCGGTAGGAGACCCGGAACAGGAAATCCTTGTTCGGGCTCAGGTCCAGCGCGGCGATGAAGGAGTTCTCTTGCGAGTGCGCCACGTCGCGACGCGTGCGATCGAACCACTCCCCCTCGTAGCCCACTTTCAGCGAGCTGCGCTTGGCGAAGTACCAGTTGCCGGTCAGCTCGAAGGTCTTCTTGTTGTAGCTGGTAGCGTGGGCTTCGTTGTCCTCCGAACCGGGCGCTCCGAAGTCACCCTGCACGGGAGTGAAATCGAGGACGGGACTGTGGTTGTTGTAGTCGTACTGGCGGTACCCCGCCTTGATCTGGACCTTTTTCACCGGAGAGGCGATCAGGGTGTAATTCATGGCCAGAGTCTGCTTCTGGCCGTTGAAACTGGTAGCTGGCAGGGGCCCGGTCGCAGCCAGGCGGATGGAGTTGCTGGTATAGGGGAGAAAAGCGTCGTTCTGCCGCATCCAGCCTGGGGTGATGCTGGCCATCAGGCGGAAATACTTGCCCAGGTCCACGGCGCCCGCAAAGCTCACGTAATCGGCGCTGTTGCCGGGATACAAGTCCAGCACCCCGGTGGCCGGACCCTGGGTTGCGTTCGTGCACGTGTTGGGAACGACGCCCGGCGCCACACAGTCCGTAGTGCGGTAGGGATTGTCGATGGTCAGGCTGGTGATGTTGTTCTCGAACCAAGACCGCATGTAGGAGACCTGGAAACCCCAGTCCTTCCTGCCGTATTCGGTCCCCACCCGGATCACGTTGTTGAAGTAGTCGATGGGCTCGGGAACCTCGGCGCCGTAGCCGCCGGTCACGCTGGCGCTGGGGGAGCTGTTGAAGAGGAATCCGATGGGACGAAGGCCGACCTGGTTCTCGCGCGAGAACAGGAAGAAGAGGTTCCAATCCGCGTTGGGGTTATAGCTGACCAGTCCGGTGGCGGCCTTGCGTTTGAGTCGAGGAGTAATGAAGGCCATGGTCGACACTTGGGCAAGGGACGTAGCCGGAGTATTGGCGGCCGAGGTGCCTTGCAGCGTGGCTCGGAGCGCCGGGTTGACTTGGAACACGCCCGGCCCCACCCGGGTGAAGAGGGTGCGGGTGGTATTGCTGAAGATGTGAGGGATCTCGTCGTAGCGGAACTGGACCTTGAACTTGCCGTACTGGCCGAAGCTCGCCAGGTAGCTCTGGTCGTCATAAAACGATTTCTGCGACTGCAGGTTCACGTAGAAGCGCGAGCCCAGTATGTTGTCAAACCTTCCGCGGAAGCTGCGGATGAAGACATTACTCTTCAGGTCACGATACTCGTTGAACTTCGAAGTCTCCAAATCGGGCTTGAACGGCAGGTCGGGACGGCCGAACACATCGCCCCAGACATTCCGGAAGCCAAATTCGACGCTCCCGCGCTCGGGGCGCTCTTCCTGACCGAGTGCGACCGCGGGAGCGAGCAGTAGGGCCAGGAGCAACAACCACCGACTCTGATTCGTAATCCTCTTCATCGCTGTGTCTCCTTCCTAACGCAGGAAAAAATTGCCCGAGGGATGGTTCGATCCGTGAATGGTTACGTGGCAGTTGGTGCAGCCCCGGTTGAAATTCCGGATGGAGTTCAGTGGTTGCGGCGTGCTGGGGTGACGGCTGGCGACGTGGCAGGAGTCGCAGACGCGAGGCTGGCGCACCCTCAGCAACTGCGCATTGCTGCTGCCGTGGGCCTCATGGCAGTTCATGCAGTTTTCCATCACCGGCGGGTGCTCCCAGAGGAACGGGCCGCGGCGCTCGGCGTGGCAGCTCAAGCAGTTGTCGTTGCTGGTGCTCTGCAGAAGCTGCTTTGGGTTGGCGCTGCCGTGGGGGTTGTGGCAACTGGTGCAGGTGACCTTGCCTTCGCGAAACGGCATGTGCGAAGAGCGCTGCAACTGGGCGCGGCGCATCTGGTGGCACGTCAGGCAAAGCTCCGGCTGGGGCTTCTTCACGCCCGTGTTCTCGGTCAGCGGAGCTTCGTAGCGGGTCTCGGAAGACAGCGTCCGGTGTACTTCCTGCTTCACCTGGTGGCAGTCCACGCAAGCCATCTGGCGGGAGTCGTGGGGGCTGCCCTTCCAGAAGAGCTGATTGCCTTTCGAATGGCAGGCCAGGCAGACGCTGTTCTGCTCGTCGATGGAGTTCTTGGAGTCCTTGCCGAATCGGATGGGGATGGTCTCTTTGCTGCCGCCGGCTTCGACGTGAGCTTTGCCCGGGCCGTGACACGATTCGCAGCCCTGGGACTCCAACGGGGTCCTGGGGTGGGCCATGATCTTGCCCATGACGGTGTTCTTGAAGCGGCGCTGCTGGTCGTCATGGCAGGTGATGCAGGTCTCGTTGCCCACATAGTCGCTCGCGTCGGCGCTCTTGGGTGCGGACGGAGTCGCCGCGGACTTCTCCGGTTTGGGGTCCTGCCCCGTCGCTCCGCTCTGTGCCGGCAGAGGCGCGGCCAGAAGCAAGGGCAGTAGTAGAACAACCGCCAACCAGGGCAGCTTCCACTTCTTCACGTGCTGCATCGGATCCTCCCGGCGCTTGGGCTGTGGCCCTGTGTCTCTTGCAGAACTTTTCAGCACTTGTAGCAAAATTTGCAGCAACTCGAGCGCAATTCTGAATGACGGTTCATTTGGGTGCAGTGATAAGCGTCACACTTGGATAGGAGACTCGTCACAGGCCTTCTGCGGGACCGATGGGTGGCCATAAGCTGGTCGCAGATTACGCTCGCGAACCCTGGGCAGGCTAGGAGAATGGTCACACCGCAAGTGTGACCGACGTCACCAGCGTTCCGAAACGGAACACCGAGCAGGGTTCCAAGGGCGGACCGACACTAGCGCTGGCGCAGGGAACGCACCCGCTCGTAGGCCCCGTCCACGTCCTGGCAGAGCAGCTTCACTAGATCCAGGGAGACCATGGGGTGGTCCGCCAGGAACTGAAGGAACTGCCGGCGGGGCAGGAAGGCCACCTCGCAGGGGGCGGTGGCCTCGGCGGTGACCTCATAGGGACGCGCGGAGATGGTGGCTCCCAGTCCCAGGGGCTCCCCGGGGCCGGCGAATTGCACCACCAGGCTCTTGCCGTGAGAGCAATGGAGAGAGAGCTTGACCCGGCCGGAACGCAACAGGAAGACCCCATTGGACGGCCGTCCCTCGCGAAACAACACCGATTTGGCGGCAAAGCGCTGCAGCACCGTGATCTTCTCCAGGTGCGCCAGCGCCTCCGCCGGCATGTGTCCGAACAGCTCTCCTAGCGGCATGGTCAAGTGAACGTCTTCGGTCTGAGTGTGTGACATTGGCATCCCCACACCCGCATGAATAGAGCATTGGCAGGGAGGAAATCTGTGACCGTCGTCACTTTGGGCGGTGACGGCGAAAATGCCGGCCTCAGGAGCCGGCCAGCTTCTCCAGCGCGGCCTTGTTGCGGATGACCACGGTCGAGCCCTTCACCTGCACCAACTGCTTCTTCCTCAGGTCGGCCAGGGCGCGGGTGACCGTCTCGCGGGAGGTGCCGATCAACTGCGCGATTTCCTCGTGGGTGAGGGTGACGGTCAACCGGACCTCGCCCTTGTCCGTGCCGTCCTTGCCCTTGCCGTCCTTATTCTTGCCGTCCTGGGCCCACTCCAGCAGCAGTTTGGCCAGCTTCTGAGCCGCGGAGTGAGAGAGTCCCAGGGAGCGGATTTCCTCATAGGCGGAGTGGTAGTTCTGGCTGAGCTGCTCGGCCACGCGCAGCGAGGCGTCGCCGTGGTCGCGCAGGAAGTTCAGAAAGTCCTGCCGGGTGATGAAGTTGGCCTGCGAGGGTTCCATCAACTCCGCAGTGACCTCGTAGGATTTGCCCGAAACCGTGGCGCTCAAGCCCAGGATCTCGCCCGGTTCGGCGATCTTCAGGATGATGGTCCTGCCGTCGGCGGAGGAGGTGGAGAGCTTGGCCCGCCCGTGGCAGAGCACGAAGACGCCGCGCGGGCTCTGTCCTTCCACGAACAGGATGGCGCCCTTGGGATAGGCGGCGGTGGACTTGATGTTCTCCAGCGTCTTGGTGGAGGCCGGCGACAGATTGCAGAAGAGGTAGTCCTCCCGCATCTTGCAGGTCAGGCAGCTTTCGATGATGTCCAGTCCGTAGGGGGAGCGCACTGCCGCCTCCTCGGTGATTATAGGATGAACGGGGTGTACTTGCATCACAGAATAGCGTTCCATGTTCCAGACCTCCATATGAATTCGAGATAACGGAAGCAGCGGTTCAATCGCATGTCCTCCATACCCTGTGTACGGGAGGGCCTCCACCCGCGCCGTGACGTGCGTCACAGGGACGAGTGACGCGACTCACAGCATCGGCGTGGGAGGTGGACGAGGATGGAGGCGATGGGGGAGGCGATTATGAATAAGCCTGACAGCTTTGGCAGGCCGATGGATGAGGTCCTGCAGTTCGAACTCGATTTCCTGGAGCAGGGAGGTTACGGACGCTCGGTCCGCCGCCCCCGGCAGCCCAAGGTGATGTTCATGGACTCACCCACCTGCCTGAACTTCAACGATCCGGAGCGGCCGCACCCCTGTACCGGCTGCGTGCTGATGGACTTCGTTCCTGAAGGGGCTCGCTCCGAGCGCGTCCCCTGCCACCACATCCCGCTCACTGCTTCCGGGGAAACAGTGGCCAACCTCTTCGACCCCACCGACGACAGCAAACTGCAGGACGCGGTGCAGACGTGGCTGAAGGGAACCCTCAAGCGGCTGCACACGGACGAGGAGAAGGAAGCGGGGGAAGCCAAGAAGTGGTGCGCTGAAACCTAAACAGAAAAACTTGCCGGCTCCGGGTCGGCGGACCCAATCGAGGCAGGTCATGGAACGACGCCAACTGCTGGAAGTTCTGAAATCCGAAAAGGCATTTCTGGAGGGCGGCAGCTACCGGCAATCGCCGCGCACTCCGTGGAAGGCGCCGCTGATCTTCGAAGACTCGCCCACCTGCCTCAACTTCGGGCAGCACGCCCGTCCCCATCCCTGCACCAAATGTATCTTGATGCGCTTCGTCCCCCTGCGCCGCCGCTCCGCGCGCGTCCCCTGCCGCTACATCCCGCTCAATGCGGCGGGCGAGACCGTGGACGGGCTCTACCGCTACGCCTCCCCGCACGAGCTGGAACAGGCGGTGGCCGAGTGGCTGCAAGGCACGATCCGCAAACTGGAAGACGTACTCGCCCGCGAGCAGAAGTTGGCGGGCGGTAAGCCGCCTGTGGGCGTTCTTCCCCATGACGCCGGGGGCGCCAAGCTCCGCCAGGAGTGACGATGCTCGATAAGTGCTCCAACCCGGGTTGTCTGCGGACCTTCCATTACTTCGGCGAAGGCCGGGTCTATTTCAAGTCCTGCGATTGCCCGCATATGCCGCGGGGCAGGGAAATGTCGCCTTGGCCGGAGTGCCCCAACCCTCTGGAATACTTCTGGCTTTGCGGCAACTGCGCGCACAGGCTGACCTTGGTCTTCGACCCGGCCGGGAGGGCGGTGGTAAGGCCACGCCATGCCCTTCTTCCTGCCGCTCCGCCGCGCGCCCTGCTCCCGGAAGCGGCCTGATCGCAGCCTCTCCGGCCCCCCCAGGGGGCCAGCACCTTGGTCACCTTCCGAACTCAATTTCTGCTTGCATCACCCCTGGTGCAGGGTTATGCTCTTGCCCTCTTACGGCCCGACCCTCAGAACAGGCTTTGCCGTTATGTGGATGGAGAAAATCCGTCACGGAGTGCTTCAGATTTCCACAGACACCGGCCCGCGCTACGTGGCCCCTTCGTTCGTGGAGCGCATCCAGCTGCTGTGGATGTTCCGGAATTTCCACATCCTGCCGCAGCAGGTGCTCAGCCGCCACGAGCGCCAACTGGTCGAGATGCTGTGTACCGAGGAGCGGCTGGCGCGCGGACGCAACGGACACTTCAGCGACGCGCTGTGCGTCATCGGGACGGTGGAGCGCCCGGCGCAGCTCCCGCCTCGCAAGCCATCGCTGCGCGCGGTGGCGCAGCATAAGCAAACCGCCTGAGCGCTGCCGGGTTTCCTCCCCGCCTTTACAGTCTCTTTGCCCCCGTGTTACTCTCGATATCGGCAAATAACGAAAAAACAATAGAGTAGGAGAGCGTCAGGCGAGTGTTAGCGAGAGAGAAGAAAGCCAGCGTCATCAGCCGTTACCGCATCCATTCCACGGATACGGGCAGCCCCGAGGTGCAGATCGCGGTGCTGAGTGAGCGGATCGGCGAATTGACGGATCACTTCAAAACCCACAAGAAGGACCACGCTTCCCGGCGTGGTCTGCTGATGATGGTCAGTCGGCGGCGCCGTCTGTTGGACTACCTGAAGAGCTACGACCCCGAGCGCTACAAAGACGTCATTCAGAGACTCGGCATCCGCAAGTGAGGCTGCCCCGGTTTTTGCGCCGGCGGTGATCCCGCCGCGGCCGATCCCGCAGGGCGGGACGCCGGACGGGCCGTTGAGGGCTGGTTTTCTCGCGTTTCCATCCACCCACGCAGGCATTTCCCTGGAGAATCTCCTCCGAAAGAAAAGGACTGAATCATGAAGCAGGAAGCGACAGTAGAACTGGCAGGCGGAAAAAGCATTTCCTTTGAGACCGGCAAGTTGGCGCGGCAGGCGCACGGCTCCGTGGTGGTGCGCATGGGCGAGACCGTGGTGCTGGCGACGGCCTGCGCCAACCCCGACCCCCGCGAGGGCATCGATTTCTTCCCCCTGACCGTGGATTACCGCGAGTACACCTACGCCGGCGGACGCTTTCCCGGCGGCTTCATCAAGCGTGAAGGCCGCATGACCGAGCGCGAGACCCTGACCGCGCGCCAGATCGACCGCCCCTGTCGCCCGCTGTTTCCCGACGGCTTCCACTGCGAGACCCAGGTCATCGCTTTCGTGCTCTCCGCCGACAGCGAGAACGACCCCGACGTGGTGGCCATCAACGGCGCCTCCGCCGCCCTTACCCTGTCCGACATCCCCTTCCACGGCCCGGTGGCCGCGGTGCGCGTCGGCCTGCTGAGCGGCGCCTTCGTCATCAATCCCAGCTACGCCGAGATGCGCGAGAGCCTGCTGAACATCATGGTGGTGGGCACCGCCGAAGGCATCGTCATGGTGGAATCCTTGGCCCGCGAGGTCAAGGAAGAGACGGTGGTGGACGCCATCGAGTTCGGGCACGCCGAGATCAAGAAGATCTGCGCCGCCCTCAGCGACCTGGCCAAGAAGGCCGGGAGGCCCAAGCGCGAAGTCACCCCGCCGGAGTTCGACCAGGCCTACTACGACCAGCTCAAGGCGAAGATCGGCGACCGCCTGGCCGACTTTCTCGACACCAAGAAGTATCCCAAAGCGGAGAGCTACACCAAGGTGCGCGCCCTCAAGCACGAGCTGAAGGACGCCATCCCCGAGGACGACGAAGACGCCCGCAAGAAACTGGGCCACTACTTCGAGGCCCTGAACGAGCGCCTGTTCCGCGATCAGGTGACGCACCAGCGCAAGCGCCCCGATTCCCGCGCCTTCGACCAGGTGCGCCAGATCACCATCGAACTGGGCGTGCTGCCCCGCACCCACGGCTCCGCCATCTTCACCCGCGGCGAGACCCAGGCGCTGGTCACCACCACCCTGGGCACCTCCGACGACCGGCAGCGCCTGGAGAGCTTCGAGGGCGAGTCCAAGAAGCGCTTCATGCTGCACTACAACTTCCCGCCGTTCTGCGTAGGCGAGGTCAAGTTCATGCGCGGCGCCGGACGGCGCGAGATCGGACACGGAGCCCTGGCCGAGCGCGCCATCGCCGGCCAGCTTCCGCCGGAGGAGACCTGGCCTTACACCATGCGCGTCGTCTCCGACATCCTGGAGTCGAACGGCTCGTCCTCCATGGCCTCGATCTGCGGCGGCACCCTCTCCCTGATGGACGCCGGCGTGCCCCTGAAGGCGCCGGTGGCGGGAATCGCCATGGGCCTGGTGAAGGAGGGCAACGAATACGCCATCCTCACCGACATTGCCGGGGCCGAAGACCACTATGGCGACATGGACTTCAAGGTCGCCGGCACCCGCGAGGGCATCACCGCGCTGCAGATGGACATCAAGGTCATGGGCATCACCGCCAAGATCATGCGGGAGGCGCTGGAACAGGCCCGCCACGCCCGCCTGCACATCCTGGACAAGATGCAGGAAGCCATCGCCGCGCCGCGGGAGAAGATCTCTCCCTACGCGCCGCGCATCTACACCCTGCAGATCCCCGTGGACAAGATCCGCGACCTCATCGGCCCCGGCGGCAAGGTCATCCGCGGCATCATCGAGCAGACGGGCGTGAAGATCGACGTGGAGGATACCGGCCGGGTCAACGTGGCCTCGGCCGACGAAGCCTCCGCCGCGCGCGCCCTGCAGATCATCGGCGACATCACTGCCACCGCCGAGCTGGGCAAGACCTACCTGGGCAAGGTGGTTCGGCTGGCCGATTTCGGGGCTTTCGTGGAGATCTTCCCCGGGACCGACGGCCTGCTGCACATCAGCGAGGTGGCCGAGCACCGCATCGCCGACGTGCGCGATGAGTTGCGCGAAGGCGACCAGATCCTGGTGAAGGTGCTGGCGGTGGAGGGCAACCGCATCCGGCTCTCGCGCAAGGCCATCCTCAAGGAACAGCGCGCCAAGATGGGCGGCGGCGACGGCGCGGAAATCGCCGAGGCTCCGGCCGCTATCGAGGGCGGAGTCTCGGATGTGGAAGAGCCCGCAGGTGAACCCAACTTCAACCGCATGGAGGGGGAAACTCCACGCGGCGTCCGCACCGGTCCCCACGAGCCCTTCCCGGAACGTCCTGACCGCGGAGGCCGCGGCGGTTTCCGCGGTGGACGCGGCGGACGGGGAGGCAGCGGCGGTGGCGGCGGCGGCGGTCGGGGACGCGGACGCGGCGGACGCGGAGGCCCGGGCGGCGGCAGTCGCGGCCCGCGCGGCGGCGACGGCGCAGGAAATCGTTAAGCCGGCATTGTCTTGACGAAAAAGCCGCGAGGCTCTCGCGGCTTTTTTGTTTTCCGCAGCATCTACTTCCTGTCACACTGAGCGCTCGCCATGGCGACCGACAGCACTCCGAGCAGCGCTCCGCCCCAGAGCGCCCCAGCCCGCGCCTTCCGCCCCGTCCATTACCTCGTCTACGGCATCCTCTGCGCCGTCTGGGGCAGCACATGGATGGCCATCCGGGTCCTGGTCCAGGACGTGCCGCCGCTGTGGTCGGCGGGCGTGCGCTTCACCATCGCGGCCGCCCTGCTGCTGCTGGTGGCGGCGGTGCGAGGCTCGCAAACGCCGCAAGGCAGCCGCCAGTGGCGCGCGGTGGTAGTGCTGGGCCTGACCATGATCGCCATTCCCTACGGCCTGCTCTTCTGGGCGGAGCAGTTCGTCACCTCCGCCATGACCGCGGTGCTCTACACCGCGCTGCCGCTGTGCGTGGCCGCGCTCACTCCCTGGCTGAGCAAACACTCCGTTCCCCGGCAGGCCATCTTCAGCATGGTGGTGGGCCTAGGCGGGATCGCCGTCCTCTTCGGCCAGGGACTGACCGCCTCGCGCAGCACGCTCCTGGGCGGGCTGGCAATCCTCGCGGCCGTCGTCTCGACCGCCTTCTCCATCCACTTCGCCAAACGCGAGATCTCCGGCATGGACCCGGTGGTCAGCACCGGCTGGCAATTCCTGGTGGGCGCGGTGGCGCTGGTGGCGGGCAGTTCGGTGATGGAGCGCGGCCGCGCTTCCGAGTGGACTCCGCACGCCCTCCTCGCCCTGCTGTTCCTGGCGATTGCGGGATCAGCCGTCGCTTTCGCCGCGTACTACTGGCTGCTGCGGCACATGCAGCCGTATCAGATCTCGACCATCAGCTTGGTCATTCCCATCGTCGCCATCCTCGAAGGCGCGCTGATCCTCCAGGAACCCATCCCGCCGCTCATGCTGGTGGCGTCGCTGGTGGTGCTGGCGGCGGTGGCGAGCGTGCTGCGCGCCCAGGCCGGCGAGCCGGCGCCGGTCACGTTGTCTGAGGGGTGAGGTTTTCTGTTTTTGCTTCTGGTTTACATCCCGAGCGGAGCGAGGGAACCCTACCCCCTGCACACTCTCTCGGGGATGTCATCCTGAGCCCCGACTTGTCGGGGCGAAGGACCTTGCGTTTCTTTCATCCAGAGCAAAGCTGATGGTAGGGCTCCCTCGCTGCGCTCGGGATGCAAAAGAAAAGAGTGCTAGCCGGTGACCAGGGGAGCGGCGGCCCGGCGGGGCAGCATCTCTCCGATGCGCTTCATCTGCGCGCCCACGCCGCGCAGCTTCTCCTCGATGCGCTCGTAGCCGCGGTCGATGTGATAGACGCGGTCGATGATGGTCTCACCCTCGGCCACCAGTCCGGCCAGCACCAGCGAAGCCGAGGCGCGCAGGTCGGAAGCCAGCACAGCCGCCGCGCTCAGCGGCGTCTTGCCGCGCACGATGGCGCGCGAGCCCTCCACCTGGATGTTCGCGCCCATGCGCACCAGCTCCTGCGCGTGCATGAAGCGGTTCTCGAAGATGTTTTCGGTGACGATGGAGGTCCCCTCCGCCTGCGTTGCCAGCACCATGTACTGCGCCTGCATGTCGGTAGCGAAGCCGGGATACTCCTCGGTAGCCACGTCGGCGGGCTTCAAGGGGCCGTTCGACATCACGCGCACGGTTTCGGAGTTGTGCCTCACCGTCGCGCCCGCCTCCTGCAGCTTCCGCAGCAGCGCCGCCAAGTGCGAGGGGTCGCAGGCGGAGACGATCAGGTCGCCGCCGGTCAGCGCGCCCGCCACGATGAACGTCCCCGCCTCGATGCGGTCGGGGATGATGCGGTGCTTGGCGCCCCGCAGCCGCTCCACGCCCTTCACTCGGATGGTGGAAGTCCCGGCGCCCTCGATGCGCGCTCCCATCTGGTTGAGCAGGGCGGCCAGGTCGGCGACCTCGGGCTCGAGCGCGCAGTTCTCCATCACGGTTTCGCCGTCGGCCAGGGTCGCGGCCATCAGCAGGTCTTCGGTGCCGGTGACGGTGATGCGGTCAAAGACGATGTGTCCGCCGCGCAGGCGCTCCGCCCGCGCCTCCACGTACCCGTGCTCCTGAGTGATGGTGGCGCCCAACTGCTCCAGCCCCTTGATGTGCAGGTTGATGGGGCGGGCGCCGATGGCGCAACCGCCGGGCAGCGAGACCCGCGCCCGTCCCGTGCGCGCCACCAGCGGTCCCAGCACAAGCGTGGAGGCACGCATGGTTTTCACCAGTTCGTAGGAGGCCTCGGGGTTCAGAAGGTTGCGGCAGCTCAGAGTGGTGCGATGGTGGGCGCGCCCGTATCCCAGCTCCACCTCGGCGCCCATGGCTTCCAGCAGCTTGCGCGTGGTCTGGATGTCGCGCACGTCCGGGATGTTCTCCAGGATGACCGGCTCGTCGGTGAGCAGCGCCGCCGCCATGCAGGGCAGCGCGGCGTTCTTGGCGCCGCTGATGCGCACCGTCCCCACCAGGGGGTTGCCGCCGCGAATTACGAACTTGTCCATAGAAAGTGAGCCCGCGCGGGCGAGTCGCCCGCATCCACACAGACATTCTACGAGCTAATCAGGATTAGACACCGGCTGGACCCCGTGACGAGTGTGGTTAGCCTTGCACGGCCTTCCGGACATGGCCATGCGCGGCGGCCAGGCGGCGCCGGGCCTGGGCGCGGCTGACGCCAGCCTTCCGCATCACCAGCGCCACCGGGAGGCTGTTCCCGGCGGCCTTCAGGGCCTGCTTCGCCGCCTCCCGGCCGAGGCCGGAGGCCCGCTCCAGGATGAAGAGGCCGCGCTCCACCAGCTTCCGGTTCTTCAGGTGGACGTTCACCATCAGGTTGCCATAGACGTACCCGAGCCGGGTCATGGCGCCGGTGGAGAGCATGTTGAGCACCAGCTTCTGCGCTGTGCCCGCCTTCATGCGGGTAGAGCCGGCCACCACCTCCGGCCCGGTCTCGACCACGATGGCGATCTTCGCCGCGCGCCCCATCCGGGAGCCGGGATTCCCGGTGACTGCAATCGTGGTCGCGCCGCGCTCGCGCGCGTACTGGAGCGCGCCCAGAGTGTAGGGAGTGCGACCGCTGGCGCTGATGCCGACGACCACATCCTTCTTCGTCGGCCGCTTTTTCACCAGGTCGCGGCGGCCGAGCTTGGGGGAGTCTTCGTTGATCTCCGCGGCGCGGGCCAGCGCCCGGCTGCCGCCGGCGATGACGTACTGCACCATGCGCGGATGGGTGTTGAAGGTGGGCGGGCACTCCGATGCGTCCAGCGCCGCGATGCGCCCGCTGGTCCCCGCGCCTACATAGATGAGGCGGCCACCGCGGGCGAGCGCCCCGGCGATGGCGTCAATGGCGCGCGCGATCTCGGGCAGCGCGCGCTCCACCGCGGGCGCCACGCGGGAGTCCTCGGCGTTGATGACTCGCGCGATCTCGAGCGCCGAGCGGGCGTCGAGTTCGGCGGCGGCGGGATTGGCGCCCTCCGTCCCCAGCTTGCCCAGGTCTTCTCCCGGCTTCACGAGAGCGCCTCCACCACGGCGTCGTGGAACAGCGGACGCACTTCCTTGATCTTCTCCGAGGCGCGGTCGGGCCAGGTGCGGTTGGTCAGCAGCGTGACCGAGAGCTGGCGATCGGGATCGATCCAGAGCGAAGTGCCGGTGTAGCCCAGGTGCCCGAATGACCGCGGGGAAAAGTGCTGCCCGGACTGCGAGGGCGAGGAGGGTGTGTCCCATCCCAGCGCCCGCGAGGTGCCCGGCGGCGACGCCTCGCGGCGGGTGAAGAGGGAAATCGTCTCCGGCCGCAGGATGGGACGGCCGCCTTCGAGCAGGACGTGCGCGAAGGTGGCGAGGTCGCGCGCGGCGCCGAAGAGTCCGGCATGTCCCGCCACGCCGCCCATGGCGGAGGCGTTCTCGTCGTGGACCTCGCCCTGGACCACGCGCTGGCGGAAGTCGCGGTCCTCCACCGTGGGAAGGATGCGCTCTTTCCAGTCGGCGGGGGGGCGGAAGCCGGTGGTGCTCATCCCAAGAGGGCCGAAGACCTCGCGCTGGCAGAAGCGGTCGAGCGGCTCGTCGGCCAGCCGCGCCAGCGCCTCGCCCAGAACGATGAAGCCGATGTCGCTGTACTCGGCGCGCGCGCCCGGATCAGCCTCGAGCGGAGCGGCACAGGCGGCGGCCAGCATCGCCTCGCGGCCTTTCGCCGAGTGATAGAGACGGAGGTAGGCGGGCAGGCCGGACGAGTGCGCCAGCAGCATGCGCAGCGCCACCTCCGCGCGCCGGCAGTCGCCTCCGCGGAACTGGGGCAGGATTCCGGCCAGCGGCGCATCCAGCTCCAGCACTCCCCGCTCGAAGAGCAGCATGGCCATGGTGGTGGTGGCCAGAACCTTGGTGAGCGAGGCCAGGTCGAAGACGGTTTCGGCTGCGACCGCGGGCGAACTGGTGTCGTAAGTAAAGTGGCCGAAGCCCGCCAGGGCGACGAGCTTCCCGCGATGCGTGACGGCGGCGGAAGCTCCGGGAAAGGCGCGCTCGGCGATGGCCTGGCGCAGGACCCCGAAGGCGCGGGAGAAAACCCGCTCCTGCTCGGCGAAATCCGGGGCGGGGAAGGGAGTGCGGGTCTCGGTCGCGCTTTTCAGAGAGGGACTGCCTCGGCCGGAGTCGCTGTCGCGCGGATACGCTCAGCTTGATTTCGTCGGGCGTTTATAACACACTCGGCTTTCGACCACCAATTGAGCGCCCAGCCTAATCCGCGCCGCATCCTCCCCGTGGCCGCTCTGTTTCTGGCAGTCCTGAGTCTTTCCCCTGGCGCAGACGGCCAGGCCGCTTCCTCCCACAAGGTGCGCACGGGAATCGACGTTCTGAAGTCCACGGGCCTGGGCGGCGACTCCGGCCACCCCACGCGCATCGGCGTGCTGACCAACCAGAGCGGCGTGGACTCCCAGGGCCGCCGCACCATTGACGTGCTGGCCGGCATGGCGGGGGTAAAGCTCACGGCCATCTTCAGCCCCGAGCACGGCCTGGCCGGCCAGCAGGACACGACGGAGATTCCCGAAGAGCGCGACGTGGCTACGGGCGTCCCGGTGTACAGCGTTTATGGCGGCACCGACGCCAAGCGCCGCCCGCCGCTCGAGGTCCTGAAAACGCTCGACGCCGTCCTCATCGACCTGCAAGACGTGGGCGCACGCTTCTACACCTATAGGACCACGGTGGGATATTTCCTCGAAGGCGCGGCCCAAGCGGGGATCGAGGTCATCGTCCTCGACCGGCCCAATCCCATCGGCGGCGCCGCCGTCGAGGGGCCGGTCTCCGATGCCGGACAGGAGAGTTTCATCCTTTACCATCCGCTGCCTACTCGTCACGGCATGACGCTGGGCGAGCTGGCGCTGCTGTTCAACGCCGAGCGCAAGATGCACGCACGCCTGCGCGTAATCGCCATGGAGGGCTGGCGGCGCGCCGACTGGTACGACCAGACCGGCCTGGCCTGGGTGAATCCCTCCACCGCCCTGCGCAGTTTGACCGCGACCACGCTCTATCCCGGCGTGGCGCTGATCGAGTTCGACAACGTCTCCGTCGGCCGCGGCACGGACACGCCCTTCGAACTGGTGGGGGCTCCCTGGATCCGCGAGCATGACCTCGCCGGCTACCTGAACCGCCGCCGCATCCCCGGCGTGCGCTTCATGCCGGTCCAGTTCACGCCGCGCTCGAGCGCCTACGCCAAAGAGCTTTGCAGGGGCGTCCAAATCGAAATCACCGACCGCAACGCCCTGGACTCGCCCGAGCTAGGGGTGGAACTGGCGGCCGCGCTGGAGAAGCTTTATCCCCAGCAACACAAAATGGACCGCATGCCGCTGCTGCTGGGCAACCAGAGCGTCTTCGAGGCCATCCAGAGAGGGGATGACCCGCGCCGAATCGCCCGCTCCTGGCAGGGAAGCCTCAAGAAGTTCAAACGCCTGCGCCAGCGCTATCTCTTGTACCGATGAAGGGGCGGAGCCTTACCTCTCCCGCCCGGCGAGGTCCATAATAAGGTGAACCTGGAGTGTGTGTTATGAAGCCGCTGCGTCTGTTGCTGCTGGTTCTGCTCGCCATTTCGTGTGCGGCCGCGCAGGAGGCGACTCCCGCGCCCAGGGAGCAGTCCTCGGCATCATCCACGGACGCCGCATCCAGGGACGCCGCGCCGGCCAAAGCCGCCGAGGCGCCGGAAGCGGAGGAAGCTGCCCCGGCGACCATCGTCGTCCCCAGCGGCACCAAGGTTCCGCTGGTGCTCAAGCACGCCGTCTCCACCAAGAATGCGCAGGTGGGCGACAATCTCTATCTTGAGAGCACCTTCCCCGTAGTGCAGAACAACCGCATGGTCATCCCTCCGGGGACTTACGTGCAGGGCGTAGTAGCAGCGGTGAAGCGTCCGGGCCGCATCAAGGGGCGGGCGGAACTGCTGGTCCACTTCACCACCATGATCTTTCCCAACGGATACACGGTCTCTTTTCCCGGAGCGCTCGACAACGTTCCCGGCTCTGAGAGTCAAACGGTGAAGGACAAGGAAGGCACCATCCAGGCCGACAGCCAGAAGGGCAAGGACATCGCCACCGTCGCCACCACCACCGCCACCGGGACGCTGATCGGCGGGCTGCGCGGCGGCGGCAAGGGCGCGGGCATCGGCGCCGGGATCGGCGGCGCCACCGGGCTGATCATCGCCATGCTCACCCGGGGCAACGAGGTTCGGCTGGAGGCGGGTACCGGGATGGAGATGGTGCTGGAGCGGCCCCTGACGCTGGAAGAAGCCCAGCTCAGCCGTCCGGGGCGCGAACTGGTCCCCATGAAAAAGACCCGGCGCCAGGAGCGCCCGGTGCTGACTCCGCCCGCCGACACCCACTGATCCGGCGCGAGTCTCGCCTGCTAAAATCCTGGACGCGGGAATCCTTCCGCAAACTGCAATGGCCATTCGCACTGTCTTTGTCATGGCGGAGGACTGCACGCGCGGCGAGCCGCGCGGGTGGGAGCAATTTCTGCGCGGCCACGGCTGGATCGCCGCCCAGCTCCTGGAGCGTTACTTTCCCACCCTCACCCCGGAGGCAGACCAGCATCTGGCGGCGGTCTTCCAGCGGGCGCATGCGGCCGACGCCGCCTGGTTCCGCGGCCTCACGTTTTCCAACGAGCGCGATTTCGCCATGGCCTTCCGCGAACTGGTCTTGGCCTACGGCAGGGAAGCCGCCCGGCTGCCGCTTCCGCAGGCGCCGCTGCAGCAACTTCAGGCAGCCGTCGCCAAGCTCACCCTGATGGACCGGGAAATCCTGTGGCTCCGCATGCAGGGATACGAAGCCCCGCAGATCGCGGCTATCCTGGCCAGCGCCGCAGCCACCGCGGTCGCAGGGGCGGCGAGCGATCCTCTGGCCGGCGTGCTGCCGCCCGCGCCCGACGGCCGCGCCCTCGCGGCCCGCTCCTTGATGGAGGCGGCGGAGAAGGCCCGCACCGAGGACTGCCTGCCGCTCAAGACCTTCAACAACCTGGTCAACGGCCAGCTCACCTGGCGCGAGCGCGAACTGGCCGAGGAGCACATCCGCCCCTGCCTCTTCTGCCTCGACCGCTACGCCGCCTTCCAGGAGATGATCCGCTACCTGCGCGATGTCCAGCCCCTGCCCGACGAGCAGGTCCGCCGCCTGCTGTCCGCGCTCGGCCTCCGCCCGCCCCCAAAGGGAATCCTTGGCCGGATTTTCTCCTAGGAGCCCCAGCCGCCGCGGAAGCTCCTGACTCCGCGCAAGCGGGAGGAATACGCGCAGGTACTTGGAATTCCCCGCGTTCTGCTGCAACTTTATGGACAGCATCGGCGTCCAATGTATGTGCGAGGAACGGCAACAATGCGAAAGTGGTACCTGCCGCTGACGGTGCTGGGAGTGGCTGGCGTGGCAGCGCTGGTCCTGAGTGAGCGCGGCCGCGAATCGGTGCGCCGCGTCCTCGGCCGTCTGGAGGGCGCCCCGGAGCCGTTTCGCGGGTGGAATGACGCCGCCCAACGCGAGCTGGAAAGCCTGCAAGAGGCCCTCGAGCGCCTCTCCGATACGCTGCGGGCGGCAGGCTGAGTTCCGCGGTTCCTTTTCCGACAGGCTGATTCGAGAAGTTTATGCGGGGGCGGAGGCGCCTCTTATACCTGGAGCGCCCGGGCGGCCGCGTGCGTCTCCGAGAACTGGTAAACCTGGGAGTTGATCTGCTTGCGCAGGTCCTGCCAGATGTTCTCCGGCATGGCGGCGAACACCTTCACGATCTGCGGGTCAAACTGCGTGCCCGCCCACTTTACGATCTCCACCTTGGCGGCCGAGAAGGGTTGTGCGGCGCGATAGGGGCGGTCGGAGGTGATGGCGTCCAGGGTATCGGCGATGGCGAAGATGCGCGACCCCAGAGGGATCTCCTCCCCCTTCAAACCTCGGGGATAGCCGGTCCCATCGAACTTCTCCTGGTGGGAGTAAACGATTTCCGAGGCCTCAGCCAGGAAGGGGATCTTGCGCAGCATCTGGTAGCCGCGATAGGCGTGCTCCTGCATGATGGCTTTCTCGTCGGGCGTGAGGGCCCCAGGTTTGCGCAGGATGGAGTCCGGAATGGCCATCTTCCCGATGTCGTGCAGGAAGGCGCCGCGGGCGATGACGCGGATGTCATCGTTGGAAACGCCCATGGCGCGAGCCATGGCGATGGTGAAGGCCGTCACCCGCTTGGAATGGCCCTCGGTCTCCGCGTCCTTCAGGTCGAGCGCGTCTCCCAGCGCCTCCAAAGTGATGTCGTAGGAGCGCTCCAGGTCGGTCATGGTTTGGCGCAACTGGTCGGTGCGGGCCGTCACCAGCGACTCCAGGTTCGATTGGTAGGCCCGGTTCTCCAGCTTCAGCCGCCGGTTCTCCATGGCCCGGCGCACCGTGTTCAACAATTGCTCGCGTTCGAAGGGCTTCAGCAGGAAGTCATAGGCGCCGTTGCGGATGGCGGCCAGGGCGACCGAGATGTCGTGCACCGCGGTCACCATGATCACCGGCATGTCCGGGTACTGTTCCTTGGTGCGTTCCAGCAGGGCGATGCCGTCCAGTTCGGCCATCATCAGGTCGGAGAGCATCAAGTCGAACTCTGCTCCCGATTCCAGCAGGTGCAAGGCCTGGATCCCCGAGGGAACCTGGACGCACTGGTACCCGCTGGCCGCCAGCATGGAGCAGACGATCTCGCGGATGGACTCTTCGTCGTCAACTACCAGGATGTGCTCGCCAGCCATGGGGGATTGGGGGACCTTTCGCCAGGAAGTCAATTCTACACACGGATGGCGACCCTCGTCATTTGGATGCTCCGCCGCCTGAGACCATTCCCATATTGAAATTCTTAGGGAACCTTTTCCGCCCTCATGCGTCTTACTAGACACAACCCCAATTGCCTCGAAACATGGGCGCCGGAGAGGTCGCAAGACCTCCATGGCGCCCACACCTCTTTGGGGGATGTTCTGGAGTACGGCAGGCTGTTTCTTGGCTAACGCTGCTTGCTGGTCCGGGCCTCGGCCTGGCGGCGCTTGCGCACCCATCCGGCCTTGTTCACCTGGCGGCCGCGGGCGATAGCCAGGGCGTCGGCGGGTACGTCGTCGGTGATGGAGGAGCCCGCGCCCACGTAGGCGCGCTTGCCGATGCGCACCGGCGCAATCAAAGTGGCGTCGCTGCCGATGAAGGCCCCATCTTCGATGGTGGTGGGATGCTTCTGGCGGCCATCGTAGTTGCAGGTGATGGTGCCGGCGCCGATGTTCACCCCCGCCCCGATGCGCGCGTCGCCCAGATAGCTGAGATGATTGGCCTTGGAGCCCTTGCCCACGCGGGTCATCTTGGTCTCCACGAAGTTGCCGATGTGCGCATCTTCGCCGATCTCGCTTCCCGGGCGCAGATGGGCATAGGGGCCGAGGACCGCTCCCGCGCCGACGCGCGAGCCGTCCACGATGCAACCCGGCCGCACCAGCACGCGGTCGCCGATCTCGGTATCGCTGAGGACGCTGTAGGAGCGGATGCGGCAATCGGAACCGACGCGGCTCTTGCCCAGGATCTGCACGAAGGGCTCGATCACCGTGTCCCGCCCGATGCGCACCTGGGCGTCGATCATGCAGGTCTCCGGACGCAGGATGGTGACCCCGGCGGCCATCAGCGCTTCGCATTTGGCGCGGCGAAGTTTGGCGTCCAGAGTGGCCAGCTCGGCCCGCGTGTTGATTCCCGGAATCTCTTCCGGCGTTTCCGACTTCAAGGCCACTACCTTTTCCTTGGCCGCGCCCAGCAGGGCGGCGATGTCCGTCAGGTAATACTCGCGGTGGGCATTCTCCGTGGTCAGCTTCCCCAGGTGCGCGAACAGCGGCTTGGTGGCGAAAACGTAGATTCCGGCATTGATCTCGCGGATCCCGGCCTGCTGCGGGCGCAGCGACTTCTGCTCCGCGATGGCTGCTACCTCGTCCCCGCGCCGGCGCAGGATCCGGCCGTAGCCGGTGGGGTCGGCAAGCTCCGCCGTCAGCACGGTCATGGCGGCCTTCTGCTCCCGGTGGAAGGCCAGCAGCCGTTCCAGGGTTTCCGGACGGATGAGCGGCACGTCGCCCGATAGCACCAGCACGTGGCGGTAGCGCTCGAGCGCCGGCCGGGCGGTCAGCAGCGCGTGTCCGGTGCCGCGCTGCCGCGCTTGCAGGACGAAGCGCACCCCGGTGCGGGCGACGGCTTCGCGCACCCGCTCCGCCTCATGCCCGATGATGGCGTAGATATCGCGCGCCCGGGCCACCCGCCGCGCGGCTGCGATCACATGCTCCAGCAGCGCTTTCCCCGCCAACTGGTGCAGCACCTTCGGGTGCCGGGATTTGAGCCGCGTGCCTTTGCCCGCCGCCAGGATGGCGATGGCGATCTGGCTTGCGGAGGATTTCCGGCGCGCCTTTCGGCGGGGCGCGCCCGCTGCCGCGGTCTTTCCAGGACGGCGCATCAGTGGATCCTCCGGGCCTCAGAGCCGGCGGCGGCCAGAGCCGGCGCTGTCGCTGCCGGCTGCGTGTCTCTCTGGCCGACGGTGGTTCCCAGCTCCATCAGCGCGCGGGCCACCGCGTCGCTGGCGTGCCGCGCCGCTCCGTTTTCCTCTTGCAGGAAGTCGCCGGCCACCACCCGCACGCCCAGCTTCTCCAGCTCCTTCGCGTCCGGGAGGATCGGTTCCGTGCCCTGCTTGGCGTACTTGGCCTTGAGCCGCGCCGTCACCGGCATGCGGTTGACCAGCGCTACATCAAAGATGGGAGCGCCCGCATGCCGGTAGATGGCGCGCACATGGTCGGCGGCGGTCATCCCCAGGCTCTCGTTGGTCTGGGTCATCAGGTTGCACACGAACACCTTGAGCGCGGGGGAAGCGGCCAGGGCGCGCGCCAGCGGCCGCACCAGCAGGTTGGGAATGAGGCTGGTAAACAGCGAGCCCGGACCGATGGTGATCAGGTCGGCCCGCCGGATGGCCTCCAGCGCCTGGGGCAAGGGCCGCGCGCCCCCCGGGACCAGCCGCACCTGTGCGATGCGCTTGGGGCTGGCGGTGATCTTGGTCTCGCCCCGCACCCGCGAGCCGTCGTGCATCCGCGCTTCCAATCGCACGTTGGCCAGGGTGGAAGGGAAGATGTTGCCGCGGGTGGCCAGGATGGTGGCGGCAAACTTCACCGCTTCCGCGAAGTCGCCGGTGATCCCGGTGACCGCGGTGACGAACAGGTTCCCGAAGCTGTGGCCTTTCAACCCGGCGCCCGTCCGGAAGCGGTGCTGGAAGAGCCGCCCCAGCAGCGCCTCGTCTTCCGACATGGCCACCAGGCAGTTGCGGATGTCGCCCGGGGGCAGGATGTGGAACTCCTTGCGCAAGCGCCCGCTGGAGCCGCCGTCGTCGGTCACCGTCACCACCGCCGTCAGCTCCAGGATCGCCGGGAGCGTGCCGGGAGCCTCGCCCGGGGTCAGCACGAACCTCTTCAGTCCCTTGAGCAGCGTGGAAAGACCGGAGCCGCCGCCCAAGGCGACCACCCTCAGCGCCTGTCCACGGCGGTCGGTGAAACGGCGATATGCCGGATTCGAGGGCGGGTGCGATGTCATGCCAGGATGATTCTATCGCTGTTTGCGGCGGGAACCAGAACGCGAGGCCGCCGTCCGCGCGCTTTTCCTCCCTGAGGTGGGCGCCGGCGCCGGAGCAGCCGCCTCGGGTTCCGGGTAGAGCAACTCGGTGAAGCGCGGGTCGTCGCCCAGGTTCTGGAAGTCGGAGTCATTGCGCGCCTGATAGCGGTTGGCGGGGTTCAGGCGGATGGCCTGGTCCAGACGCCGCAGCGATTCTTCCACCCGGCCCGTCAAGCACTCCAGAACGGCCAGGCCGTAGAGAGCGTAGTCGGCGTCGGGCGCCTGCTTGTGGATCTTCTCCAGATGCGCGCGTGCGCCGTCGTGGTCGCCCGCGTTCATCAGCGAGACGGCGTAGTCGTAGTGTTCGGCGGAGGTCTTGAAGACGGTGGCGGTGCGCGCCAAGTGCTGCTCGCAGTTGTGCAAGTGGACCGCGGCCCGGTCCGCCAGCTCGCGGCTCGGACCCGTCACTACCTTCTCCAGCAGGCCCTGGGCGCGCTCGAACTTGTGCGCCTGCATGGCCCGCAGACCGGCCTCGTAGTTTTGCACAGCCTGTGCAACGCGCGGATCGTTGGGCAGCAAGGGCTTGCGCGCCGCCGCTTCCGCCGGCCGCTCCATCCCCGAACCCCGCTTCGCCAAGATCTTTATTCTCTTGGCTTTGGCAGGGGAACGCTGAACTTTTCCTGTGGCTTTTTTGGTCATCCCTGGGCATCCTGCCCCGGCCGCTGGGCCGCGGGCATCCTGAGCTTCTGTGGAAAAGCGAATGGGCGCCGAAAAAACAGCTGACGCGTCGTCCGCCGAGCAAGCGGCTGTTATACGCGCCCGTTCGGGGCGCGTCAACTGCACAAGGAATGGTGCGCCGGGTCAGTTAATGGATGCGGCCTTTTCCAGGTCGATCTTTTCCCACTCGCCGCGCATGATGCCTTCGCGGATCTGCACCGAGGTCTTGCCCTTCTTGTGCATCTGGTAGGCGTAGAAGGCTTCCTTCATGCACGCGGAGCAGTTTAGGCCGTGCGTCGTCTCGAAGCAGCTATGCAGGCTGGTGTGTCCCACGCTGCGGTCGCAGTGGCAGTAGCAGGGCTGCTGGTAGAGCACGGCAGGAACCTTGGCGGCGAGCTGGTAGGCCTTCACCTGGAAGGGATACTTGAACGACGGCCCCACCAGGTCCATCCCCGAAAGGATGGGCGGAAGCGGCGCGCCCTTCTTGGGAGGCGCCGGATGGTAGGCGGGGATGTCGTATCCGCCGAACTGGGCCGCGGAGCCGACGGCCATCAGCGCAAGAAAGGCAAGGGTCAGAAAACGCTTCATGAGTGCACCTCCAGTAGCCGAGCCAATATTGTAACGGATTGGATGCTTTTCCTGCCCTCCCGGGCATCCGCATCGCCCCAGAAATCGTCTAAGATTACCAGACCCGCCATGTCCGCCGAAGTTCCGGCTCCGTCCGCTGCTCCCGCTGCTTCCGGCCCGCGCTCGCACCTGCGCGCCTGGGCCCGCGACCTGGTGATTGCTCTGGGCCTTGCCGCCTTCATCATCCTGTTTCTTTATCAGCCGGTGAAGGTCGAGGGCACCAGCATGGCCCCCGGGCTGGAGGACCAGGAACGCATCTTCATCAACAAGTTCGTCTACAACTGGGAGCCCATCCAGCGCGGCGACATCGTGGTCTTCCGCTATCCCCGCGATCCCTCGAAGAGCTACATCAAGCGCGTGATCGGCGTGGCCGGCGACCGGGTGCGTATCCAGAACGGCCGCGTCTATGTGAACGGCCGGTCGCAGTGGGAGGACTATGTACCGCCCGGCTACTTCGATGCCACCTCCTATCCCGAGACCGCCGTCCCTGCGGGCTCGTACTTCGTGCTCGGCGACCATCGCAACATGTCCAACGACAGCCGCGAGTTCGGCCCCGTCGAGCAGAAGTACATCTACGGCAAGGCAGTGTTCATCTACTGGCCCGTAGAGAAGATCGGCGCTCTGCGGTAAAGCTCACCACGAAGGACACTAAGGTTCACGAAGGCTTAAGGGACTCGTTCGTGTTCCTTCGTGGTTCAGCTTTTTTCTGCTACAATCTCTAAAATCCACTCCCCGGAGATCGAATGCAGGCGATCCTGGCCCTGGAAGACGGGCGCGTCTTCCGCGGTAAAGGCTACGGAGCCAAGGCGGAATGCTACGGGGAAGTAGTTTTTAATACCTCCATCACCGGCTATCAGGAGATTTTCACCGACCCTTCCTACGCCGGGCAGATCGTCGTCCTCACCAACCCCCAGATCGGCAACTACGGCACCAACCCCGAAGACAACGAGTCCACGCGCCCCTACATCGAGGGCCTGGTGGTGCGCGAGTTCTCCAAGGTCAGCTCCAACTGGCGCTCGCAGCAGTTGGCCGAGGAGTATCTGGAGAAGTTCAAGATCCCGGTCATCGCCGAGATCGACTCCCGCGCCCTGGTGCGCCATCTGCGCACCCACGGCTGCAAGCGCGGCGTCATCTCCTCGCTCGGGACCGACGTGGAGACGCTCATCGCCAAGGCCCGCTCCATCCCCAAGATGGACGGCCAGGACCTGGCCAAAGTGGTCAGCACCAAGCAGCGCTACGTCTGGGAGGTGGGCGAGCGCTCGCACGAGCCCACGGAGGTCGTCGGCGTCAAAGACCAGCCGGCGCGCTTCCACGTGGTGGCCTACGACTACGGCATCAAGCACAACATCCTGAGGAAGCTCACCAGCGAGGGCTGCCGCGTGACCGTGGTCCCCGCCGAGACCCGCGCCGAGGACGTGCTCACCCTCAACCCCGACGGCATCTTCCTCTCGAACGGCCCCGGCGACCCCGAGCCCTGCACCTACGCCCAGGAAAACATCCGCCGCCTGATGGGCCGCAAGCCCATCTTCGGCATCTGCCTGGGACATCAGCTCATCGGCCTGGCCCTGGGCGGCAAGACCTACAAGCTCAAGTTCGGCCACCACGGCGGCAATCATCCGGTGAAGAACCTGCTCACGAAGAAGGTGGAGATCACCGCCCACAACCACAACTTCGCCGTGGACGCCGAGTCGCTGCCCATGAGCGAGGTCGAACTGACGCACATGGACCTGAACGACCAGACACTCGAAGGCCTCCGCCACCGCAATCTACCTCTGTTCTCGGTGCAGTACCACCCCGAGGCCTCCCCCGGGCCGCACGACTCGCACTACCTGTTCAAGGAGTTCGTGCAGATGATGGAGGAGTGCAAGAGGTGAGCATGCGACAAGTCGAAATCTTCGGGTTGTCATCCCGAGCGCAGCGAGGGATCTGTTTGTGAAGAAGCATCGCTACTTCGTTTACACCATGTCCAGCAAGTCGCGCGTGCTTTACACCGGCATGGCGCATGACCTGGTCGAACGCACATGGCAACACAAGAGGGGGCAAGAAGAGGGCTTCACCAAGCGCTATCGCATTACGCGCCTCGTCTATTTTGAAGTGTTCCGATACGTGAAGAACTGCATCGACCGGGAGAAGCAGGTGAAGGCCTGGACGCGCGCCAAGCGGGTGGCTCTCATCGAGTCAGTGAATCCCACTTGGGAAGACTTGGCTGAGGACTGGTTTCTGGCGGATGGTGAGCTGAATCTTAAAAGCAGGTCCCTCGCTTCGCTCGGGATGACAAACTGGAAAGTTGAGGAGCCTTGCACAGAACGCGCGGCTGAAGCCTTGCCCTTTCAAAGATTCAAAGCGGCGGGAGGTCGTAGTTAGTGCCCAGACGCACTGACATCTCGAAGGTTCTAATCATCGGCTCCGGGCCGATCGTCATCGGGCAGTCGGCGGAGTTCGACTACTCCGGCACTCAGGCCTGCAAGGCGCTCAAGGCCGAGGGCTACGAGGTGGTGCTGGTGAACTCCAACCCCGCCACCATCATGACCGACCCGGAGATGGCCGACCGCACATACATCGAGCCGCTTACCCGGGAGTACGTGGAAGAGATCATCCGCATCGAATCGGAGCTATGCGGCGGCCGCGGCTTCGCGCTTCTCCCCACGGTCGGCGGGCAGACGGCGCTCAACCTCGCCGTGGAGCTGGCCGACGGCGGCGTGCTGGAGAAGTACAACGTCGAACTCATCGGCGCCAAGCTTGAAGCCATCAAGAAAGCCGAAGACCGGCTGTTGTTCAAGGACGCCATCGCCAAGATCGGCCTCGACGTGCCCAAGTCCGCCCTGGTCAACAACCTCAAGGACGGCCTCGAATTCAGCGGCAAGATCGGCTTCCCGGTCATCATCCGGCCGTCGTTCACCCTGGGCGGGACAGGCGGCGGCCTGGCCTACAACCGCGAAGAGCTGATGGATATCCTGGCCCGCGGCCTCGACCTCTCTCCCGTACACGAGGTGCTGATCGAAGAGAGCGTGCTGGGCTGGAAGGAATACGAGCTGGAGGTGATGCGCGATCTCGCCGACAACGTCATCGTCATCTGCTCCATCGAGAACTTCGACCCCATGGGGGTACACACCGGCGACTCCATCACGGTGGCCCCGGCGCAGACGCTCACCGACCGCGAGTACCAGGCCATGCGCGACGCCGCCATCGCCGTCATCCGCGAGGTGGGAGTCGAGACCGGCGGCTCCAACATCCAGTTTGCCGTGCATCCCGTCACCGGCCGCATGGTGGTCATCGAGATGAACCCGCGGGTCTCGCGCTCCTCCGCCCTGGCCTCCAAGGCCACCGGCTTCCCCATCGCCAAGATCGCCGCGCGCCTGGCCGTGGGCTACACGCTGGACGAGATCCCCAACGACATCACGCGCAAGACGCCCGCCTGCTTCGAGCCCACCCTCGATTACGTGGTGGTGAAGATCCCCAAGTGGCAGTTCGAAAAATTCCCCGGCGCCGACGAGACCCTGGGCCCGCAGATGAAATCCGTGGGCGAGGTGATGGCCATCGGCCGCACCTTCAAGGAAGCGCTGATGAAGGGCATCCGCTCGCTCGAGACCGGCAAGTCGCTACGTTCGGAGCGCATCGAGCCCCGCATCCTCACCCAGCGCCTGGTGACGCCGCATCCCGAGCGCATGAGCTACCTGCGCTACGCCCTGCGCCAGGGCCACACCGTCAAGGAACTGGCGCAGATGACCTCCATCGATCCCTGGTTCCTCTACCAGCTCAAAGAGGCCACGGAGATGCTGATGGAGGTGGAGCGGCATCCGCTGGACTCCGCGCCGGCCGAGGTGGTGCGCGAGGCCAAGCGCATGGGCATCTCGGACTCGCGACTGGCCGAGGCCTTCCGCGTCGCCGAAGGCAAGGGCGCCACCGAGAAGATCCGCCACCTGCGCAAGAAGCACGGCATCGCGCCCGTCTACAAGCTGGTGGACACCTGCGCGGCGGAATTTGAGAGCTACACGCCCTACCTCTATTCCACCTACGAGGAGGAGGACGAAGCTCCGCCCACCGACAAGAAGAAGGTCATCATCCTGGGCAGCGGGCCCAACCGCATCGGGCAGGGAATCGAGTTCGACTACTGCTGCTGCCACGCCTCCTTCGCCCTGCGCGAGGACGGCTTCGAGACCATCATGGTCAACTGCAACCCGGAGACCGTCTCCACCGACTACGACACCAGCGACCGCCTCTACTTCGAGCCCCTCACCCTGGAGGATGTGCTGGCCGTGTACGAGCACGAAGCCAAAGGCGGAGCGTCCATCGGCGTCATCGTCCAGTTCGGCGGGCAGACGCCGCTCAACCTCGCCCTGCCGCTCAAGGCCGCCGGCGTGCCCATCATCGGGACCTCGCCCGAGTCCATCGACCTGGCGGAAGACCGCCAACGCTTCGGCAAGCTGCTGGATGAGCTGAAGATCCCGCAGCCGCCCGGCGCCATGGCCGCGAGCGTCGAGGAGGCCGTGGCCGGAGCCAACCGCGTGTCCTATCCGGTGCTGGTGCGGCCCTCGTACGTGCTGGGCGGGCGCGCCATGGTCATCGCCTACGACGACGAATCCGTCATCCGCTACATGAAGGAGGCGGTCGAGTACTCGCAGCAGCGCCCCGTGCTCATTGACCACTTCCTCGAGGACGCGGTCGAGGTGGACGTGGACGCGCTCTCCGACGGCTCCGACGTGGTCATCGCCGGCATCATGCAGCACATCGAGGAGGCCGGCATTCACTCCGGCGACTCCTCCTGCGTGCTGCCCGCGGTGGACATCCCCGCGCCCGCCCTGGCCACCATGCGCGACTACACCTTCCGCCTGGCCCGCGCGCTCAACGTCATCGGACTGATGAACATTCAGTTCGCGATTCAACGCGAGAGCGTGTACGTGCTCGAGGTCAACCCGCGCGCCTCGCGCACCGTGCCCTATGTCTCCAAGGCTACCGGCGTGCCGCTGGCCAAGCTCGCCGCCCGGCTCATGACCGGACGCAAGCTGCGCGAATTCCTGCCCGACCATTTCCGTGTAGAAGCGGGCGACTCGCCCGCCAGCGAGCTGCCCGTCGGCAGCGGCTACTACGTGAAGTCGCCAGTCTTCCCCTGGTCGAAGTTCCCCGGCGTGGATACGGTGCTCGGCCCGGAGATGAAGTCCACCGGCGAGGTCATGGGGGTGGCCGAAACCTTCGGCGAAGCCTTCGCCAAGGCGCAGATCGCCGCCGGCCTGACCCTGCCGGTCTCAGGCAACGCCTTCGTCAGCGTCAACGAGCGCGATAAACCCAACGTCGCCGAGGTGGCGAAGAAGCTGGTGGAGCTGGGCTTCCGCCTGGTGGCTACGCACGGCACCGCCGACGTGCTCAGCGCCGCCGGGCTGCTGGTGGAGCGCGTCTACAAGGTCCAGGAAGGCCGCCCCAACGTCGTGGACCTCATCAAGGGCGACAAGATCCAGCTCATCATCAATACCCCTCGCGGCGCCGACCCCTGGTTCGACGAGAAGGCCATCCGCCGCGCCGCCGTCCAGCACCACATCCCGACCATCACCACGCTCTCGGCCGCGCGCGCCGCCGCCGAAGGCATCGCCGCCCTGCAGCGCGGCGAAGTCAACGTCCGCGCCCTGCAAAGCTTGCACGCCGAGCGGCTCAGCTCCACGCGGTAGGTTTCTTTTCTTTACATCCCGAGCGAAGCGAGGGAACCCTACACTGACTCGCAGGTTGGGGGAGCAGGGAAAACGAGAGGGCACGGCTTCAGCCGTGCCGTTAGCCGCCCCCAAAAAAGGAATTGTCATCCCGACCGAGCCCGAGGGATGTCGCCGTGGCGACCGGGCTGAGGGCGAGCGGAGGGACCTGGGTTCATCGCGCTTTCATCAGCATTGCCCCGCCGCACACAGCAGCGCGCCCGCAGCCTCCCCAACGTCTTCGTCGCTATAGACTTGATCACCGAGATGCGGGAGAACCGCACTCTCGCTCCTGCCGAGTCCTCCATGCTCCAGGGCGTCTCCTGACATGCGCCGCCGCCCCTTGGTGGTAGGTCAGTTTCCGGTTAGCCGACTATACGTCCAGTAGCACAGGCCGCGAATGCCTTTCCTTTTGACTTGCCCCCAAGCCCGGCCTAAGATTGCGCCCGCCGTGGGGGCTTCACCACAACTGGGGCGCGTCTTCGATCACTACCGGCTCCTGGAAAAGCTGGGCGAAGGCGGCATGGGCGTGGTCTGGCTCGCCGAGGACACACGCCTCGCGCGCAAGGTCGCGCTCAAGTTTCTGCCGCCGGAAGCATTGCGCGATGCCATTCGGCGCCAGCGCTTCGAGCAGGAGGCGCGCGCGGCTGCGGCGCTATCTCATCCCGGCATCGCGACCGTTCATGAGTTGGCCGAAACCGAGGGCCAGACCTACATCGTCTTTGAATATGTGCCCGGCAGCACGCTGCGCAGCCTGGTGGTGCCGGGCGGTCTTCAGCGCGACGAGCTTCTCGAAATCGCAGGCGACATCGCCGAGGCGCTTGCCGCCGCGCATAGCGCCGGCGTGGTCCACCGTGACCTGAAGCCGGAAAATGTCATGCGCGCCCCCACGGGGGCCTGCAAGGGATTGGATTTCGGCTTGGCGCGCTTCAGCGCCCAAGCCGCGCCCGATTCTGCTC